>Ga0134126_10005262_pt1 | contig 16177 bp, 11 predicted proteins | sample KB31752_FD_96881 | JGI IMG/M metagenome (GOLD analysis project Ga0134126, IMG submission 96881) | Terrestrial soil microbial communities with excess Nitrogen fertilizer from Kellogg Biological Station, Michigan, USA - KB3-175-2 | ecosystem: Environmental > Terrestrial > Soil > Unclassified ...
TATAGAAAGTGATACAGGAAAAACACGTCATTTTACACCTGCAGCTCAAGAATGATATAATAGTATATACACTTATAATACTAATTACATTAAAAGCTTACCTATTGCAGATAAAAATCTAATTAGTTAGTAATAAGTAAAGTACTTTAACTAAACTTATCCCTTATATGCTTAAATGCACTATAAGGAAATTTTAAGGAGAAAGCACAAATTATCGATGTAAGCGTAATAATTTATGATAAAGCCTTTTAATATAATAAAAAAAAATATATATACAATGAATTTATCCTTAATACTTTTCATAATCGGAATCTTAGGTTTCGTTTTAAATAGGAAAAATATAATATTAATGCTTATTTCTATAGAAATAATGCTATTGGCTATTACGTTTTTAATATTGATAAGTTCACTTAGCTTTGATGATATATTAGGCCAAACATATGCTATATATATAATAGCTATAGCTGGTGCAGAATCAGCAATTGGTTTAGGTATTCTAGTTGCTTTTTATAGATTAAACTTTTCTCTTTTTTACCCTGTCTATCCTTTAGCCATACTACTTATTCAAAAAGTATAAATAAGTTTAGCTTTAATAGAATAGCAAGATGTTATTCTACAATAGCTAAGAATAACCATACCAATAAACCTATAAATTATTTAATTGATCCTTGATTTATTACTGGGCTTTTCGATGCTGAAAGTTCTTTTGTAGTTACAATTTTAAATAATCCTAGATACAAAACAGGCTTAAATGTTCAAGCCAGAGTTAAATTAAAAATGCATGAAAAGGATAGAGTTTACAAAAAAAAATTTTTTTTGGTATAGGTTATCTCTCTAAACTAAATGATACCTCTGCGCAAACGTCGGTAGAGTTTAGGGTTAGTACTTAAAAAGATATAGTTGACGTAATTATTCCTCACTTCAATAACTACACTTTAATTACCCAAAAACATTCAGATTATTTATTATTTAAAGAAATTGTTTTGCTTATGTTAAATAAAGAACACAATACTTCAAAAGGTTTACAAAAGATAATTAATACTAGAGCTTCTCTATGGGTTTATCTAATGATTTAAGAGAAGCATTCCCTGCAACTGTTCCATCTAAGTTAAAGTTGGAAAACTCTGCCACACAAACCAAAAGTAATAAATTACACTCTGAATGGGTAGCAGGGTTTTCCACGGGGGGGAATTCAACTTTTTATTGCCCTTCAAAAATCTAAAACTAAGAGTGGTTTATCTGTTTCATTACGTTTTTCAATAGCTCAACACTCAAGAGATAAATTATTATTAGAGAAATTTGTTAATTTCTTTGGTGGTGGTTCTGTAATGAACTATAAAAAACGTTCATTATCTGAGTTTATCACAGCAAAAATGGATCATATAGTTGAACATATAATACCCTTTTTTGATAAACATCCTAATATGGGATCTAAACATTTAAATTTTTTGGATTTCAAGAAAGCGGCATCTATTATTAATAAAGAACACTTGAATGAAGGTGGGCTAGGTTTAAGGGAAGTTTTAGAATTGAAAAGAAAAATTACATCGATTTACTCTAAGGCTATAAATAATCACAGTATTGTAAAGGGCACAGAGAAATTAGATCAAAAAAGGTAGAGTGAACCTCGGCCTAGTTATATTTTCGTGCCTTGGCTAGTATAAAATAAGCATACTTCATAAAGAAAAAGCCAGTGCAAGATATAGCAAAACCTTCAAATTGCGGGAAAGTCTTAAAGACAAATCTACCAAGTTAATACAGTAATGTGTTTAATGGAACAGGTAATGACTCGTTGTATGGTAAAAACGATTTGTATGAAGAAATGAAATAGATAATCCGCAGCCAAACACCAAATATATAATAATTGGTGCGCAGTTCATCGACTAAATGTAGGTTGGTGAATAATTATATACAGCTCTTCTTTTTTATAGAAGTAATTCCTTGACCTCATACTGCCTTGTATGTGAAACGTTTCACACATAAAGAGAAGTACGGTTTGGCTCATACGAAGTTATCAGTGAAAGGACTGGACGATAATTATTTGCTTAAGATATAGTCAGGCATAACCTAAAAGTTATGGTAATACCCCAGCCAACCTAAGGGAATAAATATTATTTCTAAGGTAAAGGGGGAAAACGAAGAGGAAGTATTGCAATAGAATATAAATAATGTATTTAGCTATAATCACTTTACCTTTATTAGGATCAATAGTCTCCGGTTTTTTTGGTAGAAAAGTCGGTGTTAGCGGAGCACAATTAATTACATGTACAAGTGTAATTGTAACAACTTTATTAGCAATCGTAGCCTTTTTTGAAGTAGGTTTAAATAATATACCGGTATCAGTAAGTCTTTTTAGATGAATAGATAGTGAATCACTTAACGTCTTATGAGGTTTCCATTTTGATAGTTTGACAGTATCTATGTTGATACCTGTTTTAATAGTTAGTTCTTTGGTTCATATATACTCTATAGGGTATATGAGCCATGATCCCCATAATCAGCGGTTTTTTAGTTATTTAAGTTTATTCACTTTTATGATGATTATACTTGTTACAGCTAATAATTTCTTATTAATGTTTGTAGGTTGAGAAGGTGTAGGAATTTGTTCTTATCTTCTAGTAAGTTTTTGATTTACTAGAATAGCTGCAAATCAAAGTTCTATGTCAGCTTTCTTAACAAACAGAGTGGGTGATTGTTTTTTAACTATTGGTATGTTTGCTATATTATGATCGTTTGGTAACATCGAATATAGTACAGTCTTCTCATTGGCACCTTTTGTTAATGAAAATATAGTTACAATTATAGGTATATGCCTATTAATAGGTGCTATGGCTAAAAGTTCTCAAGTTGGATTACACGTTTGATTACCGATGGCAATGGAAGGTCCTACACCTGTTAGTGCTTTAATCCACGCTGCCACAATGGTGACAGCTGGTGTTTATTTACTAATGCGTACAAGTCCTTTAATAGAATACAGTTCTACTGTCTTAATTTTATGTTTATGATTAGGAGCAATCACTACTGTTTTTAGTTCTCTTATTGGATTATTCCAACAAGATATTAAAAAAGTTATCGCTTATTCCACTATGAGTCAATTAGGGATGATGGTGATAGCAGTTGGACTATCTTCATATAACATAGCTTTATTCCATTTAGTTAACCATGCTTTTTATAAAGGGCTATTATTCTTAGGTGCTGGTGCTGTAATTCATGCAGTAGCAGATAATCAAGATTTTAGGAAATATGGTGGGTTAAGACCATTTTTACCTTTAACCTATTCTGTAATGTTAATAGCCAGTCTTAGTTTAGTGGCTTTCCCTTTTATGACAGGATTCTATAGTAAAGATTTTATTTTAGAATCTGCCTATGGACAATTCTATTTTAGCGGTACTGTTGTTTACTTTATAGCTACTATAGGTGCTATGTTTACTACTTTATATTCAGTTAAAGTATTATATTTAACTTTCTTAACTAGTCCTAATGGACCTGTTGTAAATTATAAACATGCCCATGAAGGTGATATATTTATGAGCTTACCTTTAATTATACTGGCCGTTTTCTCTATATTCTTTGGTTATATTACTAAAGATATTTTTATAGGGTTAGGTTCAGGTTTCTTTGCGGATAATAGTTTGTTTATCCATCCTACACATGAAATAATGTTAGACACTGAGTTTGCTGTACCGACTTTATTTAAGTTATTACCTTTAGTATTTACTATATCTCTTAGTGTTTTAGCTATAATTCTTTCAGAATTCTTAGGTAAAGTTCTAATCAGCTTTAAATTTTCTAGATTCGGTTATAATATATTTGGATTCTTTAATCAACGTTTTTTAATAGAATTATTTTATAATAAATATATAACTGGTTTAGTCTTAAAATTAGGTGGTCAAACCACTAAAGTTATAGACAAAGGTAGTGTAGAGTTATTAGGACCTTTTGGTTTAGAAAAAGGTTTAATTAATTTAAGTAGAAACATAGCTAGTTTAGATACAGGAGTAATTACAAGCTATGCCTTATATATTTTAATAGGTCTTATTTTATATATATTAATACCTTATTTATCTTTATTTGATAATGGTTTACTTTTATTAATGTTATTATTACTATTTAGTGTTATTAAAAATTAATAACGAACAACTAAATAGGAAAAACCACAATTTAAATATAAAGGTCATTCATAGTAGTATGTTTCATACCTTAAACCCTGAGATATTGTAGATGTTATAAAAGCTACAGTATCTTTGGTTAAGAATATAGGTCCTACTGTAAACATCAGTCCTACTGTAAATTTAAGTAGTATTTATAGTTTGTTGTCTAGTTTGATTGAGCAGTTTGTAGCACAAGAGAATAATACTGTCTTACTAGTAGAAACTACAGCATCCCCTATGTTTAATCATTCAGCTGAGTATATTTTTCATACACTCATAATGAAAAGTTGGCTTTAAGTGCTTTAATAAATGACAATTCTTCCAATGTATTTGTAAATCAAATAGCTGATTTTAAAATAGTTTTATTAAATAACAGTGAATCTTTAACAAGATTAAGTTTTACTTTAAGTATATTAATAGCAATTATTATAGTTTTACTATATGATCATTTATTTATAATTATAAATATACTATAATGCCACTCTTATATATTTGACTAGTTTTATCTATTAATAGTATAAAAAGTCATTTATATTCTCTACATAATTTCTATAGCAATACCAATATCACAGGTATAACTAAAAACATTCTTCATTTATGCTATAAAGGTGGTGTTAATATTTTTGTATATTTGGCTGGATTAAACTACTTTTATATCAGGGTTTAGGTGATGTAGAGGTTAATACTTATCATTTAGGTAATCTTGAATATAGAATGCATTAAATAAAACCTAACTATAGAATTGGTTATATGGAATTTCATTTAAAACATACGAATTTTTTAAGGGAAGCTTATAGATTATTCGACTTTTCACAAGATATGAACACATATTTTATTGTAAACGTATTTGAGGATGGATCTCTAACTTATCATTATTTTCTTAAAAAAAAAAAGAAAATAAATTAAACAAACCATAAAAAAAGTAAGAATTTTATACACTCTTAATTACAAATAGTAATTTAAAGTCTTTTTATAGTGCTATTTATATTCAATAACTAAAAAAACCAGATATAACCTTTTTAACTTTTAGATAAAAATAAAACAATTAATAATACAATTGAAATGAGAATTTTTAAGAGTCATCCTTTATTGAAGTTGGTTAATTCCTATGTAATCGATTCACCACAACCAAGTAACTTAAGTTATTTATGAAACTTTGGTTCTTTACTAGCTCTTTGTTTAATTATACAGATAATTACAGGTGTAACATTAGCTATGCATTATAATCCTAGTGTATCAGAAGCCTTTAATTCCATAGAACACATTATGCGTGATGTTAACAATGGTTGATTAATACGTTATTTACATAGTAACACAGCTTCAGCTTTCTTTTTTTTAGTATACCTACACATAGGTAGAGGTCTATACTATGGATCATACAGAGCACCTAGAACATTAGTATGAACTATAGGTACAGTTATATTTATACTAATGATGGCTACTGCATTCTTGGGTTATGTTTTACCTTATGGGCAAATGAGTTTATGAGGTGCAACTGTTATAACTAATCTTATGAGTGCTATACCATGAGTAGGACAAGATATAGTTGAGTTTTTATGAGGTGGTTTTTCCGTTAATAATGCCACTTTAAATAGATTTTTTGCTTTACATTTTGTTTTACCTTTTGTTTTAGCTGCATTAGCTTTAATGCACTTAATCGCATTACACGATAGTGCAGGATCAGGTAATCCTTTAGGTGTTTCTGGTAACTATGATAGATTACCATTTGCTCCTTATTTCCTATTTAAAGATTTAATTACTATATTTATATTTATGATAATGTTAAGTGTATTTGTATTCTTTATGCCTAATGTTTTAGGTGATAGTGAAAATTATGTTATGGCTAATCCTATGCAAACTCCTCCTGCTATAGTACCTGAATGATATCTTTTACCATTCTATGCTATTTTAAGATCTATACCTAATAAATTATTGGGTGTTATAGCTATGTTTACTGCTATACTAATTTTATTAGCTATGCCATTTACTGATTTAAGTAGAAGTAGAGGTATACAATTCAGACCTTTAAGTAAAATAGCATTTTATGTGTTTATAGCTAATTTTTTAATATTAATGCAATTAGGTGCAAAACACGTTGAATCACCATTTATAGAATTCGGACAAATAAGTACAGTTCTTTACTTTGCTCATTTTTTAATAATAGTGCCTCTTGTTAGTTTATTAGAGAACAGTTTAATTGATCTTAATATAAATTCAAAAAAAAACTAAATAAAAAAGAATTAAAATAAAGTATTATTAGCAGGTTATTCAAGTCCTGCTTTACTTTAGTTATTATAATAAGATAGGCGATGTTTTAATCGTAAGTGTTTTAATAGTAAGTGTTTTAATCATAAGTGTTTTAATCCTAAGTGTTTTAATCGTAAGTGTTTTAATCGTAAGTGTTTTAATCGTAAGTATATAGTATATAAACTAATTATCTAGTTTGTTAAATATAGGAATAAGTTTAGCTATAGATTGAGCTTCTTATATTAAAATAAGGGTTTATTTAGCTATAGGGTTAGGTGTAAAGTCATTAGTAATTATCTTAGATAAGACTATATACTTAATAGTTAATTCTATTTTTTTCACTGAAACAGACTTACAGTTAGGCTATAATATAAACATAATAACTAAAATACTAAAAATATCAGAACTTTAAATTTAAATTAGCTTTTTATTTATACAATACAAAGAGGGTAATAACGGTTTTATTTGTAGTGAATGTATTATTTGTTATATAAAATCGTATAGCTTAAGTTAGGTAAAATATAGATGAGCTTTTAGTGACTTAAAGATTATATTAGAATTATTAGGTACTTCTTTTACTACATTGCCTGTAAAATATAATACATAGAGTGGTTATAACTACGAACTGTATTAATAAATATTCTAGCTATAATATATAGTTTTACTTAGGTAATTGTTCAGTCTTAATAACTGTAGAAGATAACTAATGGGTATAGCCTAGCCATAGGTGTAATTACCAATACTTGTTTTGCACAACCATTCCTGGTTATAACTATACGTTTCTTATAATCATACGCTTCTTATAACCTTATATATCAAGTTTTAGTGGGTATCTAACTATATAGGGGTTGTTATGTAGATCAAAAATTAATAGGTTCCTAGTTATGCTAGATTGTTTAAAGATATACTTTTGATAAGTGTGTCTGTAGCTATACTGGATTATATCTAAAGCTAGACCAAATATTAATGTATGTCTGATGCATATAGACCTATAGTTATTGCGTCTCTGGTGCATATAGACTTTTAATTAGTGTGTCTGCAGTGCATATAGACCTCTAATTAGTGTGTCTCTGGTGCATATATACCTATAATTAGTGTGTCTCTAATGCATCTGAAACAATTAAAGATCTTAAGAAAAACACAGGTCATTATTGAAACAAATAAAATTCCTAATATAATATTAGTAGGCTAGTAACCTAAAGAAAAAACTAAATTCATGTTGATAAGGGCTATAAAAGTTATCTTTATCATTTTTGTTTTCTTTTCATATTTATTATACTAATCTTTATCATCCTGCTAATCTTTAACACCCTCTTAATCTATATTATCTTGCTAATCTTTATTATATTGCTAATCTTTAAAATCCTCCTTACTTTTATAATAAATATATTAAAGAAAGTATTTAGCTTTAACAAATTTATTAAAGATAATAACTAAGTGATTAATTAGTAAAATTGTATTTATAGTTTATATAGTATGTAATAGTATTTATAATACATACGATTAATAAGACTATGTTATGTTAAATATGATGTAGTTATTTATACAACATATATCTATACACTTATTGTTTACGTCTTGTTTTGTATAAATTATAAATAGTATAATTTATAGATAGATTATTTTAGATGTAATATAATTTAAAATAGTATACAAAATTATTCTACATATACCGCCAACTGTAATAGATTTTTAAATAAAAAAAGTTATATACATATTTTGCAAAATAAAATGACTAAATAAAAAAAATTATTTTTTCTTATAACCAGAGTTATAAGTTTTACTACACTTAAATAAATTCAACCTGCGTAAGTATTTATGAAAATTCTTACTTTTCCTAAAAGAAAAGTAAGAGAGAATAGTAGATATTTACTTCTTCTTCTTTTTATGTTTAGAAAAAGATAAAAGCAGAGTCATGGGGAAGCAATTTGTCTGCTTCCAGTCCCCATATTAGAACTAATATATCATTTAATGGATGTATGTCAGATGAGCAATCTGAGGAAGTTAATAGGTCTAGTCTTTTTGTTTTAAGATCATCGATATCATTATGAACAGAAAGATGATTTTTATCTTCAAATGCGAAGGATATAGGTACACTATATCTAATATTTGCTTTATTTTCTGGATTAATAGGTACTGCTTTTTCTGTCTTAATTAGATTAGAATTAAGTGGACCTGGTGTTCAGTATATTGCAGATAATCAACTATATAATAGTATCATTACAGCTCATGCTATAATAATGATATTCTTTATGGTTATGCCTGCCTTAATAGGAGGTTTTGGTAACTTTTTATTACCATTGTTAGTTGGAGGTCCTGATATGGCATTCCCAAGACTAAATAATATTAGTTTTTGGTTATTACCACCTAGTTTATTATTATTTTTATTTGCTAGTGGTATAGAAAACGGTGCAGGTACAGGTTGAACTCTTTATCCTCCTTTAAGTGGAGTACAAAGTCACAGTGGACCTAGTGTCGACTTAGCTATATTTGGACTACACTTATCTGGTATAAGTAGTTTATTAGGTGCTATAAACTTCATTACTACTATACTAAATATGAGAAGTCCTGGTATAAGACTACATAAGTTAGCTTTATTTGGATGAGCTGTACTAGTTACAGCTGTATTATTATTATTATCATTACCTGTATTAGCCGGTGCAATAACTATGGTGTTAACTGATAGAAATTTTAATACATCATTCTTTGAAGCAGCAGGTGGTGGTGACCCTATATTATATCAACATTTATTCTGATTTTTCGGTCATCCGGAAGTGTACATCCTAATTATACCTGGATTCGGTATAATAAGTACTACAATATCTGCTAGTTCTAACAAGAGCGTATTCGGATATTTAGGTATGGTATATGCCATGATGTCTATTGGTGTATTAGGGTTTGTTGTTTGAAGTCATCACATGTATACTGTCGGTCTAGACGTGGATACAAGAGCATATTTCACAGCTGCTACATTAATAATTGCCGTACCCACAGGTATTAAAATATTCAGTTGATTAGCTACATGTTACGGTGGATCTTTACATTTAACACCTTCAATGTTATTTGCTTTAGGTTTCGTATTTATGTTCACAATTGGAGGGTTAAGTGGAGTTGTTTTAGCGAATGCTTCTCTTGATATTGCTTTCCACGATACTTACTACGTAGTTGCTCATTTCCACTACGTACTAAGTATGGGAGCAGTATTCGCACTATATAGTGCATGATACTTCTGAATTCCTAAAATATTAGGATTAGATTATAACAGAATGTTAGGTAAAGTACATTTCTGAATTTTATTTATAGGGGTTAATGTAACATTTTTTCCACAACATTTCCTGGGTCTACAAGGAATGCCTAGAAGAATAAGTGACTACCCTGATGCCTTTGCAGGGTGAAACTTAATAAGTAGTTTTGGAAGTATTATAAGTGTGGTAGCTACATGATTATTTTTATATATAGTTTATGTACAATTAGTTGAGGGTAAAGCTACAAGTAGATACCCTTGATTAACTCCACAATTCTATAGTGATAGTTTACAAACGCTATTAAACAGAAGTTATAACAGTTTAGAATGAGCTCTTTCAAGTCCACCTAAACCTCACGCTTTTGTAAGTTTACCTTTACAAAGTTTTTTAGCAGACGCTGTTGCAGAAGTGTTTGTAGCAGCTGTAACTTCTGCTTCAATTGTTCCTTGATTGGGAGGAGTAATAGAAGTTACAACTGTAATAATTACAACAGTTACTGAGGTAGCTATTTTATAGCAATGAAAAATGTAATGCACTTATATACATATATATGATATTAAAATAAATATATTAAATATTATAAGCTATATTTATGTTATGTCAATGTTTGTGCATTAAAGATATAAAGATGGTTTTACTTTTTTACCTATGTCTTAAAGAAGAGGTTCGATTCCTCTATATCTTTATAATTAATATCCTTTTGGTGTTAATTATTATCTAACAATAGATGCCTATTAAGTACTTTTTTTTTAATATTTAATAATTTTAGTAATCTAAATTTGTGGAGGTTTCCTTCGCACGGTATGTTTTATTTATAAAACAAATGATACAAGCAGCAAAAATTATAGGTACAGGGTTAGCGACTACAGGTTTAATAGGAGCCGGTGTAGGAATTGGTGTAGTATTCGGTGCATTGATATTAGGTGTAGCTAGAAATCCTTCATTGAGAGGTCAATTATTTTCATATGCTATATTAGGTTTTGCATTTGCTGAAGCTACTGGTTTATTCGCTTTAATGATGGCTTTTTTATTATTATATGTTGCTTAACTGCAATTTATAACTTTTTAGTTTTTATTTGTTTACCTTTTAAATGGTTTAAATTTTTAAAAAACCAAAACTAATTATTTTAGATTATAATAGTAATGGTTTAAACTTTTAAAAACTAAAATTAATTATTTTAGATTATAATAGTAATGGTGCTTAAAAAAAAAATTAAAAAAAAAAATTTTTTTTTAAGCACCAGAAAAAAAAAACAAATATGAGATACCAAAAATTAAAAGCAATATTTAATAAAGCACTAGCAAACTTTACTTTGGCTAAATTTTGCGGAGCATTGATTACTGTAACTATTTTGGCAATAGTTAAATATATTATATCTGGTAATTTTCATATTGAATACTCTGACTTTTTAAATAATGTAACTATAGGATTATTAGGTTGAACAATTAATATTGGTCTTATGGGATGATTAACAGAATATTTAGGTATAAAAGGTATTAACTTCAATCTAAACCAATTTATGTATGGTTTTGAGACTATGAAAGTTGGTGGTAAAACAACTAAAATGGGTGAAACATCTTCTGTATTAGAAGATGGTAAGCCTAAATTATATAATGCTATGGACTCCGGAGAGGGGTCATCCTCAGGTAAGAAGTCTGGTTCAAGAAAAGGGGGTTATAGAGAAAGAGGTAGGGATGTACGAGTACATCCTTATCCTCAACACGGTAGACGTATAGTTAGAAGCTGGACTTTCGATGACGAAAGCGATAATGCTAGTAATAACGGTCACGAAAGCGATACTGAAATGGAAGGAGCTCCATCTAATAAAGGTAAATCAGTATCTTCTACTTCTCATAGCGATTTACCTTTATCTAAAGGTAAAAGTATAGCACCAAGTGATACTATGCAAGAACTACCTTTAGATAAAGGTAAAGGTATAGAAGCTGCTAACCCTACGCAAGGAACGCCTTTACCTATTTGAACTAAACCCTTCCCAGTTATAGATTCTAACTTAGTATTGTTCAAGCCTAGAATAAACCCTGGACCCGGGTTTGCTGTATCTGGAGGTGAAGTTCCTATACGGGACCCTATTTGTGAGTATATAGATTATAACAGTCATATATTAAGTCAATTTAAGAATATGGATTGAGAAACAGCAATGAAACAAAGATATAATTATTTACTATGTGGACATAATATGAACAGTAAGATTGCTTTTGCACAAGAAACCCTTAATAAAGTTCCTACGATTCCTACTACTGAATACGAATTTAAATTAAGAAATCAAATATTAAGAGACCTAGAAGGTTTAAATAGAGTTAAAGTCCGGTCAGAAGCCAGGTCAACTTTACTTGAAGCTAGGATAAAATTCATAGAAGATATTTGTAATAATAATAACAATAACAATAATAATTAACATATATTTTATGAATAACTTTATATTTGTCTTGTTTAATTTGTACTAAGTATTAGGATAGTTAATATGTATACTTATAAAGTAAGGCAAGAAGTACTTTATATTAATACATATTAGGGATATGCAGTAGACGGTTCTACGTTTTGATTGCAGATCTTAAATAAGGGGTTCGATTCCTCCATATCCCTACATCAAGAATACACAAGACAAACAACAATAAATACTTACGATTTATCGCTTTTCTCTTCAGTTTGTTTTTGGTTTACTTGATGAATAAAACACTGCATAAAAAACAAAATTCCATTCCATTTTGCAAAAATAAGAATAAAAAGATAAACTTATATTCTTACCCAACATAGGTATTTAAGAGCAATATAAAATATGTCGATTCGAATTCGGCTGGCCGTATACTATTATCAGTATATTATTATTTTTTCCTCTAAAAGATTATTAGTATTGACTAGTTAAGTCATAAGGGGAAGGGAAGGGAAGGGAAAAACAAAAAAAAAAGTAAAAATAACTCTTATTAGCTCAATGGCAGAGCAGGATACTTCTAATATCTAGATCTAAGTTCAAGTCTTAGATAAGAATTTATACCTCTGAATTAAACTTGGCTTTTTTTTTTTCTATTTTATTCCATATAAAAATATAATAATAGATAACTAATGTCTTAAGATAAGCTAATTTTGTTTATACATTGATTTTTGTTTAAATTCATAATAACAAAAGTATCTTTAAATAAATATAAAGTAGCTTAATATATATACTTCTTATTTTATTTAAATAGGATTAGCTTGTCTTATTTTATAAGTAGTTATTTTTAATCTAATATTTTAATATATAATATATTTACAAATTTAAATATAGTTATACTATTAGATATTGACTATACAGAAAAAATGCTTTATTTACCTACGCTTATATCCATAATAGAAGTATTATTAGTAACTGTCCCTGTATTATTAACTGTTGCTTATGTAACTGTAGCAGAAAGGAAAACAATGGCTAGTATGCAAAGAAGATTAGGTCCTAATATAGTAGGGTACTATGGTCTTTTACAAGCATTTGCTGACGCCTTAAAACTTCTTTTAAAAGAGTATGTTTCGCCTACACAAGCTAATTTAAGTTTATTTTTCCTTGGTCCTATAATAACTTTAATATTTTCATTGTTAGGTTATTTAGTTATACCTTATGGTCCTGGTTTAGCTTTAAGTGATTTTAATTTAGGTATACTTTACATGTTAGCAGTTTCTTCTTTAGCTACATATGGTATATTATTAGCTGGTTGAAGTGCAAATAGTAAGTATGCTTTTTTAGGTTCACTTAGAAGTACTGCACAATTAATTAGTTACGAACTTATTTTAAGCTCTGCTATACTACTTGTTGTTATGTTAACTGGAAGTTTAAATCTTACAGTTAATATTGAAGCTCAAAGAGCTGTATGATTTATAATACCTTTATTCCCTATTTTTATTATATTTTTTATAGGTTCTATAGCGGAAACTAATAGAGCTCCTTTTGATTTGGCCGAGGCTGAATCGGAACTTGTTAGTGGGTTTATGACAGAACACGCTGCTGTAATCTTCGTTTTCTTCTTTTTGGCCGAATATGCTAGTATTGTCTTAATTTGTATACTTACTAGTATATTGTTTTTAGGAGGTTATTTATATGATTATCTTCCTTTATTTAGCTTAATGGAATATATTGATTTTGAGTATTACATTAATAACTTACACAATCCTAGCTTATTTTCAGACCCTTTAATGGAAGGATTGATATATGGTTTAACTTTAGGTGTAAAATCTTGTATTATGATTTTCGTATTTATTTGGGCTAGAGCTTCATTCCCTAGAATTCGTTTTGATCAATTAATGTCTTTCTGTTGAACTATATTATTACCTATAGTTATTGCTTTTGTTATTTTAATCCCTTGTGTCTTATTTAGTTTTGAAATAATACCTACAAATATTTTTTTGCTTTAGTTTATCTATCTGTTAGTGAATTTAATATAGGCATCATACGATTTTACAGAATATTTTATTAAAAACCAAACTAAAAAAATTTGTTTTTTGTGCTTTGAATTATAAAAATCAGCTACCGCATAGCACAAATAATATAGATATGCAAAAAATAATTGAAGTATTTATCTTCATGGTTTGTTATGTATTAGTTTGGTTGCACACTGCTCCTATTATAAGTGGATTACATTACTCTATACCATCGTTTAATAGAACAGCTTTCATCTTTGTGGGGTTCCTCTTACTTTAAATTTTGTAGGGGAATTTATGTCACTTTATGGTGTATTTGAAAGATTACCTTTATTAGGTGTTTTTGCTAGCTCTTCTATAGTATTTTCTGCTAGCTCTTCTATAGTATTTTTTACAGCATATATTATATATATGTTTAATAGAATAGCTTTTGGAGGGTCTTTTAGTAAATTTTTTTAATAAGCTATGAGTAATAGTTGATCTAATAATATATTATTAATCCTTATCAAATATTATCTATGAATAATTTTATCTAAATCAGTCAAAATATTAGCGTGGTTTATTATTTAGTTAAATTAATACTAATATAATTATATGGTTCTATATAATTATAAGCTAAAAATAAGAATATAAAAGTAATAGTTTTCCCAACCATTAAAACGGCTGGCCGTATTTGTTTATTTTAATTAGGCTAGCCGTAAATCTTTACTGAACTAACCTTTATTTTTATAGAAAAACGGACGTAAATATTCTATACATTAGTATTTAGTTTTTATAAAAACTAATATGTCTGTACTATATAGTTCTATGTAGTCTTAGTAAAGGTTATATTATCTACCATATAACCCTAAGGTAAATTGATTCTTAAAATTCAAATTAACATGCTACTTACTTTACTACTATTAATACCTATGCTAGGTATTTTCGCTATCTCGACAGGTATTTCTTACGAATTATCTTTTTTAAATATTAAACGTATAAAGACGATAGGTTTAACTACTTCTATAGTAAATCTTTTTATTTCTTTGATTGTATTCATTTTATTTGACTTTAGTAGTAATCAGTTTCAATTTGTACAAGAATACCATCAAATTAGTTCATATGATTTTTACTTAGGTTTAGACGGGTTGTCTGTATATTTCGTTATCTTAACAACCATAATAACCCCTATTGCATTATTAAGTAATTGAAACTCTATTAATGAAAATGTTAGATCATTTGTGATTATAATTCTATTATTAGAAACTTTATTATTAGCAGTCTTTTTAGTGTTGGATATCTTGTTATTTTATATATTTTTCGAAAGTATATTGCCTCCCTTATTCATATTAATAGGTTTATTTGGATCAAGTAACAAAGTAAGAGCTAGTTTTTATCTGTTCTTGTATACTTTATTCGGATCACTATTTCTATTATTATCTATACTAGCTATGTCTTCTATAATGGGTACAACAGATTTCGATGCCTTATATAAAACTAATTTTAACTATTCTACACAATTATTCTTATTTTATGGAATATTTATAGCATTTGCAGTAAAAACTCCTACTATATTTTTAAACACATGATTATTAAAAGCTCACGTTGAGTCACCTTTAAGCGGTAGTATCATATTAGCTGCTATTGTATTAAAATTAAGTTTATACGGTATATTTAGATTAATTTTACCTCTATTACCTAAAGCTTCTCTAGAATATACATACATAATTTACCTTATAGGAGTTATAACAATCATATATGCTAGTTTTAGTACTTTAAGAACAATAGATATTAAAGAGCTTATAGCTTATAGTTCTGTATCGCATGCCGCTGTATATCTTATAGGTGTATTTAGTAATACCATACAAGGAATAGAAGGTGGTATAGCTTTAGGGCTAGCTCACGGTTTTGTTTCAAGTGGTTTATTTATTTGTGCCGGAGGTGTATTATATGATAGATCAGGTACTAGATTAATAAGTTATTATAGAGGTATTGCTCAAGTAATGCCTTTATTCTCTATTTTATTCTTTATATTATCTTTAGGTAATTGTGGGGTTCCTCTTACTTTAAATTTTGTAGGGGAATTTATGTCACTTTATGGTGTATTTGAAAGATTACCTTTATTAGGTGTTTTTGCTAGCTCTTCTATA
>Ga0134126_10005263_pt1 | contig 16175 bp, 13 predicted proteins | sample KB31752_FD_96881 | JGI IMG/M metagenome (GOLD analysis project Ga0134126, IMG submission 96881) | Terrestrial soil microbial communities with excess Nitrogen fertilizer from Kellogg Biological Station, Michigan, USA - KB3-175-2 | ecosystem: Environmental > Terrestrial > Soil > Unclassified ...
GGAGGTGAAGCGGACATTATGCAGACCTCGCGCGTTAAGATTTTCCAGTTTGACAGTGCAGAAAATTGCCTTTGGCGCCCGTGAGCGCCGTTAGCGAAGTTTGACACTGCAAGTTATTGAAATCGTTATACCGTGGTACAACTCTCGGGATCGCCATTCATTTCAATACCCTTGGCTCGCAAAATCACTCTCGCAGCATTCGCCTTTATCGCCGAAATCATCGCCAAAGACAGTGACGGCTGCCATCCCCTATTCCGCCGCCTGCAGCGCGGGTTTGGTTGCCGGCTTGGGAGCGCCGACACGCAAGCGCCGGTCGGACAGCGATAGCGCGCCGCCGAGCATCATCACTATCGCACCAAGCCAGATCAGCAGTACCAGCGGTTTGTAATAGAGTCTGATGGCGATCGAGCCGTCATTGTTGGTGTCGCCCAGTGACAAATAAAGCTGGCCGGCGCCGCGCATCATCAGCGCGGCCTCGTTGGTGGTCATCGACCGCGACGCGAAGGTGCGTTTCGATGGTGCCATCATGCCGACCGGCGCGCCGCCGCTGCGCACCGTGAATTGCGCCACCAGCGAGGTGTAGTTTGGGCCGGGTCGTTGCACGAGACCATCGAAGCTCAGGTCGTAGCCGGAAATCGACACGGTCTGCGACGGCTTCAAGGCGACGATACGTTCGCTGCCCCAGGTACCGGCGCTGATGATGCCAAGCATCGACATCGCGATGCCGAAATGCGCTACCGCAGTTCCCCATGCCGAGCGCGGCAGGCCGGCCGCGCGCAGACGCGCGGTCGCGAGCGGTACGCGGAACAGCCCGGTGCGTTCGGTCAGATCGACCACCGCGCCCGCCATCACGAAAAACGCTAGCCCGACGCCGAACGGCGCCAGCACCGACGTGCCGCCTTCCAGCGCAAAGGCGACCGCGACCGCGATCAGGGCGGCGCCGAACGCCGTCATCAGCCGCTGCGCCACGCCCAACAGGTCGCCGCGCTTCCAGGCCAGCAACGGACCGAACGGCATGGCGAACATCAGCGCCACGAACAGCGGGCCGAAGGTGAGGTTGAAGAACGGTGCGCCGACCGAAATTTTTTCGCCGGTGAGCGCTTCCAGCGCCAGCGGATAAAGCGTGCCGACGAACACCGTGAGGCAGGCGGTCGTCAGAAACAGATTGTTAAACACCAGCGCGCCCTCGCGCGAGATTGGCGCGAACAGCCCGCCCTGTTTCAACATCGGCGCGCGCCAGGCAAACAGCGTCAGGCCGCCACCGATGAACAGCACCAGAATGGCGAGGATGAACACGCCGCGTGTTGGATCGTTGGCAAATGTATGCACCGAGGTGAGTACGCCCGAACGCACCAGGAAGGTGCCGATCAGCGACAGCGAGAAGGTGAGGATCGCCAGCAGAATGGTCCAGACCTTCAGCGCATCGCGCTTTTCCATCACGACGGCGGAATGCAGCAACGCGGTGCCGGCCAGCCACGGCATCAGCGACGCGTTCTCGACCGGATCCCAGAACCAGAAACCGCCCCAGCCAAGGGTGTAATAGGCCCAGTACGAGCCCATGGCGATGCCGACCGTCAGCGCCATCCAGGCGGCCAGCGTCCACGGCCGCACCCAGCGCGCCCAGGCGGCGTCGATACGGCCCTCGATCAGCGCGGCGATGGCGAACGAAAAGGCGATGGAGAAGCCGACATAGCCGAGATAAAGCAGCGGCGGGTGAATGGCGAGGCCGGGGTCCTGCAAGATCGGATTGAGATCGCGGCCCTCAAACGGGGCCTTGGGCAACCGCAGGAACGGGTTTGAGGTCAACAAAATGAAAAGATAAAAGGCGCTGGCGATCCATGACTGCACTGCCAGCACATGCGCCTTCAACGTCGCCGGCAGATTGCCGCCGAACGCGGCGACGGCGGCGCCGAACACCGACAGAATGAGGACCCATAGCAGCATGGAGCCTTCGTGGTTGCCCCACACGCTGCTGAATTTGTAGACCAGCGGCATCATCGAATGGGAATTCTCGAACACGGTCGCGACCGAGAAATCCGAAGTGATGTAGCAAACCACCAGTGCCGCGAATGACAGCGCCACGAACGCAAATTGCATCAGCGCGGTGGACGAGGCCAGCCGCATCAGCGCGTCATCGCGGGTGTGCGCCCCGACGATCGGCACCACCGATTGGATCAGACCGAGCGCCAGCGCCAGCACCAGGGCATAGTGACCGAGTTCCGGGATCATTTTGCCGCGCCTCCATTCGTCTTTTCTTGCCAGCGGCCGGCTTTTTTCAGCGCGTCGACCACCTCGCGCGGCATATAGCGTTCATCATGCTTGGCAAGCACGGTATCGGCAACAAGAGCGCCGCCGGGTTCCAGTTTGCCCTCCGCGACCACGCCTTGCCCTTCGCGAAACAAATCCGGCACGATGCCCTGATAGCGCACCGCGATATCGCTCTTGCCGTCGGTTACGTCGAAACGAATGCGCAGGTTGTCGCCGCGCTGCACGCTGCCTTCCTTGACCAGTCCGCCGATGCGAATCCGGGTCCCCGGCGCGACGTGCTTCTCGGCCACGTCGGTCGGCGAATTGAAGAACACAATGGAATCGCGCAAGGCGCTGAGCACTAGCGCCGTGGCGATCGCCAGCACGCCGAGGCTGACGCCGATCATGGTCAAACGCCGCTGCTTGCGGGTCATCGGCCCAAGTCCATGGCTAAACCTCGATATCGATGCGTATCGTGCTCAAGGATCCCCGAATGATTATTGACGTCATATATCCGGGCATCAATTCATCGGGCATTGTTGTTGATCTCGTTCAATGTTGATGTCAATCACGTGACGTAGACCCGTGATGTTCCACTCCGCCTGGGAACATCGGGGCTGCCACCAAGGGGCGCGACATCATGCCGGAGGCTGAATTGCCATGAGAGTCCTCGCAAACAGGGTACGCCATACCGCGCTGCACGGCGGCATTGCCGCTTCCTTGGCTATCTTGGCCGCCTTGCTGACGCTCGCCGCGCCGGCGCGCGCCACCGGCTATCCGAGCCGGACGATAACGCTAGTTGTTGCCTTCCCACCCGGCGGTCCGAGCGATGTGCTCGCCCGCATCGTCGGCAAGAAGATGGAGGAATTGCTTGGCGTGCCGTTCGTGATCGAGAACAGGCCTGGCGCCGGGGGCAACATCGCGGCAGATTCGGTCGCGCATGCGGCGAGCGACGGTTACACGCTGTTGATGGGCAACAATAGCATCCTCGCCACCAATGAGAGCCTTTACAAGAAACTCACCTACAGCCCGGAAAAGGATTTCGTGCCGATAACGTTGATCGGCACTCAGGCCAATATCCTGGTGGTCAATCCGGATGTCCCGGTACATTCGTTGAAGGAGTTGATCGCCCTCTGCGAAGCGCAGCCCGGCAAGCTCAATTTCGCCTCGTCCGGTTACGGCGCGGCAGCGCATCTGGCCGGCGAGCTGTTCAAGGCGGAGGCGCATGTCGATATCGTGCATGTGCCCTACAAGGGCGCGGCGCCTGCGTTGCAGGATGTGATCGCGGGACATGACCAGATCATGTTTGCCACCGCCGCTTCGGTCGTCGGCCATATCAAAAGCGGCAAGGTGCGTCCGATTGCCGTGACCACGCTCAAGCGCACGTCAATCCTGCCGGATCTGCCGACCATGGACGAAGCCGGTCTGAAAGGTTTTGAGGCCAGCACCTGGCACGGATTGGTCGCGCCCGCCGGCACGGCGCCGGAGATCGTCACGATGCTGCATGATGCGGCGGTCAAGGCGCTGCACGATCCGGGTGTTCGAGAATCGCTTGGCAGGCTCGGTGTCGATATCGTTGGCGACACGCCGAAGGAATTCGCCGCCTATATCGCGGCGGAAATCCCGAAGTGGACGGCGATCGTGAAAGCCTCCGGCGCAACAGTAGATAAATAGTCCGATGAACAATCCTAACGGCGCGCTTGCGCGCAACGTGCGGCGGTTGGGTCATCTCGATCTGCCCGGCGCGGGACAGGTCACCATTGCCGGTTCTTATGCCTACGTCGGGCATATCCCTAACAAGCAGAACCTCGGTACCTCAATTATCGACATCGCCGATCCGGCGAAGCCGCGCCTGGTAGCGGCCGTGACACTCGACGATCCAACCTCGCATAGCCACAAGGTGCGTGTGGCCGGCGATCTGATGCTGGTCAATCACGAGCGCAATCCGACGCCGATCGGCCGGCGCGCCGAGCAGATGCCGGGTGTGCGCTGCGAGCTACATGCTTCGCTCGGGCGCGATCCGACGCGCGCGGAACTTGCCCAAAGGCTTAATGTGAGCGAAGCCGATATTGTCGAGATCGAGGCTGCTGAAAAACAGCCTTATCGCAGTGGTGGTTTCCGTATCTACGATGTTTCGAAGCCGACCGCGCCCCAGCTAATTCATCATCATCTGACCGGCGGTATCGGCGTGCACCGTTTCGATATGGACCAGCGCTACGCCTATATCTCCACCGAGATGGACGGCTTTATCGGCAATATCCTGGTCACGTATGACTTGCGCGATCCAAAAAAACCGCAAGAGGTGTCGCGCTGGTGGATGACGGGGCAGAATATCGCCGCCGGCGAAAGGCCGAATTGGTCCGGCAAGCGCCACCGGCTGCACCATGCGCTGCGCTTCGGTCATGAAATGTTCGCCAGTTGCTGGCACGCCGGCTTCCGCATCGTCGACATTGCTGATCTCGGCCAGCCGAAAACCGTGGCGTCTTACAATTATCATCCGCCGTTCCCGGAGCCGACCCACACCGCGATGCCCGTGCCCGGCAAGATCGGCGGCAAACGCATTGCGCTGACGATCGACGAAGAAGACCAGGCGCAGAGCGCCAATGAGGAAGAGGCCCGCCGCGGCCGGCCGCATGCCGGCATTTGCGTCTTCGATATCAGCGACTATGCCAACGTCAAGCCGCTGTCGCTGTTCGAGGTGAGCGAACTCGACTCGCCGTTTGCCCGCACGCCGGGCGCACGCTTCGGGGCGCACCAATTCCATGAGCGCATGACCGGCACGTTGGTGCATGCGGTGTGGTTTGGCGGCGGCTTGCGCATCATCGACATGGTCGACCCTATGGTACCGCGCGAGGTCGGTTACTTCATTCCCGAACCGGTGGGCGGGCGCAACGCGCCGCAGAGCAACGACGTGATGCTTGATTCACGCGGGCTGATTTATATGGTGGACCGGCATGTCGGATTTGACGTGCTGGAGTTTGCTGGGCACGCCTGAATTATTCGGCCGCCCGGTAAAACGCCGCGGCGTCGGCGCTGAACGCCCTGCGCGATTGCGAGTCGAGATAAAGCATGTGCCCGCCGCGATAAAGCTTGAGCTGCACGCGCCCGGACGCATCCGCCGGCGGCAAGTGGTCGAGCACGTAGCGCGTCATGCCATAGGGTGTGATCATGTCCGAATACCCGTGTGCGATCAGCAGACGGAATGACGGACCGAAAGCGAGCAGCGTGCGCAGATCATCTTCCGCGCTGGCCTGCAGCCGGCCGCCTTGCCAGTCCCAATGGCCGGTTACCTCCGACGACAATAACGAGTAGGTCATCTCGGTCTTGAAGCCGAGTTCGTTGCGCGCGTAGGCGGCCATCGCGCCACCGTAAGCGCGCGACACGCCGTCGAGGATCGGATCGGGCCCGCGCCCGGATCTTGCTTCGGGATAAGGATCATCGATTGCGAAATTTGCATCGTAGCGGCTGACGATCTTGCCGTCGGAATGCAGATTTTTAACGAACGCGTCCGCGACGAAACCGCGCGCTTGCGTCACCACCTCCGCAGGCAGGCCGGTCATTTGCGCCACGCGGTCATAGAACGCCTTGCCCGCGGCACCTTGCGGCGGCGCCCCGGCCATGGTCACCAGATAGTCGGTCATGGCGAATTTTTCGGCCGCCGCGAAGGCGGCCTGGCTGAATGAATTTTTTCGTTCGAGTTCCGCCGCCGTCAGTGACGGCAACTGCAATGCCGCGCGCAGCGCGGACTCGTCGTCGCCGAAAGTGAGCCAGCCTTCCAGCATCGGTGACAGCATTACGATGCCGGAAGCGACGATGCCTTGATCGCGTTGCAGCGCGCGCGCCACCTTGGCGGCGCGGAAGCCGCCATAGCTCTCGCCGAACAGATATTTCGGCGAGGCGGCGCGGTTGTTCTTGGCAACATAGAGCGCGATGGCTTTGGCGAATGAATCGGCGTCGCTACGAATATTCCAAAAATGCTTGGCATCGTCCGGCTTGACCGTACGGCTCCAGCCGGTCCCGATCGGATCGATCAGCACCAGATCGGTGAACGCGAGCCAGGTGTCGGGATTGTCGCGTAACGTCGCGGTCGCCGCGTCGCGGCCATTGGGGCCAAGATCGAGAATGCGCGGACCGACTAGGCCGAGATGCAGGAATGCGGAAGCCGCGCCCGGGCCGCCGTTGAACACGAAGGTCAGTGGCCGGATTGCGCCTGCGTCTTTGGCGACATAGGCGGTGTAGAATACTGCCGCGCTCTGGTCGCCGGATTGATCGTAGAACGCAAGTGTCCCAGCTGTCGCGGTATAGGCGAGTTTGCCGCGCGGCGTGTCGATGGAATGGTCGCTGACCGCGTCGGCCGGCAGCAGCCGCAGCACGCCTTTGCCGGTCTCGTGCTGTTCGGCGCGGGCCGGCTTTTCTTGCGCGGCAGCGGAGCCGAGAGCGCTGGCGACGACAATCGCCAGTGCGAGACGCAGAACGGAATTTATTTTCATGGCACGCCCGGCATTCCAGCGGTCGATACGTACCCCGGCAAGATCCCGGCAGCCCGGCCGGGGTCAGGATAATGTTTAGCGCCGCCTAAAGTTCGGTCTGCGCTGCTGTGGGGAGGGCGACGGCGCGTCGCCCTTGTGGCGGAAGCTGATGCGCCCACGCTGTAAGTCATAGGGGGACATTTCCACGATCACGCGGTCGCCGACGCCGGTGCGAATGCGGAACTTCCGCATCTTCCCCGCCGTATAGGCCAGCACCTCATGCTCGTTGTCGAGCTTCACCCGGAAATTTCCGTCCGGCAGAACCTCGGTCACTGTACCGTCGAACTCCAGCAGTTCTTCCTTCGCCATCCAGTTGTCTCCCGATCGCGTCAGCGTTGCCCGCGAAAGCCGGCGTTACGGCGCGGCTCGTTCGGGCGCTGGAGGAATGTAACATTTCCGATGCCGTTTGGCTGCCCTTGTACGGGTTCCACTGAGGCGACCTGTGGGTGGGCCGTCTGGTGGCTATTCTGGCTTGGGCGGTTTTGCTGGCCGTTGTGGTTATTACGGGAACGATGGCCATTATTGCCGTGATGGCCGTTGCCGCCGCCATGTCCGCGCTGCTGGCGATGATTGCGTTGCGGCCGGCCATTATGCCGGTTGCCGGCATTTTTCTGATCCGGGTTAGGGGCAGGCCGCTGTCCGGTGCGGCGGTCGGTGGAGGGGATCGACATGCGGATCAGCCGTTCGATATCGCGCAGGAACGGCGCTTCCTCGTAATCGCAGAACGAGATCGCCACGCCGGCCGCGCCGGCGCGCGCGGTGCGGCCGATGCGGTGGACGTATGATTCGGGAATGTTCGGCAGGTCGAAATTGAACACGTGGCTGACGCCGTCGACGTCGATGCCGCGGGCGGCGATGTCGGTAGCGATCAAGGTGCGCAGTTTGCCGTCGCGGAAGGCGGCGAGCACGCGCTCGCGCTGGTTCTGCGACTTGTTGCCGTGGATCGCCTCGGCGCTGAAGCCGGATTTCTGCAGGGCGCGAACGACCTTGTCAGCACCGTGCTTGGTGCGGGTGAACACAAGAACGCGATCGACCGGTTCGCTCTTGAGCAGTTCGGCTAGCAGCGCCGGCTTCGATGCCTTGTCGGTCAGAATAACGCGTTGTTCGACCTTCTCGACGGTCGAGGATTGCGGCGTCACCGCCACGCGAACAGGGTCGCGCAGCATCGCATCGGCGAGCCTGGTGATTTCCTGCGGCATGGTCGCGGAGAAGAACAGCGTCTGCCGTTCCTTGCGCAGCATGGCGACGATCCGTTTGATGTCGTGGATGAAGCCCATGTCGAGCATGCGGTCGGCTTCATCGAGCACCAGCACCTCGACCTGATCGAGACGCAGCGCGCGCTGATTCACCAAGTCGATGAGGCGGCCGGGCGTAGCCACCAGCACTTCGACGCCGTGCGCCAGTGAGCGGACCTGCTTGTTGATCGGTACGCCGCCAATGGCGAGCGCGATGGCAAGCGGGCGGATGTGCCGGCCATAAGCGCGGAAGCTGTCGGCGATTTGGCCGGACAGTTCACGCGTCGGAGAGAGCACCAGAACGCGGCAGGCTTTTTTATCAGGCCGCATCCGTTTGGTGTGCAGGTGATTAAGAATCGGCAGCGCGAACGCAGCGGTCTTGCCGGTTCCGGTCTGCGCGATGCCGATGACATCGCGGCTCTGCATGGCGATGGGAATGGTCTGGGCTTGGATCGGCGTGGGCGTGAGGTATTTTTCTTCCGCGAGAGCGCGGACGATCGGCTCTACGAGGCCGAAGTCGTTAAATGAAGTCAAAGAGTCTCTTTCTTAATAAGGCGACACGGCCGGCTCGCTGTTGCGAACGGCGGAATCGCGGGGTTCAAAGACATCCCGCGTGGCCAGGGTTGTCGTCAGGTTGAGAAACGGAAGAGGCGGGGCGAAATTCGTTTTGAGGGAGTTTCGTGCACGCAGCCCGCAAACCCGAGATCGGGTGTTCATCCGTTGGCGGTCATATGACAGGTGGTAGTGGTCTTTTCAAGGCGGCTTGCGCGACTATTCCGCCAAATAATGAATAAAGCGGTCTATGGCCATTCCGGGCCCGGAATCCAGAAAATCCCGAGGAAGCCCTGGATTCCGGGTTCGCTGGCTTCGCTCGCGCCCCTGGAGTGACAAAAAAGGGCCTGATGGACAAGGCGCTTTAGATCGGGGAATGTCAGCCCGAAAATGCAAGTTTAGGCCAACTTAAGCGATCCGGAGCCGTCGAAATGCCGTTTCCACGGGCTTCTCAAGCCCTTTCCCGCTTCACTGTCCTCGACCTAACGCGCGTGCGATCGGGCCCTACCTGCGTGCGCCAACTCGCCGACTGGGGCGCCAACATCATCAAGATCGAGACGCCGCCGCATCTCACCGACGGTGAGGGTCCGGGTGGCCCGCGCGACGGTTCCGACTTCCAGAATCTTCAACGCAACAAACGCAGCATGACACTCGATCTGAAATCGCCGCAGGGGCACGCCGCCCTGATGCGCATGGTCGAGAAAGCCGACGTGGTGGTGGAAAATTTCCGTCCCGACGTGAAGGGCCGTCTCGGCATCGACTACGACGCGCTGCGCAAAGTGAATAAGCGCATCGTGCTCGCCAGCATTTCCGGTTTCGGCCAGGACGGGCCCTATGCCAAGCGGCCGGGCTTCGACCAAATCGCGCAAGGCATGGGTGGGCTGATGTCCATCACCGGAGCGCCGGGCGGCGGCCCGATGCGCGTCGGACTCCCGATCGCCGACCTTTCGGCGGGGCTGTTCTGCGCGCTCGGCATCCTGACCGCGCTGCACGAACGCGAGGTTTCGGGCGAGGGGCAGTGGGTTACGACCTCGCTGCTGCAGGCGCAGATTTTCATGCTCGATTTCCAGGCTGCGCGCTTTCTGACCGAAGGCGTGGTGTCGAAGCAGGCCGGCAACAATCATCCGACCTCGATCCCGACCGGCGTATTCAAGACCAAAGACGGATATCTGAATATTGCGGTCGCGGGCGCGGTGATTTGGGAGCGTTTCTGCAACGCGGTCGGCCGGCCGGAATGGATCGCATCTCCGGATTACAAGACCGGCAAACTGCGGCTGCAAAACCGTGACGCGCTGAACGCGGAAATCGACAAGGCGACCGCGACGAAGTCCAGCGCGGAGTGGGTCGAGATATTCAACAAGGTCGGCGTGCCCTGCGGCCCGATCTATTCGATCGACCAGGTATTCGCCGATCCTCAGGTCAAGCATCTCGGAATAGCGGAGGAATCCGCGCGCTCCGACGGCAGCCGGCTCGGTCTCGTCGGCCAGCCGTTCAAGCTGTCGCGCACGCCGAGCAAGATCGTGGCGCGGCCACCGAATCTCGGCGAGCACACCGACGAGATTCTTAAGGAATTCGGTTTCGGCGCAAATGAAATAAAGGCGCTGCACGAGGCAAAGGCAGTTTAAGGAGCAGGGAATGTCGCAAACCGACAAGATGCTGTCTCGCAAAGAGGGCGGCGTCGGCTATCTGATCTTCAACAATCCGGAACGGCACAATGCGGTGTCGCTGGATATGTGGGAAGCCGCGCAGGGAATTCTCGCCGGCTTCGCCGCCGACAAGGAAGTCCGAGTCGTGGTGGTCACCGGCGCCGGCGGCAAGGCGTTCATCTCGGGCGCCGATATTTCCAAGTTCGAGAGCGAGCGCTCCAGCAAGGAGGCGATCGACCGCTATAATATCGCGGTCGACAAGGCCAACACCGCGGTCTACGAATTTCCCAAGCCGACCATCGCGATGATCCGCGGTTATTGCATCGGCGGCGGCGTCGGACTGGCGCTGTGTTGCGACCTGCGGATTTGTTCGGACAATTCGAAATTCGGCGTGCCGGCTGCCAAGCTCGGCCTCGGTTACGGCTTCAAAGGCATCAAGAAACTGGTCGACGTGGTTGGCCCGTCTTTCGCCAAGGAAATCTTTTTCACCGCGCGCCAGTTCACCGCCACCGAGGCGCTGCAGATGGGCCTGGTCAACCGGGTGCTGGGCGAAGCCGAACTCGAAAAATACGTCCAGGACTATGCCGCCACCATCGGCGGCAACGCACCGCTCACTGTGAATTCGGTCAAATACATCGTCGGCGAAACCGTGAAGGGCGCCAGCGAGCGCAATCTCAAACGCTGCGCCGATCTGGTGGCCGAGTGTTTCGCCAGCAACGATTACAAGGAAGGCCGTACGGCCTTCATGGAAAAACGTAAGCCGGCATTCACCGGCTCATAAGAAATTTAACTCCTCGAAAAACGGGGAGGCGGCCAAATAACGGGAGGATTCGCGTGGCGTCGGTTGAGTTGCGAGGCCTGACCAAGCGATATGGCGACGTCGCGGTGGTTGACGATATCTCGCTTGCCATCGAGCACGGCCATCTGGTCTGCCTGCTGGGCCCTTCGGGCTGCGGCAAGACCACGACACTGCGGCTGATCGCCGGCTTCGTCGAGCCGAGCGCGGGTGAAATCCGCGTCGGCGACAAATTGATCTCGTCGCCCACGCATTCGCTGCCGCCCGAGCGGCGCAATATGTCCATGATCTTCCAGAGCTACGCTCTCTGGCCACATATGACGGTGGCAGAAAACATCGTCTATGGCCTCAAGCTGCGTAAGCTGGACCGCGACACCATCGCCAAGAAACTCGACGCCATTCTCGCCACGACACGGCTGGCTCCTCTGGCGCAACGCTATCCGGGCGAACTGTCCGGCGGCCAGCAACAGCGCGTGGCGCTGGCCCGCGCGCTGATCGTCGAGCCGGAGACGTTGTTGCTCGACGAACCGCTGTCCAATCTCGACGCCAATTTGCGCGAGGAAATGCGCTTCGAAGTGCGCCGCCTGCACGATGCTTTTCGTTACACTACGGTCTACGTCACCCACGACCAGTCGGAGGCGATGACTACGGCCGATCTCATTGCCGTGATGAACGCCGGCAAGATCGAGCAGGCCGGATCGCCGGAAGACATCTACGACCGGCCGGCTTCCGAATTCGTCGCGCGCTTCATCGGTTCGAGCAATGTGGTTAAAGGCAAGGGCCTTGACGCAACGCACGTCGATTTCGCGGGCGTATCGCTGCGCTGTGTCGGCGAGAAGATTACCGCCGGCCTCGCCACTGCGGTCTCGATACGCCCGCATGATATAAAGTTATCCGCGACGCAGCCCCCGCAGGCGGAAAACGTCGTGCCGGCCACGGTAACGCGGCAGGTCTTTCTCGGCGGTAGCCGGGACTATATGGTTGAGGTCAAGGACGGCACGCAACTGCGCGCCGTCACGGCCCCGGCCGAGAGCATCGCGCAGGGCAGCGGCGTCTGGCTGGTCCTGCCGCCGGAAAAATGCCGGGCACTCATATGCTAGCCAGAAGACTTTCGCGGGGAACAACAAGACGGCCAGGTGGCCAAGTTTTGGAGGATATTACATGATGAAGGGTTCAAAAATATCGCGTCGCGATGTGGTGATAGGGTCGGGCGCGCTCGCGGCAGGCGCCGCGTTCTCGACACGGGTGCTGTCGGCCGCACCGCCGGCCAGCGCGGTCACGCCGGCGCTGATCGAGGCCGCGAAGAAGGAAGGCAAGGTTACTTGGTATACCTCGATCGACCTGAAGCTGTCCGAACAGATCGGCAAGGCGTTCGAAGCCAAGTATCCCGGCGTGGCCTGCAAGGTCGAGCGCAGCGGCGCCGAACGCCTGCTGCAACGCATCAGCCAGGAGTATTCCGCCAACGTGCATGCCGTCGACGTGGTCAACTCGTCGGATGCCTCGTTGCTGGTGTACTGGAAAGATCAGGGCATGCTGGCGCCCTACGTGCCGGAAGATGTGGCGAAGTTCTATCCGCCCCAGCATAAGGACGTCGACGGCACCTATGCCAGTTTCCGCATTTTCCTTTGCATCATCGCTTACAACACCAATCTGGTGAAAAAGGAGGAAGCGCCGAAGAGTTTCGCCGATCTGCTCGATCCGAAATGGAAGGGCAAGATCGTCAAAGCGCATCCCGGTTACAGCGGCACCATCATGACCGCGACCTACCAGACCTCGCGCGACCTCGGCTGGGGCTATTTCGAAAAGCTCGCCCAGCAGAATATCCTACAGGTGCAGTCCGCCGCCGATCCGCCGAAAAAAATCGCGCTCGGCGAGCGCGCGGTGATGGCCGACGGCGTCGAATACCTGATTTTCGCGGAAAAGGAAGCCGGCCAGCCGGTCGAGCCGGTCTATGCCACCGAAGGCACGCCGCTGATCGTCGGACCGAACGGCGTGTTCAAGGCCGCGCCCAATCCGAACGCGGCGCGGCTGTTCCAGAGTTATTGCTTCACGCCCGAATGCCAGCAGCTCTGCATCAATATTGGCGGTCTGCGTTCGGCGCATCCGAACGCGAAGGACAAGCCGGGCCGTACGCCGCTTAGCCAGATCAAACTGATGAAAGACGATCCGGCGGCGGTGCTGAAGCTGGGTGAACAGATCAAGGCGCACTATGTCAAGTTGTTCCATGTCTAAGACAATGGTCCCCGGTGTGCGCGTGGGGGGCGCGGGAAGAAACGGAGCGTGTCATGACCAAACGGCTTTCGAAACGCGATGTGCTCAAAGGCGCCGGGGCGCTTGGCCTTGGCGCCTTTGCCATGCGGGTCGCTGCGGCGCCTGCGGCGGAGGCGGTGACGCCGACTTTGATCGAAGCAGCGAAAAAAGAAGGTAAGCTTTCATTTTACACGGCGATGGACCTGCAGTTCGCGGAACGCCTCGGCAAGGCATTCGAGGCAAAGTTTCCCGGCATCGTTGTGCGCGTGGAGCGATCTGGCGCCGAGCGCGTTTTTACCCGTATCGGCCAGGAATATGCCGCCAACATTCACGCCGTCGACGTCGTCAACACCGCGGACCAGGCGCATTGCATCATCTGGAAAAGCAACGGCTGGCTTGCGCCCTACGTCCCCGAGGAGGTCGCGAAGTATTATGACAAGCGCTACTACGACCCGGAAGGTCTGCATATAACGACGCGAATTCTGATCTCTCCGCTCGCCTACAACACGAACCTGGTGAAGAAGGAAAATGCGCCGAAGGGCTTCAAGGATCTGCTCGATCCGAAATGGAAGGACAAGCTCGTCAAGGCGCATCCGGCCTATAGCGGCACGATCATGAACGCGACGTTCGAGATCGCGCGCGAACTGGGCTGGGACTACTTCGTGAAGCTGGCCGCGCAGAACGTTCTGCAGGTTCAGTCGGCTACCGATACGCCGAAAAGAATATCGCTTGGCGAACGCGCGGTCATGGTGGACGGTGCTGGCTACCTTGTCATCCGCTACAAGGAGGCCGGCCAGCCAGTCGACATCATCTACCCGGAGGAGGGCACGCCGCTCGCCACCGGCCCAAGCGCGGTCTTCAAGGCCGCGCCGAACCCGAACGCGGCGCGCTTGTTCCAGAATTGGATGCACTCGCGCGAAGCCCAGCAACTGATAGTCGATTTGGCCCGCCAGTATTCGCCACACGGCCAAACCGTGGAAAAGCCCGGCGTCCGCAAGCTCGCCGACATCAAGCTGATGACAGAGGACCCGGAAGGCGTCCATGCGCAGGCGGACGCGGTCAAGAAGCGATACGCGGAAATTTTCAAGGTGTGATGACAGTCGCTATTCCAGTAGCGCAGGCGCCGGCGCAGCGGAAATTCGGCATCGACTGGTCGAAGCCGGTGCTGTTGGCTTTTGCAGCCGTTCTGTGCGCCCTGATCGTGATGCCACTGTCATGGCTTGTGTACTATGCCTTCACCGACAAGAACGGCGTCTTCACTGTCGGCAATTTCAACCGCCTGGTGTCGGATGCGAGTTACCTCGATCCACTGCTTATCACCTTCGCGCTGGCGACTCTGTCGGCACTGATCTGCTGCCTGGTGGCGGCGCCGATGGGCTGGCTGGTGGCGCGCACCGACATGCCGCTGCGCCGCACCGTGCGCATCCTGGTGACGGCGTCGTTCGTTACGCCGCCGTTTCTCGGCGCCATCGCCTGGGAACTGCTGGCGGCGCCCAATAGCGGGTTACTTAATCAGCTCTATCGCGAGATTACCGGCGCGCCGCCGGACGCGCACCTGCTGAATATCTACACCTTTGCCGGTCTTGTGTTCGTCATCAGCTGCTACACGTTCCCCTATGTCTTCGTGCTGGTTGCCAACGCGCTCGACCGCACGCCCGGCGATCTGGAAGACGCCTCCGCCATTCTCGGCGGCAGCACTTGGGATACCGCGCGGCGCATAACCATCCCGTTGGCGCTGCCGGCGGTGCTGGCCGGCGCGCTGGTGGCATTCCTGCAGGCGATGACGCTGTTCGGCTCGCCGGCGATCCTGGCGATGCCGGCCGGTTTTCATACCATGACCACCAAGATCTGGAGTCTGTTCCAATTCCCGCCCAAGCCCGAGCTTGCTGCCGCCGCGTCGTTGCCGCTGCTGGTACTCACCGTCATCCTGCTGCGTGCCGAGCACATGGTGCTCGGCCGCCGCGGTTATTCGGTGGTCGGCGGCAAGAACAGCGAGCCGCGCATCGTGCGGCTGGGACTCTGGCGCTGGGTGATGCTGGCGATCGCCATGCTGGTGCTGATGTGCCCGGTTTTCCTGCCATATTTCGCGCTTTTAAACGCGTCGTTTTCCAAGGTCGCCTCGCATCTGGTTTCATTCAGCAACTTCACTTTGCAGAACGTGCATTTCGTTTTCTACGAGCTGTCGGCGACCCAGCTCGCACTGCGCAACACGTTCATTCTCGGCACGCTGGCGGCCACCGCCGGCACCATCCTGGCGCTGGTGATCGCTTACGTGAACGCGCGTCAGGCCGTCATCGGCTATCGCGTGCTCGGCTTCCTGGCGACCGCGCCGGTCGCCATTCCCGGCATCGTGCTCGGCGTCGGGTTGTTTTTCACCTATACGCGGCCGCCTTTCGTGCTCTACGGCACCTTGTGGATCCTGCTGATAGCCTTCGTGACGTTGAGCTTGCCCGCCGCCTACCAGCAACTGCAATCGGCGTTCCGTTCCGTGCACCCCGAGTTGGAAGACGCCAGCCGCATTCTGGGCGCCACGCGGCTGCGTGCGCTCTGGCAAATCACCGCGCCGTTGTTGCGCACCAGCGTGATCGCCACCTGGTGTTTCATCTTCGTCGGCGTTATCCGCGAATTGTCGGCGGCGATCATGCTGTTTACGTCGCAGACCAAGGTGCTGTCGGTGCTGATCTACGATCTCAACGAAAGCGGCGATCTTGCCGCCATTTCCGTTCTTGGCCTGTTGATGCTGGTGCTCACGTTCACCATCGTGGCGCTGGCCAACAGCCTGCGCGGACGAAATGCACGCCGTAACGTCGCGATTGGGTGACATTCGTGGCCGGCAATCTTCCCAAAGTTTCCGTCGCCGAGCAGCTCGCCGCGCGCATTGATGCACTTGATGCGAACAAGCTGCCATCCGCCGTCCGCA
>Ga0134126_10005264_pt1 | contig 16173 bp, 6 predicted proteins | sample KB31752_FD_96881 | JGI IMG/M metagenome (GOLD analysis project Ga0134126, IMG submission 96881) | Terrestrial soil microbial communities with excess Nitrogen fertilizer from Kellogg Biological Station, Michigan, USA - KB3-175-2 | ecosystem: Environmental > Terrestrial > Soil > Unclassified ...
CCGATGCCGTACGTGGCGGCGGTTCATCTCGACACCGGCCAGGTGGAGCATCTGACCGACGTCCAAGGCGGAGCGGCTTACGATGTGGCATCTCTGGCCTTCGATCCCGACGGCCGGCGGCTCTTCTTTACAGTCAACAATGCGCGGGGCATGCGCACGCTCTATCTCTTCGATCTGCAAACCCGGAAGCGCGTGCTTCTGGGGCGGAACGCACGCATCGGCGATCTGGTGTTCTGCCGCAAGGACCGATCGTTGTGGGGTGTGATTCACAACAATGGCCTGTCGAGCCTTGTGCGCCTGGAAGCGCCCTATAAATCGGTGAGAGTTCTCGACACTCTTCCCTATGCTTCCAATCTTTCCAATCTCGATCTTTCGCCGGACGACTCGCAGTTGACCGGCGCACTGACCGATCAATCCGGAAAAATAAGACTTGTCCGATTCCAAACGGCAGATCTGCTGGCGGGAAAGACGGAATCGGAGACCCTTTACGATTTTCAAACCGATGCGCCGGACGGCTTTACCTTTTCTGCCGACGGCCGGTATCTTTTTGGATCGTCGTATCTGACCGGCGCGTCGAATCTGTTTCGCCTCGATTTGCAAACGAAGAAACTCGACGCACTGAGTAATTCAGAGACCGGATTGTTCCGGCCGCTTCTGCTACCGGATGGGACGCTGGCGGCGTTTGATTATTCGGCGCAGGGATTTCGCCTGGTGACGTTGCCGGTTCGTGTCATCGACGATGTCAACGCGATTCCCTACCTGGGGCAGTCGGTCGTGGAAAAGTACCCGGAATTACGGTCGTGGAAGCTGCAGTCGCGCAACAATATTGACGACCTGAAGTTGCGTACCTATGCAGGCTTTTACCGTCCGGTGCGCACCATCGGCCTGCAGTCGATTTATCCCATCGTGCAGGGCTACCAGGATGCCCGGGCGGGAGGGGTGCGCGCAGATTTCGGCGACACCCTGGGGCTCGCCCACATTACGACAACTCTGTCGTATTCTCCCGGCAATTCAAATGCGGTGAGAGATCGAATTCACGCCGCGGTGGAGGCTCGCTATTGGGACTGGAGCCTCAATGGGTATTTCAACAGGGCTGATTTCTACGATCTGTTCGGACCAACCAAGGTGGGACGCCGCGGATTCGGGCTGGTGGGTGAGAAGATCAAAACGTTCGTTCACGATTCCGACCGGACATTCAGCCTCAAGATGGACCTGGCCGGATACTCGGGCCTTGACCGCCTGCCTAACTATCAGAATGTAGACGCTTCGCACACCCAGTTTGTCAGCGGCACAGGGGTGCTGGCGTATTCCAATCTGCTGAAGTCCCTTGGGTCAATCGAAGATGAGAGCGGGGTGCAGTGGGATGTGAACGCCCAACTGAATGACACATTTCCCAAGCTCTTTCCCAACGTGTGGGGTGAGTACACGCGCGGCTTTCTCCTGCCCGGGATGAGAAACTCCTCTGTTTGGATACGGTCGTCGGCCGGAGCCGCGGGGGGCAACGAGAACGATCCGTTCACGAATTTCTACTTCGGGGCCTTCGGCAACAACTGGATCGACAAGGGCGACCCCAGCCGCTACCGCTATTACTACAGCTTCCCCGGCACAAAAATCGATGAGATTGGCGCCAAGAGCTTTGCGAAGTCTCTGGCGGAATGGGATGTGACGCCGCTTCATTTCCGCGATCTTGGCAACACGAAGATCTACAGCAACTGGGCCAGGCTCGCGTTGTTCACGGGCGCTCTGGGCGCCGATCCGTTCAGCGACCGGCGCAACGGCCACTTCGATGCCGGGGCGCAGCTCGACTTCCGCCTGGTGTGGTTCTCGCAGATCAAGTCAACCTTCTCGTCCGGGTTTGCGGCAGCGCGCGACAATTCAGGGCACACCGGAACGGAAGTCATGTTCTCACTGAAAATCTACTGAAGACCTCGCAACACTCTCTGGCAGAAGGCCGGTGGGTGGGGTCGCGATCGAGCATTCGCAGAATCAATGCGTCGATCTCAGGAGGTATGCCGGCACGCAGCGTGGAAGGCGCTGCGATGACGCGGCATTCGATCGCCTCGTAGACGTCCAGAGGAGTTTCGCCGGCAAACGGATGCCGGCCGGCCCACAATTCGTAGACCAAGGCGCCTAGCGAGAACACGTCGGAAGCGCTGGTAGCGATTTCGCCGCGAAAGATTTCGGGTGACATGTAGAGCAATGTTCCGGAGAGTGTGCCGGATATCGTCCCGGACGCCCCGATGGAATCCGGCTCCAAGCGCACGGGGCCCTCAAGACGCGCGAGGCCGAAGTCCAAGATCTTGAGCACGCCGTCTTCGCGCAAAATGACGTTGTCGGGTTTGATGTCGCGATGCAGGATTCCGGCGGCGTGGGCCACGGCCAAAGCGCGCGCGGCCTGTGCCGACCAATCGGTCGCTCGGCTGAGATCCGCCGCTCCCTGATCGATCAGTTGGCGCAGGGTGCGGCCTTCCACCCATTCCATGGCGATGAACAACCCGGCGGGCGATTCTCCGGAATCGCAGATTTTGACGATGTTGGGATGGTGAAGCGCCGAAGCCGCGCGGGCTTCGGTGTGGAAACGGTCAACGGCCTGCGGGCTTGCGATCAGGTGTCGGCGCAGGATCTTCAGCGCCACCGGGGTTCGTGACGGATCGCGCGCCAAGTAGACTTCACCCATTCCGCCAACACTGATCAGGGAGTCAATCTCATACGTTCCTATGCGCTGGCCAGGGTTGAGCGCACTGGGTTCACGGTCCAGAAGATCGGCGGCAAGATGAACGGGAGGGGCAGTGAAGAACGCGTCCTCATCGGCTCTTAGAAGCGACTCGACTTCTGCCCTGATGGGGGCGCTGGCAGAAGCCAGCAGTTCCTGACGGTCATTCGGGGGCAGGTCGATAGCCTGGTGGAACAGCCGCTCGATCTCTTCCCATTCGGCCTGCGAATTCATGATGGACCGCCGTTCATCTCGCGGAGCAGCCACGTGCGTGCCAGGCGCCAGTCGCGGTTGACGGTGATCACGGAGACACCCAGGGCTTCGGCTGTTTCTTCGATACTCAGCCCGCCGAAGTAGCGCATTTCAACCACTTTGCTTTTTCGTTCGTCGATAGCCTGCAGACGTTCGAGCGCCTCATGAAGCGCCACAACTTCGGCTGCCTCCTGATGGACCGCTACCTGAACGTCGTCGAGCGACACGGCAAGCTGGCCGCTGCCGCGCTTGCCGGTATGGCGGCTCCGGGCATGATTCACCAGGATCTGCCGCATCGCGGTGCAGGCGACGGCGAAAAAGTGGCATCGATTCTGGTAAGTCGCGTTTTCCGCGCCTGCCAGCTTGAGGTATGCCTCATTGATCAAGGCCGTAGGTTGAAGCGTGTTGCCTTGATCGATCCCTCTCCAGGCGCGTTGCGCCATGCGGTGCAATTCGTTGTACACCAGCGGCATGAGTTCATTGAGCGCGTTCGGATCGCCCTTGCCCCAAGCCGTGAGCAGGCTGGTCACCTCGCCTTCAGAATTCATTTTCCCGATCTCCGGTTGACTATGATACATGGACGTGGGCAGGAGTATGCGCAATCCGATTTCGGACCCTTACTCCAGGCCATTTGCCAGGCGATGCATCTCCCATAGATCGCGCGGCGTCTGCGAGAGCAGCGGCCGAATGGCCATCATTCCCGTCGGGCCAATACTCTTCTGGAGATACTTCAACTCCGCAAAAATGCCCTCCACCTCAGGGTCGGGAGCGACCTCAAGACCGGCTTCGCGAATCAAGAGAGCCCCCTTGGCGCGCACGCTGAGCTCAATGGTCAATTGCAGAAGGGACAGCATGTCGCCGCGCAATTCGGGCGGGAAGGCCTCCTGCAAAGACATTAGATAGGCGCCGACCCGAGTTTGCTGAAAGCGTGTCGACCCGATCATATTGAGGATCTCTATGTCGCGGTCCATCTTGCCCCCAAGCCAGCGGCGCAGCGATCGCTCGCTGAGGTAGAACACCAACAGAAGGATGACGGGAACTCCAACCACCGCGGCGAGCAGGGACAGGAGGGGAAACTTCAGGCTCTGATTGAAGAGCGAGTGCAGCACCATCGCGGCCAACAAGCCCGGCGCGAAGAGGCGAATCCCACGCCATTGCCGGCTCTCGAGCAGATAGATTGAGATGGTCGCACCCAGAGCTGCCACGCCTCCATGCATGATGGCGGTGCCAAGGCCGCGTAGAATCCACGTACCAACTCCTTGATCATGCAGCAAATGAAGGTAGGAGATGTTTTCCACCAGCGCGAATCCAGCTCCGACAGCGAAGCCGCAGATGGCCGAATCGGCCATAAATGCCACCCTCGCAGTGGAGATCAGAAAGATCCAGAAGATGGCCTTGGCACATTCCTCCACCACCGGGGCGCCAAACCGGGCGTACTGATCCTGAGCTCCCGGGAAGATTTGGAAGAGGAACGTGTTGATAACGAAACAAAGCGCCGCCGCCGCAGCGCCGCTCGCGAGGGATGCCAGGACGGTGCGCAGTGAGACGAGCTTGTAACTATCGAGCGCTCGAAGGGCGGCAAGGAACAGAAGCACGGGCAACAAGGCCAATGCGAAGCGCGCCACATCGCCACTTTGTATCGAAGGGTGAATCACAATCTCCCTTGCATTTTGCACGTAACGCTTGCCAAATCTTTTGCAGATGAATGGATCCTGGAATGCGTTCCGGATCAAGATTGGCGCCATGGAATACTAGAAACCCGTTCGTAACAAGCGTACAGGCCAGTATGTCACCCCTGTGCGAACTCTTGCTTAACCCTCCGCAAGCGCCGACTCGACTGTTTCATGAAGAGGAAAAATCTGCGTGAGCCTGGTGATTTCAAATACCTGCCGCACGAGGCCCGTCGCACGACAGACACGGAGTGAGCCGCCGCTTTCTTTCAGCTTTTTGGCAACGGTGACGAACGAACGGAGGCCCATGCTGCTGATATAGGTGACGTCTCCCAGATCGACTACGAGAGTGGTAAACCCCTTTGCGATGCATGACTCGCACTCTGGCTCAAACTGAGACGCACTCTCGGCGTCCATGCGACCGGACACACGCAAAACCACTTTATTTCCAACTGGGACGCACTCAATGGTCATGATTACTCCTAGCCTGCCTCATGCTGCCCGGAACGTCAATTACCAACTTGAGGGTGCGTTCGGGCCGCAGGGTCCAGACAACCGCATGTGCGCCTGTAACGCCCGCTGTGTTCGTTTACGATACTGCGCGTTCGCTACAATTTGTTCATTCCGCATTCCATCCAATTCGAGGCGCAGGCGCTTCTATTGCCGCAGAAACTCACGCTGCCTCCTGACGACGTGCACGTGTGGCAGGTTGAACACGGGGATGGGCTGTTGCTCGAAGGTCTTTCCCGCGAGGTTCTGACGCCGGAAGAGCGCAGCCGCGCGGATCGGTTTCGGTTTGCGCGCGACAGGGACGCTTTCCTGACCACTCGGATTGTTCTGCGGCAGTTGCTGGCGCGCTATACCGGTATAGCTCCGCAGGCATTGGGTTTCGTTCAGGGGGAACGCGGGAAACCGGGGCTTGCCACGGGCGGGATTGAGTTCAACGTGTCGCATTCGGGCAGCGTCAGCCTGCTGGCATTTGCACACCGGTCGGTGGGAGTGGATGTTGAATGGATACGGCCAGTCGCGGATATGGATGCCATCGTCGGCCGGTACTTCGGGCCCGGGGAGTGCCGCCAGTGGGCGGAGGTTGCAGTCGAGGAACGGGGTAGAGCATTCTTCTCCGGCTGGACGCGCAAAGAAGCCTACGTGAAAGCGGTGGGCGAAGGTCTATCGCTGCCCTTGGAGAGCTTCGAGGTAACGATCGATGCCAATGAGGCGCCGCGCTTTCTGAATGTGCCAGGCTGGTCGCTCTACGATCTGGAGATTGCGGGCTACGCAGCCGCACTGGCTGTGAGCGGCACGTTTTGTGAGATCCGGGCCTGGCGATTGGGATTCCCGATCACGAAGCTGGGCGACTCTGTCGCCGGGATTTGAGCCCGGCAGGCGGTTTCTTTTTCGCGGGTCGGCGCGGCTTTTCGATGACGACATCTTCGAGCACCAGCACATCGAGCCCCGTGGTGTAGAACACCGCAACTGCGTCCTGGATGGAGTGGATAATCGGCTTGCCCATCACATTGAAGCTGGTATTGAGCAACATGGGGACGCCGGTTCGGCGGTGAAACGACTCGATCAGGCGATGGAAATCGGGCGCGCTGTTCTTGCTGACAGACTGCAGGCGGCCGGTGCCATCGACGTGAACGACGGCGGGAAACCTGGCGCGCACGTTGGGATGGAAGCGGAGGGTGCGGTCCATGTAGGGAGAAGACTGATAATCCTCGAACCATTCGGGTGCGAACTCCTCGAGGATGGAAGGAGCGAACGGCCGAAACTCTTCGCGGAATTTCACGCGGTCATTCAGCTTGTGCATCATGTCAGGGTCTCGGGGGTCGGCGAGGATGGACCGGTTGCCAAGAGCGCGGGGACCGAACTCGGCGGCTCCGCGCGCCCAGCCGACGATTCTGCCATCGGCTAGAAGGTCAGCGACATGCTCGTGCGGTCCATCGGGAAATCGCCGGATGCGGCTGCCGTTGAACTGGACCAGGTGGTCGAGGCTGGTGGCGGAGAGCTGTGAGCCGAGGTAAGGAGTGTGGACGGCTGGAACATGCGGGGCTGAAGGGTTGTCTTCGTAGAAGGCGAGCCATGCGGCGCCGAGCGCGTTGCCATCGTCCCCGGGAGCCATGGGGATATGGAGATTTTTGAATGGCGTTTCGCGGGTGATACGGCCGTTGAATGAGGAATTGAGCGCACAACCGCCGCCGAGCACGAGGTTTTCAGAGATGCCCTTGCGGGCCAATCCACAGAGCAACTGGGTCATGATTTCTGCGAAGCGGTGTTGCCCGGTAAAAGCCAGATCAGCGACTTCGAGAGCGGGTTGGCCGAGTTGGCGAGCGAGCTTGCGGAGGCGATCGAGGGTCGATAGGTAGCGCGTGCCGCTCATCTGCAGGAGACTCATTCCGCGAACGCGGAGAAGGGGCTCGAGGCGGGCGTACCATTCGGGGCTGAACTTGCCATAAGAGGCGAGGCCCATTACTTTCCATTCTTCGCCTTGAATGGAATCGAAGCCGCAGAGTGCGCAGAGCACGGAATAGAACTGACCGAGGCTGCCCATATCGATGCCATCGGCGGCGCTCTTCACGTTTTTGAGCCGGCCATTTTTGTATTCGTAGAAGGCGCAGGAGCCCTTGCCGCCATGGCCGTCAACGATGGCGCAGGCTGCGTGTTCGAAGGGGCTGGTGTAGCAGGCCGTTGCCGCGTGGCACAGGTGATGGTCGTAGTGACGGATGGTGACATGGTTGGAAAGGCCGCGGCTGCCGCGGAGATTTTGCCCGGCCATGGTGATGCTGGCGGTGAGCGCGGTCATCTGGGTCTCCATGGTGGGCCACGGCCAGGTGTAAGTCTGGTCGATGGGGCCGTCGGCGAAGCGCGAGATCCAACTCGTGACGTCAGTGATGGCGCGCATGGCGTAGACGTATCCCTTGGCCCAGGAGACGGCGACTACGATATCGGCGTCGGATGGACAGTATTTGCGGATCAACTGGGGAGCGCGAACCAGATGATCGGCGGGCGCGTTGAATGCGCGCTTATCCTGCAGTGGGCGCTCGCAGGCCTCGGCGAAGAGGACGCGACCAGTGTCGTCGACGATAGCGATGGCGGGATCGTGGTATGTGGCGGCGAGACCTACATAGAACCTGCGGCTCAAGCGTTTGCTCCTTCCGCGTCGTTGAGGCAAGAGCGCAGGAGAGCGGCCAGGGTCTCGACGTCACGAGGGTTGGTCATGATGCTCATGTGGTCGCCTGGGACGGGGTGGAGGGCGACTCCGCCGGCACAATGCCGGGCGAGAACGCGGGGGATTGGATCGGTGGCTGTGAATTTCCACGGGGTGCGAAACAGCGTGGCTTTCTGCGGAATGGATGTAGGTTTGTACGCGACGCCTGCCCGCAGATTGAGCGAGAAGATGCGGAGCGAGTTGCGAACATCGCGCGCAAAGGCGCGGATGGCGCGACCGCTGCGTGCCGAATGGCGCGCCTCGCGCATGGTGAGGGGGAGAGAAACGCCGACCCATGAACCGAGGCGGCGCAAGTCGTCCCACGATCGGGGCACGCCATATTGCAGCGAGAACTTTGTCATGAAGTAAAAGGCCGCACCAAGGTGGATGGGGTTATACCAGTGGAATGTGTATTCCGGATCGCCGACGCCGCTATCGAGCAATGCGAGAAGAGCAACGCGCTCACCGGCTTCGTTCAGTTGGCGCGCCATTTCGAACGCCACGGTTCCACCGAAGGACCAGCCGCCAATCAGGTAAGGCCCGCGGGGCTGCGCCTGGCGCATCTGCGCGATTTGGAATGCGGCGATCTCGGGTATGGTGCGCAGCGGCTCCGTGGCATCCATAAGTCCAGGCGACTGGAGGCCAAGGAATGGGCGATCTTCGCCGAGCGCGCGGGCGAGAGTCATGTAGCAGAGGGGGCTGCCACCGGCGGGCGCTACGCAGAAGAATGGCGTGCCGCTTCCATCAGGCTGCAAGGGAATTATGTTGAGTGGAAGCGGGGAGAGAACCGGAGCAGAGGTGAGCGCGGCGAGGCCGGCGGGTGTCGGCGTTTCGAAGATCTGGCGCACGGGAACCTGAAGGCGCGCCGCAAGCCGCGCTGCGAGAAGACTGTGACCACCGAGGGAGAAGAAGCTGTCGTCGAGGCCGATGGTTTCAATTGATAGCACTTCAGCGAAGGCGTCGAGAACGATTTGCTCGCGCTGCGAAGCGGCGCGCCGCGGCTCGGCAGAGATGCGAGGCGCGGGAGCTGGGAGGTCCGCGTGCCGCACTTTTCCGCTGGAAGTTAACGGCATGCGCTCGACCATGACGAACGCGCCGGGGATCATGAACCCCGGCAGCCTGGCGGCGCAGAACTCGCGCAGTTCGGTCTCTAACGTGGCAGCAGAGGAGGCGCCGTGATGCGGCTCGATCCATGCGGCGAGCAAGTTCCGATCCGTTCCGGCGAGCGAGACGACGGCACGCGCGACCGCGGGATGGGAGGCAAGCACGGACTCGACCTCTCCGGGCTCGATGCGGAATCCACGGACTTTCAACTGCTGATCGATGCGCCCGAGGAATTCCAGATCGCCCGCAGTGTTCCAGCGAGCGAGGTCACCGGTGCGATACATGCGGCTGCCGGGCGAACCAGACGCATCGGGCACGAATGCGGCCGCTGTAAGCCCGGGTCGGCGGTGATAGCCACGCGCGGTGCATCCGCCGATGCAGAGCTCGCCGGATGCGCCACGGGGTATCAGTTGCTGCTCGCGATCGCAGAGCAGGATGCGGCAGTCCTGAACCGGTCTGCCAATGGGCGCGGGATTTATCCACGTGTGCGTGTCCGCGGGTAGTTCGTGCCATGTAACGACATGCGCCTCGGTGGGGCCGTAGTGGTTGTAGAGACGGATGTGCGGTCGGCACTCAAAGAACGTTGTGATCAGGGAATCACATTGCAATGACTCTCCGGCAGTAATCACCTGGCGGAGTCGCGGCCACTGGAATTTCTCTGCCGCCTGCAGTAAGTATCGCAGCGGCGTATACGGCATGAATATCCGTTCTATGCCGGAGGTCTCGATCTGCCTGGCAAGAGCTACGAAGTCTCCCGCATCCTGTGACGAAATGAGATGTAGCGCTCCGCCCGTGGCGAAGGTGGTGAAGATCTCCTGAAACGAGACATCGAATGACAATGGAGTGAACTGCAAGGTACTAAGCTGCTGGGCGCCGTGGGTGCGTATATGCCAGTCGATCAGATTGTCGAGGAGGCGACGCGGCATGGCAACTGCTTTGGGTTGGCCCGTGGATCCGGATGTGTAGAGAAGGTAGGCGAGCGAATCACGATGCGGGGCGATGTTAAGACCAGTATCGGAATGAGAGCCGGCGGAATTGCGAACGTGATCCCAATTCACGGTGATGGCGCCGCTGTCGGCGAGCATGTAGTCGCGCCGCGCCTGGGGCAACGCGGGATCGACGGGAAGATAGGCGGCGCCGGCCTTGAGCACGGCGAGGATGGCAACGATGGCATCCGGCCCGCGCGGCAGATCGATGGAGACGATGGCATTCGGAGGCACCGTGAGTGCGCGGCTCCACCGGTTCGAGATGCGGTCCAGTGCCGCATAGGTGATTGTGCCCTGATCGAAGCGAAGCGCTTCGCGATCGGGGGTGAGCGCGGCTGCAGTTTCGAACCTGCGGAGGAAACCGGCGGGCGGCTCTAACGCGGACGCTCCGGTGGAGAGAGCCAGCAGGTCGGCGCGTTCGGTTTCATCGAGCAGGGGAACGTTTGCAATTCGCGCGGAAGGCTTACGGAGCACCGAGCCGAGCAGCGCGAGCAGATGGCCTGCCATTTGATCGATGGTTGATGGCTCGAAGAGGTCGCGGTTGTAGACGAACAGGCCGCGGACTTCGTCGGCTTCTTCCCAGAAGTGTAGTTCAAGGTCGAAGCGAACGTTGACGCCGCCATATTCAAGCAATCCAAATTGCACGCCGGCTTGCTCGAAGCGGATGTCGCCGACCGCCTGCTGCACCGCGAAAAGGACCTGGAAGAGGGGATTCCGACTGAGATCGCGTTCAGGCTGAACCGCTCCGACCACCTGCTCGAATGGAACGTCCTGATGACTGAAGGCGCCCACGGCGGCGGTTTTCACGCGCTTGACGATCTCTTCAAATGTGAGGGCGCCCGAGAGGGAAATCGACAGGACAAGACTGTTGACGAAGAATCCGATGAGGCCTTCAAACTCGACGCGATTCCTGCCGGCAATGGGGGTCCCGACGGTAATCCGCTCCTGGCCCGTGTAGCGGTAGAGCAGCGCCTGGAACGCCGCCAGCAGCGTCATGTAGGTGGTGGCGTTGTGTGCTCGATTGAACTGCCGGAGCGATCGGACAATGGAGGGACTGAGCTGGAATGCGTGCGCTTCTCCGCGCAGGGTCTCGAGCCGGGGCCGCGGGTGATCGAGAGGGAGCCGAAGCGGTTCGACTTCGCTGAGTTCGCGGAGCCAGTATTCAAGCTGTTGCTGCAGTTTCGGCTGGGAGAGCCATGCGCGCTGCCACACAGCGTAGTCCCGATACTGCAGCGCGGGAGCGGCCACGTGCTGACCGCCGTAAGACTCGGCAAGCTCTTTCACCAGGACGCGGAGCGACCATCCGTCGAAGGCGATGTGATGCACCGAGCAAAGCAGGATGTGATCGTCTTCTGCAACTCGCAGAAGCGCGAACCGAATGATGGGGCCGCGTTCCAGATCGAATTCCGGAAGATTGTGCGCGAGCACAATGCGCTTGCCGGCTTCGACGTCTCCCGGCTCGATGGTGTGAAGCGGCAAATCCGGAACGTAGGGCGGGAGGACAACCTGTTCGGGCTGGCCATCGCGGACTCGAAAGACGGTGCGCAGGGTCTCATGACGGGCGATCAATCCGGCGAGAGCCTGCAAGAGGCGCGGTGTGTCGAGTGAACCCCGCAGGCGCAAATTGAGCGGAGTGTTGTACGGGCCGCCTTTGAAACCCATGCGATCAAGGAACCAGAGGCGCTCCTGCGCGTAGCTGAGGGGCGAGGCGCCATTGCTCGGGGCGGGAGCGAATAGTGAAGCATCCTCCGGCTCGCCGCATTGCTCCAGCCATTCCGCAATTTGCGCGATGGTTTGGCGTTCGAAGATGGTGCGCAATGGGAGGGTTCGACCGCAGGCTTTGGAGATGCGGGATGCCAACGCGGTGGCGAGCAGGCTGTGGCCGCCGAGATCGAAGAAGTTTGCATCGGGGTCCACCGTCTCGCAGGCCAGCAGGTCCGCGGCGGTGTCACAGCAGAGGGCCTCAAGCGGAGTCTTCGGCTCGCGGGCCGATGCCGCGCGAGCGGAGTTGATCTCCGTCTGCGGCGGGGGAAGCGCGCGACGATCGATTTTTCCCGTTGACCCCAGCGGCAGAGATGGCAACACGACGATGTGCGCGGGCAACATATACTCCGGCAGCCGCTCCTTCAGGAACTGGGGCATTTCGTGCGCGAGATGCGCGGCGGCTCGCGCGAACAACGGGTTGGTGGTGTAGTCGGACCATGGCCTGCCATCGTCTGCGGAGGTGAGCGGAAATGGCAGATTGCAGGGCGCAGAGCTGCGATAGAAAATGACGTCGAACTGGCGTGGGTTGTGGGCCGACCCGCAGAACTCGGCTCGATAGCCATGGGCCATGGCGGCGAGGCGCAATTGCTCGGGATCGACACTCTCTTGCGGGCCACTCAAACGGGCGTTGGGGATGCCGTAAATGGCGAAGCTTTCGAGATCGCGATCGAAGGCTGCATCGAGATCGCTGAATGGTATTTCTTCCGGGAGAATGGCGCCGGGCGCCTCGTCGAGTTGGATTGCCGCGCTGTACCGGAATCGAGTGAGTTCGTTGTGGAAGGGCGAGTTCTGCAGCCGGACCTGGGTGTTTGCGATGCGATGACGCCGCCGCCGCCAGGCAGCGAAGAAGAGTGGATCAACAGCAAGCTCGGTTTCGTACTCGATGCGGCGCGGCTCGCCAATCCAATCATAGAAATCGGGCAGCAGAGTAAGCGAACGCATGTCGAAGAGCAGAATTCGTCCGCCGCGGCGCAGTTTCCGTTCGAGGCCGGACAGCACTTCGACCAGGTAATTCGCATCGGGGAAATACTGGACGACGGAACTCAGGATGACTGCGTCGTAGAAGCCCTCTTCGATGCCGTCGAGATCATGCGCGGCTCTTCGCTCAAGCTCAACGTGCGAGAATTGATCGCCGTGTTCGGCGATGCGATCGCGAACCCAGTTCAGCGATGCCTCGGAAAGGTCGCAAGCTCGATAGTGCTCGCAGTGAGGAGCAAGCTTGAAGAGCAACATTCCCGTGCCGCAGCCGACCTCGAGGACGCGCTTCGGTTTTGCGGAGAGCACCTGGCCACAGATATCGTCGGCCCATGCGCGCATCTCGTGAACTGGAATGCGAGATCCGTCTTTAGAGTTGAGCCACCCCGTCGTATTGAAGAGCGGATCTTCCGCACCCTCATCGAGACGATAGATGTGTTCGGTGAAGACATTCTCCCAGGCGGACACCTGATCGGCGGCCGCGGCGGTCGAAGTTCCAGGAACCACGTAGGCGGCAATTTGCAACTCACCGCGGACATCGGGCAACACGGTGACCACGCCGTCGCGGACTCCGGGGTGCTCGAGCAGCCGCGCTTCAATCTCCGCAGGCTCGACGCGGAATCCGCGAAGCTTGATCTGCCGATCGAGGCGGCCATGGAATTCAATGGCGCCATCGTTGAGGAAGCGTGCCTTGTCTCCGGTGCGGTAGAGGCGTTCGCCGGGAAGGATGCTGAATGGATTGGGAACGAACATTTCCGCGGTGAGGCGCGGAAGGTTGAGGTAGCCGATGGCTAGGCCGTCGCCGCCGAGAGATAGCTCGCCAGGCATTCCTGTGGGAAGCGGCTCAAGATGAGAGTCAAGAATGTAGGCTGACGTGTTCGCGATCGGTGTGCCGATCGGAGGCGCGGGGGCATCCGGCTCGAGAGCGTGAAGCGACCACGAGGTGGCGAAGGTCGTAGACTCCGTAGGCCCATAGACGTGGAGGAACTGCGGCGGCGCATTGTGCAGAATGCGCCGCATTCGCTGGGCATCTGCCGCCTCTCCTCCCGTGAGGAGGACCCGGAGCGTTTCGAACGTGGTGACGTCGGCGTCCACCAGGCGGTTGAAGAGCGATGTGGTAGTGAAGAGAACATCTACGCGCGCATCGCGCAGCAGGTATCGATACCGGGCGAAATCGAGAACAGTTTCGCGAGGAACGATGACGAGCGTCGCGCCGTTCAGCAGAGCACCCCATATCTCGAAGGTTGCGGCGTCGAACATGGGATTGGAGGCGTGGCCGATGCGATCCCGCAGCGTGATCGAGATGTAGTCAGTCTGGAGAACGAGACGCGCCACGGCCTTTTGCGGAATGAGAATGCCCTTAGGGATTCCCGTCGAACCGGATGTGTAGCAGACGTATGCGATGGAATCGGGAGTGGGCTGAGAGGCAGGATTGTGGGACGGCTGATCGAGGTACAGGTCAAGGCCGAGGGGTAGCTCAACATGCACATCGGCATCGCGCAGGATGGACTGGCGGCGACTCTCAGGAATTGCCGGGTCAATGGGCAGATATGCGGCGCCGGCTTTAAGGATCCCGAGAATGCCAGCAATGGCAACGGCAGAGCGGTCGGAGCAAATGGATACGATCCGCCGCGGACCGAGGTCGCGAGCCATCAGCCAATGCGCGATGCGATTGGAGACTTGATTGAGCGCGGCGTAGGTCCACATGGTGGCACCATCATCGACCGCAATGGTGTCGGGCGCGAGTTCCACGCGCTCTTCAAAGAGCTGCGCGAGGGAACGGCATGGATAGGGCGAGATGGTTCCGCTCGATTGCTCCAGGATGACGGCTCGTTCGGGTGCGGCAAGTAGAGGAAGGCGGGAGACCGGCCGCTGCGGCGTTTCGAGAGCTGCATCGAGCAGGCGAATGTAGGTTGCAGTGAACCTCTCGATGGTCTCGACATTGAAGAGATCGGAGTTATAGAGCAGGAGTCCCTTGAGGCGATCGTGCTTATGCCAGAGGTGGAATTCCATGTCGAAGCGCACGGACAATTCGCCGTATTCAAGCGGCCGCACATCGAGATCCGGCATGTGGATCTCAGACTCGATCACCTCATGCTGCTGCAGCGCAAACATGACCTGGATGAGAGGGTTCCTGTCGAGAGTGCGCTCCGGCGCGAGTTGCTCAACGAGCTTCTCGAAGGGCATGTCCTGGTTGGCGAATGCTTCGAGGGTAACCTGCCGCACGCGTTTGACTAGTTCTTCGAAGCCGGGGTCGCCATCGAAGTCAGCGGCGAGGACGATGGCGTTTACGAAGAACCCGATGAGTCCTTCGACTTCCCCGCGGTTGCGATTGGCGATGGGAGAGCCGACCGCGACGCGCGTTTCCGATGAATAGCGGTGGAACAGCGTGAGTATGGCAGACAGCAGCGTCATGTACATGGTGACGCCCTGGTTACGATTCCACGCGTTCAGCCGCAGGACGAGGCTCTCGGGAAAATCGAAGTAATGGCCTGCGCCGCGAGAGCGTTCGGCGAGGCGCCGCGAACGATCGGTTGGGAGCTGGAGCGGAGGCAGGTCCTGGAGTTGAGTTTTCCAATACTGAAGTTGATGCTGCCAGGAAGCGGTGCCCTCCCAGCGGCGCTGCCAGACCGCGAAATCGCGATATTGAATGGGCAGCGGGGCGAGAGAAGGGGAGCGCCCGCCCACGAACGAAGCGTAAGTCTTCTGGAGTTCGCCGATGAACACGCCCATGGACCAGCCGTCGGAGACGATGTGATGGAACGTGAGCAGCAGAATGTGTTCGTCGGGTTGGATGGCCAGCAAGCGGGCGCGGAAGAGCGGCGCGCAGTCGAGGTGGAATTCCGCTTCGGCCTCGGCGGCGACGAGATCACGCTCGGAATGTCGATTGGCTGGTATGACGGGCAGGTCGAGAACGACGCTGGGCAGAATCGTTTGAAAGGGCTCACCATCGTGCTCGTGGAATTCGGTCCTCAGGGCATCGTGGCGCGCTACGATCTCGTTGAGGGTGCGACGCAGAGCGTCGATATCGAGCGGACCCCGGATGCGAAGGTTCGCGGGCATGTTATACGCCGCGCCGTTGGTGCGCGTGTGATCGAGAAACCAGAGACGCCGCTGCGCGAAGCTTGCGGGCACCAGTTCCATAGGCGGACATGGGGCAATCTTTGGCAACTCTTCTGTCGCGGAATGGAGCAGGGGCTCGATGCGCGCAGCGAGTTCGCCGACAGTGGGCGCTTCAAAGATGACCTTCAGCGGGAGATCGACGCGAAACGTGTCACGAATCTGCGAGGCGAGACGGGTAGCGAGCAGGCTGTGGCCGCCGAGATCGAAGAAGTTGTCGGTGATACCAACCGCAGGATTTTCAAGCAACGAAGCGAAGATTGCGCAGAGCGATTCTTCGATGGGCGAGCGAGGAGCAACGATGTCGCCGGCGTTTCCGACTCGATCGGCAAGCGGCGGGAGCGCCTTGCGATCGATCTTCCCCGTGGCGGTGCGAGGCAA
>Ga0134126_10005265_pt1 | contig 16172 bp, 15 predicted proteins | sample KB31752_FD_96881 | JGI IMG/M metagenome (GOLD analysis project Ga0134126, IMG submission 96881) | Terrestrial soil microbial communities with excess Nitrogen fertilizer from Kellogg Biological Station, Michigan, USA - KB3-175-2 | ecosystem: Environmental > Terrestrial > Soil > Unclassified ...
GAACGTGTCGGGCAGGGGGCCGACGACTCCCCCGGCCTCGTCGGCGGCGAAGGTGGTGTTGAGGTTGGGGTCGGTGCAGCCGGGGAGCATGCCGACGCTGCACGAGCTCTCGGGCTGGAGCGCCGTGTCGACGTCGTCGGCCTGACCCCCTTCGCCGCGGTCGGCGGCAGAGGTGCCGGTGCTCGGTGGGGTCGAGCCGAGCTGGGAAGAGCCGTTGACGCTCGTGCCGGCGACGTCGCCGGAGGCCATCAGCTCGCGCACCTCGCCGGCGGTGATCGCGCACTTGCTGCCGTCGGCACGCTTGCATCTCTTCGCCGCCTTCAGCGTCGTGTTCCTGCCCTTCTTGCAGCCGCCGTAGAGCGGCGCGCCGCACGCGTTCAGCGCGGCGCTGTAGACGAGCCCGGCCACTCCCGCGCTCTTGCCCGTGGCCTCGGAGGAGCAGGACGTCGCCGGCACCGAGAGGTCGACGCGGGTGCCGAAGTTCGTGCAGCCGTCGAGCTGGAGGTAGGACGGCGGCGTGTTCGTGACGGGGACGCCGCTCAGGCTCGCGGGCCCCTGCACGGCGTTGACGACGATCGTGTGCGGCAGCGAGCCCGGCTCGTTGTGGTGCTCGGCGGCCTCGTCGGCGGCCGAGGCGATCACGGCGACGCCGTGGTTGTAGGCGTAGTCGATCGCCTGGCGGGCGAACAGCGGCGCGTTGTAGGTGCCGAGCGCCTCCTGGACCACGCTCACGCCGCGGTCGACCGCGTAGAGCGTCGCCTCCGCGAAGCGGTTTGCGTCGGCGACGAAGGACTCGCCGACACGCAGGGGCAGCACCGTGCAGTTCGGGCAGCTGCCGGTCTCGCCGGCCGAGCTGTTCGCTTCGGCGGTGGAGTCCTCGTCCTCGCCGGTGCCGTGGCCGTAGTGGACGTCGTCGTAGGGGTCGTTGTTGTTGTCGACGAAGTTCCATCCGGCGATGTCGTCGACGTAGCCGTTGCCGTCGTTGTCGGCGCCGTCGGAGAACGCGATGATCAGGTCCTCGGGCGTGAGCATGCCGTGAGGTCCGTTGCGGCATTGCGTGCTCGTCACCGGATGCGTGCACTGCGGGTAGCTCTCGACGACGTTCGCCACGCGCGAGTCGCAGGCGTAATCGAGCACGTCGAAGATGCCCTGACCGGTCGCGTCATAGGGGATCGGCCCGCTGCCACCCGGTGTGCCCCCCGGCATGCCGCCGTGCGCGTCGTAGTCGCCGCCGGTGCCGTCGTGTGCGGTCGCGCAGTCGACGCCGGTCGAGGGATCGAACGTGCTCGCCAGGTCGGCTTTGGGGGCCGGCAGCTCGCCGGCGTTGAGCAGGATCTTCTTGCGCAGCTGCAACATGTCGCCGGCCGACTGCCATTCGATCCCCGAGTCGAGCTCGCCGATCGACACGTCCGGACGGCCGAGCGTGACTTCGAAGGCGGTGTGAAGCGGCGTGCCCGCGGGGATGCACGAGCCCGTTTCGGGCGGCATCGTCGCGTGCGAGTCGACGAGGCTCATGCCGGTCACCCCGCACAGCTCGTCCTGCTGGGAGTTGTTCTGCATCACGGTCGTGTGGCCGACCGGTTCGGATTCCAGCGACGGCGGCGTCGCCGGGGTCGCCGCGAACTTCCAGGCCAGGCCGCCGACGTTGCTCGGGGTGTGGCCGGGCGCGAGCTTCCAGCTCGACGGTTCGGAGGGAGTGCCGTCGCCGACGTAGGGGAAGTCGGCGTGCGCGGGTGCGGCGAGCGCGATCAGCACCAGCAGGAGCACGCCGAGGACGGACGCCCGTTGAGCGCGGCGCCGTCCGGCCGTGCGCGAGCGTCCGGCACGCTCGCTGCCGCTCCCCTTCCCCCCTCGCGTGGGCCGGCGCCCCGCGTTCTCCATCCCGGCCGCGGCTTACCCGTGACGCACGGATCGAAAACATCGCGCGGGCGGAGGGCCAACCTGCACCGCCTCGGCTTTGGCGACCGGCCCGGAGCGGCCGCTCTCAGATCCAGCCGAGGACCGGCCCGAGGACGAGGCCGGCGATGAGGTCGATCGCGCCGAGCGTCCCGACGACCGCGATCTGCCGCCGCCTGTCCTCCATGTCGTAGACCCAGAAGCAGACGACGTAGAAGGTGAGGTAGCCGAGCACGACGATCACGGGGAAGCTCGCGACGTTCCACCACCAGTAGTGCCAGTGGAAGACGCCGTCGGCGTGCAGCAGCAGCTCGACGCCCACCGACACGAACGAGAGCAGGATCGCGAGCGCCCACCGGTTCGGGACGCCGAGGATCCGCGTGCGGCGGTCGGGCAGCAGCAGCTTCGTGAAGATGACCCCGTTGATCGCGAAGAAGAGCGAGATCTCGACGGTCAGCCCGATCAGGATCACGTAGCTGCTGTGCCCGGTGACGGTCCACAGCGCGGCGTCGCCGCTGATGTGCAGGACGAGCGCGTTGATCAGCTCGTTCGCCCAGTCCATGAACCAGAAGGCCAGCCCGGCGAGGATCGCGCTCCAGCGGCGCGCCTGGATCTCGACGGCGTACACGTAGACGACGAGCGCCAGCAGGGTGACCGTCGACCAGTCGAACCGGCCCGTGCGGCGAAGCAGGTGCTCCGCTTCGCGCGTGAACGTCGTCACTGCGACCATCTGCCCCCTCCAAGCCCGCCGTGGTTCGTTCAGGTACCGACGGCCGCCAGGTCGCTGCCGGTCTCGCCGAGGGCCCGGCGGTCCTCCTCGCCGAGCTTCATGCCCTCGCTCAGCAGCCGGCTTGCGTGCTCGATGTCGTCCGAGCGGCCGACCGCGAGCCCCGCCTTCACGACCCCGTCCTTCAGGTAGAAGTTGCTGAAGCTGCCGCCGTCGATCGTGCCGCGGCAGATCTCCTCGTCCCAGCCGTAGGCCGGTCCCACGTACTCCAGCCCTCCCCAGTCGGCGAGGTCGGAGAAGAAGTACGGCACGACCTCGTGCGGCACGTCCTTGCCGAGCAGGTTCAGAGCCGCTGTCTTGCCCTGGTTGAAGGCGACGTCCCAGTGCTCGATCCGCAGGTACTGGCCGTGCACGGGCGAGTCGTATTCGCAGATGTCGCCGGCGGCGAAGATGCCGGGCACCGAGGACTCGAGGCGCGAGCTGCAGCGCACGCCGCCTTTCTCGCCGATCTCGAGGCCCGCCTTGCTCGCCAGCGTCACGTCGGGCATCACGCCGGCGCCGACGACGACGGCTTCGGCCTCGAGCTCCAGCCCGCCGCGGGTGATGACCCGCTGGACGCGCCCGTCGCCCTCGAAGCGCTCCAGCTCGTCCTGGCCATGGACCTCGACCCCGTGTTCGGTCAGCAGCCCCTGGAAGAAATTGCCGGCCGTCTTGCCGAAGCCGCGTTCGAGCGTGACCTCCTCCTGCATCACGATCTGGCACTTCTTGCCGAGCTTCGTGAGCGACGCCGCGACCTCGCAGCCGATGTAGGAGCCGCCGATCAGCACCACCTTCTCGGCGTCGGCGGTGCCCTCGCGGATCGCGTCGGAGTTGCCGAGCGTGCGCAGGTAGTGGATCTGCTCCAGGTCGCAGCCCTCGACGTTCAGCCGCCGCACGTTCGCGCCGGTGGCAACGAGCGCCTTGCCGAAGCCGATCTCCTCCTTGCTCGACAGCTTCACGGTGCGCGCCTGCGCGTCGAGCGCCGTGACGCTCGTGCGCGTCATCAGCTCGATGTCCTGCTCGCCCCAGAAGTCGTCCGGGCGGAAGAAGGTCTCCTCGCGCTTCATCTCACCGCGCAGGTAGCCCTTGGAGCAGTCGGGACGGTTGTAGGGCGGGTCCGGCTCGCGGCCGACGATGAGGATCGAGCCCTCGCCGCCTTCCTCACGCAGCCAGCGCGCGCAGTTCCCGGCGGCTAGGCCGCCGCCGATCAGGAGGTAGTCGACGGTGCGGTCGGGCATGTGGTTGACCCTACCCGGATCTCGCGGCATGCATCTAGAGGCCGGGCGGGTGACGGACCGACCAGTGCGCCCAGGTCGGGATCGTGTCTGAGATGCGCCACCGCGGGCCGTCCTGATCGCGGTTGGGACCGAAGTCGGTGCCGTTGTGGCTCGTGTCGAGGCGGAGGCCGGCGATGACGATGAAGACGTGCGGCGACGGCACGTCCGTCGCGTAGATCGTCACCCAGCGTCCAGGTCCCGCCAGCCCCCAGTGGACGTAGTCTTGCGCGAGCGGGTTCTCGCGGACGATTTCGCCGATCTGGCGAACGCCGGCACGGTAGAGAACGTAGCTCACGGTGCTCGAGCAGTCCTCTTCGCTCGTGCCGCGCGGGTCGGGATGCCCTCCGGGGCCGTAGCGCAGGCCCTGGAGCTCGTTGCCGGCGACGATCATGGCCTGCACGACGAAGGGAGCCTCCGTCGGGATCAGCGCGAGGTGACCGTCGCCCGGAGCAAGCCGTGCCCGGCCGCCGGCGACATAGGAGATCGCCGTCGGCGTCCCTGCCTGGAGCGCGGCGGAAGGCACCGCTTCTTCGGGCTGCACGGCAGCGGCGGCGCGGTACCGCGCGGCCCAGCGCAGGACCGCGGCGACGTACACGCCGTCGTGGTTGTAGGCGAAAACAGCGCGTTGATACGAGGCCGGCGCGCCTGAGGCGCGCAGGTAGTTGGCCGCCGAGTAGATCGCGTCGGCCGCATCCCAGCGATCCCGCCGGCCGTCGCCGTTTCCATCGACTCCGTAGTGCGACCACGTGGAGGCGAGAAACTGCATCGGTCCGCCGGCGCCCGCGCCGTTGACGGCGCCCTCCTGGCTGCACGACGGATCGGGATCGCGCCCGTGGTCGCACTCCACCTTGCCGATCCCGGCGAGCACCGCCCAGTCCAGGCCGTAGCGTTGGGCGGCGACCCGATAGAGCGCGAGAAAGGGCGGAGGGATGTCCGCCAGGGCCCGAGCCGACGGCTCCGGAACCTGACGCGCGATGCCGGCACCGGCGCCGGCGGCGAGCCCGGACACCGCCGTGAGCGTCACCCACGGCACGATCAGAAGCCCGGAGCCGACCGCGAGCGCGCGGTGCGCCCGTCCAGGCACGAACCCCGCGACGCTCACGGCCGTCCGAAGCCGAGTTCGCGTTTGCGCCCTTCGGCCACCGCCCTGGCGTCCTCCATCACCGGCGACTCCTCCCGCCGGCGCTCGGGCCGAAGCGGCTCACGTGACGCGTTCCCTTCCGGAGCGCCTGCGGGCTCGTCCGTTCGCATGCCGGAGGTCGCCGCCTTTGCTCCGGGCTCGTGGCGAGTCAGCCCACGGTGCCGGCGACGAGCGCTCAGCTCGCGATCGATCGCAAGCCGCGCCCTGCGACGGCTAGGCGGATCGAGATGCTCGTAGCGCTCACGCGTGAGTCCGACCAGTGGGGCGATCGCCTGGTAGTCGCGCCCGGGCTCGCCCCGGCCGCGCTCCAAAACGCCCGGCAGCCGCGCCTGTCGATCGAGCAGCTCCGAGGCACGCGCGACCCCGCCGCCCGTGGGGTCACCGGCCCGCCGGACGCCCCCTGCTGCGGCTCCCTCGGCCAGTGCAGCGGCATGGCCGGCCGACAGCGACACGCGGGCGGATCGGATCGCCAATCGCGCCGCTCGACGCTTGTCGCCGGTGGCCACCGCCGCGCCGCGCGCACGCTCGATCCGGCCGAGCTGCGCGCGTGCTTCCGAGAGCCGCATCAGGGCGACGCGCTTGCCTGTTCGATCGACGCCCCCGGCGAGCAGAACCATCCGGCGCGACTGATCGTCGGGGCTCGCGTCCGCGCTCCCTCGCGGCGCCGCGGCGGCTCCCGCTGCGGGAGGGCGAGGCGGAACGCGACGCGCCGCCGTGGCGCGGTCCGATGCGTCGCTGCCGCTGTTGCGGCGCCCGCGCGCATCGCGATCGCGCTGGACACGTTCCTCTCGCCGCTTGCGGACTCGGTCGAACCGCTCGTTGACCTGCGACGAAACCTGGGCTCCCGGCGCACGGGCCAGGATCTCGTGACGCTTGAGGAACGCGCCCCACCAGAACGCCGACAGGAGCAGCCACTGAACCCACCAGCCGAATCCGTGTCCGGTCTCGAGAACCGTCATCACGGTCAGCAGGACGCCGAGCAGGAAGGCGAACACGAGCTTCGCGGCGATGGCGCCTGCGAGGCGCAGCGCCCAGGCCCGGAACACCGCCCGCCCTCCCTCGCCGAGCGCCGGCAGCAGGACGACCCCCGGTGTGAGCAGCAGGTAGAAGACGCAGAGGATCGCCGCCAGCAGCAGGCGCAGCCCGACGTAGCCGAGCAGCAGGAGCATCCCGGCCAGCCCGATCGCGATCAGGAGGAGCCCGCCCACGCGAGGCCAGGTTCCGGAGTTGGTGCGGAACTCCGACTCGGCGGCGGACTGCCCGGTGCACGCGGTCGCGTCGCTCGTGCGACAGATGGCGCGCAGCAACGAATCGGTGTCGTTGATGGAGTTACGGCCCGGCCCGTTCGGCGGCAGCGCGAGGAACTCGTCTCCGTTGGTGGCTGCTTCGCGCAGAAGGCGGGCGCTGTTCGCCAACGACGAGGAGTCGCCGCCGCACGAGGCCGTGGCGCAGTGCGCTTCGCCCGACTCGCGCCCGGCCATCCGCAATGCCGCACGCCGAAGGCCGGGGTCGAGCCGCGACGGTTCGCGGCACCAGCCCACGTTCCCGAACTCCAGGTAGCACCAGGGCGCTTCGATCGCCGCGGCATAGACCGCGTCCATGCCTTCGGCGAGGGCGCGGCTCGGCGCACTCGGGGTGCCGCGGGCCGCGACCGCAAGGGTCCCCAATCCGGCCTCGCCGCTCCAGGTGCTGAGTGCACCGACGGTTCCGGCCGGGTCGACGATCAGCCATGCGCCGCCCGCGATCATCGCGAGCATCGCCACGGTCTCGCCGAGTGTCTGCGCCACGCGCCGGCGGACCAGGCCGTGGTAGGCAGCGAGCACTGCCGCGGCCGACATCGCGAGCGGGAGCCACGGCGCCGTGATCCCGGCAGCTGCTCGCGAGAGCGTCGCTTGCAGCGTTCCCGACGACGCACCCGTGAGCAGGTCGAGACCGAAGCACCATTCGAGCATCACGACGAGCACACGGACGAGCCAGACCGCTGCAAGCCAGACCGGAGTGACCAGCATGTCCTGGATCGCGCTGAGCAGGTTCCCGCCGCTCAACGGGATCAGGCCGGTATCGATGTGAACGTCCAGCCCGAAGTTGTCGGTCGGCGCGCCGGCTGCAGTGAACCCCGCGGTTTCGCAGTTCCTGCGCAGCGGGGTGGTGAGTTCGGCGCCGAGCGGCGCGCCGCAGGCGGGGCTGCCCAAGCCGTTCGTCACCAGCGGGTCGGGCTGCGGCCGTGCAACTCCGGCCGCCTCTTCGCGGGCGGGCGCTGCGGCCGGCCCGGGAGCGACGAGGGCTGGCCCTGCCGGCGCTCGAAAGGGACTCGGGGATGCCGGCGCGGCTCTCCCCGGGTGCGGCCTGCCCGACCGCGCCGTCGCGAAGGAGGGGCCGCACAGCGCAAGCCCGACGGTCGCCACCGCCGACAGCGTGCCGGCGAACAGCCTCACCGATCCGTCGCGCCGGCAGGCGTCGTCGAGAGATCCCGCAGCAGAGAAGGCAGCACGAGATCGACTTGGACCGCCTCGATGCGGCCGCGGTGGTCGCGAAACAGACAGCGGCCCGCGTCGAACGACATCAGCGCGCCGCGCATCTCGCGGTCCTCGGGATCCAGGCCGAGGAGCGTCAGAGCCCGTGCCGCCTCGAGCTGCGAGCGGACACCGAACACGAACGTGGCCCCGATCAGGTTCTCGAGCGACTCGCGCTCGCCGATCAACGCATCTCCGACGAGCTGGGTGCTGATGACCGGCACGGCGCACTCCGAGCGGCCCATCCGCTGCAGCGAGGCGAGCAGCATCCTGCCGATCGGGTCCCCGAGCAACCGCCACCCCTCATCGAACGAGAACAGCTTCAGGCGCCCCGGTTCGGACGCGACGAGTTGAAGCGCCAGCATCGCGATCAGACGCACGATCTGCTCGCCCACGCGCTCCGCCTGCGTGTACTCGGCCCGATCCGTTCCGAGCGGAGGGCCGGGCAGGTCGCGGATTGCGAGATAGGTGACCTGCGCGCCGCCCAACGGCCGCGGCGGAGCGGCGGGGTCGACGAAACCGAGCTGGGTGAGCCCGGAACGGGCGTAGATCTCGAGCGTCGCGCCCACCCGGCGTTCGAGAGCGTCGCCTTCCAGCAGGCTCTGGACGACCTCGCGGCAGCTCGGGGCCTTCGAGCGGCCGAGCACGCGGTCGACCGCAGCGACGATCACGGTCTCCCAGGCCGGCCCGCCGCGCCCGGGCAACAGGTCGCGAAGGAAGGAGGCCGCGGCTTCCTGGCGCAGGTGAGCCGGGGCTATCCGCAGAGGGTCGAGCATGCCCCGCAGATCCGGGTCGGGCTGCAGCGTGATCCGCTCGACGTGAGGTGAGACGTCCTCGAGGAGATGAAAGCGGTGATCGCCCTTCGGATCGCAGTCGATCACCCGGGCACCGCGAAGAAAGCCCTCGTACTGGAGCTTCTGCGCGAGCGTTGTCTTACCGGACCCGAGCGCGCCGACGGCGAGGACCGTGGCGTTGCGATCCTGCTCTGAGCCCTCGGCCAGGTTGAACAGAACGCGGCGGCGCGAACCGCTGAGGGTGTGGCCCAGGTAGAACCCGCGGCGGGCTCCGGCGAGGTGCGTCGCGGTTGGCATCATCGCCGCGAGCTGCTCGGCCATGAACACGTCGTCGTATCCCGCGACGCGGGTGCGCTGGCCCGGCAGGTGTTGCAGGAACAACGCGAGCTGCTCTCCGAGCGGCCTGTGGAGCCGGACCTCGCCATAGGCCCGGCGCACCGCTTCGACCCTCGACTCGAGCTCCTCCTCTGTGCCGGCACCGACGGCGAGGGCGATGGTCGTGCGCAGCAGCGGCGGTCGGCTCGAGGCCTGAAGATGGGACAGCAGGTCTCGTGCCTGCTGCGTGCGCTCGTAGCCGAGATCCGATACGCCCTGGTCGCCGACCGCCTCCGCGCGCAGGATCTGATCGGCGTCCTGGATCTTCCGTCGGGCCAGCCGCAGGGCGACGTCGTTGGGCAGGAAGCGGGCTGTCACCGCGATGTCGAGCCCGAAAGGGAGCCCTTCGGGCGGAGCGAACAGGAGCTCGGCACGCTGGCTCGGGAAGTCGAGCCGCTCCGGGACCGCGCCGAGCACCAGTTGCGCCTGCAAGCTCGTACCGAGCTCCGACTCCACGCGCAACGACCTGGCTCGCTGCTCGACTTCGCTGTCGAACCACCTCAGGACATCGCCCTCGAGCGGAACCAGGACCGCCTCGCCGTTTCGCTCGAACGCCAGTGCACGCGGCGTGTGGAGGGCGTCGATCTGCGGCTCCCCGAGGCCACGACAGAACCCGCGACGAACGAGCCACTGCAGCTCGACGCCACGCGCCGGACGCACGACGAGGAAGTCGGACAAACGAGCTCCGACGGTCTCGGCACGGACGCGACAACGCTCGAGCTCATCCGCGGTGAGGGTCCGCCGCTCGAGCGCCGAGGCGGCGCGCCTCACCCTCGACCAGGTGTCCCCCGCCGGCCGCGACGCCAGACGCGAGAGATGGCTGGCGACGTCCAGCTCCGGCTCGCGCAAGCTGACCAGGATGTAGAGCGCTGGGTCGAGCGCGGGTCGTTCCCGCAGGGACGAGCGCTGCGCAGCGAGGTACCGATCGCGCTCGTCCGCCCGCGCCTCGCCGCTGTCGAGATCGCTTCCGTAACGGTCCACCTCCCATGTGCGCGCGACTCGCAGGAGCTGCACATCCGCTTCCGCCGCCTCGAGCGCGCCGACGATCGCGAGCATCCGCGCCCGCTTCTCCTGACGGTCCAGCCAGGCATACGAGGTGAGCGTCACCTCGAAAGCTGCCCACGCATCGCCGATGCCGTCTGCGAAGACGCAGTTGCCGTAGACGAACGTGATCGGCGCTCTCACCGCCGGACGTCGGCGCCGCCGCGGAGCACGAGGAGCGTGTCCCGCCCTTCGACCGGGATCACGCGCCCGCGCCGGAGACACCGCACCGGCTCGCGAAGCAGCAGCCGCATCGCGCCGCGCCGCCTACCAGTGGGGGCATCGGTGCCCGAGATCCCGTGCGCGACCAGCACCGCCACGGCGCCGGGCCCGCGGTAACGGAACCGGCGCGGCTCGGAGTCCGAGCCGTCCGGAAGGAACAGGAGGTCAGGTGGGCACCAGCGGGAGCTCACAGGCGAGCGGACCCCCAGCGCGACGATGCGGCTCGGCGCGGCCCAGAACGAGATGAGCCCAGAGGCTGCCTGGTGGAACGTCCGGCCATCGATACGGAGCAGCGTCAGCCCCGCGGCCAGCGCGGCCGGAGCGACAAGGTCGGTCACGAACCACGGGAGTCCGCGCAGGGGTGCGCCGAGCAGAGGCACACGCGCGACCAGCAGCGAGATCGAGGCGACCCCGAGGAAGTACGCGAGCCCGCGAACCGGAACCCCCGACGGGTTCAGGCGCAGGCGCTCGATCGTGTAGATGCGGCGCTCGAGGTCGAACACGCGCCGGTATGAGCGGATCTCGGTCACTGCCCGCCGAACAGGGAGGCGACCGTGTCCCTGAGGAGGCTCAGCCCAGTCGGAGTCGCGAGCAGGACCGCGACGATGCCCACCGCGAGCACTCCCGCGGCCTCCTTGAAGTCACGCCGAAACGCGAGCACGCACGCGGCGACGGCGAGCGCGAGGCCGATCAGGCTCATGGCCACCGCCCGCCCGGTGCTTCCGGCCTTCGCCGCGGCGTCTTCGAGTGAGCTCCCGCCCCCTTCGGTGGATGCGGCCCGCGGTGCCGCCTGGCGAGTCGGGCCTTTGACCGCCGCGCGCGCTTCGCCGGTGAAGCACGGCGCCGTCGCCACCACGCAAGCGACAAGGCCCGCTGTCCGCAGGACGGGTCGCCGAGGGGCTCTCGTCGAGCGGTCAGTCATCGGGCTCCGTCTGGATCGCCGACAGCTCCCAGCGGCCGTGGGAGAGGGCGACGTCGATTTCGTAGGTGAGCTCATACCGGGCCCCCCGCCCGTCCGAGGCCTGGACGGTCGCGAGGACCGAGCCTCCGCCCGGCGCCCAGGTCTCGTTCACGATCGAGCTCAGCTGCAGAGCGATCGAGGGCGGGCTGACGGCCGCGCCCGGAGCGAGATCGGCCGCGAGATCCGTCTCGGCCCCCGCGAGGTAGTTGCTCAAGCCTCTGTGGACGACCGTCTGCAGTGCTGGATCTTCCACTGTCCGCAGACGGGGCGGGGCGATCGCCGCGCTGCTCGCCGGCGCCCCGACCAGGGCCGGGTAGCCGGTCAGCGCCAGGGCGCCCGCTGCGGTCCGCGTCACGCCGACGGTCAGGTAGACCAAGCCGCTCGAGGTCTGCGCGGCAACCGTGTAGACGTGGCTTCCCGCTTCCCGTTCGCGCGACTGCACGACTTCGACCCAGGCCACTGCCTGTGCCCCTTCCGCAGGCGGCACGAAGCCGGCGGCAGGGGCGAGCTGGGAGCCCACGAACGGCGTCAGTTCTCGCTCGTCGCGCAGCGGCTCCCGCGCGTCCCATGTGAGGTAGCGGCGAGCGAAGAGAGCCGCGTAGGCCTGCGCGGCTGGGTCGACAGCAGCCGTCGAGGAGGACGCTGTCACCTCGATCGGCCGCGGCGGCGCAATCGTGAAACGGACCGTCGCAAGCAGCCCGAACGCAGCGGCGGCGAGGACCGCGTAACGAGGAAGCTCGCGCGCAAGGCGGATGCGCCAGAGCGACTGCGTGCGGACGGCGACACGCGCATGCTCACCTCCCGCTCTCATCGCTCGAAGCCGAACTCTTCGCCGCTCGCGCTCTGCGCCTGCGCGCCCGGATCGCCTCCGACGGACGCCGCGAGCCCCGCCCGTCGCGTGGGGTCGACCACAAGCGACCGGTGTCGCGCTGTGGACGTGTCGCGACGGCTTCGGCTGACCGTGGCGAGGTGGGAACGAGGCGGAGCGACGCGCCCCGGCTCCCGCTCGGTCATCCGGGTCTGACCGGTCACGACGAGCGGGCGTCGCGCGCTCTGTACGACTGGGCTCGTTGCGACGGTGTGGACGATCAGGGCACCCGCGACCGCGAGCCCCGCCACCAGTGCCGCGAGCGCGTGCCTTCGCCCGGGACGCACCGAAGGCGGGCGGCCGTGCGCGTCCGTCTCCGATGCGGCCCCGAAGTCGAGCTCATCCAGCTGCGCCATCCGGAGGTCCTCGGCTCGCGCCGACTCGGAGGCATCGAAGCGCGAAGAGGTCACGATCTCCCGGCCGGACAGATCCGCGAACGTCTCGGGGTCGAAGAAGTCGGGAACCTGATCGGTCATCGCGACGGCACGCGGAGCCGAAGACGGTCGGCGCCCGGAGTGGGCAGAGCTCCGAGCGCCGACCGCTGTCCCTCGGCCGGGCGCCCCTGACTCGCCGTGCATGGCCGGCGGCTTGAGGCCCGGGTCCGAGCCGATGGGTGGGGGAGTCGTTTCATCAGCTCGGTCTCGCTCCATCCGACGCTTCGGGCGCAACCGGGACAGCGCCGCCGTCCGCGATCAGCAGGCGCAGACGACCCCTCGCGCGCTGCGCCACCTTGCGGTACTTCTCGCGCGTCCAGCCCTCCGTAACGCAGATGTCTCCGGCCTCGGCGCCCACGAGCTGGCCGCCGATCACGAGGCGCTGATCGCGGGTCAGGCTCGACGCGTGAGAACGGAGCCTCGTGAGCTCCTCGCGCGCGATCGCGACCCGCTCCGGGTCGGCCAGCTCGTCGGGCAGCTCCACCTCGTCCTCGCCGGAGCCGAACCGCGCCGCGCCCTCCATCGCCGCCGCGATCGGGCTGCGGCCCGAGATCGCGCGCCGGCGGTCCTGAACCCGCGCGAGGAACCGCTGCTCGAGCGCGTTGGCGATATGTGCCCGTCCCGCGAATGTGCGGCCTCCGCGCGCCAGGACGACGAGCTCCAGGCACGCCTGCGAGTAGGCGTCCTCCAGATCCTCGCGGCGGAGGCGATGACGGTGGACGCGGAGCAGCACCTCGCGCTTCGCCCCGGCGACCGCCGCCACGGCCTCGGCGGGGTCGCGCGCCAGCTGCCGCGCATCCCACGCACGTCCTTCCGATCGGGTAGACACATCTCGATGTCGCGCTGCGGAGCGATCAGACCCCCCTCCCAATTCGGCTGCACCGGCACCGAGGCGCCTAGATGAGCATCAACGACCGGCTCCACGACCTCGACCACCGCCAGCAGAACGCCAGAGGCGTCCGCTTCGTCGCCGCGGTCTACAAGAAGTTCCAGGACGACCAGGCCGGGCATCTCGCCGCGCTGATCTCCTTCTACGGCTTCGTCTCGCTGTTCCCGCTGCTGCTCGTGTTCGTGACGGTCCTGGGCTTCGTCCTGGAAGGCGACCCGGACCTGCAGAAGAAGATCGTGGACGGCACGCTCGGCCAGTTCCCGGTCCTGAGCGAGTCGCTTCAGCTGCACTCCCTGAAAGGCAGCCCCGCGGCCCTGGTGATCGGGATCGTCGGTGCCCTGCTGGCCGGCCTCGGGATCATGAGCGCGACCCAAGCGGCGATGGACCGGATCTGGGCCGTCCCGTTCAGGGAGCGCCACAACTTCCTGACCTCGAAACTGCGTGGGCTCACGATGTTCGCGGTCCTCGGAACACTGGCGGTCGCCTCGACCGCCGCGGCGGGCTTCGTAGGCGCCGCCAGCCACGGGACCGCGGCCGTGCTCGGCGGCGTGCTGGTCGCGTTCGCCTTCAACCTGATCCTGTTCGGGGTCGCGTTCAAACTGCTGACCTCCGCCGACCCGAGCTGGCGCGAACTGGCACCCGGCGTGATCACCGCCACCGTCCTCTGGCAGCTGCTCCAGCATCTCGGCGGCTACTACGTCGACCACACGCTGAAACGAACGCAACCGCTCTACGGCTTCTTCGCGGTCGTGCTCGGCCTGCTCGCCTGGCTCTACCTCGGCGCCCAGTTCACGGTCTTCTCCGCGGAGATCAACGTCGTCAAAGCGCGCAAGCTGTGGCCGCGGAGCTTCTTCTCGGCGCCCCTGCTCGACGCCGACCGTCGCGCGCTCACCGACACGGCCGAGATCGAGGAGCGCGTGCAGCAGGAGAACGTCGAGGTCAGCTTCGAGGACGAGACGCAGCACCGCTGAGCCCAAACCCGAACACACGTCTCAAACGGTTGACAGCCGCGGCGAGACACGGATACGTTCGGATTCGAGAGGGCTGAACGGGGGCAGTCGAGCGTCGCTCTGCGCGAGCACGGCCCTGCGATCCACAACGAGAGGATGGGGAGAGATGAGAAGGATGAGGACCGGCTTGCTCGTCGCCGCGCTCGCGTGCGCGCTCACGGGCGTGTTCGCAGGGACCGCCGGCGCGACGCTCTCGGTGCCGTATGAAGGGGCCGCGCTCAGCGAAGGGCTCTTCAACGAGACGTACTTCCCGACCGCGCTGCGCGGCGGCAACAACGGCTGCAAACCGTCGAGCGCGCACCCGTATCCGGTCGTGCTCGTGCACGCCACTTTCGCGGACGAGGGCTCGAACTGGGTGACGCTCGCGCCTCTGCTCGCGAACAACGGCTACTGCGTCTACGGCTTCAACTACGGCGAGACGATCCTCTCGGGGCTGCTCGGCAGCGTCGACGGTCTCGGCAACATCGAAGAATCCGCCGCGGAACTGTCGAGCTTCGTCAACAGGGTGCTCTCGAAAACCGGGGCGAGCAAGGTCGACATGGTCGGCCACTCGCAGGGCGGCATGATGCCGAACTACTACCTGCGCTTCCTCGGCGGCGCCTCGAAGGTCCACACCCTCATCGGTCTCGCGCCGAGCAACCACGGCACGACCGTGGACGGCCTCGTGACGCTGGTCGAAAAGTTCCCGTTCGCCTCGCTGGTGGTCAACTCGTTCCTCGGTGTGATCGGCGCGCCCGCGCTGCCGCAGCAGGAGGCCACGTCTGCCTTCATCAAGAAGACGTTCGGCAGCGGCGACACCGTCTCCGGGCCGCGTTACGTGGTCATCGAGACGACGCACGACGCGGTCGTCACGCCGTACACGAACGCCTTCCTCAGCGGCCCGGCCGTCACGAACATCACGATCCAGAACCAGTGCCCGTCCGACCCCGTCGGACACATCGGGATGTTCGAGGATTCGCCGTCGCTTCAGAACGTGCTGAACCAGCTCTCGTCGAGTCCGAACAGCTCGTTCCAGGCGACGTGCTCGAAATTCGGGGCGGGGATCTGAAGCCGCCGGGAGGCTATTTGAGCCAGAAGCCCACGACGACGCCGACCCAGCCGCCCGCGGCCTTTTGGAGGTCGGCGTCGCCGAGGCCCCCCAGGAGCACGAGAAGGCCGGCGGTCAGCAGCACGATGCTGACCGCCGCCTGCATGCCTATCCGGACGTCCTGCTCGGACATCCGCGCGAGGCTAGTCGCCGTATGGGATGTTTCTCGCGACCCGTCGCCGCTCTAGGAAACCGGCGATCTCGCGGCGCGCCTCGCGTATCTGATTGCCGAACAGCGGCCGGTTTCCACTTTCTTCGAGCTGGCCGTCGCCGCGCCTCCGCGCTCGAAGCTCCCTGACCTCGTCGATCGTCGAGCGGATCTTGTTGCCGAACAGCGGCCGAGGTTCGCCCGCGTTGTCGGTCGGCTGATCGGCGGCCGACCGGACGTCGCCCACGAGTTGGGTGCGCTCACTCGCCATCGCTCGAGGATACCGCGCCGCGGCGAGGCCGACGGTGACTGAACCGCCCCTGTTTCTCACTCCGGCCACTGCACCTCCCCCATCTCCCCGTCTCCCTCCTCCGGCCGCGGCCCGCCGACCGCCAGCATCTCCAACCCCTCGGGCCCCGCCTCGAACGCGCGCAGCACCTCGGGCGCGACCCGCACCGTGTCCCACCGCCCGAGCTCCCGTACCTCGCCGTCGAGCAGCACACGCCCGGACCCGCCGAGCACGACGTAGACCTCCTCCTGCTTTCCGTGCCGGTGGCCGCGGCTGCTGCGGTAGCCCGGCGAGTAGCGCCAGTGGCTCACGCCGAGATCCCTGGACTCGAGCGCCCCGCGTCCGAAACGGCCTTCGATGTCGGAGGAGAACTCGATCTGGTCGGGCAACTCCAGCAGGTTGACGACGGTGTAGCCGGACATCGCATGCTCCTCTGCGTTTCGGGGGTGGAGGACCTTGGC
>Ga0134126_10005266_pt1 | contig 16171 bp, 8 predicted proteins | sample KB31752_FD_96881 | JGI IMG/M metagenome (GOLD analysis project Ga0134126, IMG submission 96881) | Terrestrial soil microbial communities with excess Nitrogen fertilizer from Kellogg Biological Station, Michigan, USA - KB3-175-2 | ecosystem: Environmental > Terrestrial > Soil > Unclassified ...
GGGCATACCCAGCCGCGGCGCATTGCGGCGCGTGCTCTCGCGACGCGCCTGGCGGAGGAGCTTGGGACCACGGTCGGCGGCGCAGTCGGGTACCAGGTGCGGTTCGCGGACCATACGGGCCCGCAAGGCCGTGTGAAGCTGATGACGGACGGCATCCTGCTGCAGGAGCTGGAGAGCGACCCGCAGCTTCGCCGCTATGACACGCTGATCCTCGATGAGGCGCACGAGCGCAGCCTCAACATCGACCTGCTGTTGGGCGTGTTGCAACGACTGCTGCCGATGCGCGCGGACCTGAGACTCATCGTGACCTCCGCGACGATCGATCCGGGCAGGCTCTCGAGCTTTTTCGGCGGCGCGCCGGTCATCGAGGTGTCGGGCCGCAGTTATCCGGTGGAGGTCCGCTATCGGCCGCTGGCCGCCGAAGACGAGGACGCCGCCGAGCTCTCGCTGCCCGAGGGTATCGTCGAAGCGGTTCGCGAGCTCGACTCGGGCGGTGCCGCCCGTTCGCGCGCCGATACGCTCGTCTTTCTTCCGGGGGAGAAGCACATCCGGGAAGCGGCCGACGCGCTCGCCAAAGCGCGCCTGGCCGATACGGAGGTGTTGCCCCTCTACGCGCGCCTCTCCGCCGCCGATCAGGTGCGGATCTTCCAGAGACACGCGCAGCGCCGGGTGATTCTCGCCACCAACGTCGCGGAGACCTCACTCACCGTGCCCGGCATCCGTTACGTGATCGACTCGGGCCTCGCGCGCATCAGCCGCTACAGTCCGCGCGGCAAAGTGCAGCGGCTGCACGTCGAGCGCATCTCCCGGGCCAGCGCCGATCAGCGCAAGGGTCGCTGCGGCCGCGAGGCGGAGGGGATCTGCATCCGCCTCTACTCCGAGGGGGACTTTACCGCCCGCGAGGCATTCACGCCGCCCGAGATCCTGCGCACGAATCTCGCCAGTGTCATCCTGCGCATGGCGGTGCTGGGTCTCGGCGACCCGGAGCGCTTCCCTTTCCTCGATCCGCCCGATACACGGCTGATCAACGATGGGGTGCGGCTCCTCGGGGAGCTGCAAGCGATGGACCCGGAGCGCCGTGTGACGCGCCTCGGACGGCAGATCGCGGGGCTCCCGGTGGATCCGCGGCTCGGGCGGATGCTGCTGGCGGCGGCCCGGCAGCGCTGCCTCGCGGAGATGCTGGTGATCGCCTCGTTCCTGGAAACCCAGGACCCCCGTGAGCGTCCCGCTGAGATGCAACAGCAGGCGGACGAGAAGCATGCGCTCTTCGCCGACGGCCGCTCCGATTTCATCACCGTGCTGAACCTCTGGCACGCCTTCGGCGAGCAGGCGGCGGCGCTTTCCGGCAACCAACTGCGCAGGTGGTGCCGCGAGCACTTCCTCTCCTTCCTGCGCATGCGCGAGTGGCAGGACTTGCACCAGCAGCTCTCACGCAGCGTCCGCGAGCTCGACCTGCGGCCCAATCACGAGCCCGCCGGTTACCCGGAGCTGCATCAGGCCATTCTCACCGGCTTCCTCGGCTCCGTGGGCGCGCTCGATCGCATGCGCGAGTACGACGGGCCGCGCGGCATGCATTTCGTCATCGCGCCCGGTACTGCGCTCGCCTCCAGGCCGCCGAAATGGATCGTCGCCGGCAGTCTCCTCGAGACCACCCGCCTCTATGCCCGCATGGTGGCCTCGGTGAATCCCGCGTGGATCGAGCGTGCCGGCGCGCATCTCGTCAAGCGCACCTACACCGAGCCGCATTGGGTCGCAGGCGGCGGGTTCGTCGCCGCGTACGAGTCGGTGTCGCTGTATGGCCTGTCCCTCGCGACCCGCCGCCGTGTCAACTACGGACCGATCGCGCCCGAGGAGGCGCGCGACATCTTCATTCGCGAGGCGCTGTTGGAGCGCACGGCGGAGCTGGCACGCGCGGTCGTGCGTGGAGCGTTCATCGAAGCCAATCGCGCCCTGCGGCGGGAGCTCGAGGAACTGGAGGCGAAAATCCGACGGCGGGACATCCTCGCAGGCGAGGAGCGGCAGGCCGCGTTCTATGCGGGCCGCATCCCCGCCTCGGTCAGCTCCGTCGCCGGGTTCGAGCAGTGGCGCGCGCAGGCGGAGCGCCGCGATCCGCGCCTGCTCCACATGTCGCGCGCGGACCTGATGCTGCGGGAGGTTTCCGAGGTTGACGATGAACGGTTCCCCGGGACGCTCGAAGCCGGCGCCAACCGCCTGCCGCTGCGGTATCGGTTCGAGCCCGGAGAAATCGATGATGGCGTGACCCTCGTCGTGCCCGATGTGCTGCTCGATGTCTTGCAGGCGGACCGCATTGCCTGGCTGGTACCCGGCTGGCGGCTGGAGAAGATCATCGCCGTGCTGCGCGAGCTGCCGAAGGCGCAGCGCAAGCGGCTGGTGCCGGTGCCGGAGCATGCGCGCCAGGCGCTCGAGGAGCTGACCGGCGCAGGTCGGGCCATCGAAGGGGGATCGGGATCTCTGCCCGGGTTCCATGCGGGGCTCGCGGCGTGGGTGTCGGAGAGGATCGGCGAGTCCGTGACGGCGGCGCAGCTCGCTGTCCTGCCGCTGCCTGACTGGCTGCGGATGAATCTGCGCGTCGTGGATGCGCAGGATCGCGTGTTGGCGGAGGGGCGCGATCTCGCGGCGCTGCGGCGCAAGGTGCTCGGGCCGGTGGACGGCGGCCGTCCGGGGCCGGAGGCAGGCGCGCCGCTGCATCGGCAGTGGGACGTCGGCGAGCTGCCTGAAAGCCGCGGCGTCGAGCGCAACGGGTTGCAGCTCACGGTCTTCCCAGCGCTCGAGGATCGCGGGAGCGGAGTTGCGCTGGCGGAGGCCCGCAACCCCCTCATCGCCGAGGAGCTCTCGAGGCGAGGCGTCAGGCGGCTCGCCATGTTGGCGCTGCCCCAACAGGTCCGCTACTGGCAAAAGCGGGTTGCCGAGGACACGGAACTCGTGCTGCAGAGCCGCGGCCTCGAGCTGGCGCAGCCGCTCGCCGAGGCGATTGCGCAGCGGATCTTCCTCGACAGCTTCCTGCCGGCGGAAGTGCCGTTGCCGCGCAGCCGCGAGGCTTTCAGCGCCTGCCTGGAACGAGGGCGGGCGAGGCTCGAGGAGACGGGCACCCAATTGCTCGACACCGTGAGGAGCGTTTTGCGCGAATGGCGCGGCGTGCGCGGCGCCATCGACGCGCTGCGCAATCCGGCGGCCGCCAACGCGGTGGCCGATGCCAACAGCCAACTCGCGATGCTGCTGTCGCCCGATTTCATCGAGTCGACACCCCATCCCTGGCTCGGCCATCTGCCGCGATACCTGAAGGCCATGGCGCGGCGGCTCGGCCGCCTGCCGGCCGAAGCGCGCCGCGATGAGGAGCTGGCGGCGCGCGTCCGACCGCTCGTCGGCGCGTTGTTGAGCCTGCGGGCGCAGTCGGCCGGGAATGGGCCGCGGCCCGAGCTCGCGCAGCTGCGCTGGATGCTCGAGGAATTCCGGGTATCGCTCTTCGCTCAGGATCTCAAGACGACGATAAGGGTCTCCGAGCAGCGGCTCGCCGAGCAGCTCGAGCGGGCGAAGGTCGAAGCGCGGGGCTGAAGGATTTATGGAACGACGATCGGCCAGGGTCGTCGGGCGGCGGCGGCCGGGAGATGAATTTAATCTCGTAAAGTCAGGAGCTTGGATCCTCAAAGGATCGGCCAGAAGTTCGGCCGTTGGGCAAGCTGCAGCGCCTTGCCGAGATCGGCCAAAAGATCGGCCAAAGACTTTTTCCGGAGACGTGAGATTCGCGATCACTGGTTCGCGAGCGGGTGTTCCGCGAAGAAAGCCCACATCTGCCCGGTCGCATCGATGCTGTGGCTATAACGGCCGAGGAGGAAACGATGGTGCCGGCGGTGGCGCGGGTCCAATTGGGGAAGTAGAAGACGGAGCAAAAGAAGGTGTAGAGGCCCAAGATCCCCAGGATCGGCACCTCTAACCCCTGTGCTGGCGGGCGAGGTATTCCTCGCTCTGCATCTCCGTGAGGCGGCTTGCGGTGCGCTGGAACTCGAGGCGCAGGCGCTCGCCGCGATAGAGCTGCGCGGGCGGTGCGGCGGCGGAGATCACGAGCTTCACACAGCGATCGTAGAGCTCATCGACGAGGGCGATGAAGCGGCGTGCCGCATCTTCCTGCAGCGTGCCCATCACCGGCACATTGCCAACGAGGACGGACTGGTAGTTGCGTGCGATTTCGATGTAGTCGTCCTGACTGCGCGGGCCGACGCAGAGCGCCTCGAACTCGAACCACACCGCGGTCTCGCTCTGCCGCACGACCGGGATCGGTCGGTCTTCGATCTGCACCGTGCCGTCCGAGGCGACCGCGTGGTCCGACAGCTCCGCGAAGAGCGCGCGCAGCCTCGCGTCCGTGTTGATGTCGCCCGATGGCAGATAAGTGCCCGCCTGGGTGAGCTGCCGCAAACGGTAATCGCGGTCGCCCCAGGCGCTGATGACCTCGACGTGGCGCTCGATGAGCTCGATGGCGGGCAGGAAGCGCTGGCGCTGCAGGCCATCACGGTACAGGTCCTGAGGGGCGACGTTGGAAGTTGCCACGAGGGTCACGCCGCGGCGGAAGAGTCCGTCGAAGAGGCCGCCCAGGATCATCGCATCGGCGATGTCGGTCACGAAGAGCTCATCGAAACACAGTACCCGCACCTCGGCCGCCAGGCGCTCCGCCACGATCTCGAGCGGGGCCTCGACTTCCGGCAGGCTCTTGAGCTCCGCATGCACGTCGTACATGAAGCGGTGGAAATGGCGGCGGAGCCGCTCCGGGAAGGGCAGGCTCTGGAAGAAGAGGTCCATCAGCCAGGTCTTGCCCCGGCCCACCGGTCCCCACAGATAAAGGCCCCGCTCCACCGCCGGGGCGTTCCGCCGGCCGATGGCGCGCAGCAGCCGCCCACGCAGCGAGCCGCTCGAGCGGCGGGCGGCGATCAGCCGCGAGCGCAACGCCTCCAGGCGGCTCACGATCGCGAGCTGCGCCGGATCGGCCCGAAAGCCGCGCTCCTCGACCTGACGCTGGTAGAGATCGCGCAGGGTCCTCGCGCCTACATCATTCACCGCGATCAGTCCGTGCCGAGCTCGGAGAGATTGCGGAAGTGCTCCAGCGCCTGCGGGTTGGCGAGCGCATCCACGTTCTTGACGGGACGGCCGTGGATCACGTTGCGGACGGCGAGCTCGGTGAGCTTGCCGGAGAGGGTCCGCGGGATATCGGGCACCGACACGATCTTGGCCGGCACGTGGCGCGGCGTCGTGTGGGCGCGGATGATCTCGCGGATTCTCTTGCGCAACGGCTCATCGAGCTCCGTCCCAGCCCGCAGCCGCACGAACAGAACGACGCGCACGTCGTCCCGCCAGTCCTGTCCCACCGCGATCGCCTCGACGACCTCCTGCAGGCTCTCGACCGCGGAGTAGATTTCCGCGGTGCCGATGCGCACGCCCCCCGGATTCAACACCGCGTCGGAGCGGCCGTAGATCACGATACCGCCGTGCTCCGTGAGCGCGGCATAGTCGCCGTGATGCCACACTCCCGGGAAACGCTCGAAATACGCCGCGCGATAGCGAGCGCCGTCCGGGTCGTTCCAGAATCCAACAGGCATCGACGGGAAGGGCGCCGTGCACACGAGCTCACCGCGCTCGCCGCGCACCGGCTTGCCGTCGTCATCGAAGATGTCGACGGCCATGCCGAGACCGCGGCACTGGATCTCGCCGCGGTGCACGGGCAGCGTCGGGCAGCCGAGGGCGAAGCAGGCGACGATGTCGGTGCCGCCTGAGATGGAGGCGAGGTGCAGGTCCGGCTTGACCGCCCGGTAGACGAAATCGAAGCCTTCCGGCAGCAGCGGAGAGCCGGTCGAGAGGAGCGTCTTCAGCGCGGACAGGTCGACGGTGTGTGCCGGCACGTAACCGCTCTTCTCCAGCGCAGAGAGATATTTGGCGCTGGTGCCGAAGACGGTCAGGCGCTCCTGCTGCGCAAGCTTCCAGAGCACGCCGGGATCGGGATGGAAGGGGCTGCCGTCGTAGAGGACCAGCGTCGCCCCGGTGGCGAGCGCGCTCATCAGCCAGTTCCACATCATCCAGCCGCAGGTGGTGAAGTAGAAGACCCGGTCGCCGCGCCGGATGTCAGTGTGGAGGAGATGCTCCTTCTGATGCTGCAGCAGCGTCCCGCCCGCGCCGTGCACGATGCACTTCGGCACCCCTGTCGTTCCGGAGGAGTAGAGAACGTAGAGCGGCTGGTTGAACGGCATCGGCGCAAAACCGAGCGGCGCGCCGCGCTCCCCGAAGGCTGCCCAGTGCGTGGCGCGCGATGCGGCCGCCCCCAGCCGCTCGAGTTTCGGCTCCGATTCCACGTAGGGAATCACGACGATCAGCGCCACGCTCGGCAGCTTCGGAGCCACTTCCGCCATCTGCGCCAGCGAATCGAGCGTTTTGCCGGCGTAGAAGTAGCCGTCCGCGGTGAAGAGCACCTTGGGCGCGATCTGACCGAAGCGATCGAGCACACCGTGCACACCGAAATCCGGTGAGCAGGAGGACCAGGTCGCCCCGAGGCTGGCCGTCGCCAGCATGGCGATGGTGGTCTCCGGCAGGTTGGGCAGAAAGCCCGCGACGCGATCACCTTCGCCGACGCCGGCGGCTCTCAGGCCCGCGGCGACCCGCGCGACCTCCCGGCGCAGCTCGCGATGGGAGATCTGCCTGCGGGTGCCCCGCTCGTTGACGAATACGACGGCGGCATGGTCGTCGTCATGCCGCAGGAGGTTCTCCGCGAAGTTGAGTCTCGAGTCGGGGAAGAACCGCGCGCCGGGCATGCGGTCCGGGTGCTCGAGCGCCGGGCCGGTGCCCCACTCGGCCCTGATGTCGGCGAACCGGGCGAGCTCCCTCCAGAACTCCTCGGGATGGGCCACGGACCAGGCGTACAGGTCCTCGTACCCTCCGAGGCGCAGTCCCTTGCGGGCGTTCAGGCACTCATTGAACCGTGTCAGGTTGGAATCGGCAATGCGTGCCGGCGAGGGGCGCCAGATCTCGGTCATGGCAATGTCAGTTCCACATTGTTCGCGCGGCCAAAACATGCAGCATGGGCACAAGGATGTGCCCCGCCGCCCCAGGTGGCGGAGCTTTGGGCAAAAACCACGCTTTTTGCCCAAAGCAGCGCTTCGTTCGCGCAGGAGCCCGGATCCAGCGCCATCTACAAGGATTGGTAATTGGGCCCGGAGCCGCCCTCCGGAGGCGTCCAGTTGATGATCTCGTACGGGTCCTTGATGTCGCAAGCCTTGCAATGCACGCAGTTGGCCGCGTTGATCTGCAGCCGCTTGCCGCCGGCGCCGTCGTCGACCATCTCGTAGACGTTGGCCGGGCAGAAGCGCTGGCAGGGATTGCCGAACTCCCTGGCGCACCGATCGATGCAGATGTTGGTGTCGAGCACTTTCAGGTGCGCGGGCTGGCTCTCGTCGTGGCTCGTGGCCGCGAAGAACACCGACGCCAGCCGGTCCCGCGGCGGCAGGGTCCGCTCCACCCAATGGCGCTCGGGCGATTCGTAGCGGCTGAGCTCCCGGAGGCGGGCATGATCGGGCGTGCGGCTCCTGAGCGTCCAGGGCGTGCGACCGCCGGTCAGGACCTCGAGCCCGGAGTTCGCGATCCCGAGCCAGAGTCCGGCCTTGAACCCCGGCTTGAAATTGCGCACCGCGTAGAGTTCCCGGCCACCCGGCGAGGCCCGCCAGCGGGCGTCGAAGCCTTCCGGCTTGCCGGTCTGCACGAGGTGCTCCGCCGCGAGCATGCCGGAGCGGATCGCCTGGTGCACGCCCTTGATCTTCGGCAGGTTGAGGCCGCTCGCGCTGTCCCCGATGAGCAGCGCGCCCGGCATGTCGAGCCGCGGAATCGATTGCCAGCCGCCGGAGGCGATGGTGCGCGCGCCGGCGGCGAGAATCTCCCCGCCTGCGAGGAACGGCTTGACCGCGGGATGGTGCTTGAACTGTTGGAAAGCCTCGAACGGCATCAGGCGCGGGTCCTCGTAATCGAGGCCTACGACGAAGCCGACGTACGCGCGATTGTTGTCGAGGTGATAGATGAAGCTGCCGCCATACGAGCCCGAGTCGAGCGGCCAGCCGAAACTGTGCTGGATGAGCCCCGGCTGCACGCGGCCCTCCGGCAGCTGCCAGAGCTCCTTCATCCCGAGGCTGTAGGTCTGCGGGCAGGAGCGCGCATCGAGCGCGAAGCGGCCGATGAGCTGCTTGGCGAGGCTGCCGCGCGCACCTTCCGCCACCACCGTGACTCGCGCCCGCACCTCGGCGCCCGGGGTGAAGTTCGGGCCGGGCTTGCCGCTCTTGTCGAGTCCCATGTCCCCGAGCTGCACGCCCGTCACGGCGCCGCCGGATCCCACGAGAGGCGCGGCCGCCGCGAACCCGGCAAAGACGTCGACGCCGAGGGACTCCGCCTTGCGCGCGAGCCAGGGGGTGAGAAGGCCCAATGAGATGATGAAATTGCCGCGGTTGTGCAGTTGCGGCGGCAGCGGCAGCCGCAGGCTCCCCTTGCGGGTGAGCAGGCGAAACTCATCGCGCGCGGCGGGCACGCAGATGCCGGGCGGCGATTCGCGCCACTCGGGCGCGAGCGCATCCAGCGGGCCGGGCTCGATGACCGCGCCGGAGAGCGCGTGCGCCCCGACGGCGGACGCCTTCTCCAGCACGCAGACGTTGGTATCCGGCTGCAACTGCTTGAGCCGGATGGCGCAGGCGAGGCCCGCGGGGCCGGCGCCCACGATGACGACGTCATACTCCATGACGTCGCGTTGAATGTCGGATGCCTCAGGAGCGGACGCGTTCATCTTTATTGGGGTTGCATGCGTATGGCGCCGTCCAGGCGGATGGTCTCGCCGTTCAACATCGGGATCTCGAAGGCGGCGGCGACGAGGCGCGCGAACTCCTCGGGCTTGCCGAGGCGCTTGGGAAAGGGGATCTGGCTGGCGAGGGAGGCCTGCACCTCCGCGCTCATGGAATCCATCATGGGCGTATGGAAGATGCCGGGGGCGATGGAGATGCAGCGGATGCCGAATCTCGCCAGCTCGCGCGCGATCGGCAGCGTCATGCCGGCGAGTCCCGCCTTGGTCGCGGAATACGCCGCCTGGCCGATCTGGCCCTCGAACGCGGCCACCGAGGAGGTATGCACCAGCAGACCCCGCTCGCCGTCCTCGGCCGGCGCGTTGTGCTGCATCAGGGCGGCGGCGGCCTTGTCGCAGAGAAAGGTGCCGATCAGGTTGATGTGCACCACCTTGGTGAAGAAATCCCCCGCCATCGGGCCGTTCCTGCCCAACACGCGGCCGGCGCCGATCACACCCGCGCAGTTGACGAGCAGATTGATGCCGCCCATCCGGGCCTGCGCGGCTTCCATGGCGGAGGTGACTTCGGCTTCCGAGGTCACGTCGCAGCGCACGAAGGCGGTATCGCCCCCCAGGTCCGCGGCTGCCGCACGGCCGGGGCCGTCCTGCACGTCCAGGATGACGACCTTGCCGCCCAGCGAGGCGATGTGGCGCGCGACCGCGAGGCCGAGCCCCGAGGCGCCGCCGGTGACGACGGCGCGGGCGTTTTGAATCTGCATGCTCTCCCCCTGAACGCGGAAGTCTATCCGATCAGCTCGACTGCCACCGCTACCGCCTCGCCGCCGCCGATGCAGAGCGAGGCAATGCCTCGCCGGCCGCCGCGGCTTCGCAGCGCGTGCAGGAGGGTCGTGAGGATGCGTGCGCCGGTGGCGCCGATCGGATGACCGAGTGCGCATGCGCCGCCGTTCACGTTGACGCGCGCATGATCGATGTCGATCTCGCGCATGGCAGCCATGGTGACGGCGGCGAATGCCTCGTTGATCTCATAAAGGTCGGCGTCGTGAGGCTTCCAGCCGAGCCGGTCCAGTACCTTGCGGATGGCGCCTACCGGGGCCGTGGTGAACCACTCCGGCTCCTGGGCATGGCTCGCCTGCGCCAGGATGCGGGCGATCGGCTTCAGGCCGCGTGCGGCCGCGGTCTCGGCGCCAGCGAGCACGAGTGCCGCCGCGCCGTCGGAGATCGAGGAGGAGCTGGCGGCCGTCACGGTGCCGTCCTTGCCGAAGGCGGGCTTGAGCGTCGAGATCCGGCTGATGTCGCAGGTGCCCGGGGTCTCATCGCGGGCGACGACCGTCTCGCCTTTGCGGCCCTTGACGGTCACGGGGGTGACTTCCGCGTCGAACTCGCCCGAGTCCACCGCCCGCAGCGCGCGGCGCACCGACTCTGCGGCGAAAGCATCCTGGTCCTGCCGGCTGAAGTGATACTTGCTCGCGGTCGCATCGGCGAAGCAGCCCATGAGCTTGCCATCGAAGGGGCTCTGCAGCCCGTCGTAGAACATGTGGTCGAGCACCTCGCCGTGACCCAGGCGATAACCGCTGCGCGCCTTGGGCAGGAGGTAGGGCGCATTCGTCATGGACTCGAGGCCGCCGGCGAGCACCAGGCTCGCACCGCCGGCGCGGATCTGGTCGGCGGCCATCATCACGGCCTTCAGCCCCGAGCCGCACATCTTGTTGACGGTGGTGGCGGGGATGGCGAGCGGGATCCCGGCCGCGAGGGCCGCCTGGCGGGCAGGCGCCTGGCCGAGGCCGGCCGGCAATACGCAGCCGAGGATCACTTCCTGCACGTCCGCGCCCCGGATGCCGGCGGCCTGGACGGCGGCCGCGGCCGCGGCGGCTCCGAGCTGCGGCGCCGTTACCGGCGCGAAGACACCCTGGAACGCGCCGATCGGGGTGCGCCGGGCCGAGAGGATGACGACTTCGGTTTGCGACATGTTGGGTCCTCGTTGGAAACTTCGGAGCGGGGCTTCAGGCCGCTCTCGAATACCGCGATGAAGGCCTCGGCGATCTCGCCGCCGGTCATGGACTGGCTCTCCCGATACCAGTGGGCGATCCAGTTGAGCGCGCCGGCGAGGGCGAACGCCGTCATCTTGGGATCGCAGGGGTGGATCGAGCGGTCCTGGATGCCTTCGCGCAGCAGCCGGCGGATGCCCTGATCGATTTCCGACTTCATCGCCTTGATGTGGGCGCTCATGTCGGGCGAGAGGTCCTGGTCCTCGGCCCGCACCATGCACCAGCCGAATTCCGAGGCGACGGCGGCGCCGTACTGGCGCAGCACGGCTTTCAGCCGCTCCCGCGCCGGCACCTCGAGCGTGCGCGCCTCGCGGAAGGCGGCGCGGATCCCCTCGATGCCCGCGACGAAGCACTCGAAGAGGAGCTGCTCCTTGTTGCTGACGTAGTAGTAGACGGTGGGCTTGGTCACCTCGAGCGCCGCGGCGATGTCATCGAGCGAGGTGTTGTGATAGCCCTTGCGGTTGAAGGCGCGCGCGGCGGCGCGGATCACCGCGTCGCGCTTGACCTCGCGGTCGCGCAGCCGCTCGCGGCTGGCCCGCCACGGGGAGACGGTCGAGTCAGCGCGCGCTGCCGCCGGTGACGGCGCCTGCGGCGAGCCTGCTTTGGGTCGGTTCGTCGGCATCTCGGTTCGGGGTCGCGGATGGGTGCGCCGGCAGTATAGCGGACCGGTCCCGCCGGCTCGCGTTGACCCCGGGGCCGGCGGTGGATCATACTCACCGGTAGCCATTCTACCGGCGCGTAAAGGTAAAGTATTCCCTCCGCCGCCAGCTTGCAAGCGAGCGTTTTCCCATGGCACCCAAGTCCCGCACCGGCGCCCAGGCCGCCGCCCAGTCGATCTCCCAGACAAACTCGCCGGCCGGCCCCCAGGCCGCCGTCCCTCCGGACGCGGAGCCCGGCCGGACCGTCCCCCCGCTGCGATTCGTCTCGGCGGCCTCGCTCTTCGATGGCCACGACGCGGCGATCAACATGATCCGCCGCCTCCTTCAAGCCCACGGCGCGGAGGTGGTTCACCTCGGGCACAACCGCAGCGTCGCCGAGATCGTCAGAGCCGCTATCCAGGAGGACGCGGACGCCATCGCCGCCAGCTCGTATCAGGGCGGGCACAACGAGTACTTCGCCTACATGGTGGACATGCTGCGGGAGCTCGGGTGCGGGCACATCCGGGTCATCGTGGGCGGCGGCGGGACGATCGCGCCGCACGAGATCGAGGCGCTGGAGCGTCATGGCGTCGAGCGGGTCTACACGCCCGAAGACGGCCGCAGGCTCGGCCTCAACGGCATGATCGATGATGTCTTCGCGCGCGTGCGTGCCGCCGGCAAGCCGGCGTACGAGCCGCGGCCGCTCAATCCCCGCGACCACGCGCAGATCGCCCGCGCCATCACGCTGCTGGAGAGCGCTCCCGCCGGCAGCGGCGAGGCCGGGCAGATCCGACAGACTCTGGGGCGCTCCCGCGCCCGGGTGCCCGTCATCGGCATCACCGGCAGTGGCGGCGCCGGCAAGTCGAGTCTCACCGACGAGCTGCTCGCCCGCCTGACCCGGCATTTCCCCGACCGGCAGATCGCCGTGGTCGCCATGGACCCGACCCGCCGCAGGAGCGGCGGCGCGCTGCTCGGCGATCGCATCCGCATGAACAGCCTCGCCACGGAAGCCGTCTTCATGCGCTCGCTCGCCACGCGGCGGCAGCATCTGGCGACCTCGGGGGTGCTGAAGGAAGTGATCCAGCTCTACCAGGCCGCGGGATTCGATCTGGTGATCGTCGAGACGGCGGGGACCGGTCAGGCGGACACGGAGATCGTGGATCTCGTCGACATGTCCCTCTACGTGATGACGAGCGAGTACGGCGCCGCGAGCCAGCTGGAAAAGATCGACATGCTGGACTACGCCGACCTGATCGTGCTCAACAAGAGCGACAAGCGCGGCGCGCAGGACAGCCTGCGCGACGTGCGCAAGCAGTGGCGGCGCAACCACCCGGCGCAGGCGCGCCTGCCCGATGCGGACCTGCCGGTGTTCCCGACCATTGCCAGCCGGTTCAACGACCCCGGAGTCAATCGCCTCTTTGCGGCGCTGTGCGCCGGCCTCGACACCAAGCACATCGGCGATGAGAGCTGGCACGTCGCGGATCCGGGTCCGCTGGAGCTGACGGCGCGCGAGCCATTGATCCCAGGCGCGCGCGTGCGCTACCTGGCCGAGATCGCGCAGAATGGGCGCGCCGCGCGCACCGCGACGCAGAGCCAGGCGAACGCCGCGGCGCGCGCGTTCGGGCTCTATCAATCGCTGCAGACGCTCGGGGACAGCGCACTGCCCGCGCCCCTCGCGCGCTTCAGCGAGGCGGCGCTCGCCGACTCCGCAGCCGATGCGACCCGGCGGGAGCTGCGCGCCGCCTACAATCGGATGCTGGAGGAGGTCGGCGTCGAGGGAGTGAGGGAGCTCGAGGCCTGGCCGGCGCGCGCGCGGGCCGCCACCGACGAGACCTACTCCTACAAGGTGCGCGACCGGGAGGTCACGGGAGAGAATTACACCGAATCGCTGTCGCACCAGCGCATCCCGAAAATCGCCGTACCGCACTTCGCCGACTGGGGCGAGCAGCTGCGCTTCCTGCGCGCGGAGAACCTGCCCGGGTTCTATCCCTACACGGGCGGTGTGTACCCGTACCGGCGCGAGGAGGAAGACCCGACGCGGATGTTCGCGGGCGAGGGGCCGCCGGAACGTACCAACCGCCGCTTCCATTACCTTGCGCGGGGCGGCAACGCCGTCCGGCTCTCCACGGCCTTCGACTCGACCACGCTCTACGGCGAGGATCCCGACACGCGGCCGGATATCTACGGGCGCACGGGCAACTCCGGAGTGTCGGTGGCGACCCTGGATGACATGAAGAAGCTCTACTCGGGCTTCGACCTGACGCTGCCCTCGACCTCCGTCTCCATGACCATCAACGGCCCGGCGCCCATGATCCTCGCCATGTTCATGAACACGGCGATCGATCAGCGGGTCGAGCGCCATCTGCGGGCCGAGGGACGCTGGAGCGAGGCGGAGCGGCGGATCGCGGAGCTCCATCGGGCCGCGAGCGAGCGCGGCCTCGCGCCCCCCGCTTACAAGGGCGAGCGCCCGGCGGGCCATGACGGCTCGGGACTCGCGCTGCTCGGCGTCACCGGCGATCAGCTCGTGGAGCCCGAAGTCTACGAGCGCATCAGCTCGCAGACGCTGCAGGCGGTGCGCGGCACCGTGCAGGCGGACATCCTGAAGGAGGACCAGGCGCAGAACACCTGCATCTTCTCGACGGAATTCGCGCTGCGGATGATGGGCGACGTGCAGCAGTACTTCATCGACCGGCGGGTGCGCAACTTCTACTCCGTATCGGTCTCCGGCTACCACATCGCCGAGGCCGGCGCCAATCCCGTCTCACAGCTCGCCTTCACGCTCGCCAACGGCTTCACCATCGTGGAGTACTACCTGGCCCGCGGCATGGCGATCGATGATTTCGCGCCGAACCTGTCGTTCTTCTTCTCCAACGGCATGGATGCGGAGTACGCGGTCATCGGCAGGGTCGCGCGCCGCATCTGGGCGCGGGCCATGCGCGATCTCTACCGCGGCGGGCCGCGCAGCCAGATGCTGAAGTATCACGTGCAGACTTCCGGCCGGAGCCTGCATGCGCGCGAGATCTCGTTCAACGACATCCGCACCACCCTGCAGGCGCTCTACGCGCTCTTCGACAACTGCAACAGTCTCCACACCAACGCCTACGACGAGGCGCTGACGACCCCGACCGAGGAGAGCGTGCGCCGGGCGGTGGCGATCCAACTCGTCATCAACCGTGAGCTCGGACTCAACAAGACCCAGAACCCCTGGCAGGGCTCGTTCGCGATCGAGTACCTGACCGACCTCGTCGAGGAGGCGGTGTACCGGGAGTTCGAGGCGCTCTCCGAGCGCGGCGGCGTGCTCGGCGCCATGGAGAGCATGTACCAGCGGGGCAAGATCCAGGAGGAGTCGCTCTACTACGAGACGAAGAAGCACGACGGGAGCCTGCCCATCGTGGGCGTCAACACCTTCCTCTCCAAGTCCGATGCCGCGGCGGAGCACGCGGGCGCGGCACTCATCCGCTCCACGGAAGAGGAGAAGCAGGATCAGGTGGCGGCCGTGCGCGCCTTCCAGGCGCGCAACGCGCAGCGCGCGCCGGCGGCTCTGCAGCGGCTGCGGCAGGCCGCATGCGGCGGCGCGAACGTGTTCGCGGAGCTGATGGAATCGGTCAAGACCTGCTCGCTGGGGCAGATCTCGCACGCCCTGTATGAGGTGGGGGGACGCTATCGCCGGAACATGTGAGGTCCGGCTCCCCGAGCGCCTGCAGGATCGCCTGGCGCGCCCGGTCCCGCAGCGCCGCCGCGGATGTCTCCCCGGCCTGCGGCTCGGCCCCGATCGCCGGCAGGATGTCGATCTCGATCCGGCCGGGCCTCGGCAGCCCACCGCTCGGGGATAGCGCGGCGCGTGTTCCGCGCACCACCGCCGGAATCACGGGACAGCCGGCGCGCACGGCGGTGACGAACGCGCCGGTATGGAACTTCAGCAGGCCGGGCGTGCGGGTGAAGGTGCCTTCCGGAAAGAACACGAGCGAGTGGCCGCTCGCGGCATTGCGCAGCATCCGCCGGGCGTCCGCCGCGCTGCGCTGGCGGTCGAACCGCTCCACGAACTCCGAGCCGATGCGGCGCAGGAACAGTCCCGCCAGCGGCACGGCCGACATCTCCCGCTTGATGACGAAGCCGAAGCGCGAGGGCAGGGCGGCGGTGAACACCAGTCCGTCGAGGTAGCTCGCGTGATTGGCGACCACGATGCACTGTCCGGGGGCGAGCCGCTCCATCCCGCGCACCGTCAGGGGCATGCCCGCGACGCGCAGGAACCCGCGCGAGAAGGCGCGCGCCGCGGCCCGCCGCCGTTGCACGCCGGGCAGGATCAACGTCGCCGCCAGCGCCCCGAGCGCCAGCACGAGAAAAGCCGCCGCCGCGTAGAGCGCGTACGCGAGTCGCACGGGCGCCCGCAGGAGCGTCCGTAAATGTGATCCGGTTCTCTTTATGTTAATGCTCGGACTCAGATGTGAAGGTCATCACGTCGGCCGCTCGGCCCCGCTCACCATACTGCGGCCGCTAGCTTGACCGCGACCCGGCGAGACGGAATTGTCGAACCATTCTGCCGCAATTGCCATGACTCCTCAGGCCGACTCCACGGACCCGGCGGTGGCGCGTTTTCTCGACGCCGTCTGGTTGGAGCGAGGGCTGTCGGCCAACACCCTGGCGGCCTATCGCGCCGA
>Ga0134126_10005269_pt1 | contig 16166 bp, 11 predicted proteins | sample KB31752_FD_96881 | JGI IMG/M metagenome (GOLD analysis project Ga0134126, IMG submission 96881) | Terrestrial soil microbial communities with excess Nitrogen fertilizer from Kellogg Biological Station, Michigan, USA - KB3-175-2 | ecosystem: Environmental > Terrestrial > Soil > Unclassified ...
GACGTCCTCGGCGTCTCCTTCGGCCACTTCGGCCAGCACTTCTTCGGTCGCCGGGTTGATCGTCTCGAACGTCTTGCCGCTGGCCGCCGGCGTCCATCGCCCGCCGATGAAGCACTCGGTTTGACGGATCGTCGGCTGGCCCATCGGTTTCGTTGCAGTCGCCATCGCGTACCTCCTTGGCAGATGCTCGACAGTTCGAGCGGGTTTTTGGAAAAATCGTCCTTCGGGCGCGACAGACCGCCCGAGGTTCTGGGTCGGATCTCTCCGAATTATAAGGAGTCCAGCCAATCGCCGCCAATCTCCCCCCTAGCACAAGCGTCCTCGCTTGTGCCGTGCCAAAGCGATCTCCCGGCAAGCAAGAGATGCCTGCTCTATGGCGCGGACGCGGCAAAAAAATTCTTTGATGAAACGATTGACGCCGGGCCGGGAAGTGCTATTCTACTGACACGTGCTAACAAACTAGCATATAGCCCGGGCTGCGACGATGCCCGCCGAACGCACGACCCAAGAGGAACCCACGCACATGGCAGAGCCTTCCTCTCTCGAACTCGGCAAACGCGAGCGGCAGATCGTCGAGACGCTGTATCGTCTGGGCGAAGCCTCGGTAGCCGAGGTCCGTGCGGCGATCGCCGAACCGCCGACCTATTCGGCCGTCCGCGGCATGCTCAATTTGCTGGCCGACAAGGGCGTGGTGCGATTCCGGCAAGAGGGCAAACGCTACCTGTACCGCCCGGCGGCGCCCAAGCATAAAACCGGCCGCTCGGCGCTGCGGAACCTGGTGCAGAACTTTTTCGCCGACCAGCCCGCCGATGCGGTCGCGGCCTTGGTCGACGGCTGGGCGGGCAAGCTCACGAACGAAGACTTATCGCGGATCAGGCAACTGATCGATGAAGCCGACGCCGAACGTTCCCCCAAACCAAAGGAGAACAAGCGATGATCCTCAGTCAGCTTCTTGCACAGGCACAAGCGGGGAGGCTTGTGCTACGGGCGGCCGATGCGGCTTGGGCGCCCTGGACGGTGCGGGTTCTGTGTTCGGTCACGATCGTGTGGCTCGCGGCGGCGGCGGTCGCGTGTTTGCTGCGAACCGCATCGGCCGCGATGCGGCACCGAATCTGGGCGCTGAGCGTCATCGCCGCGCTCGCACTGCCGGCGTTGACCGCGGGGCTCCCCGAGTTGCGAACCGGCTGGATCGATCTGGGAACTTCCGACGTTGCAACGCGGAACGTTTCGCCAACGGCCGCCCGCACGGGCGAAGCCTACTCGCAAGGCGCTTTGCGCCACGAGCCTATCGGCGAGAAGCCGCTCGCCGAGGCGCCGACAAGTGCGGCGCCTATCGGGCCGAGCCGCGCGACGACGGCGCAGAGTTCAAGCGGTTCGCTGCCCGAGATGTCCGCTCCCCAAATAGCACGCCTCGGTCTTTTGGTTTTCTGGGCGGCGCCGGCCGTTTTGGCGATTGTCTGGACGGCGCGCTCGATGCTCGCGGCCCGGCGCCTCGTGCAAAGTGCGACCACCATCCACGACGATCAGTGCCGCGACATGCTTCGCGGCTTGCTTCCCGACGGCGGGAAACTCGCTGCGGTCCAGTTGCGCGAAAGCGAGGCCGCCGTTTCGCCGCTGTGCATCGGGTGGCGGCGGCCGGCGATCATCCTGCCGTGTGGCTGGCGCGACTGGCCGCCGGGACATCTGGCCGCGGCTTTGGCGCACGAACTGGCCCACGTCGTGCGCCGCGACGTGGCTTGGCAATTGTTGGCTCGCACGACGTGCGCAATCTATTGGTTTCATCCGCTGGCCTGGCTGGCGGCCTGGCGGATGCGCGTCGAGCGCGAGGCGGCCTGCGACGATTGGGCGCTCGCGGCGGGCCAGCCGGCCGCCGGCTATGCGCGCGTGCTGTTGGATTTCGCGGAGCAACTGAGCCGGCGCCATCCCGCCCCGCCGGCCTCGGCGGTGGCGATGGCCGGCTGTCGCGGATTCGAGCGCCGCATCCGCGCGATTCTGTCGCGCCAGCGGCGGCGAGATCCCGTCGGCCGCTCGGCCGGTTGGTTGCTGGCGATGACAATGCTCGGCGTGGGCTTGATCGGCGGGATCGTCAGCCCCTTGGCGTCGTCGCAGGCCGGCGGGGCGCCGGACGACGCCGCTCGAACCGCCAAAGCTTCGACGGCCGCAAAGGAGGACGAAGCCCCAAAGGCCAAACTGGTCGGCGAGTTGCTGCGCTTCGCCGGTCGAGTCGTCGACGAACAGGGGCGGGGCGTCGCCGGCGCCCAGGTCGAGGCGCTTGTGTACGGTGCTCGACCGTCGACGCGATCGGCCGCTGACGGCGGCTTCGAGTTGACTTTGCAAAAGAAACGCGGAGGAGTGCTCACGCTTCGTGCCATGAGCGAAGAAGCAGCGCGACAGGCGTTTTACCAGATCAGCGGCGCCCCACTGGCGGATGCCGAGCGCCGCCCGCCCGAGATCAAACTTGTGCTGCGACCGGCGCGGGAGATTCCCATTACCGTGGTCGACGACCGGCAGCGGCCGGTCGCCGGGGCCTGGGCGGAGGCGCAGAGCCAGTCGTTCGATGTCCTCGACGAGGTTGAAACCGACGCTGCGGGCAAAGCCGTATTGCGCGTGCCGGCCGACGCGGAGATGTAGTACGTGATGGCCGCCAAGTCCGGCGTCGGGCTCGATTACTTCATCTATCGCCGCGCGGATAAGCCCCTCAGCGATCCCTACAAGCTGCCGCCCGATCATCGCGACGATTTGATGCTGACGCTCAATGGCGTGCGACCCGTCACGGTGCGCGTGGCGGACGAACAAGGACGCCCAATGGCTGACGCGCGGGTCTATCCCTGGTTCTTCGAGAAGCCGAAAAAGGGCGGTCACCTCAACGTCAGCGGCGCGGATTGGTTTCAAATGTCGACCGACGACGACGGCCGCGCCGAATTTCGCATCATCCCCGAGGACGTCATGGGCGATGTCATCTTTTGGCCCCGTCGTGATGGCTTCGTTCTCGCGGAGCGAGTGATTTTCAATCCGCAATCGGCCACCAACGAATTGACGGCGACGTTGTTGCCGATGACGCCGGTGGCCGGACGAGTGACGTTTGCCGACGGGCGTCCGGCGGCGGGGGCCGTGGTCGACGTGGCGGGCAACGGCTACCAGACGGACAGCTTCAATGAATCGATCCGAACCGACGAAAACGGCCGCTTCGAGATTCGCGTCCACCCCGACCAATTCTGCCTGTTCGCGGCCGCGCTCGATCGCTGGGCCAGTCCACCGGCCTCGCGAGTCGTGCGATTGGCCCGGCCGCTCGACGACGTGAATCTTGTGCTCGAAAAAGCGACGCGGGTCTATGGACGCGCGGCGATGGCCGGCGACGATCGGCCGCTCGCCGGCCAATACATGGCGCTCTACATGTACCGCGAAGAGGATGAACATCTGCGGCTGCCCGAGGCCGAGAGGCTGCCGAACCCGAAAGACGATCGCAAGTCGATCCAGCCGCGGATCGTCCGCCAGGCGATCACCGACGAGCAAGGCGAGTTCGAGTTCTTCGCCGGGCCGGGTCGCTACTATCTGATGCGACCGAGCGGCGTCGAGCCGCCCAAGTTCGTGATCGCCGACCAGGCCGAAGTGGAGTTGAATCTCTACGCCCAACGGCCCGACCGCGTGGAGTTTGCCGGGCAGGTGGTGTTGAAGTCGGCGCCGTCGCAGATGCTGAAGGACGTGAAAATATTAGGTACTCCGCTGGGCGGACCAGGGGGATTCATTTCCGCCGCCAGCGGCGCCGACGGCACGTTCCGCGTCGAACGGACGCCTGCCAAGATGGTCTTGCAGGCGTTGAGCGCCGACGGGCGCTTGGGGGCGATCGTGCAAATCGGCCCCGACGACTCGCTGCGCGTGATTCAGCTGGTTCCCACGGCTTCCGCGCGAGGCCGGCTGGTCGATGCGGCCGGTAAACCGCTGGCGAAGCGGCGGATCGACTTTGGATTGCAATTCGAGCAGTTCATGCACACGTTCTTCCGCCAGGCGGCGACCGACGCCCGCGGCGAGTTCGAACTGGACGGATTCGTGCCCGGCGAGGAGTATTTCATCGACGTCGCCGCCGACGGGGACGACAAGAGCGAGCGGCCCCAAAAAGTCACGATCAAGGTTTTCAAGCCCGAGTCGGCCGAGACGGTCGAACTGGGCGACGTCGAGGTCAAGCCCCGCCCGTAGCACAAGCGTCCCCGCTTGTGCCGTGCAAAGCGCGATTTCGATGAGCAAGCGGGGACGCTTGCTCTACGGCCGTGCCACTTCCGCGGCCATCTCCAACAACTCGCCGAGCAGCTTGTCGGAAGCGGCGGGCTCGAGACGATTGGTGCCGAGCCATGTTTCGTAGCCGCCGAGACGGTGCTGGCGCGGCGTCGGCAGATAGCCCAGGTAGCCGTGGGCCAACTCGACCATGAAGGCGGGCTTCAGCGGCGAACGCTCTTTGAACTCCAAGCCGATCTCGCAAAACACTTCGCAAGGCATCGTCCCCAGGCAAACGTCGCCGATCCGCAACACTTGCAGCGGCACGGCGGCCGTCTCGGCGTGCTCGGCTATCCGCAGCGTCCGCTCGGCGTAGATCGCCGAAAGATCGACCTTGCCCGGCGTCTTTTCGGCGCCGGCGAGCGTTTCCTTCGCCCATTGCAGTTGCTCGTCGGTGGGCCGGCGCCAGCCGACGATCGGTTCTCGATACCGCGAGTCGAGCCGGGCCTGATCGCGGTATTCCAGCTTCTCCATCGCCGCGCGGACCTTGGCCGCGACGTCGTCGGCGACCAGCCGCATCTGCGCGTAGGGCGGCTGCCGGGGGCGCGGCTCGCGGAAGTTGATGTTGTTGATGTCGCCGCTCGTGCCGTTGGCCATGAGCGCCACGAAGGGCGGATCTTGATGCTCGGCATCGAGCAGCCGCGCCAATTCCTGGCAGAACATGCCGTAGTAATCGGCCGAGACGTGCCCGGCGCCGACGCCGCCGACGTAATGCAGGCTATAGGCGGCGAAGACCGAGATCGGGCGCCCGTCCGGCTCGCGCACCGCGATCAAGGAAATCGTCGGATCGGTCGGGCCGGCCGGTTCGACCAAGTTGGGGCTGCCCGCGGGCGGATTCATCTTCACCTGGTCCAGGCCGCCGAACGGATTCGGCGGGACCGTACCCGGCTTCATGTGCCAGCGGCGATTGAAGACGTGCTCGGGCGCCTCGGCCGTGCCGAAGGCGATCTCGGCGGGCCGCAGGTTGTTGGCCGCGCGGCGGACGCCGTCGGCGATGCGCCGGGCCACGAATTGCTGGTAATCGTCGAGCTTCTGATCGGCCTTGAAGCGGTCCTGCCCCAGCGCGCTCGACGCCGAATGCGTGTGCGTGGCGCTGATCAGCACTCGTTCGGGCGGCAGGCCGATGCTTTCGTCGATCAGCCGGCGGGCCTCAACGCTGACCAGGTGATCGACGCCCAGCAAATCGCACACGACCAAGGCCAGCCGCATCTGGCCGTCGTCGAGCACCAGGCAGCGCGCGTGCAGTTCGTCGTGAACGTGCGTCGAGGGAAACGGCGCGAAGCCGCCGATGATCTCGCCTCCCAACCGCGGCGTGATATTGCTCGTCGCGGCGCCGGCTTGAAACGGCCCGGCGGCCGCGGGCGAAACGCCGAACGCGAGACAGCCGGCGATCGCGAGTAAGGAGAGGAGCGCGAATTTCATGGGAATCTCCAAGAGCTGAATAATATTGGCTTTGCGTAGAGTCTATCCGAGAACGCCCTCTCCCTTTGGGAGAGGGCCGGGGTGAGGGCGTGTTGATGAGGCGTTTCTCCCTCACCCTCTCCCAAAGGGAGAGGAATTTTTAGCACAAGCGTCCCGCTTCTGCCCGACCGCTCGCGAACCAATTCTGGTCCGACTCGCCGCTCGCTGCAACCAAGCGTCAAGCCGCCCGTCAATATTCTTGATGGTCGCATTGCTTGCGGATTTCACCTGTAGTCGCCCCAACGTAGTAGGCACGCTCCGCGTGCCGTAACAGCAGCTGCGATGGCGCCATCTCGGCGATCCGAGATCTTCTGAAGCGCGCCGTGCGTGAAGCGCTTACGGCACGCGGAGCGTGCCTGCTACTTTCGCGCCGCCCGGCCGCTGGGCTTAGCCGGGTCGTAGGCCGGGTTCGGCGCCGGAAATTTCGCACCGACTTCGCGCTGCCAGTCGTGCAGTTCGGCCCGCAGTTTCGCGACGCGCTCGGGCTGCTCGGCGGCCAGGTCGATCTGCTCTCCCGGATCGGCGGCGAGATCGAACAACTCCGCCCGGCCGTCTTCGAGCCATTCGATCAGCTTCCAATCTCCGCGGCGAATGGCGGCGCCGGGCGCCCCGCCTTGATTGCCGTAGTGCGGGTAATGCCAGAACAAGGCCCGCTCGGGCGACTCGCCGCCTTTGAAGAGCGGCATCAGGCTCTGCCCGTCGAGCGTTTGGCCAGGGTGCGGCTTGGCGCCGGCCGCTTCGAGCAGCGTGGGGAAAAAGTCGGGACTGCTGACCGGCGTATCGACGACCGTACCTGCTTTCACCACCTCGGGCCAGCGCACCAACAGCGGCTCGCCGACGCCTCCCTCGTACATCCAGCCTTTGCCGCCGCGCAGCGGCAGGTTCGACGTCGGCCAGCCCTCGCTCGTCGATAGTCCGCCGTTGTCGCTGGTGAAGATCACCAGCGTGTTCTCGGCGAGGCCCAACTCGTCGAGTTTGTCGAGCACTTTGCCCACGGCCTGGTCCATCGCTTCGACCATGCCGGCATAGACGGCGTGCTCCTGCACCAGCCGCACGTCGCGCTCGCCCTCGCGGCCCCACTTCGGTTCGAGGCCCAGCCGCCGCCGCTTCGCTTCGTATTTTTTCTGCAGATCGTCGCGGGCCATCAGCGGCGTGTGGACGGAATAGAGGGCGAAGTAGGCGAAAAAGGGCCGCTGCCGGTTGTCCTCGATGAATTTCGCCGTTTCCCTCGCCAGGCGATCGGGCAGATGTTCGCCCGGCGGGCCGTCGGGCAGCCGCGGATTGCCGTAGGGCGAAAAATATTTGCCTCCGGCGTTCGGCGCGCCGCGCGTGACGCCTCCGCGATTGATGTCGAAGCCCTGGTTCTCCGGCCACCAGCCTTCCGGCCCGAGATGCCACTTGCCGGCGAAGAACGTGGCGTAGCCGGCGGCCTTCAGCGCTTTGGCGAGCGTCGGTTCGTCGAGCCCCAAGCGATCGGCATAGGCGGCGGGCAGCAGCTTCGTGTTGCGGTTCCACTTTTCCGGCGCCGCGGCGCCGATGTAATCGGTCACGCCGGTGCGCTGCGGCCATTGGCCCGACATGATGCTGGCCCGCGTCGGCGAGCAGACCGGGCAAGCGGCGTAGGCGGCGGTACACCTCGCGCCTTCCCGCGCCAGGCGGTCGAGATGGGGCGTTTCATAAAACGTGCTGCCGTAACAGCCGAGATCGTGGCGGCCGAGATCGTCCACGAGAAAGAACACGATATTCGGTTGCGTGGCGTCGGCTGCGGCGGCAAGAGTCGGAAAGCCGCCGGCGCCGAGTGCGGCGTACAGCAACGCGCGGCAGAGGGAGCGCAAGCGGCGCGAGATTGTCATGCTCATGGCCTTCGGGGATCTAGATTTCGGGCTCCCCATCGGACTCTAGCGAGGATTTATGCTTTTTGGCGGAACTACGGTGCGTTTACAAGGCATCTACACGGCAAATGAATGCTTCAGAAGGCTTCTCTTTTTCCCGATGCGGAACCGGACGGTCAATCCCGACATTCAGTTGCCGTGCAATGCCTCAAAAAACGCACTGCCCCATTGCCCCTGCCGCTAGAACCACCCATGGATTCCGCCGCGGAGCCGTATTTCGTTTAAGCGAGGTTCTCAGCCTAACCGTTGCGCCGGCGCTCGTCCATCATGGCCGCCGATTAGAACCACGGTCCACGCCGTTTGGTCAGGCGAATTCATGGTCGTACGATTCCTGTTGTCAAAACGGGGCGCTTGCCCTCTTGCAGCGCGCATTGGCCGAGTATCAAATTCCCCGATGAGCGTGGGGCCTTATATCAAACGCATGCTGGAGGTCGCGAGATGTTTTCGTCGCCTGCGAGCGCCGAGTTGACTTGGCCGGAACCGTGGTTCTTCGCACTACGCGCATCGAGTCGAACCGCTTGGATCGTGCGCGCGTTGTTTTTCATCGCCGTTTACGTGCTGTTCGCCGTTCTGCTTCACATGGAGAACGGCTCGCCGAACGGTCCGAAATTCGGCGTTGCGGGAAAACTCCTGATGCCGGCATTGATCGGCGCCGTGTTCCTCGCGCTGTTCGAGGTTCCCAATCTCCAACGCAACGTGTCGGTGACCGACAGCGGCCTGGTATGCATGGGCGCATTCATGTATTTTGGGGGGCCGATCCATTGGATCACCGGCATGCGCCAATGGAACGTGCGAGAGTTGAAGCGAATCCAGATCTTACGGCCGGGCGAGGCGGACAACGATTTCTCGTTCGGGCTGATGATCGTGACGCCAAAGTACGCGTCCGCGAAGCGACTTGGCATACCGTCCGCGACGTCTTTGAATGTCATCGCCGACCGGCTTCACGCCCTGGGCGTTGATGTTCAGCTTTCGGATTGGCGCGCCGCGGTCGCCGAAAGCCCGTAGCACAAGCGTCCTCGCTTGTGCCCTGGAAACATAGACTCGCTTCGGAAGCAAGCAAGCGAGAAGCTTGCTCTACGGCTCGCTTGACAGGCCGCCGGGCAAGGCTTCAAATTGTTCGTGTTCGGCCCCAAGCCGATTTTGCCCGACTCGTTCCACGCTTCGATGGTTCGGCTACCAGGAACCGCTCACCTTGAAAGACTTCGAATACGCGGCCGCCAGCACGGTCGATGAGGCCGTCAGCTTGCTGGCCGCACGCGGGCCGAAGGCCAAAATTCTGGCCGGAGGCACCGATCTTCTCGTCCAACTCCGCGAAGGCATGCGCGAGGCCGATCTCGTGCTGGACGTCAAGAAAATCCCCGAGTTGGTGGCGTATTCCTTCAGCCCGAAGACCGGCTTGAAGCTTGGCGCCGGCACGCCGTGCTATAAGATTTACGGCGACGAGCAAATCGCCAAGGCCTACCCGGCCCTGGCCGATTCGGCGCGGATCATCGGCGGCTGGCAGATTCAGAGCCGGGCCAGCATCGGCGGCAACTTGTGCAACTCGTCGCCCGCAGCCGATTCGATCCCCTCGCTGATCGCGCTCGGCGCCGTGTGCCAGATCGCCGGCCCGAGCGGGCGCCGCAGCGTGCCGGTCGCCGAATTCTGCACGGCGCCGGGCAAGAACGTGCTGGGCCGCGGCGAGTTTTTGATCTCGCTCGACTTCGCGCCGCCCGTCGCGCACGGCGGCTCGCGCTACTTGCGGTTCATTCCGCGCAACGAAATGGACATCGCCGTGGTCGGCGTCGGGGCCTGGCTGCGGTTGAACGCCAAAGGCGACACGATCGAAGCGGCCCGCATCGGCCTGGCCGCCGTGGCGCCGACGCCGCTTGCGGCGACCGAAGCCGGCGAATGGCTGGCCGGCAAGCCCGCCAGACAGGAGACGTTCGCCGAAGCCGGCAAGCTGGCCCGCAAGCTGGCCAAGCCGATCAGCGACATGCGCGGCCCGGCCGAATATCGCGTTCACCTGGTCGGCGTGATGACCGAGCGCGCCTTGGCCGGGGCCGTCGAGCGGGCGCGGGGCGGCTGATCCGTCAATCAAGAAAAAAACTCTGTGCTCTCCGTGCCTCTGTGATGAAATTCACTCCGGAAGATTTCACCACAGAGACACGGAGGACACAGAGAGGAAAGACTAAGAAAGGCAGAACGTGACCAAGAAAGCCCATGTTTCCGCGACGATCAACGGCGAACCGGTCGAGTTTTTGTGCGAGAACCGCCAAAGCCTGCTGGAAGTGCTGCGAGACGTGCTGCAATTGACCGGCTCGAAGGAAGGCTGCAACAACGGCAACTGCGGCGCCTGCACGGTGCTGCTGGACGGCGTGCCGGTGAATAGCTGCCTGGTGCTGGGCGTCGAGATCGAAGGCGCCTCGATCACCACGATCGAAGGCATCGCCGAAGACAACCGCCTGCACCCGATCCAGCAGTGCTTTTTGGAGAACGCCGCCTTGCAGTGCGGCATCTGCACGCCCGGCTTCATCGTCGGCGCCAAGGCGCTGTTGGACCGCAAACCGAACCCGACCGAACACGAAATCCGCTTCGAACTGGCTGGCAATCTCTGCCGCTGCACGGGCTACGACAAGATCGTCCGCGCCGTGCAAGACGCCGCCAAGAACTTGCAGGAGGCCTCCGCCTGATGGCTACCGATACGCGAAAAGAAAAAGAGGCCGCCGCCGCGTCCCCGCCAAGCAATGGCAGCGGCAATGGAAATGGCGCCGCCAAGCCGTACAAGGTGATCGGCACCCGGCCGATTCGCCACGACGGCGCCGACAAGGTGACCGGCCGGGCCGTCTATGGCAACGACGTGCAACTCTCCGGCATGTTGCACGGTAAAATCGTGCGCAGCCCGCACGCCCACGCGCGGATCAAACGGATCGACACTTCGGCCGCCGAAAAACTGCCCGGCGTGCATGCGGTGGCAACGGCCGCCGACTTGCCCGACTTGAAGGACAAATGGGCCGACCTGGGCGAAGGCCGCGTGAACCTGGCTCACCTGGGCGCCAACGTGCTGGCCCACGACAAGGCGCTTTATAAAGGGCATGCCGTGGCGGCCGTCGCGGCCGTCAGCCCGCACGTGGCCGAAGAGGCGGCGAAGCTGATCGTGGTCGAATACGAGCCGCTGCCATCGGTCACTTGGGTGCTCGACGCGATGAAGCCCGACGCGCCGCTGCTGCATCCCGACGTTCACACCGAAGACATGCTCGGCCAGCGAGTGAGCGACAAGCCGAGCAACTCCAGCAAGTATCTGCTGTTCGAGGCGGGCGATTTGGAAAAAGGCTTCGCTTCGGCCGACGTGGTGATCGAGCGCGAGTTCAAGACGGCCTCGGTGCATCAAGGCTATATCGAGCCGCACGTTTCGACGGCGCTGTGGAACCACGACGGACATCTGACGGTCTGGACCGTCACGCAAGGCGCCTTCACGGCCCGGCAGCAGACGGCCGAATTGCTGCGGATTCCGATTTCGCAAGTGACGGTCGTGCCGTGCGAAATCGGCGGCGGCTTCGGCGGCAAGATTCCGGTCTATCTGGAGCCGGTGTGCGCGATCTTGAGCCGCAAGAGCGGCCGGCCGGTGAAGATGTCGATGACGCGGGCGGAAGTCTTCGAGGGGACCGGCCCCACGCCAGGCTCGTTCGTGCGCGTGAAGCTGGGCGCCAAGAAAGACGGCCGGATCGTCGCCGGCCACGCTTGGCTGGCTTACGACGCCGGCGCGTATCCCGGCGGCATGATCGGCCCCGGGTGCATGTGCGTCTTCAGTTGCTACGACATTCCCAACTATCGCGTCGAAGGCTACGATGTGGTGCTCAACAAGCCGAAGACGGCCGCCTACCGGGCGCCCGGCGCCACGCAGGCCGCTTTCGCCGCCGAGCAAGTCGTCGATGAACTGGCCGAACAATTGAAGATCGACCCCATCGAGCTGCGGCTGAAGAACGCCGTCAAGGAAGGCGCCAAGCGCGTCGGCTGGCCCGACTATCCGAAGATCGGCCTGATCGAAACGCTCGAAGCCACGCGCAACCACCCGCACTACAAGGCGCCGCTGACGGGCAAGAACCGCGGCCGCGGCATCGCGGCGGGCTTTTGGTTCAACATCGGCATGAAGAGCAGCGCCTCGGCCAGCGTGAACCCCGATGGCACGGTGACGTTGGTTGAAGGCTCGACCGACATCGGCGGCACGCGGACCAGCATCGCCATGCAGTTGGCCGAAACGCTGGGCATCGCCGCCGAAGACGTCCATCCGCAGGTGGCCGATACCGACAGCGTCGGCTACACCGACGTCACGGGCGGCAGCCGCGTGACGTTCGCCACCGGGCTGGCCGCGTATCACGTCGGCCTCGACATCCGCCGGCAGATGGCCGAGCGGGCCGCCACGCTCTGGGAGTGCAGCCCAGAAGACGTCACGTTCGACGACGGCGCCTTCAAGGCCCCCGCCACGGACAAGGACAATAACAAGAACAAGAGCATTTCGTTCAAGGAGTTGGCCGGCAAGCTGCATGAGTTGGGCGCCCCGGTGATCGGCCGGGCCAGCGTCGATCCGCAAGGCCCGACCAACGGCTTCGGCACGAACATCGTCGACGTCGAGGTCGATCCCGAGACGGGCAAGGTCACGATCCTGCGCTACACGGCCATTCAAGACGCGGGCAAGGCGATCCACCCCAGCTACGTCGAGGGCCAGATGCAAGGCGGCAGCGTGCAAGGCATCGGCTGGGCGCTGAACGAAGAATACTTCTTCGACGATCAGAACCGGATGCGCAACGCCAGCTATCTCGACTACCGCATGCCGACCGCGCTCGATCTGCCGATGATCGACACGTTGATCGTCGAAGTGCCCAACCCCGCGCATCCTTACGGAGTGCGCGGCGTCGGCGAGACGCCGATCGTCTGCCCGCCCGCGGCGATCGCCAACGCGATTTATCACGCCATCGGCGTGCGCTTGCGCGAGCTGCCCATGTCGCCGCCGAAGGTCTGGGCGGCGATGCGGCGATAGGGTTGCAGGTTCCAAGTTCCAGGTTGCAGGAACCGTCGGCGGCTTGTCTTCCGGAACCTGAAACCTGGAACTTGGAACCTGAAACCCGCGACCCGGAACCCGCGATCATGGCCCTCGTCTTCATCCCCGCCCAGCTTCGTTCGCTCGCCGGCGGGGCGGACCGGGTGGAAGCGGCCGGCGAGAGCTTGGGGCAAGTGATCGCCAACCTGGACGCGGCGCATCCCGGCATCGCGGCTCGCTTGCAGCACGCGGGCGCGCTGGCGCCGGGTTTGGCTGTCTCGATCGACGGCGCCTTCACCAATCGCGGGTTGGCCGCCAAGGTCGGCCCGGCGAGCGAGATTCACTTCTTGCCGGCCATCGGCGGCGGGTGAGAGTGGCAAAGCAATTTCCGATTGTTCTGGCCGCTCTTCCAAACAACCGGCGAGCCGGCTGCGTCAGCCGCCGGGTTTGAGAGCCGCCAGCCGGCGCACGCCGGCCGCTCGCCTGGACGAATCATCCCAACAACTCTTGCACCACGCGGCCTTCGACGTCGGTGAGCCGCATCTGCCGGCTATTATGAAAATAGGTGAGCTGCTCGTGGTCCATGCCCATCAGGTGCAAGATGGTGGCGTGGATGTCGTGAACGTGGACCTTGTTCTCGACCGCCGCGAAGCCGAACTCGTCGGTGGCGCCGTAAGCCTGGCCCCCCTTGACGCCGCCACCGGCCATCCACATCGAAAAACCTCGCGGGTTGTGGTCGCGGCCTTTGCCGTTCTGCGCGGTCGGCGTGCGGCCGAACTCGCCGCCCCAGACCACCAGCGTCTCGTCCAACAGGCCCCGCTGCTTCAGATCGGTCAAGAGCGCGGCGATCGGCTGATCGGTCTCCATGCAGTGCAGTTCGTGGTTCTTGTTGACGTCGCCGTGGGCGTCCCAGTTCTGGTCGCTGTGCCCGCCGCCGCCGTAGACCTGCACGAACCGCACGCCCCGCTCGACCAGCCGCCGGGCCATCAGGCAGCGCGTGCCGAAACGCTCGGTCTGCGGATCGTCCAGCCCATATTGCATCCGCGTGGCGGCGGTCTCGCGCGCCAGGTCGACGGCCTCGGGCGCTTCGGCCTGCATGCGAAAGGCCAACTCGTAGGTGTCGAGCCGGGCTTGCAGCTCCGATTGCTGCGGCAGCGAGTCGGGCTGTAGTTCGCCCAACTGCCTGAGCAAATCGAGCTGCCCGCGCTGCTGCGCGCGCGTGATGCGGGCGGGCGGCTTCAAATCGATCAGCGGATCGCCTTGCGTGCGGAACTGGGTGCCCTGGTAGGTGGCCGGCATGAAGCCCGCGCTCCAGTTGGGCGCCCCGCCGATCGGCCCGCCGCGATGATCGAGAAACACGACGTAGGCCGGCAGATCGTGGTTGACCGTGCCCAGGCCGTAAGTCACCCACGAGCCTAGGCTCGGATAACCTTGCCGGATGAAGCCGGTGTTCATCTGCAACAAGCCCGAGCCGTGGGCGAAGCTGTCGGCGTGGCAAGAGCGAATCACCGCCATGTCGTCGGCGCACTGCGAAAGGTGCGGAAACAGATCGGAGATTTCCAGCCCCGATTGGCCGCACTTGGGGAAAGCGTGCGTGCTGGCCAAGAGCGTGCCTGGGTTGCGGACCTTGAACAACGGGTCTTGGTCGAGATTCGGAATCGGCTGGCCGTGATGCTTGACCAAAGCCGGCTTGGGGTCGAACAAGTCGACCTGGCTCGGACCTCCGTACATGAACAGGAAGATGCACGACTTGGCCTTGGGGGCGAAGTGCGGCGGCTTCGGCGCCAGCGGCGGCGCGGCTCCTTCGGCGCCGAAGGATGGCGATTCGAAGAATCCATCGCGAGCCAGCAGCCAGGCGAGCGCCGTGCCGGCGAAGCCGGAGCCGGCGCGAAACAGGAATTCTCGGCGGGCGAGCGAATGGAGCGCGGAACGGTTGACATTCAGACCGTTGGCGTTGTGGTTCATGCGTTATTGAATCCTCGGTGTTTAGCCACGGATGACACGGATTTTCAATTAAATATCCGTGTCATCCGTGAAATCCGTGGTTCGTAAGCTCTTGACATTGCGCTCGCTCTCACGGCAAGTACGCGAACTCGTTCGTATTCAACAATACCAGGCAAAACGCTTCGAGCGCCTGTTGCGCGGCGCCGTCAGGCTGCTCGCCCGCGGCGCCCTGTTCGGCGTTGATCTGGCCGGCGGCGACCAGGTCGGCGCGGATTTGCCGCTCTTGTTTCGCGAGAAATTCCAGCACCGCCGCCCGCTCCGCATCGTTCGGCGGGCGAGAAAGTGCGAGCAAATAGGCCCGCTCGATGCGTCGCGCCGCATCGGGCGCTTCGACGGCCAACCGCCCGGCGAAACGGCGCGCGGCTTCCTGCATGAAATCGCCGTTGAGCAAGGTCAGCGCCTGCGGGGCGACGGTCGAAACTTGCCGCTGCTCGCAACTGCCGTTGGTGTCCGGAAAATCGAGCACTTCCAATTCCGGCACGAGCAAGGTCCGCTTGACGAACACGTACACGCTCCGCCGCGCGGCTTGTTCGGCGGGCGAATTGCCCCAGCCGTTGCCCGGCCGCGATTGACTGGCCAGAACGCCGGGAGAAATCGCCGGAAAGACGCTTTCCCCGCCGCGCTCGCGGTTCAACTGACCGCTGGCGGCCAGCACCGCATCGCGGATCGCCTCGGCTTCCAGCCGCCGCGGCCTCCAGCGCGAGAGCAATTCGCCGCTCGGGTCTTTTTGTTCGGCCGCCGCATTCGCCGCTGCCGACATTTGATACGCGCTCGAAAGCAGCATCAAACGGTGCATCCGCTTCATGCTCCAGCCGCGCGCGACGAATTCGCTGGCCAGCCAATCGAGCAGCTCGGGGTGCGTCGGCGCTTCGCCCATCACGCCGAAATCGCTCTCGCTGCCGGCGAGCCCGTCGCCGAAATGGTGCTGCCAGATGCGGTTGACCATCACGCGGGCCGTGAGCGGATTGTCCGCCCGCACCAGCCAATCGGCCAGTTGCCGGCGCCGGCCGCTGCTGCGCTCGGTCGGGGTCGGCGGCGGAAGAGCGGAATCTACCAAGATCGCCGGCACTCCGGGGCCAACCTCGCCGCGCGGATCGCGCGGATTGCCGCGATGGAAGACCTGCGTCACCGGCACGTCGACGCCCGTTTCGGTCCAGATGTACGCCTTGGGAAGCTGCGGGGGCATTTCGGCTTCGACGTCTTCGATATGCCGCCGCAGGCTTTCGACTTGCAGCTGCTCCTCGGCGGTCGCCGCTTTAGCGATCAGGCCGCGCAGCTTCGAGCGGTATTTCTTGACCAACTCCTGCTCTTCTTTGCCGCGCCGCTCGGGCGGAGTTTGAAAGGCGGCCACCGCATCCGCCGGCAATGGCGGCGCGGCGGCGACCGGCGCCGCGGCGGAGGCTTCGGCCACGAGGCCGACATCGATATATTGCCCGCCCGTCGTCTGATGGCAATACACGGCCAGCACGTTGTCGCCCGGCTTCAACGCGGCCAAAGCCGCGGGCGAAATCGCCAGCGACTGA
>Ga0134126_10005272_pt1 | contig 16164 bp, 10 predicted proteins | sample KB31752_FD_96881 | JGI IMG/M metagenome (GOLD analysis project Ga0134126, IMG submission 96881) | Terrestrial soil microbial communities with excess Nitrogen fertilizer from Kellogg Biological Station, Michigan, USA - KB3-175-2 | ecosystem: Environmental > Terrestrial > Soil > Unclassified ...
CGCTCCGCTTCAGTTCCGGCCCAGGGGTAGGTCGCAAGCCGCGATAACGGAATTTACTCTGCTAACGGGTTTTTAGTGCGGGCGTGCCAGAATAGGCCGCCCACATTTGCTTTGCGTGTGGCCATCGGATCGCCCCCTCTCACGTCACCGATTTATTGAATTGGATATCAGTGCAGCAAGCTTCGTCAAAAAGTCTGGCTGGTAATGCTCGTCGACATGATTGTTGTTCCAAAGCCCGGATGATCGAACCTTTGGCCGATCAGAGTACTGACCGAGCCACGCGGCGGAATGGCGATCGATAGCGGGCTTTTGATAATTGCTGAGCAGGGCAATCGAGTTTCGTTCGATGAAACCGCGATCGCTCATCGGTCCTGGCTCATCATCGATGCCGAGCCAGAGAAACGGCAAGGTGCGGATATATCCGCTGACGCTGATTTCAAGGGGAGCCTCGGCCGCGCTCAACTGCTCGCGCGACATGCCGAACTGGGCAGCAGCGTCTCCCTTGTCCGCCTTCATCCCCCAACTCTCGATATGGCCCAGTCCATCACGCTCTTTCAGCGCGGCTCCGACCAACGCCCGAAAAATCGATCCGCGGTGATTGCCACCTCCGCTTGATCCGATGCCGCGATGTTGGGACAAGCGCGTCCACAAGGAAGTCTGGGTCCCTTCATTCAAAGCATGTGTCCCGACACGCACCACACGGGGACCCCGCCCGGAATCGGTCCGATCCTCGCCGGGTTCGAAGAAGAAGTAGATGCCTCGCTGCGGCCAATTCATTTTGCCGGTGCTGCTGTCGAGCGTGCGCTTTCCCCCAAGATTGCGCTCAAGTTGGTCGAGAAGGGCGTAAAGCCGGATTATGTCGTCCAGTCGGGACATGGCTTATTGCCCTCCCCAAGCCAGCGCAATTGTTCGCCGATCCGCAGGCCCTCCATCGGAACTTCGATTGTCGCGCCCCATTCGAGGAGCAGTATTGATAGAAACTCCCGATATCTATCACCGGCCAGGAATACAAAATGCGTCGGCGGCGTAAACCGATCTCGGATCTGGCGATATACTTCTTGCGCCCAAGCCCGGCGCTCGGCCACGCCCATATCGTTCAGTGTCGTGTTGTAGGTCGCGATCTCCGCGCTTGGCTCGACCAAGCCATATTTTGCCGACAGGATGAACCAAGGACGTCCCGTTGATTCGACGGCGTGGCGGGCCTTGATGAACCAATCCGAAATGTAGAGCTCTTTGGCCGGGCTCACCGCCGACCTCTTTTTGCTTACGCAGGAGACAAGGAACACTCCGTTTCCGGCCAAGCGGTGATCAACCAGGGTGCCGGTCGCCACAACAGGTCTGACGGCGCCGGGCGGCTTTGCCACATCGGATATTGCGTTCCGCTTCGGGGCCGCATCAGACAAGCCCGCATCGGCGGGATTTGGTAACAGTTGGAATGTGTATTCGACATTTGCGCCCGCCGGGGGCCCTTGCCGATTAACCAGTTTGGCGCCACAGCCTTCATGAAACTTTTTGGAGTCGAGCACCGAGCAAACTGATGGCATCCGGCTGACCAAACCCATGTCGCGATGCACATCGCCCGAGCGAATCGGCACCGTCAAATCCCGGCGTGCCCGCGCCGGCCCAAAATATTGTAATCTGATAAAGGCTCGAATCTCGTCAGCTGTGGTCTGAGATCCCGTGCCCATGCTGTTAGCGTCTCTCTGCGGCGTAGGTCGGTGGCTTAGTAGAAGCCGGCGTGACGGTGCAGCGCAAATCCGGCCGATGAGCGTCGGATATTCAGAACTTCTCCGGCCGTCATCAGGACCAAAAGCGCACGTCCGCACCCGTCTGCTTTCGGTAGTCGCCAAGCTGAGCTTGGTCTACAGCGTGTCGACAGGAATGGCGACGCCCCGGATCGCATCTAGAACGCTCGACAGTTGTCTCGCGCACTGTCCATGTACAATGACTCCACATTCGAGCGATCGCTCAAGCGCTGAGCCCATAAGGTTACTAGAACCGACGTAGAATGCCGAATCGTCTGCAAGTATGACCTTGGCATGAAATGTTTCTCGCCCTGATGGGAGCGACGACGGAAGCGCATACTCGAAAACGGAAACTTTGAGCTGCCGGAATTCAGCCCTCCTTCTTTCAAAGGCGGGACCGCAATGAGCTTCGTTGAGCGGGCGGCAAATCAGCGATCGCGTTACAGTGTCCTTGCATATCGAAAAGAGATGAACGAGTAACTCAGCACCCTCATCATCGATGAACGGAACAAGCACGACGAACTCCCGCTCAGCCGAGCGCGCTAGATTGATAAACGCGTCAACGGTATGAAAGAGTAAAGGAGCTAACGCATGCTGCCGCCCTATCTCGAGCCGAAGGGCGCTCATTTCCCCAGGTTCGGTAAGTACGAGGCGGACCACATCGCGGTCTTGGTGCCCTACCAAATACGTCGCGATACCCTCAAGATTGGCAGCTAGTCGAGACAGGTCCACGCGGTCCAAACGAAGCTCGAAAGAAAAACCCACTCGTTCCGCAAAGCCGCCGCCCACGAGCGCTCGCCGAACAACGGCAACCTGTTGAGCCGAAACCATGCCGACATGCGCGGCAAGTTGTGAGTCGTCACCAGAAAACGCCTGTGGCAGATCAGCTAGATATAAGAGAATCCTACTCGCCTGCTCGGCAATGGGAGAAAGTGTTCGCAACAATTCCGCAGTTTTAGCTACCACGAGCCGCTTCCAACGAATATTGGAGATAGCCCTTTAGACGCGCCTCGCCCGCGATAAAATCCGGGCGGCCGCGGCCAATAAGGGTGGAGCGGCTCAAATATTTGTTTGCCGTAAGACAAATGACTTCTGGAATCATGATGCAATCGGGACAAGCGCCGCCCTTTGTCATGCAAAGGTTGCCCAGATTGCACCCCAGCGACGTTGGAAAATTTCGTAGGAATCCTAGAAACGCCTCGTGATGATTGCGCCAGAGCGCAGATAAATCCCCGAGGTCAAGCGTCATACCATTGCGGTAAACTACGAAACCTAGGTCGCAAGGAAAGAGATATTCGCCCATGGATCCTAGATCGAGACCCGAAAACTGCTGAATGCCCTGCATGATGTAATGCGCATAGGAATGCAGGAGAGCGTATGTCATCGAATACAGCGTTGGAGCACTCGGGCGATCATGTTCTTCCAGGTATCCCGTCATTACGTCTGCCGACGCGAGCATTGCGGCGGCAAAGTTGTCCGGAAATTGGTCAAGCAACGCACCGTCGACACAGCCCAGTTCGTTTTGGGTGAGCCAAACCCTTGTTAGGTGCTCATCAAGTCTGAAGTAAAATGCCTCATTTGATTGCTCGAGCACATAGACGGGACGTCGCCGCTCGTTGCCAATTTGAACTTCCGGAAAGAGGTTGAGCCTCACCGGCATCCATCGATCGTGCCTGAAGACTCTTGGCCCACTTTCAACGCGCGAATAGCCGAAGCTAAATCTACAAAGATCGAATTTGCTGATTAGTCCGGCTTTTGTGATTCCGAGATAGCGCAAGCTCTCCTGAGTTGTTGCAATCATCGCAGCGCGTTCGGGCGATTCCGGAGGGACCAGCCATTCGTCCGGATTTACGAAATCCACATAGCTGGCTCTACCACGATCTTTCTCGCCACGCAGTTTTGTCTTCGCAAGCGCGGCATGCTCGACCACCAAACGAAAAGGGTCGTATTTACCCGACCATTCATGGCGGCGCTGCAACTTGTCCAGAATAAGTGGCGGCAGGGCGGCCGAACGCATAAGCCAGCCGGCCGTGGTCCAATTAGCAATCTTTTCCGCCTTCATCTTTCCAATGAACGCGGAAACCTGTTCAGCCGTCGATAGCTCTAAGTTCAGGAGGAACTCGTCGAACTGCTTTAGCTCCTCAAGCCGTCCATTCGCTTTCAGCTGTGTCTTGATGTCGGCGTCACTCAACGGAGCGCCCTGCAAGCCGATTATGTTTTCTATTACGTTTGGCAGCCGATACTTCTGTCCCGGCTCGAGAGCTTCTATGCCGGACCCTTCAGGAAAGGTTATGAACGTATCGGATTTGACAAAGTACGCCGAGGAGGCCGCGTAGTTGATCTTTTCCATTGCGGCTTCGCCCACAATATTGCCACCTGGAACGATCGTGGTGGCAATGCGGCTCAGCGTTTCATCGCATTTGTCGATCCAGGGATCCGGATTGCGCGTGCCGCATGCGGCGCAAGAAAACGTCCAGTTTGAAAGTGCGACTTGATCCTTATTCAAAACAAATTGCCGAGCGCCGCACCTCCCGCACTGTGCGGTTTTTTTGATAGCTCGACGGGTGCCCTGATCGTAGACCGTCATATTGGGGCTGGCCGATTTCCACGATCCCGACCAGTGGACGAAGATGACGTCGAGTTGACCCCAAGAACAATTCGTTGGATCAGGCGCTCGATTGGGGTGTCGGCATTTTTTGGCCAACTCGGACAATCGTTGTCCCATTTGCTTTGGGCTATCCGCTGGCTCGATAAGACCGCACTCACTGCAAATCAGCGTGGTCGGTTGCGGCAAGTAACCCATGTGATCGGGACGCAGGAACGCGAAAACGTCTGGCTTGAACACATACTGGCGGCGGGTGGCGTCGAGCAGGACAACGTCAACGCAAAATTCTGGAAGGGGGTCCGGTGCTTTTCCTGCGTCCTGGGAGCGGCAGTTAATCGCTCGATCAAACCATGCCTTGCCGGTCTCATTAATGCGCATCTCAATCTGCGTTCTTGTTGTCACCAGAATTTGGGCTCGGGTGGCAGACGCCGACGGAACGGCCAAGCAGGCGCCCGCTGCTCCTTCAAACGTAAAATGCTGACCGGGCGCATAGCTCGTAGCAATCTGCGCCTGGGAACGGCTCATAGACGGGCCCTTTGCTTCCAATTCACTTTGGTCGGGCCGTTGTCTTGCCATGCTATTACCCTCCGGTTTCGCCGGAGCTCCAGATATTGTTGCCGCGCAATAGCGCGGACATGACACGGCCGAGATCAGCGCGATTGATACGGTCCGCGCCAGTTCCTACCCCGCCTTCGATCAAGCCGGCTTCGCTCACGTCACGCAGACTTGTCATCGGCCGCGCTAGCGGCGGCGCCGATTGTCGGAAAAAATTCTCCAGCGTCTCGGACTTCCAATTTGATTTTTCCATGGCGGTCGTTGCGCGATCGAAAAGCTCACTGATGCGTTGCTCATAGAACTGTTTATTGAGTGGGGACGTCTCGTGATAGAGGCCAATGCCCTCCACTACAAATGTCCGCAACTCTTGCAGCATACCGATATGATTGTTTCTAGATTGCTCAGCGATTTCTCCGACGTTGTCGGGCTCAGCTAATCGAGCTTTCTCGGGTGCGGTCGAAGCAGCGCTCATCTGTCGGATGTAATCGACACCACATATCTTGAGCTGCAAAAACGAAGCCAACGTGCGGTCGATTGCGTTTTCGGCCCATCTTTCAACCGGCGCCGCATGAATCATGCGCTCGAGAAAGCGATGGAAGATGTCGTGTATTTCCACGACGTACCGATCACGACGCTGTTGGGGAGTGGGAATCAGGATGCTCGTCCCTACATGAGTTCGCCCTACGCGCGATGACGCCTGAATATATTCGGCAATGTCTGCTGGCTGTCCTGCGAAGAACATCACGTTGAATTCATCTACGTCTACGCCATGCGATATTGCTGATGTCGCGATAACGCAGCGAAGCGCATCTCGCATGCTTTCGAGACTGAAAGCTGTTCCGGGGGGCGGCCTGCTTGCCGCCTCGTTTACGATAGCCCCGATAAGACCGGCGTCTATCGCGCCGGTGATCAACGCCGTCTTCACTCCTGGAATATCGCCGTATCCCGCGAGCTTGTGGTCGCGTCTGACAATGTCCTGCAGAGCAGCCTTTACATTGTCGCCGCCCTTCTTATTCGTAACGTAAAGGAGGGCAATGCGATTGAGGTCTAAAGCTGCAGCGATTTCAGCGTGGCTCACATTTGGGTTAAGCAGAGCGGCTCTGTGGCCGTTGCGAAAGACGTCGTCCGGTAACGAGGCGGCCATTTCCTGACGCGCTTGCCAGCGCGCTTGATCGTCTCCCTCAATTAAAGATTTCAATCCAACTGAGATCGTTAGGTGGAAGGCGGATAGGACGGCCACGGTGGCCGCTGTGTGTGTCCTCCCATTAGTCATCAGGGAAACATAGCGCCGCCTCGTCGGTGTCCTATGTTCCGGGTTCCAACTCGAATCGCGAGAGAGATCGCCGCTGGAGGCCGGATGCAGGCGTGCATAGAAGTTTTCGTAAAGATCTGGCCCCGGTTGAGGAAACAAAACGGCCGAGCGCTGGTAGAGCTGATCGATTTGTCGCTCGGGTTCGGTGACGGTGGCCGATGCGGCGACTATGCGTGGGGCTCGGATACCATCGTTTCCGACAATTATCTGATCCGCAAGTAAAGGGGCGAGGGTTCGAAGCGCATGATGAAAGGTCGTTTCGAATAAACCCGAGAATGTTCCAAGCGATTCGTCGAGAAGATGCGCTTCGTCTTGGACTTCAAGCAGCGGGTAAGGATCAAAAAACAATTTTTCCCCGTCGCAATAGAATGGGAACAGCGGCTCGCAATCGAATAGAGCCGGGCCCTTCCTAAATTGCTCGCGCGTATTTGGTGACACCAGTCGGTCTGACGCTGGATGGTGCCATGCGGCAAATCCAAACATTCCCAAGACTCGGATGATCGTGCGCGCGCTCTGTCCGATAAGCGCTAGCTTATCGACCGTTCCCAGCAAAATCGCTGGCGCATGCGCATAGATGTCAGAATCCATAATATGAATGGGTAAGGGGGCCGGCCGGCGCTCGGCGTGGTGCCTCCGGTTCCACTCGCACTGCGGATTGAAGCAAAAATGTCCCAGTCTCTCGTCTTGGTGTCCTTCAGCGAAACGGCGGAGCCCGATGGTCGAACGCGCCTTCCTGTCGTTGCCGGTGAGGGAACCTTTGCAGAATGGACACGAAGGCAACCGCGACCATTTTCTCAGGTAAACCACATAGTCCCCGTGGCGATGCGACAGCTCATCCCAATCATCTTGGAGGCGCGGAATATCTGAAACGCCCCGCGCGTTCGGGTTGTTGGGGGTATTGTTGCCGCCAACCCAAAAGCCGATTTCAAAGCCCCTGCCCGGAATTTCAAATCCGTGGTCTTGCCAGTCCCAGCGGGTTTCTGCAGCGGCCGCGAGCACCTGGGACAGTCGGTCGGCTTGCTGGCTGGTTAGCAACCGCAACGGGTAGCGAATGCTTGCCGTAACGCCCCGCAACTTTCCTCGTAACCGATCAAAGGCCAAAGCAAAAACAAGAAGACCGAAAAAGCTCTCTGACTTTCCGCCGCCCGTCGAGAAGTATAGGAGCGCAGCTTGAACGTCGTCATCGGCGCTGTATGCCGTCGCGTCAGCTTTCCAATATGGCAAGCGCGATACGATCGGCGCAATCTGCGAGAGGATGAAGCTGATTTGGAATAGGCGCCAAGAACTGACCGTGGCGTTTTTCTTCGCCCAAAACCGCTGAAAAGTCTGGTTCATGAAGCGCCACGCTGTCAGCGGCAAGACAGACGGGTCGTTCGGCGCTTTTCCGGATTCGCGCGCTTCAGCCGCCCGTTCCAAAATCGAAATGCCTCGAGCGAGCCCCTGGCGTTCTGCTTTCCATCTGGGAAGATCAACAGCGTCAAATTGATGTTTCTCGCGCGCGAGGTCTTCGGCGTTCGCAATAGGATCAAGCGCATTTTCGTATGGACGAGATGCGACAACGCCCGCTAGCCATTCATCATATGCCTTGAGCAAGCTCTTCAGTATCGGAAGCCCACCATCGGCAGCGCCTAGCTGGGCAAAGTCGGGCGGCCGTTCCATTTGAAACTGCCGAATGAGGGGCTGGAAGTAGATTGGGAGAGCGGTGGTCTCAAGGACGTTCGCCTCGGCCAATCGCCGGCGACGTACGCCACAATTTATTCCGAGCGCGTCATGGGTCAGAAATCGATTGTAGCGATAGGAGGGTTCAATCCTTTCCAAGGCTATTGGGCGGTGAAGGTTGTCGTCGAATGAAACCGAAAGTTCAACCTGATAAAGAGTTGCGTCCGTTTCGTGTGCTTCGGCGCGGTTTGGATCGAGACAGTCCGATTCATTGGCCAGAATTATTCGGATCGTGCGTTCTTGAGGATGAAGGGGATCATCAAGATTTTCGACCTCCAAAACTGGGTGAATGGCAGGCCGCGCAGCAGCCCGGTTTGTCCTGAGGGCGACGAGGGTCTGGTCCCACGAGACGACGTCCGCGGGCGCCACTGTTTGAGTATGCGTCCCAGCTCCGGCCGGAAAACGCCAAAGTAGCCCACCGGCTTCTGAGTCGGAATCCTCCTGCCATGTATCGATCGCTTGGTTCACGCGCTTGACCATGCATTCATTGAAATCAGCTATCGCTCGATCCACAGCGTCTTGAGCACGCGACAGATCAATTTTGAGTGATCCGAGATCGACGGGAAGCCGTACCCATTTGTGGGGCACATGTTCTTTTTCTACGAGGACCTCGGGTGGTGCATTCGGGGCGCCCGGTGAAACGACAAACTCATAAGAGTTGAGGGCATCGAGTTCGTCGGCTGCGGATTCCGTAGCGGACTGCGGGGCTGTCGCTTGGGAAGGACCGGCATCACCGTCAGGGCTCTCGCTTTCTGAACTAGGAATGTCTTGGGCCGATGGATCATCAACGCCTGGGGCTTCGTCTGTCTCGTCGATTGCCGAAACGAGCGTCTCCTGCCTCGGCATTGCGTCCACTCCGGCCGGGGAGACGCCCAGTTCGACCAGCGCTTGCTTTTGCGCAGCTTCTTCTGCGCGCTTTTTTATTTCCGGCCACAATGGACTCGAGCGACCGTCGTCACCCAAAGCTGCCTTGTTCTCTTCCTGGGCATCTCGGAGAAATTCGCGACGCCTCCGCAAAATGATCGACCTGGCTCGCTTGGAAATCCGAAATCTGACTGGTAGCGCAGATAGATCGCTCGATGACGGCAGAATGCGGACGTAGATGCAGCAGCGAGCGGCGATCGTGAACGACTTATCTCGAAGGTCAGCGATCTGAAACGTCAGACCTAAGGTGCCGATGTGCGCCGGAGATGTGACGTCATCTTTCTCCAAATAGGAGGATGCGGTCGCTGACGGCCTTCGGCGCGGCAATAGATTCTGTGTGTGCAGAACCTTTGCAGGCTTTTCGCGATAGATAAAGCGCCCGTTATCGCCAGCGCCACGCAAGCGATCATAAGTCTGATGCAGAATCGCCGAAGAAACGGCTTCCTTTACCGAATGCGAAATCAGATTTACGTCTGGATGAAGGAGTGGCGTCATAGGTTGACAATCGCCTCCCTTCCCTCAGTCTTTCGGGGCACCAGACCGACCAGATGCTTGCTCAATACTGTAAAGACATTTTGCCGGGCTTCATCGCGAAGCCCCTTCAGTTTTTCGAAGCTTATTTTTCGATTGATCAAACTGTCCGGATCAAGGAGCAGTCGATCAAAAACAGCCCGATTGCTATGCCCGTCACGTTGCAAAATGCGTCGGACGATTCGAATCGCTTCTGCGAGTTCGCCCGCCAACACACCCGCGCCCATTACGCGCAAGAACGCCGCCAAGTGCTGCGGGTTATCCGCGGCGAAAGGAGTATCAACGTCGAAGTGCTCGGCGGCTTGCAGCCAGTAGTCCACGGCCCCCTTCCCAATTGGCGGCAATTCCGGATTTTCGGAAAACATAATCTCGTGAATTCGGGAACCGGTGATTCTCCGGCCTTCGCGCTCCGTGAGCGCAACAATGCCCCTTTGCACAATGGTTTTGTATTGATCCACAAGTTGCTGTTCGAAGGTTCTCCCACGCTCGTCTCTTTCGCGAAGAATCGCCTCAATCTCTTCGCGGATGGAATCGGACATTACAAATACTGCATCGCCGTCATCGATAGCGCGCGCTTCACGCGGTTGTAGTCGCTGCGAAATCGGGTCCAAAACATAGAATTGTGTTCCTGGGCCCCCGGCCGGCACCCTTCCGTACCCGTCCAGGAGCAAGTAGCCCTGACCACTAAATGAAGGCGGGCTGCGCGGCTTGTCTAAGTCGAGTGTGAGCGCTGCATTAATTCCGCCAAAATCTCGCGGCTCCCAAGTTAGCGCGTTCTTCAGCTTACCTGCCCGCTCGTGATAGAGCGCGTATTCCGGAAATTCCAGAACGAGATCAAGGACTCTGCGAACCGAAACTACATCCTGGCCGGCGACAATGAGCCTAAACTCTCTTGGTGACGGAGAATCACCAACAAAAGCGCGTGTGCCCGCCATCGCAGATGCAGCCCATACAACAATGGTCGGGCGTTGTGTCTCCAACGATCCTTCATAGCGGTAAGGGGTGGTGGTCCGGACACTCGGAACGGCGCCGACAAAGCGCCCAGGCTCCGTGAGATAATCGAGTAAGCGCTCGCCGGTCTGCTGCGCGTCCTCTGGGTGTCGAAGAACAACCAGGATGTCCTCATTGGAGGCACCGGTGTCGAGCAGGCGTTTCAGGTAACGCAAGAGCGGCGTATCGCTTAACATTGCGTTCGCCAGATCGAGACCCGTCGCAAGCGCATTTGCGATTTTTTCCTTGAGGGGGCCTCCAGCGCCTTCTGCGAGCAGAGCCAAAGCCTTATTATAGTGCGGATCGAAGGAGTGCCGCTCGCGCTTCATTCGGTGGTAGACGTCGTGCACGTCTTGATATGGAGCAAGAATTGCAGGCGCGCTCGATGCGGTCAGCGCTATCCCCTTGAGCGTAGCAGCCGCGTCTCGTAGGACAGACGCAAGCGGGTTCGACTCGTCTAGCTCGCGCGCGCATAGCCAAAGACGCCCAGCGATTATGCTCTCTTCTGATGCTACAGTTTCGACAATCGGCACAGCCGGCGCTGTGAGCGTGGGTATCGGCTGAAATCCGCGGCCACGCGTGCGCCATAACAATCGATGCGATTCAAGCTTATTTCCCAACACGCCGGAGTCGCGCCTTCGTCGAGCCGAGCGACGCAGGAATGAAAAGCGCAAGGGGCAGTCTGTGATGACAAGAACCCGCGTTGCAATACGGGCAGAACTTTGCTCAAGGTCCGAGAGGATGTCGCACAACAGCGCACTCGCGTCCCGCCCCGCCACTGTTTGCAACGTCATATCAATTACGATTAAGTCTATTGAGCCGGGAATCCGCGCGACAGCTCTTCGCCGCGCGGTTGGATCGAAATACGCGGGCAACAAGAATGCGAAGCCAGGTCCCCGTTCCGCAGAGGTCAGTATGTCTAGATGCTTTTGAATTGCTCGCAGGCGCTCCGTTGAAAAGTGCCGCTTAAAGCCCTTTAGCGTTTTTTCGTCGAAATCTCGCCAATAGATTCCGTCATCAATCGCAATTGCATGTGGCACGATCGAAACGATCGGCACGCTGTCGATCGAATTGGTTCGATCTCCTAGAAATAGATAAAAATGAGCATCTGGCGTAATGGGCCGGTTGCTATTGGTCGAGTCATCGACGTTTGCTCGAATGAGGCCCCTTGCATGTAGCTGTGCTGTGCCGGCAGCCAGCCCGGAAAGCATCTGCATCGCTGGACGACCGATATTGACGAACAGAGTTCGCATCGGTCCAGGTTGCTTGCCTCTGGCTACTTCACGGATGATCCATGGAAGAATGGCACGCGGCGGGGTGTGCGGCCAGAGTAGCGCCAAATGTAGCGGTTCGTTGCTGGAGGCGACCTCGTCGAACAATTGCACAAAGCGGCAGAAATCTTCGTTCGGTCGGATGTTCAACGTGCCGAAATCGCAATCGTTGGGCGGCAATGCGAGCGCCGGTGTTGGTTTCTGATCGGAAGGCGAGCCGTTGATCGAATCAATTTTGGTGCTGGCTCTTTCCCTCATGCGCCGAAGCATCGCCTCGATCCGCCGCTTCTTTTCTGCCGCCGCTCGGGCGACCTCCTTCTCGTCTCGTTCCCAGGGCGACGGCTTCATCGGCTACGCTCCGCGGCGCACAAATAGCGACGGCCAATCGCGCGCGACAAAAGATTCCAGGAGAGCACGCGGGCACTCATAGAGGTCAGCGACGGCGGCGAGTGTGGCCGAGGCAGATTTGGACTTACACGCTTCCTGAAAACTTGTCCGCCAAGACGCATCCAAAAGCTGCCACTGCGGAAGCGGCACGGCTCCGATCTGAGCTCTTTGAAATCGGTGAAATCCGTTAGCGGCTCCGGATGACAAGCCGGCTACGAACAAACCAAGGATGCCCGCCGATAGCAGTACGAGCAATTCCCGAAGAGGCCAGTTGTCGCTCTTGATTTGATAGACACCACTGCCAGCGCAGTAGCCTTTGTTATCCAGGCCAATGACCGGCTTAGAAGAAATATCGACCACGAGCAATTTCCGCGACCGATACCATGTCGGATGCAAAGCATCGATGGAGCGCCACCAAATCTGCGAGTCGCGGGCTTTGGCTCGACCTTTAAGAGTGTCCTTGTGTTGTTCAAGATAGGCCTTCAGGCGGGGATATTTCGCTAACGGGACTGGTTGGCCTTCCCTGTCAAAAACATTCACAATACAGGTGCCGCTCCACGCAACGCTCGCATTGCGGATTGATCGAGCGTTTACGAAAGGAAGCAGACGCTCCCGCTCGATCGGCAGATCGGCGGACTTGCCAAGAAAAACGTGATTGCATCCCGTTGCTGAACCAACGCGAACCGAGCAATCGGCGTCCAGGCGCGCAAATTTCTCACGCGCGCGCGCAATTGTTCCTTCAACTGAGTCTGCCCGGCTGAGCAAGAGCGGAGCCGAAGATGGCTTGAATAGCCTCGTGACCTTTTTGCCGGCGCGAGAAAGGCGGCGCTTTTTGACGAGCGAGAATAACTCTGTGTCGCCGGCCATATCTTTTTGAAAGACAAATAGATGCGGATACGAATCCGCCTTCTTTTCGAAACTGTCGACGTCACTTAAATCGATGATCGCCTTAAGGTAACCCTCCGTGGTCAGTGCCTTACGGACGACGTTTCCGTAGGTGTTCCGAGTCCAGGTCCCTGGGCACAAGAAAGCAAGCTGTCCCTCAGTCTCGAGGTATCGAAGCGCTTGCTCGATAAAGGCGACATATAAATCTGCTCGCTGCTTAAACGATGTAAACCGTTTGCGATATGCAATCCGTCGTTCCTTAGGTATCGCATCCCAACGAATGTACGGTGGGTTTCCGACAATGTGGGTGAAGCGCATCCGGGGTTTCGCCTCCAGAAAATCGCTGCGGCGAATCCATGACCGGGCGATCGCCCGAGCCTTCGCCGTCTTCACGCCGTGCCGGCGGAGCTCCATTTCGCAACGGGTTTGTAGCGCAGCGGCGACAACGGGATCCACTTCATAGGCTCGTATGACCGTACGCAGGACGTCGTATGAGCGATTTTGATCGCGGCAAACCCTGACCAGTTTTGGAATCAGCGGTAGGAGGAAAGCTCCCTGGCCAGCCGCCGGCTCGAGCAGTCTGAGGGACAGAAGATTTTGAGGCAGCGCGACCTGTCTCAGGCAAAAGCGGGCGACCTGCTCACGCGTAAAGAACTGGCAGAGGTCCCCCTGCCATGGCCGTCTGTCGGTCTTTTGGACCACGAGGCCCCCCATGCGCACCGCCCTTTATACGCGTACAGAACAATTGGATGCCGATTAATAGCAGTATCGTTCGTTTGCTCAAGAGGGGAGGGATGAAATAGTCGGGTCTGTAGTTCAGGGTTGCGCTCCGCACCGCGGACAGTAGAGCGCCCGCCGGACCGCGGGCTGGGTCGCGATCGCGCTTAATCTTTGCGGACGCCCAGCATTCCCTTTGTGACGTTTTGTACCAATTTTGTGCCGTGGCGATTTTTGCTGCGTTCGGTAATGGCCGCCGAGTTTGCCGTAACTCATTGGTGTCAAACGGATTCCTAGTGAAACCGATGGGAACCGGATGGATACTAACGAAAAAGCCTGCCGAAGCAGGCTTAAATCTTTGTTTTCATTTTGGAAATTTGGTTGCGGGGAACCGCAACCACCTTTACCGAACAATTCTAAAATTGCCACCGAAACGCCCCAGAGCAGCAGTTTAGGAAACACCGTGCCGACCTTCTCACTGTCGGACATAGTTGCTCAAAATCCCAGTAATTTGCTCGCATTTCCCGCGGTAAAATCCGCCGCGCTCCATACACTTTTGCTTCACCCACTCCGAACAATCGATATCGGCGAATGCTTGCGAGGTGATACCGATCCAACAACCGCGAGAGTTAAGAATGATAATATCCGCGTGACTACTCTCCCGTGAATCTTCTTTCAGATTATCTCTTAATACTTGCCGCAGGACTATTTCGTCCCTACGAGCTCGTCTCAATTTTTCGAGTAGCGGCCCGCAAAAGCCCGCTCTTCGTCCCCAACTGCATTAGCGAAGATCGCGGTCGCAATAAGCCGCTGTGTCCCAGCCACAAGTCCAGGGGAGTCGCGTCGGTTATGTGTCGCGTTCAGTAGACATAGGGGTGTTTTGAAGGCAATTGCCGTTTTTTGCCCCGGCGGACACGTCTAGCGATCGCAAGAAATGAGTGGCTTTGGGCACCAAACGGAGCGTTGCTGGCCTGATTAAATTGCGACGCGCCCGGCCTTGGTCGGGTCTGCCCCCGCATGGTGCAAGCCATCTCGGGGGTTCGGTGGTGACGGCGCATGTTGCGCTGCAACCGACGAAAGGACCCACACGATGCCTCATGCTCAAACTGCTCGTAAATCGAACCGCCGATCGGCAATGCGGGATAAGCCAAATGACGCACATAGAGCCGGCGAAACCTCTGCCCCGACAGACACCAAGAAAGCGACCATGCTGGCGCTGCTAAACCGGCCCGAAGGCGCCACCATCGCCGCGATGCAGAAGGCGACCGGCTGGCAACCGCATTCGGTCCGCGGATTCCTGTCTGGCCACGTGCGCAAGAAGCTCGGGATGTCACTTCGATCGGAAGCCGCTGAGGCGGGTCGTGTGTATCGCCTCGTGGCAAACGGCGGCGCGAAGCGTGGATTGCGGAATGTGCCAGACGCCCGCTCGGCCCGTCGCCAGTCAGCCAACCGATAGTTCGTAACCACGCGGAAGCCGCGCCGTCGCAATCCGGCTTTTGCGCCGGCGCGGGTTCCTGCTTGCACGACGGACAAAACTGCCATGCATCGTCAGGTCTCGGCGCGGATCGAGGACTTAGCCCGATTGTCGCGGATACAGTTGCGCCAGCTATGGCGACAGGAACTCGGACGAGCGCCGCCCCGAACGTTCGGGCGCGACGTGCTCGCCCTTGGCATCGCCTACGCTTGGCAGGAAAGGGCGCAAGGTGGGCTGAGAGCCCGCATCGCCAAAGAACTCGACCGCCTGTCGACACAGCTTCTCCAGGACAAACTCACTCCCTCACCGTTACCGCGCCGGACGCCGGCTCTGCGGACCGGCACTGTGCTGATCCGTGAATGGCAGGGAATCACCCATCATGTCACGGTGACGGCAGATGGCTTCGTCTGGAACGATCGTCCATATCCAAGCCTGACCGGCGTCGCGCGAGCCATCACCGGGACTAGGTGGAACGGACCCCGCTTCTTCGGTCTGCGCGAACCGGACAAATCCCGCCGTGCCGCCTGACGACCGCAAAACCTTCCGTTGCGCGATCTACACGCGCAAATCTTCCGAGCATGGCCTCGAGCAAGACTTCAACTCCCTCGATGCCCAGCGCGAAGCGGCCGAGGCCTACATCAAGAGCCAGGCCCACGAGGGCTGGAGGCTTATCAGGGCCAATTACGATGATGGCGGCCTGTCCGGTGGCACGATGGAGCGCCCTGCTCTGCAGATGCTGCTCGCCGATGTTCAGGCAGGAAAGATCGATATCGTGGTGGTCTACAAGGTCGACCGCCTCACCCGGTCATTGGCCGATTTTGCCAAACTGGTCGAGCTGTTCGAGGCGCATCGGGTCTCTTTCGTATCGGTCACCCAGCAGTTCAACACCACGACATCGATGGGGCGACTGACGCTCAATGTCCTCCTGTCCTTCGCTCAGTTTGAACGGGAGGTCGCCGGTGAGCGGATCCGAGACAAGTTTGCCGCATCACGCCGCAAGGGAATGTGGATGGGCGGGACCGTCCCGCTCGGTTACGACGTCAAGGGAC
>Ga0134126_10005274_pt1 | contig 16162 bp, 17 predicted proteins | sample KB31752_FD_96881 | JGI IMG/M metagenome (GOLD analysis project Ga0134126, IMG submission 96881) | Terrestrial soil microbial communities with excess Nitrogen fertilizer from Kellogg Biological Station, Michigan, USA - KB3-175-2 | ecosystem: Environmental > Terrestrial > Soil > Unclassified ...
ATCCGCCGCACTTCGTTCTGCGGCAGGAACGACAAGAGATAGACCCCATTTCCGGCCACGCTGCGTTCGGTCGAGAAGGCCAGAACCGGCACGCCGCGGTCGCGTGCGATGGGCGCCACCGTGGCGACGGAAGGACCGAACAGGGGACCAACGATGATCTCCGCGCCCTAGCCCAGTAATTTTCTGGCCGCAGCGCCTGCCTGATCGGGCGTGCCTTCATCGGCCGTCATCAAGAGAAGATTGCGATTGCCGGTGTCGAACAAGGCCAGCTCGGCCGATTTCAGCATGGCGGCCGCCAACGTCCTGGTCGCTTGCGTGCCGCTAGAGAAGGGCAGGATGATACCTACCCGAACCGGCGTCGTGCCGGGCGCCAGATTGGGAAGGCGCAGAAAACCAGGTTGCTCCCGGTTCAGCGGATTGGCGGCGGGCGGCGGCGGGGGCGCCACCACCACCGGCAGCGGCGGCGGCTTAGGGGGCGCGCAGGCGCTCAAGGCGGCTATCGCGGCCAAGCCCGCAATGGCACAAAGGCGCGTGGGGAAGGTCTTCCGGCGCAATGGCGCGGCAAAAATCATCTTCAGGTTCCCGGAAGGGAGAATATGGCGACGTTCCTACTAGAACGCCTGACCCCGGTAAACCGCAACATCTGGGTGATGAATTGGCGCCGGGCCTCTATGTCACCGCCACGCCCATCGGCAACGCGCGCGACATCACCTTGCGAGCCTTGGATGCGCTCAAGGCCTGCGACCTGATCGCGGCCGAAGATACCCGCGTAACCGCCAAGCTGCTGGCGATCCATGGCATCGCCAGGCCGCTCACCGCTTACAACGATCACAATGCCGAGCGGGAGCGCCCGCGCCTGCTCGAACGGCTCAGGCAGAAAAGCCGCATTGTCCTGGTGAGCGATGCCGGCACGCCCCTGGTCTCCGATCCGGGCTTCAAGCTGGTGCGCGCCGCCGTCAAGGAAGGATTGCCGGTTCATGTCCTGCCGGGACCTTCGGCGGTGCTGGCGGGTTTGGCGTTGTCCGGCCTGCCGTCGGATCGCTTTCTGTTCGCGGGTTTTCTGCCCAGCAAGGCGGGCGAACGCCGCGCCGCGCTGCAAGACCTCAAGAGCGCGCGCGCCACCCTGATTTTTTTCGAATCGGGCCCGCGTCTGGCTGCGTGCCTGAAAGACATGGCCGAAATCATGGGCCCCCGCATGAGCGCCGTGACGCGCGAGATCACCAAGCTGCATGAGGAAGTGCGGCGCGCCGATTTGGCGGCGCTCGCCGAGGCCTATGCGCGGGAAGGCCCGCCCAGGGGCGAAGTGACGTTGCTGGTGGGGGGTGTGGCCGAAGCCGAGATCGATTTCGCCAAGATCGACGAGGCGCTGACCAAGGCGCTGGCCTTCATGCCGCTCAAGCCGGCCTCGGAAATGATCGCGGAGCTTCTGGGCATCTCGCGCCATGCCGTCTATGCGCGCGGGCTGGAGAAAAAGAATGGCTGACCGCCTTCGCGCCGAGAAGCGGGGCCATCACGGCGAAGCCTGGGCGGCCTTATGGCTGAGGCTCAAGGGCCACCGGATTGTGGGCCGCCGCATCAAGACCCATGCCGGCGAGATCGATCTGGTGACGCTGGCTCCTTTCGGCCCGGTCTGTTTTGTCGAAGTCAAGGCGCGGCGGCTTTCCCGCGACGCGGCCGAGGCGGTCACGCCAGAGCAGCGGACTCGCATTGCCCGCGCCGCCTCCCTATATCTGGCGTCGCGGCCGGGCCTGGCAAAGCGCGGGGCGCGGTTCGATATTGTCACCGTGGCGGGACTTCCCAGGCATCTCCCCGATGTCTGGCGGATGGATGGGTGAAAGATTGGCGAGCAAGACGGCGCTGACGATCGCGATCCAGATGGACCCGATCGAGAAGATCGATATCGGGGGCGATTCCACGTTCGCCTTGGCGCTGGAAGCGCAGACACGCGGACACACGCTGCTTTATTACGGACCGCGCGACCTCACGTTTCGCGAAGGCAAGGTGACGGCGCGGGTGAGGCCGCTCCAAGTGCGCCCCGTCAAGGGCGATCATTTCACCCTGGGCGAGGCCGTTGTCCAAGACTTGGCTGAGACCGACGTTGTGCTGATGCGCCAGGACCCGCCTTTCGACATGGCCTATATCTCGGCCACGCATATTCTGGAGCGCATCCATCCCAAGACTTTGGTGGTCAACAACCCCCGGGAAGTGCGCAACGCGCCGGAGAAATTGTTCGTCACCGAATTCCAGGATTTCATTCCGCCGACCCTGATCACCAGCGATCGGCTGGAGATCCGCGAATTCCGCGAGCGCCACAAGGAGATCATCCTCAAGCCGCTCTACGGCAATGGCGGCACCGGGGTCTTCCGCATCGGGCCGGGGGACGAAAATCTGGGCTCGCTCTTGGAGATGTTCACCCAATTCTACCGCGAGCCGGTGATCGTGCAGCGCTATCTTCCGGACGTGCGCCGGGGCGACAAGCGCATCATCCTGGTGGACGGCGAGTTCGCCGGCGCCATCAATCGGGTGCCGGCGGCGGGCGAGGCGCGTTCCAACATGCATGTGGGGGGACGGCCCGAGAAAACCGAATTGACCGCCCGCGAGCGCGATATCTGCGCGGCCATCGGGCCGGAACTGAAACGGCGCGGCTTGATTTTCACCGGGATAGACGTGATCGGCGACTATATGACCGAGATAAACGTTACCTCCCCGACCGGCATCCAGGAGGTCAAACGTTTCGGCGGCAACGATATCGCCAAACAGATCTGGGACGCGGTGGAGAGCAGGCGCAAATGATCACGGTGCGCAGATCGTCGGAACGCGGCGTCACCAAGACCGACTGGCTGGATTCCAGGCACACTTTTTCGTTCGCCGAATATGACAATCCGGCGTTCGAGAATTTCGGCGCGCTGCGGGTGATCAACGAAGACCGGGTCGCGGGCGGGGGCGGTTTTCCGCCTCATCGCCATCGCGACATGGAGATCGTCACCTACATTCTGGAAGGGGCGCTGGAGCACAAGGATTCCGCGGGCGGCGGCGGCATCATCCGCGCGAACGAAATCCAGCGCATGAGCGCGGGGGCCGGCATCATCCACGCCGAATTCAACGCCAGCCGCGACCAGTTCTGCCATTTCATGCAGATCTGGATCATGCCCTCCAAGCCGGGGCTCCCGCCTTCCTATGAGCAGAAGGCGATCGACGCCAAGGCGGTGGCCAACAAGTTGGCGCGTATCGCCTCATCCGAACCGCAACCCGGCGAAGTGCGGCTGGTGCAGGATGCCGAGATCTGGGCGGCGAAACTCGATACCGACGTGGAAGCGATCCACACTCTTGCGCCGGGCCGCCGCGCCTGGGTTCAGGTGACAAGGGGCGAAGTGAGCGTGGATACGCAGCTTCTCAGCGCCGGCGACGGCGCGGCGGTGACAGATCAAGCGCAAGTCGCGCTGCGGTCACGGACGCCTGCGGAGATTCTGCTTTTCGATCTGGCTTGATCTGCTTCAACGCTGGCGAGGCTTGGTCGTGACTTCCTCCCCCGTGCGCGCGTGAGCCGCGCTGATGGGGGAGGTGGCCGTGAGCCACGCTTGCGATGCGAAGGCCGGAGGGGGCTACTTTATGAGTCCGAAGCGGGATTTGTAACGCGCGTCGATGCTCGAGAGTGGGAAGTAAATGAACACGTCGGTGGTGCCGAACTGCCGGTCGATCACCGCGCCGTCGCCGATGCAGCAGCCGGCCCGCACATAGCCTTTGAGCAGCGGCGGCAGGCTGCGCAGGCCTTCGCGCGCATCGATCGCCGTTTGGGGCATCCGATTCATGTCCACGAACAATTCCGGCCTGGCGCGCACCCGCAGCTGTTCCGGCATGGCGTGGAAATGCTGGAGATAGGAAAGCGGCAGCGCCAACGCGCTGGGATCGGTTCCGGCCAGAGAAGCGCAACCGAACATCAAATCGATGTCGAAGCGCGCCACATAGGCCATCAGGCCCTTCCACAAAAGCTGCATCGTGCCGGGGCGGGCGCGATAGCTTTTCAGTACGCAGGAACGGCCCAGCTCCAGAAATTCCGTGGCAGCCGGCAATCCCTTCAACATGGGCGAGATGTCGTATTCGCCGGCGGTGTAGAACCCGCCCGCGCGCATCGCATCTTGTTTGCGCGTCAGCCGGTAGGTCGCCACCACCAGAGGCTGGCCGTCTTCGTCATGGGCCTCGCGGTCCACCACCAGAAGGTGGTCGCAGACATCGTCATATTTGTCGAAATCGCGGCCCACCTCGCGCATCTTGGGCGAGGGGATGGCGCTCATTTCTTCATAGAAGACGGTGTAGCGGAGACGCTGCGCCTGTTCGACTTCGTGATCGATTTCGGCCAGACGCACTTCCAACGCGCCGGAGACGGCCAGAACCGGCCATTGCTCCAGGCGGCCTTCAAGCGGCCCTGCCTCATAGATGTTGACCACGGATCAGGTCCCTTTGGCGCCCCTGTCGAAGCAAGGCAATAGGCCCTTTCTGCGACAGAATTATAATCTAGCGCGGGGACTTGGGACCGCGCAATGAATTGTGACATCCGTATTTGGTCCGCTTTGGCACAAGGGTGCGGCGCACACCAATCTTTACGCGCGCGCCATGCCTTATTCGGCCAATGCTCGCTTTCCTGCCAGCGCGGCCTGCCGCTGCGTCAGAAACCCGAACAAAAGCAGCGCGGGAACTCCCAGCGCCCCACAACCGATAAAGAACAAGGCGTAGGCGTTCATCTGTCCGACATGGGAGGCCAGGCCTTCCACCGCCGCGCCCGAGAAGCCTTTGAGGATTTTTCCCGCCCAGGCATAAGTCGAGGACAAAAGCGCGTATTGCGTCGCCGTATAGCCAAGACTGGTGAGCGAGGACATGTATGCCACCAGGGTGACGCCGGCCAGCGCGATGCTGAAATTGTCCAGCGCCATGACGGCGGCGAAAGTGAGCGGGTCGTGCGCGTAAGGCAGAATGGCATAGAGCGCGGTGCCGAACATCTGGCCTGCGCATCCGATCATCACCGCCGGCATCAATCCCAGCCGCAGTGAGAGGTAGCCGCCCGCGCCCACGCCCAGGAAAACGCCGACCAGGCCGACGCTGCCGCGCACCGCGCCCACCATGTCCTTGGAAAGGCCCAGATCGACATACAGCGGATTGTACATGGGACCGCTGACGAAATTGGGCAGTTGGAAAAGACTGATGGCGATCAGCATCGCCAGCGCGATCGTGCCGTGGGCGCGAAAGAAGGCGATGAAAGGTCCCGCGATGGCGTCGAAGATGCCGCGGCCCGAGCTCAGCGGCGCCTCTTTTGTTTTGCGCTCCATCACCTGATCGGCACGCGCGGGTTCTTTCGCCAAAAGGCAGGCGATGACGCCGATGACGATCAGCGCGGCATAGATCAGGTAGGACGCGTTCCAGCCCACGCGTTGCGCGATCGGCAGGATCACCGCCTCGGTGCCCAGCAGCGCAGAGCGAAAGCCGAATGTGTAGGCCGAGGTGAGAAGGCCAAGCTCGTCGGCGCTCGCCGCGCTTTCAATGCGCCACGCATCGATGGCGGTGTCCTGGGTCGCGGCGGAAAAAGCGGCCACCAATGCGGCGATGCCAAGAAGGGGCAGGCCATGGCTCACGCCCAAGGCCGCCATTGCCGCCAAGGCCATGCCGACGATGATTTGCGCGAGAAGAATCCAGCCGCGCCGTCTTCCCAACCGTCCCAGCAACGGCACGCGCAGGCGGTCCAGGAACGGCGCCCAAAGAAATTTCAGGCTATAGGCGAGGCCCACCCAGGAAATGAACCCGATCGCGGCTAACCGTGTGCCTTCGTCGCGCAGCCAGTAGCCCAGCGTGTTGCCGACCAGATTGAAAGGGAGGCCCGAAGAAAAGCCCAGCGCCGCCATGGTCAGCACTTTGGGGCTGAGATATTCGTTGGTCGAATAGCGGCGACTCATGCCGCTTCAGTATGGGATACTCCCGGACCCAAGGGAAACATGGCGGTGAACATTTCTTCCAGCCGGAAGGGATCGACCGGCTTCAGCAGAAACCCGTCCATTCCGGCTTCCCGGCAAGCATTCCTGCCGCCGGGCAGGACGTCGGCAGTGAGCGCCACGATGGGCATGCGGCGGCGCGCGAGTTTTTGCTCGGTGGCGCGAATGGCGCGGGCGGTCTCGATGCCGTCCATCCCCGGCATGTGGATGTCGGCGAGGAACAGATCGAAATTCTCACGCTCGCAAGCCGCCAACGCGGCCTCGCCCGTGGCCACGCCCGTGACGGAATGGCCTCTTCGGCGCAGCAATTCCAGGATCAGAAGCGAATTGACCGGATCGTCCTCGGCCCAGAGAATCTTGAGCGCGGCTTTGACCTCGCGCCGCTCCGGCATGGGAGCGGCGGGCTCAGGCCTGCGCGCCGATCCGGCGAGGCAGGCATTCAAGCGCTCCACCAGCGAGGCATCGCGCACCGGCTTGATCAGATAGTCGGCGAAGCCATGGCCGCGCAGCTCCGCGAGCTGCGAGCGCCCCGCCGGGGTCACCAGCACCACGGCCGGCGCCTGCAAGCCCGGCGGGATGAAGGTTTCGAAATCCTGGTCGGTGCCGCCATCAATCAAGACCGCATCCAACCCAGCGCGCGCTTTGAGACCGGAGAGTGAAACGACTTCACCGCCCAGAGTTTCGATCTGGAACCGCAAACCGTCCTTCAGCACTTTGTTGTGCCCGACAATGCCGATGCGCCGTCCTTGAAGCGGCGCGGTCTCCGCGGGCGCTTGTGTCACCACAATGGCGGGCAGGCTGAAGCGGAACGTGGAACCGCTTCCGGTCCCCGACGCCATGCCGATCTCCCCGCCCATGGTCTCGACCAGGCGCTTGGAGATCGCCAGCCCCAACCCTGAGCCGCCGAATTTCCGCGCATGGCGGGAATCGGCCTGGACGAATTCCTGGAAAATCTCCCCATGCTTCTCAGGTGGAATGCCAAGCCCGGTATCGCGCACTTCCACGGCCAGGAAAGGCTTGTCCCGGCTCATACCCACCTGAATGCATACGCCGCCTTTTTCCGTGAATTTCAGCGCATTGCCCACCAGATTGGTGAGCACCTGGCGAAGCCGCATCTCGTCGGTGCGGATGACCTTGGGCACATCCTTCGCCACCACCGCGACCAGCTCGATATTCTTGGCATGGGCGCGGGGCGCCAGCAATTCGGCGATGGCGCTCACCAGGATGCGTACATCCACATCGTCCTTTTCCAAGGTGAGCAGGCCGGATTCGATTTTGGAAAAATCCAGCAGGTCGCCGATCAAGCTGATCAGCGCTTCGCCGGCCTGGGTGATCGCCTCGGCATAGCTGCGTTGTTCCGGCTTGAGTTCGGTATCCAGCAGCAATTTTCCCATGCCCAGGACCCCGTTCATGGGCGTGCGGATCTCGTGGCTCATGGTGGCCAGGAATTGGGACTTGGCCTGGCTGGCGGCGTGCGCCCGGTCGCGCGATAAGGTCAGGGCTTCCACCAGCGCCTGATAATGGGCGCCGCTTTCCCGAAGCTGGTCATTCACCGCCTTTGTCTCGCCGAGGGAAGCTTCAAGCCGCGCCGCCGTCTCGCGCAGATCCTCCATTTGCTCCTTGAGTAATTTCTCACCGATGCGGGCTCGGCCCAAAAGCGCCGCCAGCAATAGGGTCCCCAGGAGCAGCGAAGCGCATAGGCACACAAGCGAAAGCGGCGTGAAACGGCCGGCTGTAATCGCGACGCCAAGCGCCGCTCCGAAAAGCCCCCCGGCCGTCGTGCCAACCAGGATTCGGCCGGCCAGATTTTTCTTTGTCCGCGCCATTGTTCCCACCGCCGGCGATCCTGCCCGGCTGACCCCTGCAAAACTCCTAAATTTGTGGAAAAATTTGACCCAAAGGCCGCCGCTCGGCGCTTGCGGAATTGGCATAATAACATTGCAAATCAATAGCTTGGCGGCACTACGCCAATTCCCTGCAAGGTTGTCACAAAAGCTTTGCAGAATTGTGATGTTCGTGGGTCACGAGAGCCTTAGGGAATTGGCGCTCAACCGCCTTTCGGGCTCCCCGTTTTTATGGCCGATATCGCCTTGACCGAAGCAGACGCCACTGCGCAGCGGGCCGCAAGAGCCGAAACCACGCGGCGCGCCGGGCGCGGAGACGCCCGCTTTCATGTGCTGACCTGGCTGGCGGCCGCTGCGGTCCTTCTGATTTTCGCGGGCGTGATCATCTCGCTGGTGATCGGTTCGATCCCAGCTTTCAAGGCGTTCGGTTTTTCCTTCCTGACATCGAGCGCCTGGAATCCCACCTCGAACATATTCGGCGGCTTGCCGTCCATTTACGGCACCCTGGTGACCTCATTCCTGGCCATGCTGCTGGCCGTGCCGGTGGGCATCGGGATCGCGATCTTTCTCACGGAATTGTGCCCCCGTCCGCTGAGGCGGCCGATCGGCATCGCCATCGAACTCCTGGCGGGCATCCCCTCGATCATCTACGGCATCTGGGGCCTGTTCGTGTTCGCGCCCTGGCTCCAGGCCCATGTCCAGCAACCCATCATCGATGCCACCGACGGCATTCCCTTGATCGGCTCATTGTTGGGCGGCGCGCCTTACGGCATCGGGGTTTTCACCGCCGCTTTGATCCTGTCCATCATGGTCCTGCCCTTCATCTCGGCGGTGACGCGCGATGTGTTCGAGACCGTGCCCACCATGCTCAAGGAAGCGACTTACGGATTGGGCTGCACCACCTGGGAAGTGATGTGGCGGGTGGTGCTGCCTTACGCCCGTTCCGGCGTGATCGGCGGCGCCATGCTGGCCTTGGGCCGCGCCTTGGGCGAAACCATGGCGGTGACCTTCGTCATCGGCAACGCCCACACCATCGACGCGTCGCTGTTCGCGCCCGGAACGACCATTTCCGCCACCATCGCCAACGAATTCACCGAGGCGACCGGCGCGCTCTACACCTCGTCGCTGATTTTCCTGGGCCTGATCCTGTTCTTTATCACCTTCATCGTGCTGGCCTTCGCCCAATGGATGCTGCTCGCGCTGGAGCGGCAGGGGGGAACAAAATGATCGTCTCCAAGGGTCTCTATCTTCGGCGCCGCATCGTCAACGGCGTCTTTATCACGCTGTCCATCGCCGCGGCCTTGTTCGGGCTGGTATGGCTGGCTTTCATTCTTTCGGCGCTGATCTCGCAAGGCATCGTCGCGCTTTCGCCCATGCTCTTTACCCATTCGACGCCGCCGCCGGGCCAGCCGGGCGGTCTCCTGAACGCCATCATCGGCAGCGTGCTGATGAGCGTTATGGCGGTGGTGCTGGGCACGCCTATCGGGCTTTTTGCCGGCACTTACCTGGCCGAATATGGCAAACACACCGGTTTCGCCTTCGTCGTCCGCTTTGTGAACGACATTCTGCTTTCCGCGCCGTCCATCGTCACGGGTCTGTTCATCTACGAGATCGTGGTCCTGCCGATGGGCCATTTCTCGGCCTGGGCCGGCACCCTGTCGTTGATGGTGATCGTGATCCCCGTGGTGGTGCGCACCACCGAGAATATGCTGATTCTGGTGCCCAACGGCCTGCGTGAGGCCGCCAGTGCCTTGGGCGCGCCGATGAGTTTTGTGATCCGCGCCGTGACCTGGCAGGCGGCCAAGGCCGGCATCATCACCGGCGTGCTTCTGGCCATCGCACGCATCTCAGGCGAGACCGCGCCACTTCTCTTTACCGCGCTGAACAACCAGTTCCTCAGCACCAACCTCAACGCGCCGATAGCCTCCTTGCCGGCGGTGATCTTCCAATACGCGCTGTCGCCCTATGACGATTGGCATCGCCTGGCCTGGGCCGGCGCACTGCTCATTACCGCCACGGTGCTGACGCTTTCCATCTTGGCCCGCCTGCTCGAAAACAAACGGAACTGACCCATGGATATCGCGACCGCAACCGGCGCCACCGGCACCGTGAAAGCCAAGGTCGATATCCGCGATCTGTGCTTCTACGACGGTCCAAGCAAGGCATTGAAGAACATCACCCTGCCCCTGCTGGACCGCAAAGTGACGGCCTTCATCGGGCCGTCAGGCTGCGGCAAGTCCACGTTGCTGCGCGCCATCAACCGTATCTATGAGCTTTATCCCAATCAGCACGCCGAGGGCTCGATCACGCTCGATGGCGAAGATATCCTCGCGATCAAGGACCTCAACCTGTTGCGCGCCAGGATCGGCATGGTGTTCCAGAAGCCGACGCCCTTCCCCATGTCGATCTATGACAATGTCGCCTTCGGCATAAAGCTCTATGAGCGGCTGCCGCGTTCGGAGCTGGAAGGCCGGATCGAAAGCGCGCTGACCCGTGCCGCGCTGTGGGGCGAAGTGAAAGACAAGCTGCACGCCTCGGGGCTTTCGCTGTCGGGCGGGCAACAACAGCGGCTTTGCATCGCCCGCACCGTGGCGACCAGGCCGGAAGTCATCCTGCTGGACGAGCCCTGCTCGGCGCTCGATCCCATCTCGACCGCCAAGATCGAGGAGCTGATCGACGAATTGTCGGCCGAGTACACGATCGTGATCGTGACCCACAATATGCAGCAGGCGTCACGCGCCTCCGACTACACCGCCTTCATGTATCTGGGTGAGTTGGTCGAGTATGGCGCGACGGAAAAGATCTTCACCGCGCCCGATAACAAACGCACAGAGCAGTACATCACGGGTCGCTTCGGTTAAGCGCCGCGTCTTTTGCCCTCCGGGTTCGTCGCTCGTCGCTCATGGGCGTCTTGCCCACATCACTCCTCGCTCCTGCCCGGCGGCCAAAATCCGCGGCGCTTATAACGCAACGTAATCAGAAGCGACCGTCTCGTCTGCGCGCGGACCACGCGACGCGTTGAAAACAATGCTGAGCAGGATCGCCACGGTCAGGTTGAGCGCCAGCGCGCTTAATGCGGCGTAGCAAGGCACCGCCACTCCGAAAATATGCAGCACATAGATCGAGCTTTTGAGCCCCAGACTCCAGGCCATCGCCGTGCCGGCGGCGATGCCGCAAGCCCAACCGATCAAAAGCGCGTGTGGGTGCAGCGCCCGGGTGAACAGCGCCACCAGCACCGCGGGCACCGTCTGGCAAATCCAGATGCCGCCCAAGAGCTGGAGCTCGATGGCGTAGGAGCTTTTGAGCGCCAACACGAAAAATAGCGCCCCCAGCTTCACCGCGAAGGCGACGATCTTGGCCACTTGGGTTTCGCGCCGGGGCGTGCAGTCCGGCGCGATGAAGTCGCGATAGATGTTGCGGCTGAACAGGCTGCCGCAGGCGATGGACATGATGGCGGCGGGCACCAGGGCGCCGATGCCGATGGCGGCAAATGCCACGCCGGCAAACCAGTGCGGAAACATGGTGAGGAACAGCGCCGGCACGGCGAAATTGTTGCCGAAGCGATCGAAGCCGGCCCCGTATGCCGGCATCGCCTTGACGCCCGCCGCCACCGCCATGAAGCCCAACAGCGCCACCAGCGCCAGCGCGAAGGAATAGATCGGCAGGATGATGGAATTGCGCTCGACCGCGCCCCGGCTCGACGACGACAACATCCCCGTGGTGGCGTGCGGATAAAGAAACAGCGCCAATACCGAGCCCAGCGCCAGCGAGGAATAGGCAAAGCCCGCGCCCAGATTGTGCGCATTGCCGCGCGCCAGAAGCAGCGTCTTGGGATCGATGCTGGCGAAGATCTTGGCGTAGCCGCCTAGCTCGATGGGAATTACCACCACCGCCGCGATCACGGTCGAATAGACCAGCACGTCTTTCACGATCGCAATCAGGGCGGTGCCGCGCAGCCCGCTGGCATAGGTGTAAAGCGCCAAGACCACAAAGGCGATCAGAAGCGGCAGATCGGGAATCGCCGAAAGGCCCGGCAGGCTCTGGATGCCCAGCGCCGCGATCACCACCTGCAGCCCGAACAATTGCAGCGCGATATAGGGAATGGTGGCGGCGATGCCGGTCAGCGCCACCGCCAGCGCCAGGCTTTTGGAGCCGAAGCGCCCGCGCACGAAATCGGCGGCGGTGATGTAGCCGTGGCGGCGCGCCACCGACCAGAGCCGCGAATAACCCACGAACAGCAGCGGATAGGCCAGCATCCCATAGGGGATGGCGAAGAAGCCGGTCGCGCCCGCGCCGAACATCAAGGCCGGCACCGCCACGAATGTGTAGGCGGTATAGAGATCGCCGCCCAACAGGAACCAGGTGATCCAGGTGCCGAAGCGGCGTCCGCCCAGGCCCCATTCGATCAATTGCGAAAGATCGCCACGCCGCCAGCGCGCCGCCAACAGGCCAAGCCCCGCGACACCGGCGAACAACAACAAGAACACCGTCAAGGTGACGGGATCGGCGTGCCCCATGCCTTTACTTCTGCGACCTTACTTTTTGACCTGCGTGGTGGTGACCGGACCCATGCCCACCAACTCCAAGAGCGCTTCGCCGTCCTTGGCGCCGTCGAAATGCACCGTGTTGGCCAGGTCGGTGACCACGCTGCCCGCCGGCATGGGATAGGTCTTGTCGGGATCGAAGGTATCGTTCGAGCTTACCCACCAGGTGCCCGACAGGACATAGGCATAGCGGTCGGTATTGTGGAAATGGGGGCGGCTGAAATTGTTGGGATGCCAGCGGATCAGAATGCCGTAGATGCCGGGCTTGTCGGGATCGCCGAAGATCACCGCCTGGTCCGACGCCTTGCCCATTTTCCATTTGACGTCCTTGGGCGGAGTGAAGGTGATGTGGCTGGGGTCGGGAACGTCCGCCGCCACCGCCCCGGTCGCCGCCATGACGGCGCATGCCGCAATCGCAAAGCCCAAAAGACGCATCGAAAGCCTCCCTTTTGCACGCGACAAATTGAAAGCCGAGCCTAGGCGGAAGAGAAGGCTGCGCGCAATCCGCCCTGGTTATTTGCCCAGCACGGTAAAGCCGTCCTTTTCGAATACGGCCTTCGCCTTGGCCGAGGAGAGATAGGCCAGAAAAGCCCGCGCTGCGGGCTTGGCGTCCTTGGTGAGGGCGGCGGGATAGAGAATGGGCGGGTGGCTGCTCTCGGGGAATACGCCCACGATCCTGACATTGGGTTCGGCCCTGGCGTCGGTCTCATAGACAAGCCCCAAGGGAGCCTCGCCCCGTGCGACATAGGCCAGCGCGACGCGCACATCCTCGGCATTGGCGAGGTGGCCGGCGACGCTGTCCCATACCCCAAGCGCGGTCAGCGCCGCCTTGCCATATTTGCCGGCCGGCACGGTGTCGGGATCGGCGATCGCCAGCCTTCCGTCCTTGAGCGCACCTATCAGATCGAAATGCGGCGCGATGGCAATCTGCGCGGTTGAATCCTTGGGCGCGACCAGCACCAGCCGGTTGCGCAGAAGATTCGCGCGGCTGCCGGGCGCGATCAGGCCTTTCTTGTCCAGATAATCCATCCAGTCGAGGTCGGCGGACATGAAAATGTCTGCGCCGCCCGACGCCTCGATCTGGCGCGCCAGGGCCGAGGAGGCGGCGAACGACACCGCCACGGTCTTGCCGCTTTGCGCCTGATAGCCGCTGGCGATCTCTTTCAAGGCATCCGACAGCGAGGCAGCGGCGAACATGGTGACGTCAGCGGCGAGCGCGGGAAGCGGCGCCAGCATCAGGACGAGGAATGCCAGAAAGAAGCGAAAGGATTTTCCGAACAGGGCTGCGATCTCCGTGATATCTCGTCAAGTATCACGTCTGGCGGGCGCGGAAAATCCCCTTGCGTCTTTCGCGCTTGCCGCGTCACGATAGTGTCATGGCGGGGCTATTCTTGCGTTTTCCGATCGGCGATGGCGGCAATCTCGGGCCGGGCAAGGCCCGTCTGTTGGAATTGATCGGGGAAACCGGCTCGATCCGCGCCGCCGCCTCCAAGATGAAGATGAGCTACCGCCGCGCCTGGCTGCTGGTTCAGGACATCGAAAAAATATTCGGCGGCCCGGTTGTGGATAAGAAGACGGGCGGCAAGGCCGGCGGCGGCGCGTCCCTCAATGGGCGTGGCCGCGACATCGTCAAACATTTCCGTTCGGCGGAGCGGCGCACCGCGCGCGCCATCAAGGCGGAAATCGAAGCGCTCAACCAACTGAAGAACTAGCTTTTGCGCCCCGCCATCACCAGGCCGAGCCCGGCCAGCACGATCACAATCCCCGCGGCAGTGGGAATCCAGAGCGCGTGGTCTTCCTGGGAATTGACCTCCAGCGGACCCAGCTTCATCACCGGCTTGGTCTCGGTATAGCTGAAATGGCCGGCGAACAGGGCGATCACGCCCACGACAATCAGGACTGCGCCCAGCAGGGTAAGGTTTTTCATTCCGGTTCTTTCATGGCCGGGAGTTAAACGGCCAATCAGAACCGGAGTTCCATCTTGTTGGTCTCTGCCGCCGGTCAGCGCAGGCGATTTACAGACTGAACCGCACCCCGAAGGCCTGGCTGGGGCTCGAATGTGTCAGGCCCACCGTGCCGTAGAGCGAGACGCCGACCACGCCCATCATGTGCCAGGTGATGTAAGGATTGAGGGCGAAATAATCCGGCGCGCCGGCCCAGGCGCTCTGGCGGTAATCGAGCAACGCGCCGCCGCCCAGCCCAAGGAATTTCACATCCACGCCCGCCGTCGCTTCGGCGCCGCTGTGGAGTTTGACGGTGTTGAGATCGCCCACCCAGTCATAGCCGAGCGAGCCGAAGGTGGTGAGCCAGGGCAGCAAGGTGCGATAGAGATTCACTTGGGCGGCATAATCGGTCTTGCCGGTGCCCAGGCCGCTGGCTGCGCTGGGCAGCTTGACGACGCCGGCCAGCTCGATGCGCGGCATGAACAGATTTTCGCGCAGCAGAATGAAAGCCGCACCAACCGAGATGTCGCCCAGCCCGGAGCGGTGCTTGGGCTCATTGTTGGCGGGGGCCACGATCACGGGAACGCCCAGGTCGCCGGCGAACCGGCCGGGCCCCTCGATATCGACAAAGGGCACCGTCACTTGCAGGCGCAGCCGCTCGATCTGCAGCATGGCGGTGGCGGGAAGCACGAACACCGTGGTGCCCGTGGTGGTGCAAGTGAGCGAGAGCGTCACCGCGCATTTGGCGCCATAATTGCCGGTGACATAGTCGAAGCCGACGCTGGCGCCCCAGTCGAAACTCTTGGATGAGGTATCCGCCAGTTGAAGGGTGGGCGCAGGCAGCGTCTGGGCCAGGGCGGGTGTCGCCCACCCGGCCAATCCCATCAACGCAGCCGCAAACGAAGATCTCATGCCCATCCCGATTGGCCCCGAAAGGCCCGGCGGTGATTCGCTCCGCCAATATACCAGCCGCCGAATTGCTCCGAGGCTTGAGGAAGTTGTATCGTTGAGGAGAGGGGACCGATGATGACATCCGGCATTCGCCTTCTGGCATTGTCCGTCGCCGCAATTCTGGCGTCAGGCGCGCTCATCGCGGCTTCCGGCGCCGATGCCTGGAGTCCCGAAGCGGCGGCCCGCTATCTCGATGGGCGGGAGGCGGATTGGCAAGCCTGGGACCGCCCCCACAAGGACCGCGATACGCTCTGCATCTCCTGTCATACACAAGGATCCTATGGGTTGGCGCGCCCGATGCTGCACAAGGTGCTGAACGATCAAAGCCAATCCGCAGCCGAGAAGGCTTTTCTGGCCAGTGTGCAAAAGCGCGTCACGCAGTGGGACCAGATGCAGCCTTTTTACAGCGACATTCCGTCCGGCGCGGGCAAGGAGATCGAATCCCACAATTCCGAGGCGGTGCTGAACGCGTTCATTTTGAGCAGCTATGACCGCTCTGCCGGTCATCTGACCGACACCACGCGCACCGCATTCGCCAACGCCTGGGCGCTGCAATCCACCACCGGGCCGGATGCGGGCTCATGGGTGTGGCAGAATTTCGGCTTTGCGCCCTGGGAATCCAACGAGTCGCAATATCACTGGGCGGCCTTGATGGCGATGGCGACCGGCAAGGCGCCCGACAATTATCGAGGCGATCCCAAGATCGCGGGCAACCTGGCGGCGCTGCAATCCTATCTGCGCGGCCATTACGAGGCGCAGCCTTTGCTCAACAAGGTGGTGGCGCTGTGGGCATCCGGCTCGTTCCCGGCGCTCCTCACTGCCGGCCAGCGCGCGCAACTGGTGGCGCAATTGAATCATCTCCAACATGCGGACGGCGGCTGGAGCTTGACCGATCTGGGTCC
>Ga0134126_10005276_pt1 | contig 16156 bp, 11 predicted proteins | sample KB31752_FD_96881 | JGI IMG/M metagenome (GOLD analysis project Ga0134126, IMG submission 96881) | Terrestrial soil microbial communities with excess Nitrogen fertilizer from Kellogg Biological Station, Michigan, USA - KB3-175-2 | ecosystem: Environmental > Terrestrial > Soil > Unclassified ...
CAGTTCCGCGGGCTGGCGGAACTGGAGGTGGAGGGGCTGCCGGATCGGGCCGCGCGGGCACTGCTGGGGTCGGTGGTCCCGTTCGAGCTTGATGAGCGGGTCCGGGACCGGATCCTGGCCGAGACGCGCGGCAACCCGCTGGCGCTGCTGGAGCTGCCGCGCGGGCTGGGCCCGGTGCAACTGGCCGGCGAGTTCGGGCTGATCGGGGCGCAGGCCGTCCCGGCCAGGGTCGAGCGCGGTTTCCTCCGCCGGCTGGAGGCTCTTCCGGCCGACACCCGGTCGCTGATGCTGGTCGCGGCGGCCGAGCCGACCAGCGACCCGCTTCTGCTCTGGCGCGCGGCCAGCCTACTCGGCGTCCCGTCCGCCGCTGCGGGGGCCGCCCAGGACGACGGGCTGCTGCGGATTGACACGCGGGTCCGGTTCCGGCACCCGCTGGTGCGCTCCGCGGTGTACTCGTCCGCGTCCATGCCCGGGCTGCGCGCGGCGCACCTGGCGCTGGCCGAGGTGACCGACCGCGACCGTGACCCGGACCGCCGGGCGTGGCACCTAGCGGCGGCCGCGCCGGGACCCGACGAGGCGGTGGCCGCGGAGCTGGAGCGGTCGGCGGGCCGGGCGCAGGCCCGCGGCGGCATAGCCGCCGCGGCGGCGTTCTTGCAGCGCGCGGCGGAGCTGACCAGCGAGCCCGCGGTGCGGTCCGGGCGCGCCCTGGCGGCCGCCGAGGCGAGCCTGCAGGCCGGGGCGCTGACCGCAGCGGGCGAACTGCTCGCGATGGCGGGACCGGGCGACGAACTCCAGCAGGCCCGCGCCGCCCTGGTGCGCGGGCGGCTCGTATTCGCATCTGGCGGCGGCAGCGACGCTCCGGCGCTGCTGCTGAAGGCGGCCAGGCAGCTGGAGTCGCTGGATCCCGCGCAGGCCCGCCGGACGTACCTCGACGCCTGGTACGCCGCGGTTTACGCCGGCCGGTTCGCGGGTGCCGGCAGCCTGGACGAAGTCTCGCAGGCGGCCAGGGCCGCCCCGCCGCCGGCGGGCGCGCCCCGCGCCCCGGACCTACTGATGGACGGGCTGGCGGCCCTGGTCACCGAGGGCCGCGACCAGGCGGTCCCGCTGCTAAGAGGAGGGACGCGGGCCTTCGCGGAGGAGGAGATCACCGTGGCGGAGCGCCAGCGATGGAGCCGGGTGGCCACCGTCGCAGCGGTGATGCTGTGGGACGAGGAGCGCTGGCAGGCGATCCAGGACCGCGAGATCCGGTCCTGCCGCGAAGCGGGCCTGCTCACCCAGGTGGCGCTCGCCCTAGGTTCGATGGCCTTGATGGCGATCTGGCGCGGCGATTTCGCGGCGGCGGCCTCGCTGGCCGCGGAGGAAGAAGCGCTGTCGGCGGCGACAGGCGTCCGCTTCGTCCCACGGGCCACCCTGTTCCTGGCCGGATTCCGGGGAAACGAAGCCGAGGCCGCCCCGGCTATCCAGGCCGTGGCCGCAGCATCACAGGCCGCGGGGCTGGGCGTCGGAGTCCAGATGTCGCAGTGGGTATCGGCAGTCCTGTACAACGGGCTCGGTTGCTACGAGAAGGCGCTGACCCAAGCGGGAAAGGCGGCTGAGCAGGCACCGGCGCTGTATATCGCCATGTGGGCGCTGCCCGAACTGATCGAGGCGGCGAGCTGGACCGGGCAAACCCAGCTGGCCGCGGACGCCCTGGTCCGGCTGGGCGACGCGACCAGCATCGGCCAGACGGACTGGGGGCAGGGTATCTACGCACGGTCCCGGGCGCTGCTCAGCGACGGCCAGGACGCCGAGAGGTGGTACCGCGAGGCAGCCATCCGGCTCGGCCGCACCGGCTTCAGGTCCGAACTGGCCCGGGCCCACCTACTTTATGGCGAGTGGCTGCGCCGTGCGGCCCGTCTGGCCGACGCGGGGGAGGAGCTGGGCACGGCGTTCGGAATGTTCACCGACATCGGCATGCTGGCGTTCGCCGAGCGGGCCCGCCGCGAGTTGCAGACCGCCGGAACGACGGTACGCAGGCGCGCCGTGGACACCCAAGACGAGCTCACCCCGCAGGAAGCGCAGATCGCGCGGCTAGCCCGGGACAGCATGTCAAACCGGGAGATCGCCGCCCAGCTGTTCCTTAGCCCGCGCACCGTGGAATACCACCTGGCCAAAGTCTTCACCAAGCTGGGTATCAGCTCCCGGCGCCAGCTTCCGCAGGCGCTGCTCGACAGCGAACGCGTGCGGCCGACGGCATAACCGGGCACCCGGATTAATGGCAGAGCTGGTCCAAATAGTCCTCTTCGAAGCCCAGGGGTGGCAGGCTTGTCACGCAAGCCGCGTCCTTCGTCGGGCGCGCGCGACCGACGAGCAGCACAATTATTCCAGATCAGCGGCTGCGGCCACCTTGTGCGGCTAGCTGGCCAGGCAACAGGGATCACGCGATGGCAAATGGACTATAGAGTCCTGAGTCGAAGTATCATCGTCATAGCGCAGTTCAACCAACACGAAAGAGACCCTGATGTCCGAGCCCTACTCGCTCCCCACTGAACCCGAAGGCGTCGCAGCGTCGCTGCTTGAGCGATTTACCTCCGGCGAGGTCAGCATGATGATGGCCTTGTACGAGCCGGAGGCCGTGCTCATCACGAAGGACGGGCGAACCATCACCGGCCACACCGCGATCGCCGCCGAACTCCAGCGCGATCTCAGCCTCGGGTTGCCGTTGGCGGTCAAGGCACGCCATGTGTTCGTTGCCGGCGATATCGCCGAGCTCGTGCTGGACTGGTCAATTGACGGCACGGGCCCCGACGGTACGCACGTGCACCTCGGGGGCTCGGCAAGCGATGTCGTGCACCGCGGCGCGGACGGAGTCTGGCGGTACGTGATCGACAACAATCAGGGCACGGCAGTGCGGCAGCCCGCCTGACAAACAGCCTTAACCCGAAGGCCGAACCTGGCGCGAGCCGCCGGCCGGCCCCGATCCTAGGAGGAGACGCCATGAACGATGCTGTCCAACCCGGCCGTGTCATGCGCGCCATGCGCGCGTCCAGTTCTGATCCGGCCAGCCTGGTCAGCCAGAGCGTGCCGGTTCCGGAGCCGGGGCCGGGTGAGTTGCTGGTGGCGGTCCGCGGCACCGCCGTCACCGCTCACGAGCTGACCTGGCCGGAAAGCTGGCCCGCCATCCCCTGCCACGACCTGTCTGGCGTCGTGGCGGCCGTAGGCGACGGGGCAGGCGGCTGGCGAACCGGAGACGAGGTCTGGGGCCTGGTCGGCTTCGATCGCCCCGGCGCCGCGGCCGAGTACGTCACCGTGCCCGCGGCCGATCTCGCTGCCAAGCCTGTTTCGGTGGATCACCCCCAGGCGGCAGCCGTCCCGCTCGGGGCGCTGACTGCCTGGCAGGCCCTGCACGAGCACGCACAGCTGGCCGCCGGGCAGCATGTACTGGTGCATGGCGGCGCCGGCGGCGTCGGCGCCTATGCCGTTCAGCTCGCGGCGCGCGCCGGCGCCCGGGTGACCGCCACCGCGTCCGCGCCGAACCTTGCCTTCGTCGCCGGCCTCGGCGCACACGACGTGCTGGACTACTCGGGCGCGTTCGAAGACCATGTCCGCGACGTGGACGTGGTTGTCGACCTGGCGGGCGGCACCACCACCGCCCGCTCCTGGCCGGTCATGCGCAGCGGCGGGATCCTGGTGGCCATCGCCGAGACGCCGGACCCGGGTCACGGCGGCCGCAGCGACGTCCGCGGTGTCTATTTCGTGGTCCGTCCTGACGGTGGCCAGATGCGCGAACTGGCCGCCCTGGTCGACGCACAGCAGCTACGCCCGGCCGTCTCGGCGGTCTTCGAACTGGCTGACTTGGCGGAAGCATTCCAGGCTCAGCGCGCAACCCACGCACCGGGCAAGGTCGTCATCAACGTCGGTCGCAACTGACCACTCGCCGCTAGAGCGGCCGTGGGGGCCTGTACGCCTGGGGACCACGGCCGCTCTAGCGGTTGACGTTCATCCCGCCCACGGCTACGGAGTACGCGTGGACCGTACTTGGCCGCGTGCGTCGCCCATCAGGCCCCCGGCACGAGCACGAGCTTCCTGCCGCTGGCCCGTCCGGCGGCCACGCGGGTGAACGCGGCCGGCCCTTCCCGCAGCGGGTGAACTTCCGGTGTGACCTGCAAGCTCCCTTCGCTGACCTGCCTGGCCAGCCGGGCGAGCTGTGCGGCGTCAGGGCGGACGTACAGGTCTGTGCTGGCGATACCCCGCTCCCCAAGCGGTGCGTCCGAGGTCAGGGAGCACAGTCGCCCGCCGTCGCGCACCAGGGGCAGGGCGGCCGCTGCCGTACCGATGGCGGCGATCAGCGCGCCGTCGAACCCTCCGCCTGCCTGACCCGGCCAGTTCGGGTCGTGGTAGTCGATGATCACAGCCGCTCCGAGGCCGCGCAGGCGGTCGGCGGTGGAAGCCGATGCGGTCGTGGTCACCTCGACGCCCATGGCCGCGGCGAGTTGAATGGCCAGGGAACCGGTGGCTCCGCCGCCGTTGGTGACCAAGAGCCGCTGCCCTCGGCCGAGTCCCAGCATCTCCAGAGCCTGCAACGCGGTGAGGCCGTTGACCGGCAGTGCGCCCGCCAGCACGGGATCCAGCCCACGCGGGCAAGCTGCTGCGTGAGCCGCGGTGATCAGGACGCGTTCGGCCCAGAAGCCGCTGCCGCCGGATAGCGGCGCCTCGTGTGCGAGAGCCCGGTCGCCGACAGCGAACTCGCCGGCGTCGGCACCGACGGCCAGCACGCGGCCCGCGCCCTCCACTCCCAGCGCCGCCGGGGGGCGCAGCCCCACATCCCAGCCGGCATCGTTCAGCAGCCGGTCCCACGGTCCGACCCCCGCCGCCTCGACCTCTAGCAGGACCTGGCCGGGACCCGGAGACGGCGGCTCGGGCAACTCCAGCAGGACGACGTCCCCGTCCGGGCCGGACACTCCACATGCCTTCACAGTCGATTCCCTTCGTTCGATCCGGCCGGTCGGGCTAAGCGCTGACCGGCCATGGTGCGCGCTCCACTAGCCCGGCTGAGGCGGCTGCGGCGCCCTGCCCTAGAGTCTACATGGACTAATTAGTCCTTTATTGAAGAGGTTACCGCTAGCGACGGTGCTTGCCGGTGGCCCGAACTGTGCACAGTTCCTGTCGGCAGGGCTTGGTGGCGCGCGAACCAACCAGACGGAAGGGACTTAATAGTCCCCGGCAACTTAGTAGCCGACAGGCGGCGTACGGCGAGCTGCGCGGGCGAGTACCCGGGAAAGTCGATGACGCCGCGGAACCGCGCGGCCAGCGGCGGATTGTCACGCAGGAGCCTGCGCGGCGGGCCCGCCTTCCCGGCGAGGATGATGGCCACGGACGCCGAGGTTGACCCGGAGATAAGGCGCAGGACCACCGGGAACGCCCAAACCGCGCCGGACACTGCACCGACGCGGGTGGCGGAGGCGGACGGGAATCGAACCCGCCAGCGACGCGGCACGCCGCTCACTGGTTTTGAAGTCCGGAGTCGGCCTGGACGACTCTGCAGCCAGTCCGCTCAGCGCTGTCGTTCGCCCAAGTCAGCTGGGATCTAACGGGATCGGCGGGAAGGGGACGGGATCGCCCGTGCACGGCACGGGTGTTCTCATTCTGTTCACATCTATGGGGCGTGGATCCTGTACCGCTCCAATACTCGATTGCATCACTGACCTGCGCTTTCGCCAGCAGGCTTGACGCGGTACTGGGTAACGTGCCGGGTACTGGTCCAGATGGTCTACGTGGTCACGTGTCGGGTGCTCAGCCTGGTCGCGCTAGCCGATCCGGCCGGGACACACTCGGATGTGCTTGGGCCCGGAGATAAACGTGGACGGCAGCCACTCGGTCTGGCCGGCCTTGCGCAGATCCGGTAGCCGAGTGAGCAGCTGGCGGAACATCGCCTCGATCTCGACGCGCGCGACCTGGGCGCCGAGGCAGAAGTGCTGCCCTCCGCCCCCGAAGGCCACGTGGTCGTTGGGTGTCCGGGTGACGTCGAAGCGCTCCGGCTCATCGAACGCGCGGGGATCACGATTGGCCGCCCCGTAGTACAAGACGAGCTTCTGGCCGCTCTTGATCTGGCGGCCTCCCAGTTCGGTGTCTGCCGTGGCAGTCCGCCGCATGTAGATCACCGGGCTGGTCCAGCGGAGCATCTCCTCGATCGCGACTGGGAGCAGCCCGAGGTCCGCTGTCAGCCGCTCCCGTTCTTCCGGGTGCTCGAAGAGCGCATCCATCCCCCCGGCAACCAGATTGCGCGTCGTGTCGCCGCCGGCGTCGATGAGCAGGAGGAAGAAGAGGCTGAAGTCAGTCTCGTCGAGCCTTTGCCCGTCCACCTCGGCGGTCACCAGCGCGGAGGCGAGGTCATCTGCGGGGTGGGCTCGCTTGGCTTTCCAGACACCGCTGGCGTAGCTGAACATCTCGAAGATGGCGGCTTGCCCCGCTCCCTCGCGCTGGCTCGCGGGATCGGCGTGGAGCGTCTCGGTCAGCCGGTACAGCCCGACCCCGTCCTGGCGCGGGATGCCAAGCATCTCCGCGATGACGTACGAGGGCAGCCGGCCCGCGACGTCCTCGACCAGATCGAACTCGTCCTTGCCGGCGACGTCGCCGACGATCTCGGCGGCCAGCCGCTCGATCTCAGGACGCATCCGGCCGACGGCCCTGCGCAGGAACCGGGGCGCGACGAGCTTGCGATACTGCGTGTGCCGCGGCGGATCCATAGTCAGCATCATCGTGTGGTCGCCGAGATCCATCGCGCTGCCGTCATCGATCATGATGGTCGGGCGCGAGGAGAACAGCACGGTGTCCCGGCTGAGGGCCTTGACGTCCTCGTGCCGGGTCACCGCCCAGAAACCGGGCCCGGCTGGCTCCTCGTGCCAATGGACGGGATCGTTGTCCCGCAGCCATGCGTACTGATCGGCGGGATGGCCGCTTGCGTAGGAAGATGGCGAGAATAGGTCGATGCCACCGGTCATGCCCATAACGTATATTCGTCCAGCTGGCTTGAGTAGGGCTACGTGAGGCGGCAGGCGAGGGGAACCTGCTCACCGTCGACGACGAGCATCATCCCGACCTCTTCTGGGCCCTGCGCGGGGCCGGCGGCGGCAACTTCGGCGTCGAGACCTCCCTGACGTTCCAGGCCTACACTTTGCGGGCCGGGCTGGTTCCACGTCACAGGCACATCATGACGCCATCACCGCCCGGGCCGCCCGCACCAGACACGGCCGCGCAGCTGGGATACATGACCATTCGGGACGGCGGTTGGGTGGGCTTGTGCCTCGACTCGAGAACGCTACCGTGTCAGGGTGTCGCTCGAAGCCGCTTGGTAGCGATATTTGCTTCTGACCTGCGGATCCAGATGCCGGAGCCCTACCTGTTCCCCTCGATTTACCCGCCTTCTCCTGCGCGTCCTAGGGCCACTGTAGGGCCAGCCCTAGGGCCACGGGCCATGCTGCCGGCCGAGGCGGTGGGGGAGGGATGCCGCGCAAGTCGCCCTGCTATGGCCCGCCAAAGGGCCCGGGTCCTCTTCTGGAGGACCCGGGCCCAGTGCCGCGATGTCGTGCGCTACATAAACAAGACGGCGGCGAGGGTGGCAAGGACTAGGCCCGCGCAAACCGGGATGAAGCAGCGTCTCGCGAGGTCGATCACGGGTACCCGTGCGAATCCGGCCACCGCGATCAGCGAACTCCACGCGACCAGGGTGCCGCCGCCGGACCAGATGTTGCCCATCTGACCGACCGCCGCGAGGGTCGCGGGGGCGACGGTGGTGATGTGGCCGAGGGCTCCCGACAGCGACCCGGTCAGCGGCAGGCCGGAGAAACCGGAACCTTCGAGGCCGGCGATCATGCCGATGATCAGGATGGCGAACGCGGTTACCACGCCGTTGTGCGGAATGTGCTGCTGACCGTGCAGCACCAGGTCGTACAGGAACGCCGGACCCGCCGGGCTACCGTCCTTGTTGTTCGCGATGCCGAGGATCTGACCGGCGTAGTCACCGTTGCCGATGAAGAAGAAACCCGCGATCGGAAGGACCACGCCCATGGCCTTGAATGCGAAGACGAGACCGTCGACGACGTGCTCGGCCGAGCGTTCCAGGAACGTCTTCCGGCTTTCCGCGAGCGCCGCCAGGAAGATGATCATGGCAGCGATTCCGCCGACCAGGGCCGCGGCGTCACCGCCCTTGAGACCCGAGGAGGTCCCGCCGACCTTGACGCTGTAGATCATGTAGCCGATCAGCGCCAGGTAGGCAAGCGGCACCGCGATCGCGAAAGCCGTCGATACCCAGGCGGGCCGGTCGCCCTCCGGCGCGGGACCGGCGGAGAAAAGGCGACCGGTGAGGCTCGGACGGCTGCTGGCAGGCGCCTCGTCACGCGGTGACCCGTACCCTCCGGTGCCCCCGCTGCCGCCGGTGGCACCCACGCCAACCGTCGCTTCGGCCGCGGCCAGCTGGGCGTATTCTTCCCGCAGCACGGTACCGTGACCGATGGTGGGCGGGTCCTCGATCGCGGTCGCTCCCGCCACCAGTTCCTCGGCGTTGCCGGCCTCCCATTCCTCGAGCCAGCGCTGCGCCGGCTTGCGCATCCGGCGTACCTCAAGCACGTATCCGATGACCAGGGCGGTTACGCCAACGATGATCGAGAGCACAAGCGCCTTGTTGGCGACCGACTCCGGGCTGACGCCTGCTGCCGCGGCCGACAGCCCGGGCGCCACGCGAATCACGTAGTCGCTCGACAGAGCCATTCCCTGGCCGGCGATCGCGATGGTGAACGCCACCGCCATCGGCCGCAGGCCCGCACGGATGGCCACCGGGATCAGCACCGCGCCGATCAGTGGCACGGCGGGCGTCGGCCAGAAGAACAGGGAGATCACGTAGGTGACGGCGGCCAGCGTCCAGAAGGCGAGATGACCGTTGCGCATGACCGGTCTGAACGGGGCCACCATCTTCTTGTCGGCACCGAGCGCCTGCAGTGCGCCGAGCATGCCGGTCACCAGTGCGATGATGAGGAAGATGTTAAACAGTTGCTGGGCAGACACGAGGCTGGCATTGAATACTGCGGAGAGTCCGCCGGCCAGGCTCTTGGTGAATACCACGGCAGTAAGGAATGTAAAGAAGACGGCGGGTACGACAATATTCTTGCGCCATAGCATCGTCACCAGAATTACGACGACGCCGACGAGATAGACCCAATGGGCCGCGGTCAGGCTATGCACGAAGCCTCCAATCGCTAGGCGTTGTTGACAGGGTGCTCGCCTCGCCGATCTCGTTCCATGTCCAAGCTGCCCAATGAGCTCCCACACTCTCTGTGCACTATGTCCGAAGATGCGCCAACGCCCTGCCGCGCGATAATGACGTTCCTGGCCACCGTCAGCTGGCGATTGCAGGAGGCACCGTGCCGGGCCGGACCGCGCAGCTTACTCTTCTTTCCGTTACGGTGCTCGGGACAATGTGTAACAATATTGTTAATGTCCCCCTGCGCTCAATTGCCGCCGATCTGCGGGCGACGCCATCGGCGGCGGTGCTGTGCGTGAGCGCCTTTGTCCTCATGCTCGCCATTGCCTTGCCAATCAGCGGCTGGCTCGGCGACCGTGTCGGTCAGAAGCGGACACTCGTCGCTGCGCTGCTGCTGATGCTGGTCTCCCAGGCGCTTGCCGCCCTCGCGCCGAACCTCGCCGCACTGGTTGTCCTGCGCGGGGTGCAGGGACTGGCGTGCTCGGCGATCCCGCCGATCGTCATGGGCCTGCTGCGGACGTTCTATCCCGAGCGCGGGCTTTCTGTCATGGGCGCGTGGGCGGCGGCCAATGGCGTCGGGCAGGCAATAGGCCCGGCGACTGGCGGCCTGATAAGCGATGCGTGGGGCTGGCGGATGATCTTCGTAGCGCTGGGCGCGGCCTGCCTCGTCGTCCTGGCGCTGACGTGGCTCTTCGTCCCGTCGGTGCCCCATCACAGCGGCCCCTTCGACGTGCGCGGCGCCGCGGCCCTAACCGGCGGCGTCGGTCTTGTCCTGGTGGCGGCGACCACCTTCAGCCAGCGCGCAGGGTCCCTCGTTAGCGCGATCGCGGAGGCGCTCATCGGCGTCTGCCTGCTCTTCGCGTATGTCGCGGTTTCCCGCGGGCGCAGCGGCGCGATGATACCGCTCGAGGTCCTTGCCGAGTCCAGGTTTCTGCGCAGCACGGCCGCGGCCTTTGGCCAGATGTTCTGCCTCGGTACGGTGCTTGTCGCGTTCCCGCTGTTCTTCACCGGCCCACTGCACATGTCGAATGGACTCGCCGGCATCCTGCTCTTCACGCTGCCCGCCGTGATGGCGGCCGCGGCGCCCCTCGTCAGCCGGCTGAGCCTGGCCGTCGGCCCTCGACGGGTGCTGCGGTCCGGCCTCGGCGTGCTCATCGCTGGATGTGCGCTCATCGGCGTACTGGTCACCCTCGGACCGACGTCTGCCGTCGCCATCGCGCTCACCGCGATGCTGCTCGTGCTCGGAGTCGGCATGGCGATGGTCCAGACGCCCGCAGCAGCCGGAGCGACCAGTTCACCCGCCGGGGCGTACGGCGCCGCGGTCGGCCTGTACAACATGGTGCGGTTCTCCGGTACCGCGATCGCGGCGGCATGGGTCGCGCTCGTCTACCCGACAGGTTCGATGCTGCTGCTCTTCGGTGGCTGCGTCTTCCTTGCCGCGCTCGCGCTGGCCGCCAGCTACCTGGGTCCCGCTCCAGGCACGACGTGAACCTCCCTGTCAGCCGGATCGCAGATCCCGGTTCACGCGCCGCGAGGTCTCGTCAAGGCCGGTGAGCCGCAGTGCCAGCCAGACGGTGAACTGAGTATCCGGGTGGCGAATGTCGCGTTGCAGCAGCCGGTTGATTCGGTCGAGCTTATAGAGCATCGTGTTGCGGTGCACGCTCAGCCGACGCGCCGCCTCGTTAACGTTGCCCCCCACCTCGACAAAGGTCCGCACCACCTCGACCAGGCTGCCGTCACGCTCGGTGCGGAGCGGATCGAGGATCTCGACCGCGAACTCGCGGCCTTGCTGCTGCTGTGCCAGTTCGAGCAGGACCGAGTCCACCCGCAGGTCCGCGAACCCGCAGACGCCCTCCACGTTAAGCCGCTGCCGCAGATCGAGCGCCACTCGCGCCTCGCGATAACTCTCGGTGATGGTGGTGGCGCCGGTCGTGGGACGGCCGAAGGCGACAAGCATGGGGCGCTGGGTACGCTGCTCTAGCCTCCGGGCCAGCGTAGTCGCGTAGTCGCGTAGCTCCGTCAGCGCCGGATCCGGCTGCCCGCGCTGGACCTCGGACACCGGCCGGACGACGGCGATCAAGTCGCCGACGACCGCGGTGAGGGTCTCGCCCCGCGGGCCCGCCAGCAGCCGAGCTGCCTCGCGTGCCATCTCGGCGAGCTTCACCGGAGAGTCGCCACGAGCGATAAGGCCGCCGCTGTGAGCCACGACAACGCCGTACCGTCCGTTCACGTCGAACCCGTAGTGTGAGGCCCGGGCGACCAGGTCGGCCCGGTTGGAGAAATGTGAGTGCAGCAGCGCGTGCACGAAGTTGCCACGAGCACGTTCCTCCGCCCGTTCCAGGCCCCGCACGCGCAGCAGTTCCGTTCCGACGATGGTGACGGCCTGCTCGACCGCGGACCGGTGCTCGGCCAGGTCGTGGTCGGTGACGTCCTCGTCGTCGTCAATAAGCATGACCCAGCCGTCGCGCTGGTCCACCAGTTTGATGGCGCCGGCCACGCAGACGACGCGGTGACCACGGACCAGGAGGTCGAGCACGGCGATGCTTCGCGAACCGTGATCCCCCGCGGTAAGCGCGCCGAGCCGCTCTTCTGCTGCCCTCAGGGCGGCGGTGACCGCGTTCGGGTCAAGCCCGCCTGGGCCCGGGTCGAACCCGAGCAGGTGCAGGTCGTTGCCTACGACCGCGACGCTGCAGCCGCTGAGCCTGGCCAGCCGGTTGCACAGGGCCGTGATGCCGGCGCCACGGTGCATGAGCTGGGCGAGGGTGCTGTGCACCCGCTGGCCGTACTGCAGCACGTGCGTCTGATGGGCAAGGCTGAGCGTAGCGACCAGCTCGACTATGGCACGGCGCTGCACAGACGCCGGCACCTGGACCAAGACAAGCCCGTCGGTACCCGACGACGGCACGGTGGCCGGCCGCCCGTCACCGGTCGAGCGCACGAGCACCGCCGCGCAGCCGCCGCGGGCGAGGGTAGCCCACTGCTCGGGGCCGAGCTCGTCAGCGTCGGCGAGCACCACCACAGTGGCCAGGTCGGCGTCGCCGTCCCACTCCACGTCGCGGAACGCGTGGCACCAGCGCACCGGCCGATCGAGGAGGTCCTGGCCCCCTAGCACGCGGGCGCCGCGGAGCAGCCGCTCCTGCAACAGGCGCGCCAGGGTGAGCTCGAAGACTCCGCCGGGCGTTGGCGCCGTATTCATGTGTGCATCGTAGCTGGATCTGCTATCGATTAGTAGGCATTATGACCATACTTGCGGCGTCTCAGGGCGGAGAGGCTATAGCCATGCATCAGGTCTTTAGAATCACACTTGACGACGCCCTGCCCGTGCTCGCCGCCGCTCGCGCCAAGGCGGAGGAGATCAACGTGAAGCAGACACTCTGTGTCGTCGACGACGGCGGGCATGTGGTGGCGTTGCACCGGCTGCCGGGAGCGCGGCTCACCGGCGTGGACATCGCGATCGCCAAGGCGTTCACCGCCGCGGGCCACGAACGGGCTACCCACCTGTTCAACGACCCGCGGACCGGGCCTGCGCTGCCAGGCAACGAGGCGTTCGGGATCAGCCACATGCTGCCGGGCAAGTTCGCCATCTTCGTCGGCGGCTTCCCCCTGGTGTACGAGGGCGCGATCGTCGGCGGCCTCGGGGTGTCGGGCGGTAACGGCGAGCAGGACAAGGCGGTCGGCGCCGCGGGACTTCAGGGATTCGCCGATCATCTCGCCGCCCATCCGCCGCGGTAGCGGCACCCGGGGATCACCCGCTCCCGGCGATCGCCAGCGCACAGGCCAGTTCCAGCTCGACGCAGGCGTCGCCGGGGAGCGAGGTGACACCGATCGCGGACCGCGCCGCCGCGCCGCGGTCGCCGAGCAGCGCGCACAGCCGCGCCGACGCCCCATCGGCGACCGCGGTGTGCTCGGTGAAGCCGGGCGTCGCGTTCACGTAGACGGTGAGCCGCAGTACGCGGTCGAGGTACTGCCCCGGTACGAGCGCGGCGAGCGCGGCGGACAGTGCGTTTCCGGCGGCGATCGCGGCCGCCTCCCGGGCCTCCTCGACCGTCAGGTCAACCCCCACCCGCCCGCGATGACGGATCACGCCGTCGACCCGCGGGGTCATCCCAGCGGTGACCACCAGCCCGGCGTGGGAGACCGCAGGCACGTAGCCACCCTGCGGCGACGGCGGCGGCGGCAACTGGCGGAGCAGCAGGTCCAGAGCATCGTCAGAGAGCAAGGGGCACTCCGTCCATCCGCGGATCGGCGGCGGCGGCGAGCACCCCGTGTTCCCGGTTCACGGCGACCACGAGCGCGGACCCGCCCGGGCCGCCGCGCTGCGCCGGAATCCGCTCCACCCGGTGGCCCCAGCCCTCCAGCCGGTCGAGGGCGGCAGGATCGATGCCTTCCTCACAGCGCAGGATCTGCGGCGACCCGAGCGTGTTCGCGTCAGAGCCGGGGAAGACGGTCACTCTCGGCAGCGAGACAGCTCGCTGCGGGTCGTCGCCGTGGTCGACAAGGTGGCTGATCACCTGCATGTTCCACTGCACCTGGCCGTCTCCGCCCGGGCAGTTGCCCACGGCGACGAGCTCGTCCCCCGCGGAAAGCAGCCAGGCGTTTAGCGTGCTCATCGGGCGCCGCCGCGGCCGGACCTCGTTCGGGTGTCCGTCGATCAGGTAGGCGCCACGGCCGAGGCGGTTGTTCAGCACGACTCCGGTTCCCGGCACCGTGACCCGCGCGCCGAAGGTGAACGCCAGCGAGTGGATGAAGCTGATCGCGGTCCCGTCAGCGTCCACACATACGGTCGTCGTGGTGTCCCCTGGGTTGGGCCGCCCGGACAAGAAGGGCTGCTGACGGCGCTCAATCCCCTGCCGGACCCGGCATACGGCCGCGTCATCGAGCGCGGTTCGCCAGTTGTCGTTGTCGGCGCCGCAGTAGTCCAGCCTGTGCAGGAACGACGCGGCGGCGGCGCCGGCGAGCCAGTGGATCGCCTCGGCGCCGAGCTGGTTTAGCCCGCCGAGCCGGCCGTCGAGCACCCGTGCCTGGTGCAGCACCATCCAGCCAGGGGAGGGCTGCGGTGTCTCGTGCAGCAGCAGGCCGCGGTAACCGGTGGTGACCGCGGGCTCCCGCGGCACGTCGATGGCGAGCGACCACTCCTCGCCGCTGAAGGGGGCGCCCTGCCCGGCGAGCCAGTCAAGCGCCTTGTCGGCGAACCATCCGGTGTGAAACCCGGCCAGATCGTCCGCCAGCCGTCGCAGGGTCCGGGCCAGGTCCGGCTGGCGGATCAGATCGCCGATCCTGGGCAGCCGGCCGCCAGCCAAGTAGACCGATGCAGTGCCGGGATCACGGGCGAGGGCAGCCGCGTGCTCGGTCACATCGGCCAGCGTCTTCGCCGTGCACGGCACACCCGCCTCCGCTGCTCTGATGGCGGGCGCCCACAGTTGGGCGAGGGAGCGGGTGGCCCGCTCTCCCAGCCGCCGGAGGGTTCCTGGCGCTCCGGGCACCGAGGCCGACAGGGCACCGCTAAGCGGCAGCGCTGACAGGCCGCGGTCCCGGTAGAACCCGGGCGTACCGCCGTCGGGACCAAAGCCGCTGCCGACCGATGCCCATACCTGCCCGTCGGGCTCGCGGACCAGCGCGAAGGCGTCTCCGCCGAGGCCGCACTGGCCCGGCAGGACCAGCCACGACAGCGCCGCCATGGCCAGGGTGGCGTCGAAGGCATTGCCGCCTTCTGCCAGGATCCGCGCCCCGAGCTGGGATACCGCGGGATGGCTTGAGCTGACCGCGCCGTCGGTGCCGAGCGCGGCGCTCCGGTGAGCCCCGAGGGGGCGAGGTGCGGCCACGGAACTCAGTCGCGGCGGAGCCGGCGTCGGCGCGGGCCGCCGGCGATGACGTCGGCCTCGCTGACTCCGACGTACACCTCGCCGTCCTCCTCGCGCACCGGGTAGACCGCGATGGGCTGCGTGGCCGGCGGATAGATCGGATCCCCGCTCTGGAGGTCGAAGACGCTGCCGTGGCAGGAGCACCTGATGCCGTCGTCGATGACCTTGCCGCTGCTCAGCAGGCAGTCCAGGTGCGTGCAGTAGTTGCTGGTCGCGTAGACCGTGCCGCGCAGCCGCGCCACGGCGCACTCAAGGTCGCCCACATAGAACCGGCGGATGTAGCCGTCGGGAATTTGCCCAGAGCGGGCCACGCGGTGGAACACCACCTCCGCCGACGGAGCGCCGCTGCTCGCCGGCTCTGCGGCGACACCTTCCGGCACGGCGTTCATGAAGCCTCCTCAGTGCTGAAGTAGACCGTTTTCTCCCGGGTGTAAAACCGCATCGCCGAGTCGCCGCCCTGCTCCTTGAAGGTCTGCGTGCTCGACTTCTTCATGCCGCCGAACGGCGCGTTCACCGCCATCCCGGTAGTGGGCTGATTCACCTTCACAAGACCGGCCTCGACATCGCGGGTGAACCGCAGCGCGATATCCACGCTGCCGGTCACCACGCCGGCGGAGAGCCCGTAAGCGGTGCCGTTCACCACCTCGATGGCCTCGTCGTAGGACGAGACGGTGAGGAACGCGAGGATCGGGGCGAACACCTCCTCCTGGGCGAGGCGGTGTCCCGGGCGCACGCCTGTGAAGATCGCCGGCCGGGCGAAGTAGCCGCCGTCGGGCTCCGCATCCTGGGCCGGTGTCTCAAGCAGGTGACCCTCGGCATGCGCTGCGCTCATATAGACGCGGTACTTCTCCCGCTGTGCGGCGCTGGCCAGCGGTCCCATGGTGACCCCGTCGTCCAGTCCGTTCCCGACGACGATGCCTCGCGCACGCTCCTTCACGCGATCGAGCAGGCCGGGCGCGACGCGCTCGTGCGCGATCACCCGCGACGTGCCCGTGCAGGCCTGGCCCGCCAGACCGAACGCGCCCTTGACGATGATGTCGGCGGCGCGGTTGAGGTCGGC
>Ga0134126_10005277_pt1 | contig 16154 bp, 14 predicted proteins | sample KB31752_FD_96881 | JGI IMG/M metagenome (GOLD analysis project Ga0134126, IMG submission 96881) | Terrestrial soil microbial communities with excess Nitrogen fertilizer from Kellogg Biological Station, Michigan, USA - KB3-175-2 | ecosystem: Environmental > Terrestrial > Soil > Unclassified ...
TAATAATCAGTATCGCTCTTTTATTATCAAATTTTTCCGGTTCAACTATTGATACAAATATTAATTTTTCTAAAAAAGTTAATTAAAAATTATTTAATAAATTATTTTTGAGATAATATATTTTGTGTATTGCAAAATGGATTATACCATACTTTTAATCGTTTTAATTATTTTATTTATTGTGGCAGGAATGGTTATGTTTTATCGCGATCGATTTATTACAAAATCTGAGGAAAATGTAATTGATGTTGTTGACGAAAGTAATTTAGAAAAGCCCTAAATTACTTCAAATAATTTCACTAAAAAAGATATGACTATTTTTTTATTTACGAATTTTGTAAATTTTATCAGGTCATAAATTTTATAAGATTTATTTTATGTAAAATTAATAAAATTTATATAGATATATTTGCAATGAAGTGGTTGATAGTAATTTTAATTATTTTAATTTTGTTATTTTTGTATTATCACAATTCTTCAGAACATTTCACAATTATTAATGAATTGACTGGAGTTTACACGCTATCTCCAAAATTTGATTCTTCAATCATTGCTAATCGAGCTATTTCTCTGTCGGTTCTTCCACAAACCACTGTTTCCCCAGATTATTTGGATTTGACGATTCGCTATGCTAATGGAAAAACTAAAATGGTTCGAACTAATTTGAATGTTGGCAATATCTTTACTTATTTTAATGATTATTCCAATGTTCAATATTTAACAGATCCTTCCAAAATTCAGTATGATTTACATACCGATAGTGGTTTATTTCGCGCTTTAACGGCTGTCACAGAAAACGGTACAACAACTTTAAAATTGATGGATTATCAAATAACTAGTCGTGTATCCTACTAACTTGTGAATTTACATTCACGTTCAAGATTCATAAAATTTACGAAATTTGAAATTTGAAATTAATTTTTTTAATTATTCATTTCAATAATTAAAATAATATTCTATTATTAAAAAAATATGGAATCATCCGAATCTGGTAAAAATAGTTTGATAACTCAATGCATCAAACAAATGTTTCAGGGGGTTAGACCTGGATGGAGAAAGGTATTAATGTCTCCGACTTTGAAACCCAAACTTAATTTTTGTTTACATGAATTAGATAGATATTTGACAAATCATGGTGTCACCCAAGTTAGTATTGCTAAAAATGGATTGGGGGCTTATATTAGACCAAAACCGCAAAATATTCTCGAAGCTTTTAAACATTTTGATCCCAATAATATGATAGCTATTATTGTAGGACAAGATCCATATCCGAAACCTGAAGATGCTTGCGGATTATGTTTTTCAGTTAATGCTAAATGTAAAATACCCGTTAGTTTGAATGTTATTTATAAATGTTTGAAAAAACAAAATTGTCTAGATGAAGAACCACAAAATGGTGATTTAATTGGTTGGGCAAAACAAGGTGTTTTACTCATAAACAAATATTTAACTAGATCTCCCAATATTAAAAAAAATGAGAAAGGTGAAGTTTGGGTTGATGGAAATGGTAATTCTGATCCGCAATTTTTACATACTTTTTGGGGAGATTTTACTACTGAACTAATTAAATATTTGACTGGAAAATATTTTAATTCAGTAGAAACTGGAGCTGTTCCTCGTTTAATAGCCAACCATAATAAACATTATTTAGCTATTTTGCTTTGGGGAAAACATGCTCAAGAATTAATACCTTATATTAATCAGAAGAATGATTTAGCTACCATCGAAATTTTTGAATGGGGACACCCGGCTAATATTTATATTGACGAAAATAACAATAAACATTTTGTATATTGTGATAATTTTACCAAAGTTAATCTATCCTTAGAAAAACACGGATATAAGAAAATTAATTGGAATCCTGGATATAAAGGTGATAACAGCTTATTAGATCAATTTCATTATTGTCCTAATGCTGACGATATGATTACTGAAAAAATCAAAAATTATAATAATCCATTTAATGTTCTAAATTTATATAATGATTTTGCTAACACCCCGCAAAGTAAAAGGATTGAAGAATTTTTAAATTCGGCAAAAAATGCCAAAGAAGAAGTAAAAAAAGAGACCAAAACCGAAACTAAAGAAGAAATTAAAAAAGAAGTGAAAGAAACAAAAGAAGTGAAAGAAACAAAAGAAGAAATTAAAAAAAATGAGAAAAAAGTTGAAACGAAAGTTGAAACGAAAGTTGAAACAAAAATGAAAGAAGAGAAAAATGAAGTTGAGAAAATCAATGCAAACGTTGAACTGACTAATATTGAGGAGCGAAAAGTTAAAGTTGCAAATACTGCAAAGCCTGAGGGAAAAACAGAAATAAAACAAATTACTCCAATTGTTGTGAGTGTTGATGGGTCTTGCAAGGGAAATGGTCAGCTCGATGCTCCCGGAAGCTACGCTGCTTATTTTCCTGAAAAGTTCAATGAAAAACCCAACGGAATGTTCAGCTCAGGAAATTTGAGTATTTATGGTTTAGTTCCCAAAAAATTATTAGATATCGATACACAAAAATGGACTTTAGTTGAACAAGCTCAAGATTCTGAAAAAGTTACTAATGGTCGAGCTGAATTACTAGGGTTAATTTATGCTTTCTTACAAATCATTAAAAATTATGAAGAAACCAAAATTAAAAGACCCATCTATATTATTGAAGATGCTACTTACGGTTTATTATTAATTAATAGTCGTTTATGGAAGTCCATTTTGTCTGGAACTTATGAAAAAGTCAAAGCTAATAAAGATTTGGTAGCTATTATCAAAACTTTATTATTTAAAATTGCTGAAATAGTTCCCAACTATGATATCAAATTAAAGGAAAATCCTGAACTTTTACTTAACACTCAAACGGCGTGGGATATTTTAATCCAACCTAATGGCCAAACTTATGAAAAAGAGAAAAAAGAGCAAAACTTAAACTGGCCGGGATTAACTATGTTACATCAAGAGTCACATTTAGATAAAGAAACTAAAAACAAATTGAAGAAAACTGGTGGAGTGGAATATGAAAAACATTTATTAAACGAAGAAGCTGATGATCTTTGCAACATTGCTTTGGAAAATGATACTTTCGAACCTATTATTATTAAAAAATAAATCTCTCACATTTTATTTTTTGTTTTATTGTTTAGTATTTATAGAAAACTGGTCTCATCACTCCGTGTTCATCTTTGGATCCGATTCTCTCACTAATGAATTCTCTAACTCTTGTTATTTTAAGTTCTGGTTCAGGTTCATTAGTATATAAAGTCTTTGCGGTATATATAGTATTTGTAAAGTTTGCTCCAAATATATAAGAATCTTCAATAGGTCCGCATATTGATGTATAAAGATTTGTGGTTATAAAAGAATGCGGGGTTGGAAGAGAGATCACAACATCTTTATCATTGATTTTCAATACTTGTTCCATTACAAAATTAATCTATTTATGATTATAATAAAAAATCAATTTTGAAAATATATTATTGATTTTCTTTCTTATCTGTTAATTTATTAGCGATGTTTAATTTTTCAGTTATTTCTTCTTTTTCTTCGTTTAATATGTTTAGTTTTTGTAAATTATTGACAGATATTTTTACCAATTCATTATTTATTTCATCGTTTATTAATTTCTTTGTGTTATTTGTATTTTCAATAATTTCCTTTTCTAAAATTTCCTTTCGTTTCAATAATTCTTGGATTTCTTTTAATATTTTTTCGATTTCTTCATTTTTCATTGGAATAGAATCGTTTGGAAGAATCATTTCCAACATTATTTTCTTATTTGAATCGGGAGGAATTATTTCCCGCATTATTTCTTGGGTTGAATAACGAAATCCCCGAAGTTTTGGGAATTCTGCCGATTCCATTACAAATTATTCAGCAAAAAATCAATTTTCATATATTAATCTTTGTTTATAATGTTTTTTTCTTCAATTAATTTTCCGCATTCTATTATTTTTTTATTGAGATATTCTATCAATTCCGCGTGATTATTCAAAAGATTATGAGGAACTATCGGATCAAAAGGTTTAAAATAAGGTTCTCGCTTTTGTATAGGTATAATTAAATCCATGGTGGATATTGGATATTTTTCATAATCTATTTTAAATTTAGTGTTTTCTATTCGTTTTATTGTTTCTTCTAATTTATTTATCATTTCTGCTAATTCCTCTTTTGATCCCGAAAACATTTTTTCGTTAAAATTGAAATTTGGAAATTTGTTAATTATAACAATATAATATTCAATTTTAAATTTAAAATTGTGAATTCTCAAATCGCAAATTTAAAAAGTTATAGATGAAATCTTGGATTGATACGCCCAGAGTTTATAGTTTGGAAAAACAGGAAAAGTTGAGTGATGTTTACGAAAAGAAAATTTCATTAACTGAAAATCATGAATCACACACTACCAGTAAACTCAAAACTCAACTTTTGGAACATCAACAGAAAACTTTGAAAGCTATGATGGATTTAGAAAAAAGAAGATTTGTTGAAGTTAAATTAGATTCTGTTGACGCTCATAAATTTATCAAGCCGGTTTTGGAAACTAATGCCGGGATTGTCAGTGAAAAACCTGGAAGTGGTAAGACTTATGAAATCTTCGCTTTATTAGCTGAATCTTCTAAAAATCAAAATATCGCTGAAATTACAAGTATTCCTTTACCTAAAATTAAAGAAGTTAATACTCAACAATATAAAAATAGAAGTAATTATCATAATATTGGATTTACTTATGAAGTTCGGCGAACTTACAAACACATTTATCGACAATTTTTAATTTTTGTGGGTAAAAGTGTTCTAGCACAATGGATGACTCGATTCAAAAAATATACTGATTTTAAAGTCTTAGTAATTGGAGATATTTACGATCTTCGAGAATTTTATAGATTAATTAAAGAAGATAAGAAAAAGCTAGATAAATACGATGTTTTTCTTGTTAAAAATGGAATCGTAGCTGGTAGTTTTGATGTTCCAGAATTAAAAGGATCTCCATTATATAAATCCAAAAGTAAACCACTTCTTAACATTTTTGGTATTTTGTTTACTGATGATTGTTTTGAAAGAGTTATTATTGATGATTTTGACATTTTACCTATTTCCACTAATGCTCAAGTGATACCTGCTAAATTTACTTGGTTTATTTCAGCAACTAAAAGAAATCCCCCTAGTAAAAGAGTTCCGACAGTGTATTATAATACCGAAGATATTTTGCGAAGTTATCGACCAACTTATGCTAATATTTGGAACAATCGCGAACTTTTCACATTCTTTAATATTGGATGTGATAATAAATTTATTGATAAATCAACTAATGCTAGTTTGATAGAATATTATGTTTATAAATTTAAAAATCCCAATGACCAATTCATCGGAATGATTAGTTATATGGGGGACAGCGGGCTGAGCATTGCTGAAATGTTAAACGGTGATGCATTTAATGAAGCTGCTGATACTTTAGGAGTCAAATCAGAAATCAAACCAAATTCTGTTTCGGAAATTTTCGAAAGAATTCTTGATAAAAATTGGGAAGTCTATAAGAAAAATTTAGAGATTGAAAGATATCTTCCCAAAGCCAAATCTATTATTTCCAAATTACCTATACTGACTGATTTAGAATATTCCGCATCTCAAACATCTTTGGATGATTTGGCAAAAAATCTGCGAAAACCTGGACCTTCGAACAATATTCGCAATATTATTAAATTTCAACAAACTAGTGTCGCAGATTTGATTGCTGAAGTCGAATCTGGAAATAGATACGATAAAGAAAATAATGGCAAAGCTATTCAACGAGTCAAGGATAATTTAAAAGAAGGTGAATGTCCGATTACTTGTGAACCTCTCAGCTCTTGCAAAGGAATTGTGGTAATGCGGTGTTGTGGAACTGCTATTTCTAGAGAAGGATCAGAACTTATTTTCAAAAAATATACTAATTGTCCAAATTGTCGCGCGCCTGTTAAAAGCAATAACATCATTTTAATTGATCGAGATTTAGACAAAGAATTAAGCGGAACTATCAATAAAATTTTGGAGGAAGATATTCTTAATGAAAGTGAAGAAGAGGATTCCTCGGAAATGATTGATAATTTGGAAGTCGAGATCGAACTTGAGGAAGAAGAAAGTGAAGAAGATCAACAAATGAATAAATATAATTGTATTGTTAAAATTATTCAAGGTGAAGAAGAAACTATTGAAGCTCGTGAAGTCCGTGATGATATTTTAATTCCTAATTTATTAGAAGGATCTAATGATTGCGGGTTTGCTAAACCTGAAGAACGAAAAGTTTTAATCTATGCTAACTACAATGAAACTATGGAATGTTTAGAAAAAAAATTAATCAGAAAAGGGATAGCTTATGCTAAATTATTTGGAACAGCTCGACAAATTTCGGAAATTGTTAAAAGATATTATCTTTCCAATAATCATCCTGAAGCTATTAATGTTTTATTAATCAAAGGTCCCAAATATTGCGCAGGCTTGGATTTACAAAATACAACTGATTTAATTTTCTGCTTTAAAGTGATTGATCGAAATATTGAAACCCAAGTCGCTGGAAGAGTTGCTCGCTATGGTCGCACTCGAAACGCTCGAATTCATTATGTTTTATATGAAAATGAATATACCTTTATGTTTGCAAATAGAAAAACTAAATAACTTATAGAAAAATGATTTATAAAAATTATAATACAAGAAAATGTCTCGAACAAATGATTCTGAAAGAATAGATAAATTAGAAAAAGATATTGATATTTTAGTAAAATCAGTGGAAAAAGTAGTTAAAATGGTTCAAGCTCAAGATGAAATGATTGATAGTTTGCAGAAAAAATTAATTAAAACCGAAGATGAATTTGCTAATCTCCGTACGACTATTATGATCGAAAAAAATAATATTGACATGGCTAATTTTAATATCAATGCTGAAGAAGATTTACATAATTATATGATGGATGAAAGGACTAAAGATCCTTATGATCATGCAATGACCAAAGCTGAAATTAATACAGGTCTTCGAAAATATGTTGAAAAATCCGGTGTTACTATTACCGAAACAGATGAATAAACTTTTATCTTTGTTTCATTTATTTTTTTATCTTTGTTTCATTTATTTTTGACTGAAAAAAAATAATAATATGCTAGATCAAATATGATGTTTAGTTCTTGATTGGTTTAGCGAGTTTTTTAGCTGCAGCAGGCTTTGGTTTAGGCTCTTCTTTTTTAACACCATTGTTTTGAACAGTTTCTTCTTCCTCCAAACCATCAAATTCTTCTTCCATTTCCTTTTCAGCTTCTTTTTTAGTAACAGTCGGATCTTTAGTGTATCCTTTTTTACCTTCTTCACTAGATTCTTCAAGTTCTGGTTTAGCTACTCTTCCAGTTTGATGTTTGGTGCATAATTCTACTTTTTTATCAATCAAACCGAACAATCTTTCATGTTCTTCATTCATAACAACAATTCCATCAGAGCTATGATAATTTTCCAAAACAATCATTCTCAAAGCTGTCTTAACAACATCTTCATCAACTGTTTTAACACCCATGGCAGTGATCAAAACTTTAATTTGAGGAGAAAGTCTGTGAATAAAATCAATGATCAAATCAGATCCAAATTTGCGAATGTTAGTACTAATTTTAACAAAGTTAAAGTCACTTTCTCCATTGTCAATCAATCTCTTAATAATTCCTTGGCAAATTTGTTGAATGTAGTGATTAAAGTTAGTCTTAATACCTCTATCTTCTTTATCAATTTCAATTCCATACCAAACATAATAAGTTCTGGTGGTTTCAACTCCTTCGCTGTCCTTGACATTTTCTTCTCTCTTTTCAGCAAATCCGTTTTTAACTTCAACTTCTTGGAAAGTAGGATAAGTAAACTTTTCTCTTTTTTGTCCTTCTTTTTTGGGTAAACCAGCATTTTTCTTGGCTTTGTTCTTTATTTTTTGGACAAATTTGAGTCTTTCTTTAGCTTTATCGGCAGTGTATTGAGCTTTTCTCTTTTGTCTTTCAATCACAGCTTTCAAATGTGGTAAGTTTCTAAATAAAACATACCATTCACAATTTTCCAAATCTGGGCTAACCATGAAATCTGGTTGAATGGTTTTCATTCTAGCTTCCAAAGTCTTTCTCATTCCATATTCTAACAATTCTTCCAATCCAACTTCTAATGCAGTAGTCAAGGCCACAGCAGCTGGATCATTAAATCTGATTCTTGTTTTGGACACTTCATTCTTTTTCAAGAATAAACTGACTTCAGAATATTCTTCTTTCAACTTATTGATTAAAGATTGAACTGAATCAGCATTCATCAGATCGGTTTCTCCAAGATGTTTAGAGAATCCATGAGGAACAAATTTCTCTAATCTAGTTTTATATTCTTCTTCTTTCTCTTTAGATTTTTTGGCAGCTGGTTTATCATGGACAATATTTCTGAGATCTTCCAATTCTTTGTCTTGCAAAGTATTTCTTTTCTTTTTAAGTAAAAGAGCATGAATCTTATTTAATTGTTTGCACAATAAGTAAATAACATTTAATCTGTTAAACTTTTCAGAAACATAATCATCATATTTTTCTTTTTGTTCATTATGTTTAGCAACCAGTTCTTTATGTTTTTTCTTTTGCTCTTCAGTAGCATCTCTTTTAAGAGATGTGACTGCAATAGGGGCTTGAGGTCCACCTTCTTTTTTGATTTTCTCAATTTTTTCTTTGATTTTGTCAACTTCTTGCTCAACTTTTTGGTTGAAGCCAGCTCCATCAATAAAGTTTCTAACTCTAGATGGGGCAATAGTATTTTCAGTTACCTTAGATAATTGTTGTCTGGGTTTCTTTTCAGTCTCCATTGTTAAATAGCTATAAGCTTAAGAAATAATGATCTTTATAAATTGAGTCTTATGATCCTTTATATAATAATTTCAATTTTCTGATTTCAAAGACTGCGCAAAGGTCTATCTAACGATCAGAAAAAAATATAAAGCTTTGAACTCTTATTCCTCTGCGGTTTCGTTATTTTCTAAATTATTAATTTCATCCATTTCCTCAAAGGAAACTTTTGATTTTTTGGACTTATTAGACTCAGCAGTTTCAGATTCATTTTTATCTTCCGGAGCTTCATCAGCATTCATATATTCATTTAATTCTTCATCATCTACTGTGTTAAGTATTTCTTCATGAGAAGAAATTGGTTTTTTTGCTGGGGGGTTCATCACTTTACCGGTAGAAGCTACTGGTTTAGTTTTGCCAGAAGCCCTTCCCCGAGACTGTTCGTTCAATTGATTTGATTGAACGTTTGCAGAGCTTGCTCCAGGATTCGCTGCAGGGTTTACTCCAGAATTTGTTCCGGGTCCCGGTCTTGCGTTATTTGGGGGATTTGCAGAGGGATTGGGTGGTGCCGGGGGAACAGGAGGTTTAGTTTCCTTTTTCTTATCATCATTTTTGGTAATCATCCAAACTATTATAACAATTAATAAAATTATTACAACCGCAAACACGATAATTAAAACTTTATTTTCTTTAATATTGTCCATTAAACCTTTTTTTTCTATAGTTTCATATTTATCATCATATATTTCTTCTTTTCTACCTCTAACATTGTTTCTGATAGGCTCTTCCTCCATTTTTCTTCTACCACTAATTTTTCGACCATTTTTAGTTACTAATTCCGGTTCAATATAACATTCTTCAGTCATCCTATTAAATTTTCAAGTTTAATAAATTCTCGATTATGAATTTATTGGATATATATTAATTTGGTAAATGTATTTATATTAAAATTTTTAATCGATATAAATATAATAAAAATGTTAAAATTAACAGAACTGATTATTAAGTTCAGAGATTTATCTCGAGCGGTTGCTGAATCTTTTAAAATATATTATGAAAAATTAGAATACTCAGGATTTTCCGGAGCTGAACCTTATTTATCGGATGAAATTACTAAAACTTTCAAATCAATTCTCGAAAACGTGAGTTTGTCAAAAGAAGCCACTAAAAAGAATTTTGAATTCGCGGATTTGTTTAAAATATATTATGAAATAAATACACACTATCAGAAATTAACAAAAGCTATAAAAGTTTTCAAAAACAATCAAGTTGATATAACCAAACAAGGTTCATTCACTTCGACTGGCTCGACTTTGACTTTGACTTATATTAAAGATATTTCGGAGGCTTATGAAAGTATTTATCATATTTATCGATCATATAAAACAGAAGTCCTTTCTCTTGATTTGCATATTTTTTTAAATGAAATCAAAATGATCAATATCTCAATCAGTGAAATCGAAAAGATAAATCAAATTTATTTTGGATATGTTGCTGAATCGGAGGGATCTTTGGTGATTCAGCTGTACAGCCGAATTTTACACAAAATTATTTTGGATAATACTGGCCTGGAAAAGGGAAAAGAAGTTATTAAATATGTTAGTACTTCTATTGAAAAATTAAAAACACAAATTCTGGAAACTCCGGAAATTAAAAATGTCTCTGATCAAAATAAAATGAACAATACTGTTCAAAATTTAATTCAAATGCATAATTTAGTTCCGACCAGTATGAGTATGCCCTTATCAGACTTAATTTCGAAATTGGGAATTGATTCTTCATTTAAAAATAATTTAGAAAAATATTTAGAGAATATTTCCAAGATTCTTTTGTCGAAAGATAAAAAGATTGGTTTTATTGTTCTCACTAAAATAATCAATAGGCCTCTAGAATATAATTTTTGGACTCTTTTTGATAAAGAATATTTAGAAAATAAAAATTTAATTCAATCAACTGATGTGGGATTAAATCAAAAAGTATTAGAAAGATATCAAACTATTGTTCCGGCCAAACAAACTCAAGAAATCAAAGATTCGGTGGTAATTATTCCCGCTTCAGCTGAAGTTAAAGAATATTATATTATCGAAACTATTGATGGGATCAACTATCGATTTTTAACACCATTTTCCGGCTTAGCTACAATTCCAGCCAGTTGGTTTGAAAATATTTTGAATAAAGAATATTCACCTTCCCGACGCTTGGAACTTTACAACATTAATTTAGATCAGGAAATTTTAAATCATTTATCCAAGCCATTGATCTCAATGGACATTCTAACAAGAGAAGAAGTGCAAAAAGAAGAAAATTATTGGAGATCATTGCGTAATAAAATTAAAATACAAATTATTAATCATTTCACTGATTTATTCGTTCATAAATTTATCTCAAATTCCCTCGAAAAAAATAAAAGTGAAAATAAAGACGAAAAGAATGCGGATGAAAAAGAAATAGGAGAAAATAAGAAAAAAAATAAGAAGAATAAGAAAGATAAATCAGAAAAACATAATAGAGATGGAAAAAAAGAAAAAAAGATTTCTTCTGTCACTGCTTTAACACTCACTAAAATAACTAATCTTATTCTTGATGATGAATTGGTTCAATCAGCTTTAAATTATATTACAGAAAACATCGAATTGGACAATATCGCGAATCTTTCCAATAAAATTAGCCCGGAAGTTCTCAAACAATTTCAAGTGGAATTAATGTTATCATACTTTTATGATTTATCGGGAATTCAAAAAAACATGAAAAGAGATGTTGAAAATATTTATCAAAAAGAATATTATCAAAAGATGAAATCAATCATTTCTGACAATGCTTCTGAAACTAGATTATTATCTGCTAAAAATAAAATAGTGGAAATTTATGGAATGATTATTGAGGAAGTTTTGGAAAAATTTATCAATCGAAAAAGTGGTATTTATTTGTCCATTCAAAAGAAATTTAACATTCTTAGCAAAAGTTTATTACAAGATTAAAAATAAATATTTTTATTTACATTTTTATCTGAATAGATTTATAAATTGTAAAATTATAATTATAAATAATGTCGTCCAGTGAAGAAGAAGCTGATGAAAAAAATGAGGAGGAATTGGAAGAATCTCCTGATAATATAAAACCAGTTTCAGTTGAAGAAGTTAAGGATGTTAAAGTTAAGAAAAAACCCGGAAGACCTAAGAAACAAACTAATAAAAAAACTATTCCCAAATTAGGAATTGTTAATGAGCCAAGTAATTTGAAAACGGCCAGTGATCCTCGATTGATAAATATTTTCGAACTTCTTTATGATAACCCGATTATGTTTAAAAAGATTTTGACTTTGTTTAAATCAATGTCAGTGGAAACTATCAGAATGAAACTAGAACAAAAATTTATTAAAATGTATGCTGTTGATCATACCGAAAATAATCAAATTTATGTTAAAATTTATGGAGAAAGGATGAATCGATATTATATTTCCAAAGAATTGGAAGTTGGTTTAGGTCTCAATACTATTCAAAAAATATTACAAACTTTAAATAAAGATATTTCTAAAGTTTATTGGTTTACTAGTAGTCAATATGAACGCTCCAAAATTAAAATTGGTTTATCTAATGATGAAATAGAAGAGGATTCTATTTATTCAGTAGATTTAGATCAAATTGAGGAATATGATTGGAAAGTAGAGAAAGAGTTAGAATTAGAGGATGATTATTCTTTGAAATTTGAACTTCCTTTTAAATATTTTAAAAAGAAAGTTTCGGATTTTAAATTATTGGGTGATATTATGAAAATTGAGAAACACGGTGATGGTCCTTTGCGATTAAGTTATAATTTTACAAATAATAAAGGAGATCAAAATACTTATTTTAGAAGTCCCGGAAAAATAAATTTACAATCATCTATTGATTATGGAGAAATATTTTCCACTTCGGTTTATTTAGATCATATCAAACCTCTGGCCGGCTCTTTAATTGCTGAAAATATTCGTATCTCATCTTCAGTCGATCAAAAAATTATTTTCACAGCCTTATTAGATCAAGATGAAGCTCCTAACAAGGAAAAACTTTCCGGAACTGAGAGATGTGAAATTAAAGTTTTAACCGGAATTGTTAAAGCTAAAAAAGAAAATGATTAAATTTCCGAAAGTTGATTACTCATTTATATTCAATAATTTCTGAAAATGAATGATTTATTAATATATGTTTTAGAGTAAAGTTTCAAAAATTTCCAAAAAGAATCCTCCGGAATTGCAGGAAGAAATTAAAAAATATGAATATGAATATAAAGATGAAGATGATGTTATATAATCGAAGTTTCTCCGACTATTTCTTTAGTAACTTTCTCAATTTCTGACAAATTTAATCCATTTTTAGAATCGTAAAATAAATTTATATTTCCTATTTGACTTGTAATATTTTTAATTATTTTTTGCAAGGCTTCCGTGTCGCTCTTGGGAAATCTTTTTTGAAGTCGATCTAAAATAACAGCTTTTAAGCCTGTGATAATTATCAAAGTCGGCCTTTTAATACAAGTGAATTTATTATCAGGTGAAATTAAAGTATTAATTTCCGTGATTAAATTATATATTTCTGTGACAATTTGGTCACAATATATTTCATAATTTTTAGCTGTCGGTATCATAGCCGACATTAAATCTAGAATGTATTCTGCTTCGGATAATTGATTTAATTTTTTGTGATTAACTCTAATAATTTTGGTAAGTTTGGGAAAGTGATTGAGATTTTCTATTTTAGCGATTTTTTGTTTAATAGCATTTTTAGCATTTTTTCGAGACTCAAAAGAAAAATCCTCTTGATCAATGATTTTTATATCTTCCTGAAGATTTTTATATTCTTTTTCGAAATCTTCAAAATTCGTGATCTGACTTAGAAATTTAAAAGCTAACTTAGCATCCCTGGTAATTTTCGTAAAATCTGCTGAATCAATCAATTTAAAAATATCTTTAATTCCTTGAAGAGCTGATTCGATAGATTGATGAATATTATTAGGGTCCCATTGGGCTCGGATTTTGACATTACCATATTCATCTTTATAATTTGCTCTGATTTGTGTGTCATTCGTGTTCGTTTCCAAAAATAAGTCTTTAGTTTTGCCTTGAAATCTTTTGATATGATATTCTAACAAATAAGGAATTTCTACAATGCATAAATCTGTAAATTGTTGGAATAAATTATCCAATACTCCACTTTTAAGCAAGAGATTTTGAAAAACCCCCTCATTAGTAGAATTTGCTTGATTTATGAGATTTGATATAAAATCGGAATGTAAATTTAGATATTCCTCAATTTCTTTGTTACTAAGATTTTTTAAATCTTGTTGAATCAATCGTAATTTAATAAATTGTTGTTTAAGATAATTTTCAGCGTGAAAACCTCCGATCATTACTTTAGATTCATCTGATCCACCTAAAATTACCTGATAGTGAGCACTATTTTCAAATCCTCCGGAAATACTAAAGTTTTTTAAATGATCCTGAATACTTAGGAAAGAATTATTTTCAAAAGATCCTTCTTTAGTGGTTCCTTCCAAAATTTCTGAATTAGCTTGTAAAACTTTGGGTAAATGTTTTTTCTCTAAAGTTTCTAAAGTTTGTTTGATCAGCTCAAAAACTCCGTACAAATCTTTAATTTCTTTGGAAGTAGATGGAAATTCTAAACTCTTAGATAAGTTTTCCAAACTATTTAGAAAAACGTGAGTATGTTCAATGAATTTGATTGACGCATTAGTCAGCGCTTCAATCTTCTTTTTAATATAATCAGCGTTCTTACCTTTGATTAGTTCTTTTAACAAACTTTTTTTAGAATAATTGATAGTATGATCAAAACCAACCATATTAAAAAGTGAAGTAGATAAAGTAGTATATTCTTTAATTAATTCTACCCAATCAAAATTCTTTTTAGAACCTTGTTTCAATACCCCAGCATATTCGGTCATTTTATCATTAATAATTAAAATAACTTTGTCAGCTACCAAAACTATGAAATCAGACGTCTTAGATAAATTTTTATAAATATTATTATATTCAGTCATTTTTGGAAGTATATATTTATATGTATAATATATACGAAGAAAAAAAGATTAATTTTATACGAAATAATTTTTGCAAAATTATTTTGCAAAGATTAGAGATTGAACTTTTGGTTTTTGATTAATTCCATAAATCCTTTTTCGAAAGTTTGAGTTTTCTCAGCCAAATTACTGGGGTAACAAAAATCTTTCATTTCATTTTTATCTTCACTAATGATGTTATTTGTAATATTAAACAAATATTTATTCATCGTTTCATAGTGCAATTCATTATTTTCTAAATCGTTAAGATCGATTGTTAGAACAATATATCTTTCATATATTTCTGGGAATTCTGCTTCTTGTTCTTCATCGATTACACTGACATAACATAAAACACTGATAAATTGTTTGTCGGAATAGTGAACGCGATAATGTTTGGAATAACATAATGGAATTAAATAAACTACATTGTAAATATCTGGTTTGCCTTTAGCTTGACAAATATAATTTCGCAATCCTGATTTTTGCAAATCTAAACTTTTTTGAATTATATTGGGAGGATATAATTTAACATAAACCGTGGGATTGCAATAATATTCGTATAAAAATATTCTAAATTCCAGAGGAAAAACCTCCTCACTAATATAATAAGTTTTCTCAATCTCTTCTTCAAAATCTAAACCTAAGTATCCAAATATAATAATGGGAATTCTGAGTTTTTTATAATTTGAATAAATCGAAGATAATGATTTTTGAATCAGAATTCTTTTATAATGAAATTGATCATAAATATTTTTATCATAAGATAGTTTTTTTTGTATTTCATGTTGATAAGTTATGATTCTTTTAATATCACTGCTATTATCAATTATTTCTCGACATTTTTTAGATAATTGTCGGATCTCTAGTAATTTAATATTAGATAGTAAGTTCTTTTTAATTACATAAGTAAGAAAATATTTTATCATCTTTTATTAATTTTTAATAAGAGGAGTAATTTGTAAAATATTATTTCATTTTTCTAAAATTTGAATGCAGACTAATTGCCCAATTATTTTGGTTGTTGGTGAAAAAACCTTCAAAACCACTAAACAAACAATTTTATCAGATGAAAATTATTTATCCGGATTATTAAAAAATCACGACTTTGATAAATCCAACACTCTTTATATTGATCGAGATCCTTTATGTTTTCCGATTATTTTAAATAGATTGCGAGGATATTCTTTGAAAATTTCTCAAATAGAAAATATTTATCAAACTTCCGGATTAGATCGAAAAGAATTTTATACTATCTTATATGAAGATATTCTCTTTTATAGCGTTGAGACACTTTTAAAAGAATTCGAAGA
>Ga0134126_10005280_pt1 | contig 16146 bp, 16 predicted proteins | sample KB31752_FD_96881 | JGI IMG/M metagenome (GOLD analysis project Ga0134126, IMG submission 96881) | Terrestrial soil microbial communities with excess Nitrogen fertilizer from Kellogg Biological Station, Michigan, USA - KB3-175-2 | ecosystem: Environmental > Terrestrial > Soil > Unclassified ...
CCAGAGACTTGGCCGAGACCAGATTGTGCCGCGCATTCCAATCCTCGAGCAGACCGACATAGGCCTTCAGCCGCGCCAGTGTTTCACGTGAAACACCGGTCCGCGCCGCGAAATCTTCCGGCCCGAAGGCCTCAGGCGCATTTGGCTCGGACATGCGCCAGCACGAGGGTTAGGGCGGCCGGGGTCACGCCATCGATACGGGCGGCCTGGCCGAGGGTTGCCGGCCGGACATGGCCGAGCTTCTAAGCGGCTTCCGTCGAGAGGCCGCGGATCGCGCGGTAGTCAATCGATTCCGGCAGCCGGAGGGCCTCGTCTCTGCGGAATGCCACGATGTCGGCCTCCTGGCGGTCGAGATAGCCGGCGTACTGGCTGTCGATCTCCAGCTGCTCGGCAATGTCGGGCGCGAAATCACCGATCTGCGGCCAGATGCGGGCAAGGGCGGCCAGGTCGACATCGGGCAGGCTGAGAAGGTCCAGCGCAGTGCGCCGCACGCCGTCAAGACGAACGCCGAGACCGCATTTCTGGGCTTCATTGGGCGTCAGATTGAAGCTCCGCATCGCCGCTCGCGCAGCTTCGAGCCGCTCCATTTTGGTGGCAAAGGCGCTGCTGCGCGCGGCTCCAACACAGCCTGCCCGTTCGCCAATCGCCGTCAAACGCCGGTCGGCATTGTCAGCGCGCAGCGAGAGCCGGTACTCGGCGCGGCTCGTGAACATGCGGTACGGCTCGCTGACTCCCTTCGTCACCAGGTCGTCGATCAGGACGCCGATATAGGCCTGGGCGCGATCGAGGATGACCGGCCCGGTCCCGCCGGCCGCCCGCGCGGCGTTCAAGCCGGCCATCAGGCCCTGAGCCGCCGCCTCCTCGTAACCGGTCGTGCCGTTGATCTGGCCCGCCAGATAAAGGCCTCGAAGCGCCTTGGTCTCCAGCGACGGCCTCAGTTCCCGCGGATCGACATAGTCGTACTCGATGGCGTAGCCAGGTCGCTTCACGCCCACTCTCTCCAGCCCGGGAATCGTGGCTAGCAGGGCGTGTTGCACGTCCTCAGGAAGAGACGTCGAAATTCCGTTGGGATAGACGGTATCGTCGTCCAGGCCTTCCGGTTCGAGGAAGATCTGATGGCTGTCGCGGCCGGCGAAGCGCACGACCTTGTCCTCGATCGAGGGGCAATAGCGCGGGCCGGTCGACTCGATCTGCCCGGAATACATTGGCGCGCGATGCAGATTGGCGCGGATGACAGCGTGGGTCTCAGCCGTAGTGCGGGTGATGTGGCAAACCGTCTGCGGTGCCGTAATCGCATGCGTCAGGAACGAGAATGGCGTCGGCGGATCGTCGCCGTGTTGCACTTCGAGCCTGGCCCAGTCGATGGTCTTGCCGTCGAGCCGGGGAGGCGTGCCGGTCTTCAGCCGGCCCAGCGCGAAACCTGCCGATTCCAGCGTCTTCGACAGTCCGACGGAGGGCGCGTCGCCCACCCTGCCGGCCGGGATCTTGGTCTCGCCAATGTGGATCAGGCCGCGCAGGAATGTGCCGGTGGTGAGCACCACCGCACCACAACGTATTGTTTTCGCGCTGGCGGTCACGACCCCCACGACGCGACCGTCCTCGATCAGGAGATCCTCGGCCGCCGCGGCCATGATCGTCAAATTGGCCGTTTCCGCGAGCGCGCGCTGCATCGCCTGGCGATAGAGCTTGCGGTCGGCCTGCGCCCGCGGTCCGCGGACGGCCGGTCCCTTGCGCCGATTCAGCAGCCGGAACTGGATGCCGGCCGCGTCGGCAACCCGGCCCATCAGGCCGTCCATGGCATCGATTTCGCGGACCAGATGCCCCTTGCCCACCCCACCGATGGCGGGATTGCAGGACATCTCGCCGATCGTCTCCAACTTGTGCGTGAGCAGCAAGGTGCGGGTGCCGAACCGCGCCGCGGCCGCCGCGGCCTCGCATCCGGAGTGACCGCCGCCGATCACGATGACGTCGAACCCATCCATGCGGCGCTCAATAGGGGAGGGCGGCGCCGGTCTCAAGTCGCGAAGCGGCATCCGTGCAAAAAAGTCGGCAAGGCCAATGTTTCACGTGAAACATCGTCACTTCCCGATGCAGAAATCACGGAACACGACGTCCAGAAGGTCCTCGACATCGACGCGTCCGGTGATCCGTCCAATCGCACGGACGGCAAGGCGAAGCTCCTCGGCAAAGAGTTCGGGAGCCTCGGCTTCTAGGGAGCGGCGGAGCGCTTCGACGGCCTCTGTCAGGGCGTGTCGGTGCCGAGCGCGGGTGAGGACAGGGCTCTCATTCGCCGGCTGCAGTCGCGTCGTAACTATTTTTCCTATTTCTCCCAATAGCTTATCGATTCCTTCGCCAGTCCGAAGCGACAATTTCAGCCCGACGCGGATAGCAGGACTTGGCAAGTCGATCTTGTTCCAGACAATTAGATCGGCCCGCGCATCCGGGGGCAGCCCCGCGCGAGGATCGGTCGAGCTGGCATCCAGCAGCAGAACGACCAGGTCGGATTGCGCCGCGCGGGCCAGTGCGCGGCGGACGCCTTCGCTCTCGACAGCATCGGCGGCTTCACGCAGCCCGGCCGTGTCGGCGACGATCACCTCGTATCCGCCGATATCGAGCCGCACCTCGATGATGTCGCGCGTCGTTCCCGCGGTTTCGGCCACGATCGCAACATCGCGTCGGGCCAGCGCGTTGACGAGCGAGCTCTTTCCGGCGTTCGGTGGACCGATCACCGTTAAATAGATGCCGTCACGGACCAGCTCGCCGCGTCGAGAGTCCAGCAGATGTCGATCAATTTCGTTAATAGTATCAGATACTTGTTCAGATGTCCGGCGGCGCAGATCGACTGGCAGTTCTTCGTCCGAAAAGTCGATTTCCGCCTCGGCCCAGGCCAGCGCCCGCAACAGCGCCACGCGCCAGCCCTCGTAGAGGCTACTCAGTCCGCCACCATATTGCCCAAGCGCCTGACGGCGTTGAGCATCGGTCTCGGCATCGACGAGATCGATCAGCGCTTCGGCCTGGAGCAGATCGAGCTTGCCGCTTTCGACGGCGCGGCGCGTGAACGCGCCGGGCTCGGCCGGCCGAGTCCCGCCAATCATGCCGATCGCATCCAGCAGCTTCCCCACGATCGCGCGCCCGCCATGGACGTGGAATTCGACGACATCCTCGCCGGTGAAGCTTGCCGGCCCGGGAAACCACAGGACCAGCGCCTGGTCGATCACTGCGCCGTCCGGGCCCGTCAAAGACCTCAAACTGGCCTTACGCGGTTCGGGCAAAGCGCCGCAAAAGCCCCGAAAAACCGCCGCCGCGGCCGGCCCCGAGACACGCACCACCGCTACGCCGGCGCGCCCCGGCGCCGACGACAGCGCATAGATCGTGTCGCTCATCCCTTGGTTTTATCCGAATCCTTGCGGGTCCCGGCGGCGCGCCGCGCACTGTCAAACAGGAAGCGCTGGAACTGCTCGAAGCCCTGGCCGCCCAGCGGCATCCAGGCCCGCATCATGGCCTCCGGATCGTTGATGTCGATCGCCGCCTTCATGCGCTTTTCGACCTCGGCCATCATGCGCTCCTGGGCCTTGGAGACGTCGGGCAGGCCCAAGAACTTGCGCGCCTCCTCCGGCGTCATGTCGATCTGGATATTCACCTTCATCGGCCTTAACCCCGATTTGCGGGACGCTTGTTAGCTGCGTCCGCCGCCGCTAGAAGCTTCCCCCGATCCAGCCGTCCAATGCAACGCTGCGGCGTCGCCGCTCCACGGAAACGACCACATGAACCGTCTCGCGCACGAATCCAGCCCCTATCTGCTCGCCCACAAGGACAATCCCGTAGATTGGTATCCCTGGGGCCCGGAAGCGCTGGCGGCCGCGGCGGCCCAGAACAAGCCGATCTTCCTCTCCATCGGCTATAGCGCCTGCCACTGGTGCAACGCGATGACGGCGGAGAGCTTCAGCGATCCGGAGATCGCCGCCATCCTGAACGACAACTTCATCAACATCCTCGTCGACCGCGAGGAACGCCCCGATGTCGACCAGTGCTACCAGGCCGCTGCCAATGTCATGGGTCATGCCGGCGGCTGGCCGCTCAGCGCCTTCCTGACATCGAAGAAGGTGCCGTTCCTCACCGGTACCTATTTCCCGAACGAAGAACGCACCGGCCAGGCGCCGCCGTTCCGAAACATCCTCAACGACATCCTGCGCAGCGTCCGCGACGAGCAGGAGCAGGTCAGCGCCGTCAGCGAGAACGTGCTGGCCCAGCTCGGCAATCTCTGGCTGCGCGATCTGCGCGGGCCGATCGGCCCCGACATGATCGACAGTGCCGCCGTGCGCACCGGGCAGCGCTTCGACGTCTTCTTCGGCGGGTTGACCGCGCAACAGCCGAAATTTCCCTCCGTCACCCACCTCGAAGTGCTGCTGCGCGGCTTCCTGCGCACCGGCATGAACCAGTTCATCCAGCTCAGCGGACAGACGCTCGACAACATCCTGCTGGGCGGCATGTGGGACCATGCCGGCGGCGGCTTCTTCCGCTATGCGCAGGACGAGCGCTGGATCGTTCCGCAATTCGAAAAGACGCTGGTGGACAACGCGCTGCTGCTCGGCCTGATGACCGAGTTCTGGAAGCTCAACCGCAACAGGCTGTGCGCCGAGCGCGTGCCCCAGACCGTCGATTTCCTGCTGCGCGAGATGCGCAACGGCGCCGGCTTCGCCTGCGCCATCAATGCCGATTCCGAAGGGCTCGAGCAGGGCGCCTATTATCTGTGGACCGAGCCGGAGATCGACGCGGCGCTGATGGGCACCTTCATCGCCAAGTTCAAGTCGGCCTATGGCGTGTCGCGCGACGGCAATTACAACGGCAAAACCGTGGTGCAGCGCCTCTACTCCGCCGCGCCTTATCCGCAGTCCGACGCCGACGAAGCGCTGCTCGCCAAGCAGTGCGACCTCCTGCTGGCGGCGCGCCGCCAGCGCAAGGCGCCCAAGCGCGACGAGAAGATACTGGCCGACGCCAACGGCCTCACCGTCGCATCGCTTGCCTATGCCGGCGGCGCCTTCCAGAACACCCAGTGGGTGCAGGCGGCGATCGAGGCCTTCGAATTTGTCGTCAAGGCGCTCGGCGAAGGCGACCGGCTGTATCACAGCTGGATCGACGGCAAGCGCGGCGCCCCCGGCTTCGCCGACGACTACGCGCAGATGGCACGCGCCGCGCTGGCGCTCTACGAAGTCGCGGGCGACAAGCGCTATCTCGACTTCGCCAAGCGCTGGACGCGCGTCCTGAACGAGCATTTCTGGGACGCCGACCGCGCCGGCTATTGCTTCACCGCCGACGATGCGGAAACCATGATCGTCCGCGCACGGATGACATTCGACCAGCCCGCGCCGTCCGCCAACGCCACCATGCTGAAGGTCCTGACCTGCCTGATGATGGCGACCGGCGACGCCGGCTATGCCGACCGCATCAACAGTCTGGTCGGCGCCTTCGCGGGCGAGGCCCAGCGCGTCTTCATCTCCATGCCGTCGTATTTCTCCGGACTGGAATTCGCCGTTACGTCCCTGCAGCTCGCGGTCATCGGCCCGCCCACCAGCGCCAAGACCCATGAGCTGACCAACGCGATCCTGGGCGTCTGCCTGCACAACTGCTTCCTGACCGTGATGGCGCCCGGCGACTCGTTCCCCGAGAACCATCCGATGTTCGGCAAGCAGATGCAGAACGGCCAACCCACCGCCTATGTCTGCCAGCGCGGCCAGGTCTCGTCGCCCATCACCAATGCGGTGACGCTGACCCAGATGCTGCAGCAGCCGGCGCAGCGCCCGGGCACCAGGCCGCAATAGGCGCCGATTGTCCTGAAGGCCATGAACCCGTTAACCTCTGTGAAAACCGGGGAGGCGGGCATGGCCGGCCACGAAGTCAGGATCAAAAGCAGTCCGCATGGTGAGTTCAGCGCCTATCTGGCGGCACCCGCTTCCGGGCGCGGGCCGGGCGTCGTCGTCATCCAGGAAATCTTCGGCGTCAACCAGGTGATGCGCGCGATCGCCGACGAATTCGCGGCGCGCGGCTATTTCGCGCTCTGCCCGGATCTCTTCTGGCGGCTTGAGCCCGGCGTGCAGCTCACCGACCGCACCGATGCGGAATGGCAGCGTGCCTTCGATTTGATGAACCGCTTCGACCAGGACGCCGGCGTCAAGGACATCCAGAACACGATCGGCTATCTCCGCCGCTCGGTGACGGGATGCACCGGCAAGGTCGGCGCCGTCGGCTACTGCCTGGGCGGGCTGCTCGCCTATCTCACCGCGGCGCGCACCGATGCGGATGCCTGTGTCGGCTATTACGGCGTGAACATCCAGGACAAGCTCGGCGAAGCCGGCAAGATTCGAAAGCCGCTGATGCTGCACATCGCGGCCAAGGACGAATATGTTCCGCCGGAGGCGCAGCAGAAGATCGTCGAGGGTCTGAAGGGCAACAACTTCGTCACCATCCACACCTATGCCGAGATGAACCACGCCTTTGCCCGCCCGGGCGGGGCGCATTACGACAAGGCCTGCGCCGATCTTGCCAATGGCCGTACCTCGACATTCTTCCGGCAGTACCTGAGTTAGTCGTCGCGCGGCGCCGGATTCGGCGCGCAGCTGCGTTGAACGCGGGTCCGCAGGAGGCCCGCATGTACCGCTCCGTTCTCGCCGCCCTCGCTCTCGCGGTCCTGGCGTCGTTTCCCGCTTGCGCCGCGGCGCCGCCGACGGTCACCATCGACAGCGGCGCGCTCGCCGGCTCCGACGAGAGCGGCATCGACGTCTACAAGGGCATTCCCTATGCGGCACCGCCTGTCGGCGAGATGCGCTGGATGCCGCCCGCGCCACCTGCGCCGTGGAGCGGTACGCGACCGGCGACAGCCTTCGGCGCCATCTGCCCGCAACCGCCGCGCCCCGACCGCGCCATTGCCGCCGGCGCCGGCCTTCCGCAGAGCGAAGACTGCCTGTCGCTCAATGTCTGGGCGCCGCATGACGCCAGACACGCGCCGGTGATGGTTTGGATCCATGGCGGCGGCCACCGCTTCGGTTCGAGCGCCTCGCCGCTCTACGACGGAACGGAATTCGCGCGCGACGGCGTGGTGCTGGTGTCGATCAATTATCGCCTCGGCCTGCTCGGCTATTTCGCCCATCCGGCCCTGATGCGGGCGGCCGCGCCAGGCGCGCCGCTGGGCAATTACGGCCAGATGGACCAGATGGCGGCGCTCTCCTGGGTGAAGCGCAACATCGCGGCCTTCGGCGGCGATCCGGACAACGTCACAGTGTTCGGCGAGTCCGCCGGCGGCTCGAGCATCCTCTATCTCCTCGCCACACCGTCGGCGACGGGCCTGTTCGCCAAGGCGATCGTCGAATCCGGGGGCGGCTGGGGCGCCGAAACCACGCTCGCCGCCAAAGAGAGCGAGGGCAGCGCTTTCGCAACCAAGGCCGGACTGCCGGGCGCCGACGCGACGCTCGATCAGCTCCGCAGCATCCCGGTCGAGAAAACGTTCGACATTCCGATGGCGCTCGGCTTCGGCCCCTTCGTCGACGGCAGGCTGGTCAAGGAATCGCCGCAACACGCCTTCGCGCGCGGCGACGCCACAGATGTGCCGCTCATCATCGGCTCCAACAGCTTCGAGGCTTCGCTGATGCGATCCTTCTCGATCCCGCCCGAACGCATCCTGTCGCGCCTGTCGCCGCAGGCGCGTGCGCTCTATGCCGATGCGGCAACGACCGATGAGGGCCTGGCGCAGGCCGTATTCACCGACACCGTCATGGGTGGCCCGGCGCATTGGGTGGCGGGCAGGGCGTCATCGGGCGCGCCATCCTTCCTCTATCATTTCAGCTATGTGCCCGAGCGCCGCCGCGACAGCGTGCCTGGTGCCGGACATGGCACCGAGATTCCTTACGTCTTCGCAACCGGCACGGCCTTGGCGGCAAGATTCGGGATTTCGTTGGCGCCGAACGACCTCGCGATGGAACAGTTGATGCATTCCTGCTGGGTAGACTTTGCAAAGAGCGGCCGGCCGCTATGCAATGGCTGGCCGGCCTACACGCCGGCGAACGACACGTTGATGGAATTCGGGCCGACGCCAGGTCCAGCCTCGGGCTTCCGCAAGGCGCAGTACCAGGCGCTGGAAGCGATCCTGAAGCCGCAATAGACGCGGGGCCGCCGATTTCGAGCAGCGCTAGCGCGCCAGCGCGTGAATATGCGCAGCGAATTCCACGGGCGCGCTCAGGAAGGGCGAATGGTCGGTGTCCATCACGATCACCGGATCGCAGGGCAGGGCGGCGCACATCGCGGCCTGCGCGTCCAGCGGCACCGCGTTGTCGAAGCGGGTCTGGATGAAAGCCCGCTTGACGCGGCCATAGCGCTCCGGCGTGACATGCACGGGCTGGGTCATCGGCGGGATCGGCTCGGCGCACAATTTCTCGATGGCTCGCGCCGCATCGGCGTCGGAGCTCATGTTGTAGAAGCGGCGACGAATGAGACGATCATCGGTCTTGACAGCGCTGGCGCCGTCAATGGCAAGCGCCGGATCCATCGGCGACTTGGTGACGAAGGCGGAAAAGATCGACTCGCCATCGGGCAGCAGCATGGCCGCCACGTAGATGAGTCGTGCGATGCGTTCCGGCATGCGCTCGGCGATTTCACTCAGCACCGTGCCGCCGGCCGAATGACCGACGAGCACGACCGGCTCTTCCTGCGCGCGCACGACGGCGCCGGCTGCTTCGACGAACTGATCGAGTGTGGCGCGATCGTGTGAGGTCTTGTCGCCGCCGCGCGCCGGCAGATCGAACGCCACGACCTTGTGGCCTTTCGCCTCCAGCAAGGGCCGGACCTTCTCCCAGCACCACGCACCGTGCATATGTCCATGGACAAGAACGATGATCGCCATACACTTCCCCGGAGCGGTATCGTCGGCGCGGACGTTAGGGTGGAAGTCTTGATGAAACCTGAAACGCGCCGCGTAAAACACACCCGATTCGGGTAGGGAGACGATGATGAAAGCGATCCGTTTCGAGACGACCGGGGCCCCCGACGTTCTGCAGTATGTCGATATCGATCTGCCACAACCTGGACCGGGTCAGACGCGTGTAAAACACACCGTCATCGGGGTGAACTTCATCGACACCTATCACCGCTCCGGACTGTACAAGCTGCCGCTTCCGTCAGGCCTGGGCAGCGAAGCCGCCGGCGTGGTCGAGAGCGTCGGTCCCGGCGTCACGGCGCTCAAGCCCGGCGATCGCGTCGCCTATGCCGGCTGGATGGGCGCCTATGCGCAGGCGAACAACATTCCGGCCGACCGGCTGGTCAAGATCCCGCAAGGCATCGGCGACGAAATCGCGGCGGCCGCGATGCTCAAAGGCATGACGGCGCAATATCTGTTGAAGCGCACCTATCCCGTGAAGCGCGGCGAGACGATCCTGTTCCATGCCGCGGCCGGCGGCGTGGGGCTGATCGCCGGCCAGTGGGCGAAGCACCTGGGCGCCATGGTGATCGGCACGGTCGGTTCCGACGACAAGAGCGCGCTGGCCCGGGAGAACGGCTATGCGCATGTGCTCAGCTCGCGCGACTCGGGTTGGCCGAAGCAGGTACGCGAATTGTCCGGCGGCCGGGGCGTGCCGGTGGTCTATGATTCGATCGGCAAGGACACGTTCGCCGGCTCGCTCGACAGTCTCGCGGTGCGCGGGATGCTGGTGAGTTTCGGCAATTCATCGGGCGCGGTGCCGGCCTTCGAGCCGGGCATTTTGAGCGCCAAGGGCTCGCTCTACCTGACGCGGCCGACGCTCGGCCACTACACGCGCACCGCCCAGGAGCTGCAAGAGACCGCCGACGATCTCTTCGCGGCGATCGCCGCGGGCGCGGTCAGGATCGCGGTCCATCAGCGCTTTGCGCTGGCCGACGCGCGCAAGGCACATGAGGCGCTGCATTCGCGCGCCACGACCGGCGCGACGGTTCTCATTCCCTAGGATTATAGGTCAGGACGCCTACTCCGCGGCCTGCTTCTGCTCGGGGCGCATGTAGATCGTGTTCCTGGGCCGCGCCATCACCCGCTGCACCATCGGCTCGAAGGCCCCGAGCGGCATGGTGTCATAGGCCGGATCGAAGGCGTTCTGGTCGTGACGGGCGCAGAAGCGCGCGGTGTATTCGAAGTGCGGATGGCCGCGGAATTGCTCGCGCATGTCGCGGTCGAGCCCGAGATAGTGGAAGAAGTAATAGCCCTGGAAGATGCCGTGATGCGCCATCATCCAGCAATTCGCCTCCGACACATAGGGCTTCATGATGGTGGCGCCGAGCTCGGCATGGCTGGCCGACGCCAGGATGTCGCCGATATCGTGCATCAGGGCGCAGACGACGTATTCCTCATCCATGCCGTCGCGATGCGCGAGCGTCGCCGATTGCAGTGAATGCTCGAGCCGGTCGACCGCGAAGCCGCCGCAATCGCCCTTGAGCATCCTGAGATGCGCCAGCACCCGGTTCGGCAGATCGCGGTTGAAGGCGACCGAGGCGGCGGCGATCTTCATCCAGTCGTCCTGCGTGCCGTCGGCCATTGCCTTGAACTGCGCCCGTTCGGAAGGATGCTCGGTCATGCTGAACCCGCCTCGAATGTCAGGGCCGCAGTGTCCGTCCGCCGCCGCCCAGCGTCAACACGAGCCGCTCGATCCCGTCGGCGACCGCGTCCGGATGGGTCATCGGCGCCAGGTGGTGCAGGTTCAGGCGCAGGACCGGCGCGCCCAACTCGGCGGCGCCAGCGGCGTCGGTGGCGTAGGCCTCGCTGAGCTGGAGATAGGCGAAGGCAAGATCGAGCGGCAGCGCAGGCGCCGGCTCTTCGAAATAGGCCAGCGGCAGCTCGCCCTGCTCGGCAAGGAAAGCGGCGCCCATCGCGCGGTCGGGAAGCAGCGCCTCCATCGCGCCTTTCGGCCACCAGGCATGCCAGGGCGGCAACTTGCCGGCCTTGGCGAGGCCCCTCAGTCGCGCGCCCAGCTCCGGCGGCACGCCGGCGAACCAGCTCTCCCCCGGATGCGGCAGCAGCGCATCCACGAACACCGCGCCGCGCAGGCGTCCCTCGGCGAGCGCCGCGATCGCCGGCACCAGCGCACCGGCGCCGCTATGGGCAACCACGATCGTATCGTCACGGACGGCGGACGCAGCGCCTTCGGCGAGGGCCGCGTAATACGGCCCTTCCCCGGCCATCAGCGGCGTCAGGTCCGGCACCGCGACGGCATGGCCGCGCGCCCGCAATACGGGCGCGAGCCTGTTCCAGGTCGCCGGTCCCACCAGCGGGCTGTGCAGCAGCGCGAGATTCACCGCTGCGCGCCGCTCAGGTGTTCATGCTGTCGAAGAAATCCGCGTTGTTCTTGGCCGAACGCAGCTTGTCGAGCAGGAACTCGATCGCATCGATCGTGCCCATCGGCGCCAGGATGCGGCGCAGGACATAGGTCTTGGCGAGCGTGTTCTTGTCGAGCAGCAGCTCATCCTTGCGGGTGCCGGATTTGAGGATGTCGATCGCCGGGAAGATGCGCTTGTCGGCGACCTTGCGGTCCAGGATGATTTCGGAGTTACCCGTGCCCTTGAACTCCTCGAAGATCACCTCGTCCATGCGGCTGCCGGTGTCGATCAGCGCGGTCGCGATGATGGTGAGCGAGCCGCCTTCCTCGATGTTGCGGGCCGCACCGAAGAAGCGCTTGGCCGCTGCAGCGCGTTGGCGTCGACGCCGCCGGTCAGCACCTTGCCGGAGGACGGCACGACGGTGTTGTAGGCGCGGCCGAGGCGGGTGATCGAGTCGAGCAGGATCACCACGTCGCGCTTGTGCTCGACAAGGCGCTTGGCCTTCTCGATCACCATCTCGGCGACCTGGACGTGCCGGCTGGCCGGCTCGTCGAAGGTCGACGAGATCACTTCGCCCTTCACCGAGCGCTGCATGTCGGTGACTTCTTCCGGCCGCTCGTCGATCAGCAACACGATCAGATAGCACTCGGGATGGTTGGCGCTGATCGCCTTGGCGATGTTCTGCAGGATGACGGTCTTGCCGGTGCGCGGCTGGGCGGTGATCAGCGCGCGCTGGCCCATGCCCTGCGGCGCCACGATGTCGATGACGCGTCCCGTCTTGTCCTTGATGGTGGGGTCCTTCAACTCCATGTTCAGCCACCGCGTCGGATAGAGCGGCGTCAGATTGTCGAAATGGACCTTGTGCTTGATCTTCTCCGGGTCCTCGAAATTGATCGAGGAGACCTTGAGCAGCGCGAAATAGCGCTCGCCGTCCTTCGGCGATCGGATCGGACCTTCGACCGTGTCGCCGGTGCGCAAGCCGAAACGACGGATCTGCGACGGGCTGACATAGATGTCATCGGGTCCCGCGAGGTAGTTGGATTCGGGACTGCGCAGGAAGCCGAAGCCGTCCTGTAGCGTCTCCACCACGCCCTGGCCCATGATCTCGACATTGCGTTCGGCGAGCTCTTTCAGAATCGCGAATAGCATGTCCTGCTTGCGCATCGACGAGGCGTTCTCGATCTCGAGTTCCTCGGCAAAGGCCAGAAGGTCGGTGGGGGATTTGGATTTTAGATCCTGCAGCTTCATGGTCTGCAGGCCTTCTTGAACCGTCATTGTGAATTGCACCTGGGAAACATTGAGGGGAAGAAGCGTGTCCGGCTGGCCTTTAGGAGCGGGATTGCACCGAAGAACCAGCTATGGTCGGAGTTGCCGGCCCGCGCCCGGCTCTTTTGCCGGTTCCGGCGCCGCGCCAATTCGAAGCGTGGATGCCGATGCGTGCCAAGGGGAACGACCCTCTTATAGCGTGATTTGGCCGCGTTGCAAACGCCCGTCAAGTCCGGCGCGTGCGAATTTTCAGTCGAACGGCTTAACCACCACCAGGATCACGATGAAGATCAGCAGAACGAAGGGGATTTCGTTGACGATACGGTAGAAGCGCGCCGGCCGCGTATTCGCATCCCGGGCAAATTTTTTCACCGTTGTTGCGAAGAAGCCATGCAACCCGCTCAACGCCACGACCAGCACGAATTTGATGCGCAACCAGGTGTCCTCATAGGCGCCCGTCACATAGGCAAGCGTCAGGCCCAGGATCCAGACGGCGATCATCGCCGGGTTGATGATCTGACGCAGCAGCTTGCGCTCCATGGTCTTGAACAGTTCCGATTGCGGGGAACCGACCGGCACACCGGCGTGGTAAACGAAGAGCCGCGGCAGGTAGAGCATGCCGGCCATCCAGGCGATCACCGCGATCACGTGCAGTGCGATGATCCAGGCGATGTGATTGGACAGCCACATCATCATCTCGCGCTTCCCTCACAAGGACAGGTGCCGAATTGCGCCGGGCACAGGCGTGCACCGGTTTCGCTCATCGTAGAGCCTGTACCTGCGGCTTGCATCACCATCGCGGCGAGTGCGGCAATGAACGCCGAATGGGTTCCCACCGCCGGCACGCGGCGATAGTCCGGCACGCCGCATTCCCGCGCGAGATCTGCGTATTCGATGTCGAGTTCGACCAGCGTCTCCGAATGCTCAGATACGAAGGCGATCGGCGCCACGATCACGCCCTTGCCTTGCGCGCCGGCACGGCGAATTTCGGCGTCGGTGGCCGGTCCGATCCACTCCAGCGGTCCCACACGGCTCTGATAGCAGACCGTCCAATCCAGTCCGTTCATCCCTAAACGATCCACAATGGCCTGCGCCGTGCGCTCAACTTGCCATTGATAGGGATCGCCCTTCGCTACCGTTCGCTTGGGCAAGCCGTGCGCCGACAAGAGCAGACGGTAATCCACACCCGGCTTCATGCCTGTGAACGCCTGCTCGATAAGTGCTGCTTCGGCGGCAATGAAGCCCGCTGCGTCGGGATAGCAGCAGATTCGTGCCGTCGGCATCGCCATGCCCGCCTGCGTCGCTGCGCGTGACCAATCGGCAAAAGAGGAAGCCGTCGTGGTGGTCGAGTATTGCGGATAGAGTGGCAACAGGACCACACGGTCCGCACCCCAGGCCTTCAACTCTCTCGCCGCTTCATCGCTGAACGGCTTCCAGCAGCGCATTGCGATGAAGCACTTCGCTTTGACGCCATATTCCGCCAACAGCTTGTCCAAAGCATCGGCCTGGGCTCGGGTCTCGGCAAGGATTGGAGAGCTGCCTCCAAGTTTTGCATAGATGGCGCGCGCGAAGGGCGCCCGGCGTCGCGCGATAAACCATGCCAGTGGCCGGCGCAGGAACGCCGGTAACGAAAGGATGGCTGGATCGCCGAACAGATTGCGCAGGAAGGGTTCAACCGCATCCGGCGAGTCCGGTCCGCCGAGGTTGAACAGAACGACCGCTAGTTTCATGCGCCGGTCCCACAGCTTGTTCTACTTCAACAAGGAATCTTAGAATCTAAGATTCTGAAGTTGTTGTAAGGCCTGTGATTTGTGGAAGAGTCGGTGAATGGCTGCTGCTCTAGGCTGGAAACGCCCAAGACTCAAGTGTGCCGCTGGCGGTGCAGGACGTTCGGGCCTTGCCCGTGCTGGTGACAAAAGCGGTATGCTTTGGCGGTTGCGCACGATGGTCGACCGGGTGGGTGCGCTCATGTCCTTCTCAACAGCGTGCGTGGACGAAAAAGGGATGACTTTGTGAATACGCAATTTCATGTGCACCTGGTCTCGGATGCCACCGGCGAGACGCTCAATGCGATCGCACGCGCGGCGCTCGCGCAATTCGAAGGCGTGGTCGTCAACGAGCATTTCTACGCGCTGGTACGCAGCCAGCGCCAGCTCCAGCGCGCCCTGGAGCATATCCGGGCGGAACCCGGTCTGGTTTTTTTTACCCTGGTCAATCCGGAGCTGCGCGCCGAGCTGCAGCGCGAATGCGCGGCCCTGTCTGTACCGTTCTACGACGTGCTTGAGGCGCCTATCGCGGCGATGCGGAATTTCCTCGGAAGCGGTGCTGCGGAAACCCATAGGCCGGGCGGCCAGCACGATGTCGATCAGAAATATCTCTACCGCATCGAGGCGCTCAACTTCGCCATTGCCCATGACGACGGCCAGAATCTCGAAACCCTGGGCGATGCCGAAATCATCCTGACCGGCGCCAGCCGCACCTCGAAAACGCCGACCTGCGTATATCTTGCCCTGCGCGGCTATCGTGCCGCGAATGTGCCGCTGGTCCCCGGCATGCCGCTGCCGGTTGAGCTTCTTGCGGTGAAGAAGCCCCTGATCGTGGGGCTATGGGCTTCGCCGGACCGCCTCGTCCAGGTGCGGCGCAACCGCCTGGCGACTATGGGCGAAGCCCGCGACACCGACTATGTCGATCTCGAAGCTGTGCGGGGCGAGGTGAGCAATACAAGGCGGCTGTTCGAAAGCCAGGACTGGCCTTCGATCGACGTCTCGCGCCGCTCTGTGGAGGAAACCGCCGCGTCGGTCATAAACCTGCTCGCCGAGCGGCAGGACGCGGGCTAGATGGATTTCATCCTTGCCTCCGGCAGTCCATCCCGACGCCGGATCCTGGCGGACGCCGGCGTGGTCTTCACCACGCTGCCTGCAGACATCGACGAGGAGGCGCTCAGGCACCGCTTCCAGTACGAAGGCACGACCGCGGAAAAGATTGCCGACCGTCTGGCGGAGGCCAAGGCGCGCGCCGTGTCCGCTGCGCATCCGGCGGCGCTGGTACTGGGTGCCGACCAGGCGCTGCTTTTTGACGGAGCTGTGATCAACAAATGCCCCGATCTGGCCGCAGCGCGCACCTTGCTCATGCGTCTGCGTGGCCGCACCCATCTGCTGGTTGGCGGCTATGTTCTTGCCCGCGCCGGCGAGCCCGTCTGGCGGCACACCGAGACCGCCAGGCTCGTCATGCGCGATTTCAGCGTCGCCTTCCTCGATGCCTATCTGACCGCCGAAGGCGACGGGATTCTTTCCGCCGTCGGCTGCTACAAGCTCGAAGGCCGCGGCGCGCAGCTTTTCGAGACGGTGGAAGGCGACTATTTTTCCATCCTGGGGCTGGCGCTCCAGCCGCTGCTCGCGGAACTTCGGGCGCAAGGCGTGTTGCAAGCATGAGCCTCACAGGGGCTGCCAGGATTGCCGGCATCATGGGCTGGCCTGTCGCGCAGGCGTTTTCGCCGCGGCTGCACGGATTCTGGCTGGCGGAGCTGAAGATCGACGGCGCGCTGGTGCCGCTGGC
>Ga0134126_10005283_pt1 | contig 16143 bp, 16 predicted proteins | sample KB31752_FD_96881 | JGI IMG/M metagenome (GOLD analysis project Ga0134126, IMG submission 96881) | Terrestrial soil microbial communities with excess Nitrogen fertilizer from Kellogg Biological Station, Michigan, USA - KB3-175-2 | ecosystem: Environmental > Terrestrial > Soil > Unclassified ...
GGCTCGGCAGCCTGTTCATCGCCCACATCGCACCCCGACCAGAAGTTCTTGCCGCCATCACTGCGGGATTCGCGCTGCTCGCCTACGCCACCAACGCCATTAACTATGGCCTGTTCACCGCATCGCTCACCGGCTATATCGTCTTTTTGCTTTCGCTCAATGAGATCCCAGGCCCAGTCATCGCGCACCGCCGCGCCTGGTGCACCGCAATCGGCGCAGCGATCGCTCTCGCGATTCACGCCGATGCCCTGCTGCGGGTACGCGCCCTCTCACGCACCGCAGCTCCGCAATCCGAAAAAGCCGCCTGAGGCGCGTGTCGCGTCCGCTATGTTCTTGCTTTTCTTTCGGTCATGCCCGCAGGAAATCTGCTGTTGGGTGTCCGCAGCACCCTGAACCTGCATCAAGGCTCGCGATACGGCTGATTCGCCGGCGGCGCCTCCAGCGGCGGAAACTTCTGCGGATGCCCGTTCAGCACGTCATCCGCCGCCAGCGTCAGAAACATGAAATTCGACGACCCTCCGCCCAGCACGTACTCCATCTGCTGCCACAGGTAGCCAAAGTCCTTCAGCTCGGGAAAATCCGGCCGGATCAGCGCCGTCCCGCTCACCACGCCGCCCGGAATATACGACGAGTCCGCGCGATTGAAACCGTACGCAATCGTCGCCGAGCGCGCCCCCACGCCCGATGCAAACGATGCGGTGTTCGACCCCGGATGCACCCCCAGCATGAAATTCAGTGCGTTCAGCATATAGTCCGCCGACACAATATCCGGAAACGCCTCGTGCAGATAAAACTGCTCCACACCGAACCGCTCGATGTCCCACCCCGCACCCCAGATGTACGGCGTATACGGCACTCCGAACGGCGAATCGGTCGACTGCTTCTTCTCAATCGCCGCAAAATCCCGCCGCACTTCCTCGCGCAGATCGCGCGTGAATGCCGCATCCTTCAACTCCGGCGTGATAGGCGCAATGGCCCAAGCAATCTTCTTCGAGTCTTTGACAATCTGCTGGGCACTCCCCACAATCGCCTCGCGATATTCCGCGCCGCCCGTGGTGCGGAACAACTGCGCCGCCGCAATCATCCGCTCATCGAACGCCTTCGCAGGATCGCTTTCCACTTTCCACAGCGCCTCCGCTGCGCGTACGCATTCATCGGCGAGCCCCGGCTTCGTCGCTTTCAACACGCGTCCCGCGGCGGCCAGCGCAGCAATCGCCTTGTACTCGTGCTCGGGATTCTGCTCTGTAAATATCCATCGATCATCCGGCTTGCCCGAGTCCGTCCCCGTCCGCTCATCCGGCTTCATTTTCGCGTTGTAGAACAGCCCGTCCGTTGCGTTCACCTGGTCGCCCAGCAGCACATATTGTTCGAGCGTCGCCTCCTGCATCCCGCGATACACGCGCCCCATCGCGCGATACCCGCCCAGAATCGTCAGCACCCCGTGCTCCACCTGCTCCAGCACATCGGATTTCCCGTCCGGCACATGAATCTGCGTGCGCAGCGCATTCTCGTCCACCGTGGTGTCGTCGTAATCCAGATGAAACGTCTCGTACGCGCTCGCCAGAATCGACACTTCGTCCGCCTGTGACTCAATGCGCAAATCGAAATCGCCGGCATCGTGCCATCCGCCGCGATTCATCCCCGGAACGGTCTCGCCGGGGGCAAACTTTGTCAGCGTCGATGGCCCCTGCTCGTATCCGTCGAAGTGATTGTGGTTCACCTCGGACATGCGCGCGTCGTCCAGGTGACAAGCACCATGCCACACGCGATACTGCTGCTCCACGCGCATATGACACATCTGCACCGGCAGAAAATATTCGATCACCGGCTGCCATACGCCTCGCTGGTACACATCCGCCGCAATGCGAAACGGCTGCGAAACCGTGCCGCCATACGCCACCTCGTACATGCCCGGCCCCGCAATGCGCGTGAAGTCCAACTCGACATACTTGTAGCGCAGAAAATCACCCCACGCCTTCGCCTTCTCCCGCATCACTTCGTGCGTGCCGCCCTTCGGATCCACCTCCAGCACCCGCGCTTCATCGGCTCCGGGATCGTCGCGGCCCAACTCGATGATCGCCAGCTTCTTCTGCGCAGGGTGATAGCCCACTTGGCTCACATGGACCACCGGCTTGTACGTCCACCCGGGAATCGCATGCGGCGTAATTATCCATTCAATGGCCCCCTTCGTCGCTCCCGGCTTCACCAGCGACCGCACCACAAACCATCCGTTGTTCCGCTTCGATCGCGCATCGAGCAACTGCAGATCGCCCGTCTTCGACTCGATGATCATCTGCTGCGCCTCAGTCTCTGGCGCGACCGAAAGCCTCGGTCCGCTCGCCAGCGGCATCGGCTGCACCTCGCCATCGGCATCGCGCCTCTCCGGCCCATTCGGCTGCGGCGCAAACACGCCCTGCTTGTCGCCCAGAAACCACGTCCTGCCGAACAGATCGTTCGGGAACAGCTCGAAATTGAACCCCACCTTGCCGATGAACGCCGGCGGAATCGGCTTGTCCAGATCCACCGTCACCCGCACCGAATCGCCTTCCCCCTTCACAGTAACCTTGTAGCTGAACTTCAAATCCGGGTAGTTGATCGGATTAAACCCCGTGCGGTTCTTCGTCGGGTCGGGATACTCGAGCGTCGTCGTGATCGTGTTCGCCGCCGCATCCACCACGCGCCCATCCTGTTTCGGCATGGGCTGCCACTGACCCGGCGCCGGATCGAGCCGTACATCTCCGTTCGTCGCCACGCGCACACCATTTTGAATCACCGACACGCCCCCCTGGTGCCCGTCGGGATAAATATCCTGAAACGCCATCACGTTCAACCCCGGCGCCTCAAAGTATTCCTTCTTGTTCAGGCGAAGATCGACCTGCGCCACGCATTGCGCAGCCAACGATGCGAAAACAACGATCCCGAACATGCAGCGAAACGGTTGCGGAAAAGCAAAGCGGCCCATGAGTGTCCTCGTATCTCGTGCGGAAGAAACGTCAGGCTACCAAAGCCGCCGCATCTGGCCAAAATGCTCGCGACGCAGCCGCCGTCCTCTGGGCCGGAAGACCCCAGTCAAAGCAGAGCTGAATCAGATGAACGAGGACACACGGCCTGACGTCGCGGTTCCCTGTTCTCTGTTCCCTGTTGCCTGCCTTTACCCCGGAGGCCACGTATGATGCCGCCCGCCCAATACGTGGATGTGGAGATGATCGACAGTCTGGCCGCCATCCGGGCCGGTATTGATCACCACGCGGTAGCCGCTTCCGAGGCCCTTGTCGCGGGCAATCTGCGCGGCCGCAAGCAGCAGGTGTCCGAGCAGCCCCGCATGCTCTTCGCCGGCGTGCGCCAGAGAGGCAACATGTTCGCGGGGCACCACGAGAAAGTGCACCGGCGACTGCGGGTTGATATCGCTGAAGGCGCAGCACAGTTCGTCCTGGTAGACAGGCTTGGCGGGGATGGAGCCCTCGACGATTTTGCAGAACAGGCAGCTCATCGGGATCAGTGTACAGGAGGGGCAGCCCGACCCCTGTACAACTTGGGAGTTTGTGCCCGGCATCCTATGGCTCGAAATGGGATCCCTTCACTTCACTGGAGATATAGAGATGAAATTACAGTCCACCTTACAGCTTGTTCTTAGAGGCTTGGCGCCGGCCGCACTGCTGCTGGCGTTTGCCGCACCCCGCATGGCCACCGCACAGGCGAGCGCAACCCAGGATCACGTGGTCAGTTCGCAGGCGCTCGATCAGCAACTGACGACCAACTCGGCGACGCGTCAGCAGAACATCGAAACCTTGCAAAATTTGATGGAAACGCCGACCGCGCAGAAGGCGATGCACGATGCGAAGGTGGATCCGCAGCAGATGAAGTCGGCGATTCCGACCCTGACCAATGACGAGCTGGCGAACCTTTCGGCGCGCGTAAACAAGGCGAATAGCGACTTGGCCGCGGGCCATATCGGGCCTGGATTGTTCACCATCGTCATCCTGGTGGTGATCCTGATCATTATCATCATCGTGATCAAAGCTTGATGGCGGCGCGTTGAGAATGCCGAAGAGATGGGCACTGTGCGTGGCGGCGCTTGCGGCAGCCATCATGGCTGCGCAGTCGCCGCCGCCCAGTGCGCAAGCACTGCCAACAAGTGCGCAGGCGCCGCGCGGCGTCTGGCTCGACGTCCCCTTTGTGCATCAGCCGCGCGAAGGTTGCGGGGCTGCCGCCCTTGCCATGGTGATCAAGTATTGGGCCGCGCACCAGGGTGGACCAGCGTCGCCGGCCGATGCCGCCGATGCCGCCGATGTCGACCGCATTCAGCACCAGCTCTATGTGCCGCGCCAGCACGGAATCCCTGCAAGCGCGATGCAAAGCTATCTCCAGCAGCACGGGTTCCGCGTGTTCGCGCTGAGCGGCCGATGGAGCGACCTTGAAGAGCAGCTCGGCAAAGGCCGGCCGCTGATCGCGGCGATTCGGCCCCAGGGGCAGAAGCAGTTCCACTACGTGGTGATTGACGGCGTCGACCCGGCGCGCGGCATGGTGATGATGAACGATCCGGCGGAACGCAAGCTTCTGCCGGAGGAGCGTGTAGCATTCGAGAAAGACTGGGGCGCCACGCACAACTGGATGCTGTTGGCCGTGCCTGCCGCCGCGCAATAATGCCCGGGATTAGGGCGCGTGCGATCGTGGCCTGCACGGTGGCCTGCACGGTGTGGTTGCTCACGGCGATGCTGCCTGGGGTTGCGCACGCGCAATGCGGTGCCGCGTCCGCCCGCGCTTCCCGCATACACACTCTCTACGAGCAGCATGACTGGGCCGCCGTGGCGCAGGCGGCGCAGGGCGAGACGCAGCGCTCGGCCGACGAAAATTTCGACTACGGCATGGCGCTAGCGCACCTGCAGCGCTGGGGCGAGGCCCGTGCGGCGCTGCTGGCGGGGCACGCGGCCTGCCGCGGTGACAAGCGCTTTGCCGTCGAACTGGGCGGAGTGGCGTTCGAACGAAAAAAATATCCCGAGGCGGCGCGCTGGCTGCGCCGCGCGCTCAAGCTCGATCCGGGCGACAAGTACGTGCTGAATTTCGCCGGCACCCTGTATGAACTGATGGGCAATACGGAGGCGGCGCTGAAGTACTGGAACCCCGTTGGCAAGCCGTACGTTGCGAAGCTCGACATCGATCCCAACCTGCGGTTGCGGCGACGCGTGCTGGAACGCGCCTTCGTGTTCAGCCCGGCCGCCGTGTTGCAGCAGAACCAATATCGCGCCACCGAGGTTCGCCTGAAGAGCCTTGGCCTCTTTCCGATGTACGAAATCGGGTTACAGGCGCGAAAAGATGGGCAGGTCGATGCAGAATTTCACGCGGTGGAGCGCGATGGCTTCGGCAGCAATCGCTGGCAGGCGCTGCTTGGCACGCTCGGAGGCTTGCCCTACGAGACGGTGTATCCCGCGTACTTCAATGCGGGCCGCGTCGGTCTGAACATCGAATCCCTGCTGAGGTGGGATGCGCAGAAAAAGCGCGTTTGGGTGGATGCCTCCGCGCCGCTCCACGGGCTGCCGGAGTGGCGCTGGCGCATGAGCGTAGACGCCCGCGCGGAGAACTGGATCGTGCGACGATCGTTTACCGGGACGGCGCCTTCGGAAGGCTCGCTTCACTTGCGCAGAGCGGTTGCGGGCGCGTCGCTGGCATCGCTGGTGAGCGGGAGAACGCAGTGGTCGCTGGGCGCCGAGCTTTCCCACCGCAAATTCACGCACGTGGCGAACGGACCGGCATTCAACGCGGCGCTGCTTTCAAGCGGCTTTCAGGCGAAAGCCACGGGGTCAGTGCAACGGCTGCTGCTGGATTTTCCGGAGTATCGGTTCACTCTCGAGGGAAGCGCGAGTTCGGGCCTGGCGCGATTGTGGTCGAACCCGGCTCGACTCTACGGCCAGTTGCAGGGCGAACTGCGCGCCCATTGGTATCCGCAAGCGGAAGGGAATCGGTACGAATTCGAGCAGCGGGTGCGCGCGGGGGCTGCCATTGGCACGCCGCCGTTCGACGAGCTTTGGATGCTGGGCGTAGAGCGCGACAACGATTTGTGGTATCGCGGAGCGATCGGCACGCGCGATGGGCGCAAGGGCAGCGCTCCGCTGGCAACACGATATGTGCTGTCCAACAGCGACTTCGATCGCCGGGTTTACGGAAACGGCCTGGTGACCATAGCTGCCGGGCCGCTGCTCGATATGGCACGCGCGACGGCGCCCACGGGCATGCTGGCGCCGCACGAGTGGCTGTTCAGCACAGGCGCGGAGGTGAAGGTGACGGTGCTGGGCGTCAGCGCGGTGTTCACCTACGGGCGCGATCTGCGCACGGGAACAAATGCGTTTTATGGAACCGTCGCAAGGTAGTTCCCGCGCAATTCGAAAGGGCCAATCCGCGACGCGGACCGGCCCTTTACGTGCCGCAAAAACTAGACCAGCTTAGCGTCCAGCTCGATCTGTGTGTTGTTGGCGAACAGCTTCGAAATCGGGCAGCCGCTCTTCGCGTTCTGCGCCGCCTCGTTGAACTGCTCCTGGCTCGCGCCCGGAACCTTGGCCGTGGCGGTCAGAGCGATCTTGGTCACCGCGAATCCGCCATCGGTCTTGGCCAGTGTCACCGCTGCCTGGGTCTCAATTCGCTCCGGCGTCAGCCCCGCGCCGCCGAGCTGCGCGCCCAGCGCCATTGAGAAGCAGCTCGCGTGCGCCGCCGCGATCATCTCTTCCGGAGTGGTGCCGGATTCCGCACCCTCAAACCGCGTGGCGAACGAGTAGTTCGCATTCTTCAGCACGCCCGTTGCCGTCGAAATCGTGCCCTTGCCTTCCTTCAGGGAACCTGTCCACACCGCACTTGCTTTGCTTGCCATTCCATTCCTCCTTCGGGGGTTTCCAATCGTGATTGTCGCCGGGCTCGAACGCCGCGCATGGGGATCGCTCGCGCAGCGCATGGGTTGAGGCCCGGGAGTGGATGCCATCTGCGCAGGAGCGCAGCCTGGGACACCTGCCGCCCTTCTTCACGGCAGAAAAGCCCTCTCTTCCATGCTAACCTCGCCCCATGCTTCCGCAGCTCCCCGCCGTCTTCGATTCCGGCGCCGCTACTCCCGCCCAGCAAGCGCACCAACCCGCCGAGGCCCCGGTCGACCACCACTGCCAGATCTGCCCCACCTGCAATCACCGCCTCACCGGGTTCCACTGCAAGCTGGTCTGCACCCACTGCGGCTATTACCTGAGCTGCGCCGACTACTACTGACCATGCGCTTCATGCGCCGCCCTTGAGGGCCGCACCCCGCGCGGTATTCTGTTCCCCGGGCGAGAACTCCTTCTCTTCGTTTTCCGCTCCTGCCCCAGCAGAAGCCACGTGCTTACGCATTCCCTCCGTGTCGTGCGGGATCTTCTTAGATCTACTCTCGCCGCCCCAATACTCTCGTTACTCGCGCTAACGACCGCCTTCGCACAGCCCCATCGCGCTTCTCCCCACTGTGACGTTCTGCCCACCGGCAACGAATGGATATCCCAGCCCGACATCCATGCCGACGATGGCGAGCTCGGTACCTTCAACGTCATTTCCATGCGCCGGCGCGGTTTGCTTGAGGTCGAAGGCGATCACGGCTCTCCCGTTCTTGAGGCGTACCTCGAAATCGCCGGAAACCAACGCCCCTGCACGGCCTTTGGGATCTCCTCGATCAGCCCGGCCAGAGCGCCGAATCCGTATTCATCCTCGGCGTGGGCGTGGAGGAGTTCAGCGCCGCACACGACGCTCGCGCCCTAGAGGAAATTCTCGACTGCGACGGCTTCGACCAGGTCGTCGACCGCGCTGCCGCGTGGTGCCAATTTCCAGGAGATCGTGTCCAGGTTCGGCGGCGCCCTTACCGGACTCGCGCCAAGGCACGCTGGTCTTCATGTTATCCACGCTAAGCAATAGCCAAGAAGCCACCAAGAAGCGCGCGAACAATTTCGGTCATCGGAGATCGTATTCCGACCAAAGCAAAGAAGCACCTATCTTGCAGGTTTCGACTCCGCAGTGTGTAGACTGGAGCCCGGACCGGAGCCCTGCCAATGTCCTACGTTCTCGCCCTCGACCAGGGCACCACCAGTTCGCGCGCCATTCTTTTTGACCAGGCCGGCGCCATCGCGGCCGTCGCCCAAAAGGAATTCCAGCAGTTCTATCCGCAGGCGGGCTGGGTGGAGCACGACCCCATGGAAATCCTCACCAGCCAGATGGCCTGTGCCGTCGAGGCACTCGGCAAACTCGCTGCCCGCCCGCGCGACATCGCAGCCATCGGCATCACCAACCAGCGCGAGACGGTGATTGTGTGGGAACGCGAGACCGGCCGCCCGATTCATCCAGCCATCGTGTGGCAGGACCGCCGCACCGCTGCCGCATGCGCGGAGCTCGAAGCCGCAGGCGCCGGCGACAACATTTCATCGCGCACCGGCCTTGTGATCGATCCCTACTTCTCCGCAACGAAGATACGCTGGATTCTGGACAACGTGCCCGAAGCGCGTGCCCGCGCCGAGCGCGGAGAGCTCGCGTTCGGCACGGTCGATAGCTGGCTTATCTGGCATCTGACCAGCGGCCAATGCCATGTCACTGACATGACGAACGCCTCGCGCACTCTGCTGTTTAGTGTTGTGGAAGGCCGCTGGGATCCGGAACTGCTGCGGCTTTTCTCAATTCCCGAATCTCTTCTTCCCAACGTAGCCTGGTCCAGCGAGCGGGTGGGCGAAGTCACCACCACGCTCGGCCTTGGCGGCATCCCAATTGCGGGCATTGCCGGCGACCAGCAGGCCGCTCTCTTCGGCCAGCTTTGCTGGAAGCCGGGCGAGGCCAAGAACACCTACGGCACCGGGTGCTTCCTGCTGCAGAATATCGGCACCAACTTTGTCCGCTCGAAACACAAACTGATTACGACGATCGCCGCCAGCACGCAGCGCCGCCTGGAGTACGCGCTCGAAGGGTCCATCTTTATTGGGGGAGCGGTTGTGCAGTGGCTGCGCGATAATCTCCGCCTCATCGGCTCCTCTGCCGAGGTGGAGTCGCTTGCGGCAGCCGAGCCCGATGCGGGCGGCCTTGTCTTCGTACCTGCTTTCGTCGGCCTCGGCGCTCCTCACTGGGATCCCCACGCGGGCGGCCTGCTCATCGGGCTACGCCGCGACACGCGGCCGGGGCATATTGCGCGCGCCGCGCTCGAAAGCATCGCGTTCCAGGTAGCTGACGTGCTTGAGGCTGTGCGGAGCGAGACCGGCGAACCGCTCGCGGCCCTGCGCGTCGACGGCGGCGCCGCGGTCAACGATCTGCTTATGCAGTTCCAGGCCGACGTTCTCGGCGTGCCGGTGGTGCGGCCGCAGGTGACGGAGACGACCGCGCTCGGAGCTGCCTACCTGGCCGGACTCGCCGTCGGATTCTGGCACAGCCCCGAAGATCTGCGCAGCCTCCGCGCCGGCGACACCCGCTTCGAACCGCGTATGGATCGCGATGAAGCCGCCCGCCGCCTCGCCCGCTGGCAGCGCGCAGTGGACCGATCGAAAGCCTGGACCGCATAAGATATTCGACGCGCCCATCGCCAGCCGAGCTACGAACTGTGAACTGACAACTGAAAACCGAAGACTAGGATTGAAAACATGCCGCCCCAATGCTCCCACACGGCCGATCACGTCAAGCATGTGCAGCCGCACTCGCACGGCTGCGAGGAGTGTCTCAAAACCGGCGACTCGTGGGTCCACCTGCGCATGTGTCTGGAATGCGGGCACGTGGGCTGCTGCGACTCATCGAAGAACCGCCACGCCCGCGCTCATTTTCACGCCACGCAGCACCCCATCATCCAGTCCGCCGAGCGCGGCGAAGACTGGCGCTGGTGCTACATCGACGATACCTATCTCTGAATCTGCTGTTGCGCGCGTTGTCGCAGGTGCGCGGCTATCCATGAAGCCGCCGCCGCCGCGCTTCTGCTTGGAATCTTGCGCGCCGGGACGGCATGAATGATACTCTGCGGCGGGACATGAAAACGCTTACCTGCGGCGCGCGAATTCCTCCAACGCCGGAGCGTTCCACGGTCCCACTCGGGAGAAGACATGATGCATTCAGAAGACACGCAGCCATCGGTTTTTCACCTCACCCGCCGCGAAGCTCTGCAGGGCATCGCCACTACGGCCGCTGCATCATTGCTTGTGGGCTCCGCCTGGGCCGAGGCCGCGCCGCAGCCTGAATCCGGCTCGAACGCGGACAGCGATCGCCTGCAGCCGTTCAGCAGCAATTGGCGCTTTCACCGTGGCGATGCGTCTGGCGGCGAGACGGCGGCCTTCGATGACTCCGAATGGCGCACCCTCGACCTGCCACACGACTGGACCATCGAAGATATCCCGGGCGCTCCCGACAATCGCGACGCCATCTGGAGCCATGGCACCGATCCACTGCGCAGCGGTCCGTTCGATCTATACGCGAGCGAGGGCCAGGGCGCCACAGGCTGGACGGTCGGCGGCATCGGCTGGTATCGCAAGACCTTTCAGGCGCCGCAAATCCCCGCCGGCGGCCGGGCCGAGATCCGTTTTGAGGGCGTGTATATGAATGCCGATGTGTGGCTCAACGGCATGCATCTCAGCAACCATCCTTATGGCTACACGGGCTTCGCGTTCGATCTGACGCCGCACCTCAAGCCCGGCGCGAACACCATCGCAGTGCGCGTGAACAACACGGGTAAGAACAGCCGCTGGTATTCGGGCTCGGGAATCTATCGCAAGGTGTGGCTCAGCCTTGCGGGTGCGGTCCGCATTCCGCAGTACGGCGTTTACGTGACCACGCCAGAGGTCTCGAAGGATACGGCCACGGTCAAGGTGGATACGATTCTCGAAAACGGATCCTCTGCGGCGCGCGCCGTCACCCTTCGCGTGCGACTGGTTGACGCCGTCGGCCACACAGCCGCCGAAGCGCAATCGAAACCGCGCCTCGCGCCGAATGCGCAGACACCCGTGACTTTGTCGCTGCAGGTCAGGAATCCGCACCTGTGGTCGCCCGCCGATCCGCATCTCTACCATGTCGAGGTCATGATTGACGCTGACGGCAAAGCCGTTGACGCTACTGCCATCAGCATCGGCGTCCGCAAGGTCGAGATCGACGCCGGAAATGGGCTGCGGATCAATGGCGAGAGCCACAAGCTGCGAGGGGGGTGCGTTCATCACGATAACGGCCCTCTCGGCTCCGCATGCATTGCGCGCGCTGAGGAACGCCGTGTCGAGTTGCTCAAGGCGAGCGGCTTCAATGCTATCCGTACCAGTCACAATCCGCCCTCTCCCGATTTCCTCGATGCCTGCGACCGCTTGGGCATGCTGGTGATCGATGAGGCCTTCGACTGCTGGACGCGGGGTAAGAATCCGCAGGACTACAGCCTCTATTTCAAGGAGTGGTGGCAGCGCGATATTGAAGCCATGGTCAAGCGCGACCGCAATCATCCCAGCATTATTCTTTGGAGCATCGGCAATGAGATTGCCGAACGTGCGGAGCCCGAGGGTGTCGTAATTGGCCGCCAGCTTGCCGCTGAGGTAAAGAAGCTCGACGCCACGCGCCCCGTGACCGCCGCGATCTGCGCGCCCTGGGATCACCCGAAGCAGACCTGGAAAGACATGCAGGCCGCGTTCACTTACCTTGATGTGGGCGGCTACAACTACGAGTTGCAGCAGTACGCGCCCGATCATGCCGAGTTCCCGCAACGCATCATGGTCGGCACCGAGTCATTCCCAGAGCAGGTCTACGAGAACTGGAAAGCCATCGACGCCAGCCCATGGGTTATTGGCGATTTTGTCTGGACGGCCATCGACTACATGGGCGAGTCCGGCATCGGGCACGTCTCCGTTTCGCAGGGCGGCGACACCTCCGGGTTTTCCGAGTTCTACCCGTGGTTCAACGCCTACTGCGGCGACATCGACTTGGTCGGCAACAAGAAGCCGCAGTCGTATTTTCGTGATGTGGTGTGGGGCCGCAGTAAGGTGGAGATGGCCATCGAACGGCCGGTGCCCAAGGGCTACAAAACGCATGTGAGCTTATGGGGATGGCGCGACGAGCTGCGCAGTTGGACCTGGCCGGGGGAGGAAGGCGCGCCGCTGAAGGTGCGCGTTTACACTCGCGGCGACGAAGTGCGGCTCTATATGAATGGCAAGCCGGCAGGCGCGGCGCAGCTCACGGAGAAGGATCAGCTCACAGCTACTTTCGATGTGCCGTATGAGGCAGGAGAGTTGAAAGCCGTCGCTCTGGACCACGGCCAGGAGGTTGGAACCATCTCGTTTGCTACCGCCGGCGCGCCGGCGCGTCTGGTCCTTACTCCCGACCGCAGGCAGATTCATGCCAGGCGCGACGACCTTTCGTACGTGATGATCACGCTCGTCGATGCGGAAGGACGCGTCGTTCCGGATGCGAGTCTGCCGGTGCACTTCACCGTGAGCGGAGCCGGCGAACTGGCCGCCGTGGGCAATGGAAACCCCAAGGACGCCTCGAGCTTCCGCCAGCCGCATCGACGGCTCTTTCAGGGCGCATGCCTCGCGGTGCTGCGGCCATCGGGAGAAGCGGGCGAGATTACGCTGCGCGCCGAAGCGCCCGGGCTCGATGCTGCTTCTGTCGTGGTGAAGTCTGCCTAAAGCGGCGAACTCGTCAGCACTCCTGACGCGTAGGTTCCTGGCGCGTAAACGTCAGCGAGGCCGAGTTGATACAGTAGCGCAGGCCAGTGGGCGCGGGGCCGTCGGGGAACACGTGCCCCAGGTGGCCGCCGCAGCGCGCGCATGTCACCTCGATGCGGTGCATGCCGAAGCTGTGATCGTGGTGCTCCTCCACGGCCGTTGAATCCGCGGGTATCATGAAGCTCGGCCACCCGCATTCGGAATCGAACTTGGCGCCTGAGTTGAACAGCATGGCGCCGCAGCCGGCGCAATGATAATCGCCAGTTTCGTGATTCTGCGTGAGCGCACCCGTGAAGGGCCGCTCCGTGCCCTTTTGCCGCAGGACGTGATACTGCTCCGGGGTCAGGCTGGCCTGCCACTCGGCTTCCGACTTCGTCAGCTTCTCAGGGGAAGAAGGCATAATCGCTCCGCTAGCTTTGGATGATCGAATCGGTGCGCGGGTCGCGCCGTCATCCTGCTGGTTGTGGGTACGGCGTAGCATTGACGGGAACGGGCCGCTCATATCTCGGCGATGACGTCGATCTCGACCAGGATGTCGCCGGGCAGGCGCGCGGCCTGCACGGTCGTCCGCGCCGGCGGAGTCACACCCACCGGGGCCAGGTACCGCGCATACACCGCATTCATGGCCGCGAAATCGTTCATATCCTTGAGAAATACTGAGGCCTTCACCGCCCTGCCCAGGCTTGTGCCGGCCGCCTCGAGGATTGCCTTGAGGTTCTCCATCACACGGGTGGTCTGCTCGTTGATGCCGCCGTCCACAATCTTGCCCGTCGCAGGATCGAGCGGCCCCTGCCCGGCGGTGAATACAAGGTTGCCCACGCGGATGCCTTGCGAGTAGGGCCCGAGGGCCGCGGGTGCGCTGGAAGTGGAGACGCGTTCTTTGCTCATGCTCTCATTTTAGCGATCCGGCCGAAGCTCACCGCCACACCGCCAGAATCGCGCTCACCGCCAGAATGCTGACCAGCCAGTAGCCCGAGTTGATGAGGAAGTAGCGGAACGGACGCCCTTCGTAGATGCTCTGCGGATAGAGCGGCGCGGCGAAGAAGGCGATCCAGACGAGGATGCCGGCGTGCAGGCCATGTCGCACATCGTTGGCGTGCGCCCAGCGCAAAATGTGCGCCAGCACAAAGCACAGCAGAAAATCGCCGAACAGCGAAGCGATCATTCCCTTGTATACGCCCTTGGGCTTTTCGCCCATCTGGCGGCCCACAATCGCCACCCAGTGGCGCGCGAACATCGCCGGCGAATACCACGTTGCGCCAATGATCCAGATGAGAAGCGCGCATACCACGAGGGCTGCAAGGTTCACATCATGCAGATGCATAGATCCTCCCCGGGAAATCCTTTATTGAGGCGAACATAGCGAATCGGGCGAATCATTCCGACTCTCGCCGGGCTACCGCGCCTGTGTCAACGGAAAATATTCCGCAACACCTCTTGGCTGCCCCCGCGGCCGCTTTAGCAGACGCTCTCGATGTTGCGATCTCGGTTGCGATCTCGGAAGGATGTTGCCCGGCCCAACTTCGATGGGGCTACTTACGTTTCAACGCCTCCAACTCCTCCAGCGTGCGCGGCCAGTCGGCGCCCAGCAGCCGCGAGAGGCTGCGGTCGGCCAGCACCTTGCCGCCGGTCTGGCAAACGGGGCAGTAGTTGGTCTCGTTATCCGCATACCGGATGCGCTGCACCGTGCTGCCGCATCGCGGGCATGGCTGACCGAACTTTCCATGCACAGCAAACTCCGGACGGAATGCGGTGACTTTCTCGGGAAAAGCCTTTTCGCCTTCTCGTTGCAGCCGTTCCGACCAGTCGGTAAGCAGGCTGCGCGTGGCCGCGTACAGTCGTTCCCAGTCTTCCGGCCTGAGCTTCTGCGTCTGTGCCAGCGGCGAGAGCCGCGCCTGGTGCAGAATCTCGTCAGAGTATGCATTACCCACTCCGCTGATCACTCGCGGATCGGTCAGTGAGCGCTTCAGCGTGTGATTTTCGCGGGTGAGCGCCGCACGAAAGCTGTCAAGCGTTGTGTCCGGCGCAAAGATCTCGATCCCGCCGGGGTCCATTTCGCGCAGGCCCTGCTCGCCGCGTACCATGTGCAGCGATGCACGCCGCTTCGAGCCAGCCTCGGTCAATAACAATGTCCCATTCGCAAAATCGAGCGCGAGAATCGCATTGCGCCCGCCCAGCTTCGCGCCGGCAGGCTTCCAGTGCAGCCGCCCGGCAATCATGAGATGGATGACGAGCCAGACATCGTTATCGACGCCGATAGCGATGCGTTTGCCGATCCGTCGCAGGGCCGTGACTGCGTGCCCCTCCGCCGCAGTTGTTGGTGGATCGACCGTTCGCAGCACAAACGCCGAGCCCAGGCGCACGCGTTCGAGCGTTTGCCCCAGCAAGCGCGATTCAAGCGCGTGAATATACGCGGAGATGTCAGGCAGTTCGGGCACTCAGAACAGAGTGCCGCGCGCTGGCGAATTATGCAACCGTCACAAGCGCCGCTAAGTTCCTCAGCTCAAGATCGTGTTATCGATCAACCGCGTCTCTCCAACCCACGCCGCCACCGCATACAGTGTTCCCGGCGCTGCCGTCTCCACCGGCTCCAGCGTCGACCAGTCCACCAGCGCGATGTAGTCGACCCGTACCGCCGGCTCTCCGGCAAACACCACCCGCGCGGCTGCGGCCAGCTTCTCCGCATCGCGTTCGCCAGCCGCCACAAGACGCTCCATTGCCCGCAGGCTGCGGCTGAGCACCAGGGCCTGCTTCCGCTGCTCCGCGCTGAGGTACACATTGCGCGAGCTCAGTGCCAGTCCATCCGGCTCGCGCACGATGGGACACACCACCAGTTCCAAGCCCATGCGCATGTCCGCAATCATCCGGCGAAGTACTGAGACCTGAGCCGCATCTTTCTGGCCGAAGAAGGCGAAGTCGGGTTCAGCAGCAATGAAGAGCTTCGCCACCACCGTGGCAACACCGCGAAAATGGCCCGGGCGCGACTGCCCGTCGAGGCGATCGCTGATCTGCTCCACTTCGACGAATGTCTCCGCACCTAAGGGATACATCTCCTCGACCGGCGGCGCAAATACCACGTCGGCTCCGAGCGACTCTGCCAGAGCGCAGTCCGCGTCAAACGTCCGCGGATAGCGCGCGTAGTCCTCGTTGGGGCCGAACTGCGTGGGATTGACGAAGATGCTCACCGCGAGAGCCTGCGTGCGCTTGCGCGCGGCGCGGATCAGCGAAGCGTGACCCGCATGCAGAGCACCCATGGTAGGAACCAGGCCGATCGTCTTGCCGGCCTTTCGCGCCGTGCGGGACCAGGCGCGCAGCTCATTGGCGGTGTGGATGATTTGCATGATCAGCGTTAATCGATGTCAGAGTTGGTGTGTTTTGAGCGGAGGAAGGCTTGCGTCACAAGCAGACTCCTTTGCACGAATGACAGGCAAGACCCGCAAGCACACCGACGGCGGTGCATTGAGACCATATGGTCCAGAACAGCACC
>Ga0134126_10005284_pt1 | contig 16140 bp, 10 predicted proteins | sample KB31752_FD_96881 | JGI IMG/M metagenome (GOLD analysis project Ga0134126, IMG submission 96881) | Terrestrial soil microbial communities with excess Nitrogen fertilizer from Kellogg Biological Station, Michigan, USA - KB3-175-2 | ecosystem: Environmental > Terrestrial > Soil > Unclassified ...
CTACTGGGCGCGGAGCCGGGTGCTGGAGCGGTTGAACTATGCGCAGCGGTTATTGCCCGCGGAGGCGGTGCCGACACTGGGGCCGGATGGGACGGGGGTGGGGCATGTGTTCTGGTACACGCTGGACGCGAAGGGGATGGACCTGGGAGACCAGCGGGCGTTGCAGGACTGGTACGTGAAACTGGCGTTGCAGACGGTACCGGGGGTGGCCGAGGTGGCTTCTTTCGGCGGGTTTGAGAAACAGTACCAGGTGGTGGTGGACCCGGTAAAATTGCAGTACTACCAGTTGTCGATGATGGACGTGGTGCGGGCGGTGAAGGCGAACAACAACGACGTGGGGGGCCGCAAATTCGACCAGGGGGATATGTCCTATATCATCCGGGGACTCGGGTATATAAAGAGCCGGGAGGACCTGGAGAATATCGCGGTGGGGAACAACAAGGGGATACCGGTGCGAATAAGGGATATTGGTTCCGCGCAGATGGGCGGTGACCTGCGGCTGGGCATCTTTGACGAGAACGGGCAGGGGGAAGTGGTGGGCGGTATCGTGGTGATGCGCTATGGGGAGAATGCGGACAAGGTGATCGAAGCGGTAAAGAAGAAGATGGCGGACGTGCAGCGGGGTTTACCGGCGGGCGTCACGTTCAAGGTGGCGTATGATCGCAGCGAGTTGATCAAGGCGGCGGTGGGGAATGTCAAGGGGAAGCTCATCGAGGAACTGATCATCGTGTCGGTGATTGTCCTGTTGTTCCTGCTGGATTTTAGGAGTGCACTGAGTATCATCATCCAGATACCGATCACGATCGCAACGAGCTTTATCCTGCTGAATGCGTTCGGCCTGTCGTCGAATATCATGTCGCTCACGGGCATCGCACTGGCGATCGGGGTGATCGTGGACAACGGGATCATTATGTCGGAGAATGCGTATAGGCATCTGGCCGTGGAACAGGCAGCGCTGGCAGCGGGCACAGGAGTTGCCGGGCGAGTGGGGCCGGATGCGGCGGCACGGATTTCCCATACGGCGCGGCTGGAAATAATCCGCAGGGCATGTATCCAGGTGTCGCGGGGAGTATTTTTTTCGACGGTGATCATCATTGCTTCTTTTTTGCCGGTGTTCCTGCTTACGGGGCAGGAGGGGAAGCTGTTCCACCCTTTGGCTTATACGAAGACATTTATCCTGCTGGTGGATGCGGTGCTGGTGGTGACGCTGGCGCCGGTGCTGATCTCGCTTTTTATGCGAGGCCGTTTCACAAAGGAAGACGCCAACCCGGTCACCCGGGTGCTGGAGCGGGTATATGAGTGGGTGATCCGCGGCTGTATGCGGGTACGCTGGCTGACGCTGGGGGTGAATGTGCTGGCGCTGGCAGTCTGTGTGCCGCTGGTATTGAGTTTGGGGCGGGAGTTCATGCCGCCGCTCGATGAGGGGACGATCCTCTTTATGCCCGTGACGCTGCCGGACGTGTCGAATGCGGAGATGAAGCGCCTGTTGCAGGTGCAGGATAAGATCATTGCGTCGCAGCCGGAGGTATCGAATGTGCTGGGTAAGGCGGGGCGTGCGAATACGGCGACGGACAATTCGCCGATCAATATGGTGGAGACGCTCGTGCTGTTGAAGCCTAAAGCGCAGTGGCGGCCGGGGGTGACGAAGGACAGCATCATCCGGGAGCTGAACAGCAAGCTGCAGATCCCGGGCGTGACGAACGGGTGGACGCAGCCGATCATAAACCGGATCAATATGCTCTCGACGGGGATACGGACGGACGTCGGGGTGAAGGTGTTCGGGCAAAATTTAGATACGATCAACGCACTGGCGCAACGGATCCGGGCGGCGTTAAATGGCATTCCAGGTGTAAAGGACCTGTATGTGGACCCGATCACGGGGGGGAAGTACCTCGACATAACCGTGAAGCGGGAGGAGATCGGGCGGTATGGGTTGAGCGTGGATGATGTGAACGCCATCGTGGAGAGCGCGCTGGGGGGTATGAAGCTGACGACGACGGTGGAAGGCCGGCAGCGGTTTTCGGTGAACGCGCGATATGGGCAGGATTTCCGGGATAATCTGACGGCGCTCAGGCGGTTGCAGATACCTACGGCGAGTATGGGGCCGATACCGCTGGAGGCGGTGGCAGATATACAATTGACGGAAGGGCCGCCGATGATCAATTCGGAGAATGCGGCGTTGCGCGGGACGGTACTCTTCAACGTGAGGGACCGGGACCTGGCGGGGACGGTCAGGGAGGCGCAGGAGCGGCTGGATAAGGTGCTGCCGGTTTTGCCAAAGGGCTATTATGTCGAATGGAGCGGGGAGTACGAGAACCTGATCCGCAGCGAAAGGACGCTCGTCTGGATCTTGCCGGTGGTGCTGATGATCATTTTCGGGGCGATGTATTTCGCATTCCGCTCGGCCCGCGAGGCGTTCTTCAGCCTCCTCTCGATCCCCTTCGCCCTCATCGGTGGCGCCCTGGCGATCTATGTATGGCACGTTCACCTGTCCGTTGCCGTTGCCATAGGTTTCATCGCCCTGTTCGGACTTGCTATCGAAACGGGCATCGTCATGGTCATTTATCTCAACGACGCGATGACCCAGCTGGTGGCGGCAAAGGGCAATTCCCGGGAGACGATCACACGGGCGGACCTGCGCGAGGCGGTGATCGCGGGGGCGGTAAAACGGCTGCGGCCCAAGTTGATGACGATGTTGGTGTCGCTGTTTGCGCTGATCCCGATCCTTTGGAGTATTGGAGTGGGCAGTGACGTGATGAAGCCGATCGTGTTACCGATGATCGGTGGGGTGTTGACGTCGGCGACCCATATCCTGCTGGTGACCCCGCTGATCTTTTTGATGACAAAGGAGTATGAGTTGCGTAAGCATGGACGGATAGAAGTAATGGAGGTAAAACACTAATACCATGAGTAAGTTTTTTTGTCTAATAGGATTGTTGAGTGTGCTTTCTGCGCGGGCACAGACGACGATGGATCTTGACAGCATCCTTGCGGTTATTGGTCGCAGTCATCCTGCCTTGCGGTCTTCGGACGCGGAGGCGCGGAGCCTGGACGAGGCGGCGAGGGGGGCGCGGAATTGGGAGTCGCCCACGATTAGTACAGGCTTTTGGATGACGCCCTATGATCCGTCGCTTTGGAAGAAGCAGGCTAACGGATCGTCAGGGATGGGGCAGTATATGGTGTCGGCGGAACAAATGTTTCCGAACCGGCGCAGCCAGGAGGCGGAGGAGAAATACCTGGGCAGCCTGTCGGCGGTGGAGCGGGAAAAAAAGGGGGCTACGGTGAACGAGCTGTATGCGGCGGCGGGACGGGCCTATTTCCAGTGGTTGATCGCGGAGCGACGGAAGACCGTGCTGGATGAGGACGGGAAGCTGCTGGACTATATGATCCGGGACGCGGAGTTGAAGTATAAAAATAACCTGGGGAAGATGGGGGCCTATTACAAGGCAAAGGCGGCGTTGGGGAACCTGGAGAACCGGCGGATTGCATTGGATAATGTGATCCAGCAGCAGCAGATTGCGTTGAATACGCTGATGAGCCGGGATCGGGCTTTCGCCTTTGAGATTGATACGACATATGCGGTTATGGATGTTGCGGACGTGGGTGTGGATAGCGCGAGGCTGCTGGATGGGCGTAGCGATATCCGGGCGGTGAGCGAGAGCATTAGGGTGACAGGGCTGGAACAGGATGCGGAGCGGGCGAAGCTGAAGCCGGAGTTCGGGGTGCGGTATGACCATATGTTTGGTTTTGGAGGATCGCCGTTGCAGTATTCGCTGATGGCAACGGTTAGAGTGCCGGTAGCCTGGTCGTCACGGGCGTCGAAGGCGAATGTGGAAAGTCTGAAATGGAAGGCGCTGTCGCTGGAGGCGGAGCGGGATGCGATGGTGAACCAGGCTGCGGGGGCGGCATATGGATTGAAGCGGGCGATCTTGTCGAAGCAGCGGCAGGTGAAGGTGCTTACGGGGCAGGTGTTGCCGGCGTTGCGGAAGAATTTTCAGACAGTGGAATTGGCGTATGAGCAGAATACGGAGGAGCTGTTTCCGCTGTATGATGCGTGGGAGACGCTGGATAACACACAAATGGAGTATTGGGATGCGGTGGAGAGCCTGCTGTTGATGCAGGTCGAATTAAAACGGGTGTTGGAAATTAAATAAGACGGTATGAAAAGTATCTGGTCATATGCTGCTGTGGCGGTGGTGCTGCTGGCAAGTTGCGGAAGCGGGCCCGCTGGGAAGACGGTGGGACGGGATTCCGGGACTATCGCCACGGCTAAGACGAAGGAGATCTGGACTTGTCCCATGCACCCAGAGGTAGTCAAGGACAAACCGGGAACCTGTCCGGTCTGCGGGATGGACCTGGTGAAAAAAGAGACGGCGGCGCCCAAAGTCAAGGCTATTGGCCTCAACGACCTGCTGCGGCCCACGGATGAGTTTGTCGTATCGTCGGTGCCGGTGACGTCCTTACACCGGGACACCGTTCGGCCGGAGCTGGAGGTATTGGGAACGGTGGGGTATGATACGCGGTTGCAGCATACGATCGCTGCCAGGGTCTCGGGTCGGATCCAAAGATTGTATGTGCGTTACCGTTACCAGCATATTCGTCGGGGGCAAAAGATCATGGATATCTATAGCCCGGAGCTGGCAACGGGGGAACAGGAATATTTGTACCTGGTGAAGAACGACCCAAGCAATGCGGCGATGATCGCCGCGGCTCGTCAGCGGCTGGTGTTGTTGGGGGTGAGCGTGGCACAACTGGCCACGGCGGTAAGAACGGGGACGGCTTCGGCGACGCTGGGGGTCTATAGTCCTTATAGCGGGCATATCCACGAGGCGGGCAATGCGATGCCGGAAGGCAGCCTGAGCGTAGCGGTTGGAGGTGGAATGACCGGGGAACTGCCGGTAAAGGAGGGCATGTATGTGGAGAAGGGCCAGCCGGTGTTCCAGGTGTTCAATATGAACCGGAGCTGGGTGTTGTTGAGTTTGTTTCCCGGTCAGGAAGCGCTGGTGCGGAAGGGCGACCCGGTGGAAGTGGTGCCGGAGACCGCGCCGGATAAGGTGTTTACGGGTCGTGTGGATCTGGTGGAACCGTTGTACCGCGAGGGGGACCGGTCGCCGACGGTGCGGGTGTATTTTGATAACAGCACCCGCGATATTCCAATCGGCAGCGCGGTGAAGGCGACGATCCGGCCGGGGCCGGTGACAGGGAATTGGCTGCCAAAGGAGTCGGTCTTATCGCTGGGAGCGGATAAGGTCGTTTTCCTGCACCAGGACGGAGGGTTTCAGGCGCATAAAGTGACAACGGGGATAACGGGGAAGGACAGGGTACAAATAGTTTCGGGACTTACGGTGGGAGATTCGGTGGCGGCGAATGCGCAGTTTTTGATGGATAGTGAAGATTTTATCAAGGTAAAAAATTGACGGCAATGCGGTATTATCTTATTGCGGTAATGGGGGCTTTCCTGTTAGGGGCCTGCCAGGGAAAGAAGAAAGAACAGGCATCGGCGATAGCTATGAAGTCCGATACGATGTATACCTGTTCGATGCACCCGCAGGTGATGCAGGATAGGCCGGGCAAATGCCCGATCTGCGGGATGAGGCTGATACCGGTAAAAATGGGCATGGAGCAGGAGGGGATGGTGGTATTGAGTGACCAGCAGGTGCGGCTCGGGGGCATACGGGTGGACACGGTCGGCGTAGGCGCCGTAGGAGACCAAATGGTGTTGTCAGGAACCGTGGCGGTGGACGAGACGCATAGCGCGGCGGTGAGCGCGAGGATCGGGGGGCGGATAGAAAAACTGTACTTTAAGGCCGCGGGGGAATACCTGCACAAAGGGGATAAGTTATACGACTTGTATAGCGAGGAGCTGAACAACGCCAAACAGGAATATCTGTTGGCGCTGGACCGGGTGGAGAACCTGGAGGGTGGACTGGTGGACCTCAAGCAGTTGGCGGCAGCGGCGCGGAGCAAGCTACTGTTATGGGGCATAAGCGAGGGCCAGGTGGCGGAGCTGGCGCGGACGCGACAGGCGGGGAACGTGACTTCGTTTTACAGCCCGGCGAGCGGTTATATATCGACGATAGTAAGCCATGAGGGCGACTATTTGTCGCCGGGGACGGTGTTGGTACGGCTGGCGGACCTGTCGGACGTTTGGGTCGAGGCGCAGGTTTACACCTCGCAGTTGTCGGCGCTGGACCAAAATGGCAAAACGGTGGTGCGCTTCCCCGACCTGCCGGGAAAAGAGTTCCCCGCGCGTATCGGTCTGGTAAACCCGGAGGTAGACCCGGCTGGGAGGACCAACCTGGTGCGGGTGGAACTGGCGAACGCCGGCGGCCTGCTCCGGCCGGGGATGGCTGCGGAGGTGACGGTGACGGGTAGGGAACAGCATTCGCTGACCTTGCCGGTGGAAGCGGTGCTGCATAACCCCCGAGGCAACGTGGTCTGGGTGGCGTCGGGACATAACCATTTTAGACCGGTGATGGTTTCGCTTGGGCAGGAGGCGGATGGCCGGGTGGCGATAAGGGCGGGGTTGAAGAGGGGGGATGTGGTAGTAACGCAGGGGGCCTACCTGGTGAACAGCGAGTATGCGTTTAAGCATGGCCAGGACGCGATGGCGGGGATGAAAATGTAAAACTTTAGCAATATGGAGCATAAAATGAATCACGGGCACATGGACATGGGGCGTTCCGACCACGGCGGCCATGACCATCATGCGATGATGATCGCCGATTTCCGCAAGCGGTTTTGGGTGGTGCTGGTGTTGACGGCCCCGGTGATGGCGCTGTCGCCAATGATCCGGCATTGGTTGGGGATACATTGGACATTTATGGGGTCGGGGTATGTGCTGTCGGGGCTGGCTTCGGTGATCTTCATATATGGCGGCTGGCCTTTTTTAAAAGGGTGGTATGACGAAATGAAAGGGTGGAACCCCGGCATGATGACACTCATCGGGTTTGCGATCACGGTGGCGTATGGATATAGCGTGGCGACGGTATTGGGGTTACAGGGAATGGATTTCTTTTGGGAACTGGCCACGCTGATCCTGGTCATGCTGCTGGGGCACTGGATCGAAATGCGTTCGGTGATGGGCGCGTCTAAGGAACTGGAGTTGTTGGTGAAGCTCATGCCGGATGAGGCGCACCTGGTACACGGCGAAGGTTTGGTCGATGTGAAGACAGGGGAACTCAAAGAAAAGGACGTGGTGTTGACAAAGCCGGGCGAGAAGATCGCGGCGGATGGCGTGGTCGTGGAGGGGGAAAGTTATGTGGACGAGAGTTTGCTAACAGGGGAGTCGCGGCCGGTGGAGAAGAAGAAGGGGGACAAGGTGATCGCGGGGGCGCTCAACGGTAACGGAGCTTTGCGGGTGGAGGTGTCGCATGGGGCTAAGGATTCGTATTTGTCGCAGGTGGTACGGTTGGTGGAGGAGGCGCAGGGGGCTAGATCAAAGACACAGCTATTGGCCGATAAAGCAGCGCGATGGCTGACGCTGATTGCCATTGCCGCGGGTATCGGTACGTTTCTGGCCTGGTATCTGTCGGGACATGACCTGGCATTCTCGATAGGGCGGATGGTAACGGTGATCATTATTTGTTGCCCGCACGCGCTGGGGCTGGCGGTGCCATTGGTGGTGGCGAGGTCTACGGCGTTGTCCGCCCGCAATGGACTGCTGATCCGCAACCGGACGGCGTTTGAGAACGCGCGGAAGATAACGACGCTGGTATTTGATAAGACAGGGACGCTGACGGTGGGAAAATTCGAGGTGGTTCGGGTAGAGCCTTTTGGTCAGGGGCTTTCGGAGCAGGACCTGGTGAGGCTGACGGCCGGGCTGGAGCAGAATTCGGCGCACCCGATAGCGGCGGGTATCCTGCGGAAGGCGCAGGCATTGGCAGTGTCGGTACCGAAGGCGGAGGGTTTCAAGGCATTAACGGGGCAGGGGGTGGAAGCTACGTTGGAAGGGCAGGTGATCCGGGTGGTGAGTCCCGGGTATTTGCGGGAGAAGGGGATGGCCTTGCCGGCTGGTTTTGCCACGGCTCCGCAGGAAACGGGGGTTTTTGTGCTCACGGGGGATAAATTAATAGGTTATATCGGGCTGGCGGACCAACTTCGGCCGGAGTCGGCGGAAGCCATTCGGACTTTGCACGCGGCGGGGATCAAGTGTATGTTGTTAACGGGAGATAACGAGGCTGTTGCGGCGCAGGTGAATAAGGAGTTGGATATGGACGGATATTTTGCGCAGGTGTTGCCGCATGAGAAACAGGAAAAGATAAAGGAGCTTCAGGGGAAGGGCGAGTTCGTGGCGATGACGGGGGATGGGGTGAACGACGCGCCGGCCCTGGCGCAGGCCGATATCGGGATCGCGGTGGGCTCGGGGTCGGACATCGCGGCGGAGACGGCAGGGATTGTGCTGGTAAACAGCAACCCATTGGATGTGGTGAAGCTCATCTTGTTTGGGAAGGCAACGTACCGGAAGATGGTGCAGAACCTGGCCTGGGCGACGGGGTATAATGCGGTGGCGATGCCGCTGGCTGCGGGTGTGCTGTATCATTGGGGTGTGCTGCTCAGCCCGGCGGCGGGAGCCGTGTTGATGAGTGCGAGCACGGTAGTGGTGGCGGTGAATGCGGGATTGTTGCGGCTGGGAGAGTAAAGTAGAAAGGTCTCGAATCGTATCGTTGTTGTCGACAATCACCCGTTGCTCGGCGTCAGGATAGCCGTGACAAGTTTGTCGTCGCCGTGGTTGTTCTTTAACGTCACGGTATGGTAAGCACAGGACTGCACGACAAATGTACCGAGCAAGTAACGGAAACGGCATGGTCCAATATGGGGTTGGTGAGTTAACACGTACGATGTTGAATCATGGACTTGTGGATAAATTCCAATTGCTGGTGTTTCCATTCACATTTGGCAAAGGTGGACGATGGTTTGACGGTATGGATATGAAACACTTTAAATTGATTGAATGCAAGACTTATAGATCTGGCACAGTCCTCCTGCGGTACGGTCAAGCTGTGAGCAATTTATAAGTGTTCGAAATAAATTTACAAGGATGACGCGGGCGAGGGCCCCTGTTCGGGTTCACAAATTCTTCCCATCCAAATGCCGTTGCAACAAAGCCCGGTAAGCCTCGCCAATAGGGATCTCTTTTCCTCCTATAAAAAGCTGTGTCTTCTGGATCGAGTCGATCTTTCCAAGGGCGATCACATAGGACTTTTGGATGCGCATAAAACGGGCGGGATCGAGTTTTTCCTCGATGGACTTCAGACTCAGCCGGGTGATGATCTCTTTTCCGGACAACAGATAAATGCGCACATAGTCCTTTACCCCCTCGATAAGCATGATATCCTCCAGCATGACTTTAACCAGTGAATAATTGGCATTGACGAAGACATACTCCTGTGGATCGGCAGGTTGCTGTGATGCCTTCGAGCGTAGTTCGAATAGCTCATGCGCTCGCTGGACGGCTTTGGCGAACCGTGCAAAGGGTACGGGTTTTACGAGATAATCGACAACTTCCAGCTCGAACCCTTCCAATGCATGTTCCTCGAACGCTGTTACGAGGATGGCCAGTGGAGGCTTGCGCAACGAGCTTAGCAGCTCCAACCCTGTGAGACCCGGCATTTGGATGTCCAGGAAAAGCAGATCGACAGGTTCGCGCGTGATCAGCGTCAATGCCTCGGCGGCGGTCCGCGCCTCGCCAATCAGCGTCAAAAAAGGGAATTGCCGGATATTGTCCTCCAGCAGTTCCCGCGCGGGTAACTCGTCGTCTACGATAATACAATTCATGTTCACAAGTTGATAACCAAATTTACGGTATAGAGATCATCTTTTTCCACGATCCGGATCGTATGACTTCGCGGATAAAGCAGATCCAGCCGGCGCCGTACATTGACGAGGCCGATTCCCGACGCCGCCATCTGCCGGCGCGGCCCCCGCCCTACACTGTTTATTACTTTCATTTCAAAGACTTTCCGCTCGCCGTCGATCTCAAGTGCCACATCGATCATAGGGTTGTCGACATCCTCCACGCCGTGCTTGAAGGCATTCTCCACAAACGGTATCAAAAGCATCGGCTCGATAGTGCAGCCTTGGGGGTCGCCCGAAAGGAATAAATTGAAATTAAGTGTATCGCCAAACCGTAAGAGCTGTAGAGTAATATAACTTTTCAGGTATTCGATCTCCTTGTCCAGATCGATCTTCTCGGTGCTGCTGTCATAGAGCATATAACGCATGAGTTGGGAAAGATTGATCAGGGACGGTTCCAAAAGCTCCGATCTTTTCCTGGCCATGGAGACCAGCGTATTCATCAGGTTGAACATAAAGTGCGGACTGATCTGGGACCGCAGAAAATCGAGTTCGGTCTTGAGGTGCATGTTCTCCATCTGCCTGATCCGTTCGGCCTGCCGCATCTTTTCCATATACACGCGGTAAAAAAAGCTGCAAAAGATGACGAGGACGAAAGGAAAGATCAGCGCGATCCGCACTGGTCCTGCCCTGCCCGCATCGGCCGGCAGCCCATGCGCCTGGCTTACTCCGGATAGGTCGCGCATAAAGAAGCTCATCGAGAGCAAAAAGAGACCGAATGCCAGGAGCATTGCCAAAATATACCAGAACTTCCCATAGCGTCGGCGAAGCACCGGGTAGATGAACCACGTGTGTACATAGAATAAGGCAATAACGGTCAAAAAGGAAAAGAAAATATCCGTGAGCGAGCCGGTGCGGGGATCGTTGCGGAATAGCAGGATGCGCAGCGCGAAGGGTAGGACGAAAATGAATGTCCATACCAGCACCGGGATGATGGCCTGGTAACGGCTTAGTTTTTTAGTGATGGACGGCATAGTATCGACGGCATACGTCAAAATTAGGCGGCGGTGGCCGCATTTCCCGAATATTTAGATCAATAAGGTATCAGGCGAGATCAAAACCCGATGATCGTCTACCAAAATATACAACTGCAAAAAGCAGGGGCTTCGTCTGATAAGAGCCCTCGTTAGTCGCATTTACGCAAGTGCGTCTCTTTTTCTTTTTCAGCTTTGCGGCACAATCGAAAAAACAATGAAACGATCAACCAGAAAAACCAATGCCAGGACCGCTATCATAGCGGGTCTTGGCTTTTTAGGGATGTTGGCTTCTGCCGGGGTAACCAGGGCCCAGAGCCGGGGTATACCTACAATCCCCTTCGACAGGATAAGCATGATAACGACCCGGCTTACCCCACATTTTTACACGCTCACCGGCTCGGCCAAAAGCGACCCGGGACATCCGGAAGCAGCCGGAGGACGCATAGGCGTCCTGGTCGGTAACGATGGAGTTTTTATGGTCGACTGTAGCTATGCTCCTCTCTCGGGTAAGATCATGAAAGCTATCAGGAAAATATCGAAAAAGCCCATTCGGTTCCTTGTCAACACACATGAGCATCCGGACCACACCGGCGGCAACCCCAACTTTGCACGGCAAGGTGCCATCGTGATTGCCCGCAAGACAACCCGGGATGCACTGGCGCAGCCGCTTCCCCCTGCAATAGCCGCGGTAATCGGAAGTGCAACGCTCAACAACGACCCGGCCCGTCTGCCGCAAATGACATTGGATGGCAGGTCAGGTGTAACCTTTTTCTTGGATAACGAGACCATCGACCTGATCCCATTGCCCGACGCGCATACCGACGGCGACCTGATCTTACGATTCGAGCAAGAGAACGTGATCATGATCGGCGACTTTTACCGCAACTATGGCTATCCGTTCGTCGACCGCGGGCATGGCGGAACGTTTACGGGGATGCTGGCGGCCCTCGATACCGTGCTGGCGATCGCAGACCCCAATACCAGGCTGGTTCCGGGGCACGGGACCATCGTCGACCGGACGGCGCTGCTGGCCTACCGCGATATGATCACCGATGTCCGGGCCAAAGTTGCGTCGATGATCACAGCGGGAAAAACGAAGCAGGACGTATTGGCTGCCCACCTCACCGCGAACTACGATGCTGAAACGCCCGGCGGGAACGAAGTCCTGCCCGCTGGTCTTGGAACAAGCGCTGGTCGGTTCGTAGCCGCCCTTTACGATGAACTCAAACAAGCAGCCCAATGAAAAAAGCGCTAAGAATAGTCTACTGGACCAGCACGATTCTTTTTGCAACCATCTTCACCACCACCGGCACGCTCTACCTGCTGCATGCCCACACATTTGTCAAGCGGGCTACCGACCTGCATTATCCGGTGTACATGCTGGATATCATCGGTACGGCCAAGATCCTGGGGGCAATCGCCCTGGTGGTGCCACGGTTTAGACGGCTAAAAGAATGGGCATACGCGGGCTTCGCCTTCGATTTTATCGGCGCGATCTGGTCGCATTTCTATGTTCAGGGGTTCGGCGAATATACCCTGATCCTCGTACCCTTTTCTATCCTGATGCTGTCATACGTAAGTTTTCAACGGCTCCAGCGCATAGCACCGATAATACCAATATTACTACTACTAAGCCTAGGCAGCAACGCTCAGGGTCAGCCGTCGCGTCACACGATCAGCGGTACGGTAAAAGCAGCCTCGACGGGGGAAACACTCGTCGGCGCTACGGTCCGGCTCAAGGAAAGACCAGAGAGCAGCACCGCGGCAAATGCTTACGGGTTTTATTCACTATCGGCGCCGCCGGGTAGTTATACCCTGGTGGTCAGCTTCTCGGGCTATAATGCCACGGAAGTCGCCATAAGACTCAACCAGGACCGGACGATGGATGTCGCCCTTGTCGTCAAAGACCAACTGGCGGAGGTCGTGGTAGGCGCAAACCAGCCCAACAACAACCAGATCATCTCCCCGCAAATGGGCGTCGAAAAGCTCAACATGGCGCAGATCAGGAATGTCCCGGTTCTTTTTGGGGAAAAGGATGTGTTGCGTACGATCTCGCTCTTACCGGGAGTACAGCCGGCGGGGGAAGGCAATACCGGTTTCTTCGTCCGCGGCGGGGGCGCCGATCAAAACCTGATCTTGCTTGACGAGGCGCCGGTCTACAATGCGTCGCACCTGTTGGGCTTTTTCTCGACCTTCAATTCCGATGCGATCAAGGATGTCAGCCTGTATAAAGGAGGGATGTCGGCAGAGTATGGTGGCCGGCTGTCGTCCGTGCTCGATGTGAGAATGCTGGATGGGAACAATAAAGCGTTCGGTGTGGAAGGCGGTCTTGGTCTGATATCGTCCCGCATCAAGGTGGAAGGACCGATCACCGAAGACAAGGGTTCGTTTCTCATCAGCGCGCGCCGGACCTATATCGACCTGTTCGCCCATCTGTCGAAGGATTCGCTCGTCAAGGGCAGCTCGCTTTATTTCTATGACCTTAACGCCAAAGCCAACTATCATTTCGACAGCCGGAATGCCTTGTTCCTGTCGGGGTATTTTGGCCATGATGATATCGGGTTGAACAATGTCTTTGGGACGAACTGGGGGAATGCTACCGGGACGCTGCGGTTCAACCATGTGTTCAACAACCGCCTCTTCTCCAATACATCGTTGATCTTCAGCAATTACAATTACGAAGCGGAGAGCTTTCTTACCAATGATGATTTTCAGGCTACTTCCCGGATCAGCGATGTCAACCTCAAAGAAGATCTTCAGCTTACCGCTTCACCTGCCCATACCCTTAAGTTCGGGTTTAATATCCTCCGTCATGCGATTGCGCCGGGTGACATCAGCAGCTCCGCCGCTTCGAGCATCAACAACACCAGCGTAGAAAAACGGTATGGTTTTGAGAATGCACTGTACGTCAGTGACGACTGGAAGGCATCGGAGAAATTGACCGTCCTGTACGGACTTCGTCTTAGCGGGGTGGCGCTGTTGGGTCCGGGAATTTTCAAGACGTATGACCAAATCGGTAAGGCAGTGGATTCTAACAATTATTCATCGGGCCAACTCGTCAAAAATTATGTAAACCTCGAACCGCGGTTCTCCGCCGATTACGTGCTCGATGAAGCGAATTCGATCAAATTGGCGTACAGTCGGAATACGCAAAATATCCATCTGCTGAACAACTCGACGACGTTCAATCCCACGGACATCTATGTGCTCAGCAGCAACAATATCCGGCCGGAGGTTGCCAGCCAGGTCTCGGCGGGCTGGTTTCGGAATTTCCACGAGAACCGGTATGAATTCTCGGCCGAGGTGTATTACAAATGGCTGCAGAACCAGATCGACTATCGGAACGGCGCGAACCTGACGGCCAACCCCGATATCGAATCCCAATTGGTCTTTGGCTCCGGCCGGGCGTATGGACTGGAACTGTATGTAAAGAGAAAATATGGCCGGTTGAACGGCTGGGTGAGCTATACACTTTCCCGTACGGAAGACAAGTTCAGCCAGATCAACAATGGTGAGTATTTTCCGGCTTCGTATGATCGAACCCACAACCTGTCGGCGGTGGGTATTTACCGGATCAATGCCAGATGGACGTTTTCCGGTACCCTAATTTACGCCACGGGGAATGCGGTGAGCTATCCTACCGGAAAATACGTCAATGGCGGCCTGACCACATTTTCCTATTCCGGCCGTAATAATTACCGCGAGCCGGCCAACAATCGTCTGGATGTCAGCGCCACCTGGGAAGGGCGGAAACATGGACGATATCAGTCCAGCTGGACTTTTGGTATCTATAACCTCTATGGACACTGGGACCCCTATACCATCACCTTCCGCAACAGCAAGACGACGCCGGACAAGACTCAAGCGGTAGAGACCAGCCTGTTTCCACATCCCATTCCATCCGCCACCTGGAACTTTAAATTTTAAACATGAAAATACTTTACCCTTGTCTCCTCACAGCGGCCTTGTTTTCCTGCACCAAGGTGATAGATCTCAAACTCGATAGCAACGCCGGGGAGCTGGACATCGAAGCCAATATCACGAACCTGGACACCGTCCAGGAAATATACCTTCGGACCAATGTTCCTTTTTCAGCCGACAACCAGTATCCGCCGGTGAGTCATGCCATCGTGACCGCCACGGACGATGACGGGAGCCGCTACACCTTTACCGAAACCCGGCCCGGCGAGTATGCTAGCCCTGCTTTTGCCGGGATCGCCGGCAGGACCTACCGCTTACAGGTCCAGGTAGACACCCAACAATATGTCGCCACCTCTACCATGCCGCCGTTGGTACGGATGGATTCGCTCACGGACAAGAACCGGCCTTTGAACCGCCCCCAGGATGGCCGTGACCAAAAGGTGATAAGCGTCTACTTTCAGGACCCTGCCGGTATCCCCAATCAATACCGGTTTATCGAATGGGTCGACGGCGTCCAGGTCAACAGCGTCTTCGCTTATGATGATCAACTCACCGATGGACGCTATGTGACCCTCGAGCTGCTGGAGCAGGACATCGATATCTATGCAGGCGACACGGTCAAGGTGGAAATGCAATGCATCGATCAACCCATGTACACCTATTGGTTTGCTTTGGAATCGCAGCAAGGCAACAATTTCAACGGTGCGGTGGCACCCGCCAACCCGCCGACCAATATCAATCCGGAGACGCTTGGCTATTTTAGCGCCCATACGACGCAAACCTTAACGCTTATCGTAAAATAAATCCCCCCATCCTGAAAGATTTGTGACAGCAATTTGTCAAAATGTACCAGCCCCTAACCTGCTTCTTACGCATATTTAAGGGTGACCCCACCCAATAACCAAAAAGACTTGACGATTCGCGACCTGGCGGTTATGCTTGACCTATTCCGGCATCGAGCGCACCGCCCGCCACGAAGATTACAGCATCGTTGTTATGCAATCCGACCATTCCCATGACCAGGAGGCCGATTGCGCCGCCTGGCTGTTCAACAAGCGAATAGACGGCCTGCTGGTCGTCCCGGCCAAAGGCGATCTTCATCATTTACAGCCATTTGTTAGAAAAAACATCCCGGTGGTCCTGCTCGATCGCTTTGCCAATGAGCCCGGCTTTATCAATCTATGCGTCGACAACCGGGCCGCCGGCTATGAAATGACCCGCCACTTACTGGCTCAAGGTGCGAGAAGGATCGTTCATCTCACCTCCGATACAACACTACCCGCCTATGCCCAACGCTGCGAAGGGTACAAAATGGCCCTGGGCGAGGCACAACTGCAGCTAAAGCAACCATATATTATCAGATGCGGGCTTAGCCCCGAAGATGGGA
>Ga0134126_10005285_pt1 | contig 16138 bp, 12 predicted proteins | sample KB31752_FD_96881 | JGI IMG/M metagenome (GOLD analysis project Ga0134126, IMG submission 96881) | Terrestrial soil microbial communities with excess Nitrogen fertilizer from Kellogg Biological Station, Michigan, USA - KB3-175-2 | ecosystem: Environmental > Terrestrial > Soil > Unclassified ...
CATCGGCCGGCGAGTGCCGGCGCGGATCGATGTCTCGATGATGGATTTGATCGGCGCAAAGCCGGTGCCGCTGGCGAGCAGGATGATGGGCCTTTCGGACCCACGCAGATAGAAATCGCCATAAGGCAGCTCCACTCGCAACGGATCCCCGACGGACAGTTTCGACAGCGTCGTCACCGAGAACTTTCCGCCTGCGACGCGCCGGATGTGCAGCTCGGCGCCATCATTGTCGCGCGCGGCGTTCGCCATCGAGAAATTGCGGCGGTCGCCGTCCGCCATGATGACCTGCAGGTACTGTCCCGCCTTGAACGGCGCGCGCAATCCGATCGGAAAGCGCAAGGAGAGGATCGTGACGTCGGGCGCGGGCCGTGCAAGGCGGAAGATCGTTGCGGTGATGGTCTTGCGGCGGAAGATGTCGATGCGCTCGAAGCGCTTGGGACGGATGGTGAGATCCGTGCGCGGCCGCGAGCGGCACATCAGCGCCGTGCCCTCGCGCGCGGTGCGCCGCCCGCGGCCGCGCTGCTCGACCTCGCCGGCAACAAGCCCGGCCTCGCAGGTATTGCAGGCGCCCTTCCTGCAGGAGGAGGGCATGGAATAGCCGGCGCGCTCGGCGGCATCGAGCACGAATTCCTGCGGTTCGCACGGGAAGGCGATGTCGCTGTCGGCGACGCGGACCGTGAAGGTCATGCCACGCCTGCCGTCATGGGGCCGGTGCACGCGGTCATAGCGGCAGCGCCAGCAGGGTATCGAAACGCGAGCTGTCGCAGACGACGATGCGATCCTTCAGTTTTGGCGCGCCGCCATTCAGCCGCCAGGTGTCAATATAGCGGCCGGTGGCGTAAACATCGGTGGCGCCGTCACGCATGATGCGCGCGACAAAGAACGAGGTTTCGCTTCGCACCTCGCCCGCCTCGTGCGAGGCGATCCAGGGCTGGCCGAGGAAATGCCGGTAGACATGCCGCTCATAGATGTTGGCCTCGCGCAGCGAGGCGACACGGTCGCGCAGCATGCCCCTGGAATTGGCGAAGATCACGCCGGCCTCGAGGCCTTGCGAAAAATCGTCGGCGGTCGTGACCTTGTAGGTGCAGTGCTCCTCGAAGAAATCGGGCCATTCCTCGAGCGCACCATTGTCGATGCAGCGCGCGTAGGCGTTCTGGACGTGATTGATAAGCCCGGCGATGTCGTCCACTTAAAGCCCCATCTGCGCGCGATAGGCCTTCCAGAAGCCGCGCACGGAGGCCTCCGTCACCCGGCTTTCGCTCGAGGAGGTCTCAGTGCCGCCCATTTCGAGCACGGCTTCTTCGCCGGCGGCACCGGCGATGCCGCGCTGCACGAAGCCGCCGACGCAGCCGTCCTCCATGGAGATGTAGCCGGCCGGGCCGACCAGGTTGGCCTGCTTCAGCCGGACCAGGCGCTGCTCGGGCGTATCCTCGGCAAACCCGAGCAGGGTCCAGTGCAGATCGGTGCGATCCACACCGCGCGGCACGATCTGGCGCACCGCGATCGCGTTCTGGATCTGCTGCAGGATGAAGGTCGGGAACACCGAGAGAATCTGCAGCGTCACGTCGTCGGGGAATTCCTTGAAGCTCTGCAGCAGCGACGGGTCGGCTAGCCTGAACTCGCTGTCGGCGCGCAGGTTCTGCTCGGCATATTCGCTGTCTTTTGCCGCTGCCGCGGTGTCGATCGCGGAAAAGCTGACGTGATGGACGCCCGAGGGATCGACGATGATGCCGCCGGTCTGCGACAGGCGGTTGAGCTCGAAGGTGGTGAAGAACAGATGCAGGATGCTGGCATGGTAGGAGTCCTTGACGTTCTCGACGTAGAGCTTCCAGTTGTTCGGAAGCGCCTGCGTGTAGCGGCCGAGGATGACCGGCGTGCGGCCACCCATCACGCGAGCGATGCGGGAATAAATCTCCTCGCCGAGATATTCCTCCAGCGGCGCTACGTCGTTCGAGAAGCTGCCAAACACGATACCGAAAGCTTCCGCGAGGCGTAGCTTGCGCGGATTGTGCTGCTCCATGCAGAACGAGGCGGCCATTCCGCCCTTGCCCTTGACGCCGTCCTTGAAGGCGACCTCCCTCAGGTTGCCCTGCCGGTCATAGCTCCAGGCGTGATAGACGCAGGTGAACGCCTTGGTGTTGCCGCGGCTCTCCAGCGCGATCAGCGCGCCGCGATGGGCGCAGCGGTTCTCGAAGGCGTAGAACTCGCCGTCGGAATCCCGTGAGACGATCACCGGGGTGTCGCCGACGAACGTGGTGATGAAGTCGCCGGTGTTTTTCAATTCGATCGACAGGCAGAGATAGTTCCAGGTCGGCCCCTGGAAGATGCGCTTCTGCTCGGCGGCATAAATGTCGCGCTCCTGGAAAATCCAGTAGGGCACGCGGGTCATGCCGTTGCCGGGCCACATGCGGCCGGGACTATCGGCGCTCGTGCGGGTGACTTGATCCAGCATGAAACCTCCCTGACGAATGCGCGGCTGTTGACCGGCGCGCCATCTTGTTCGATTATCGAACGGGTGTTCAAGTCGAGAATCCTGCGTATGGCTGGTTCTGTCAATACGACCGTCGATACCGGCAGGAAGGAACGCGCGGACCGCCTGCCGGAGGGCATGGGCGGGCTCGCCAAGGGGCTTGCGATCATCGAAGCCTTCTCAGCCCAGCGCACGCGGATGACGGTATCGGACGCGGCGCAAGCCTCGGGAACATCGCGCGCTTCGGCGCGCCGCTGCCTGCTGACGCTGACGGAGCTCGGCTATCTCGAATACGACGGAAAATATTTCCGGCCGCAGCCGCGCCTGCTCGCGCTTTCGGCGGCCTATTCAGGCGCGCGCTCGCTGTCGCAGATCGCGCAGCCGTTCCTCGCCGCCGCGCGCGACGAATTGCACGAGTCGATCTCGCTTGCGGTGCTCGATCGCGACGCCGCGCTGTTCGTGGCGCGCGCCGAATCCGAGCGGCTGGTGACGACAGGCATTTCGGTCGGCACCCGCATCGACCTCTATTGCTCGGCGACCGGCAGGGTGCTGCTGTCGGCGTGGTCCGAGGAGCGTCTTTCGGCCTATCTTGATCGGGTCAAGATCGAAGCGCGCACGAAATACTCGCCGGTCAGGAAGGCCGCGCTGCGCGAGGCCGTGCGAAGCGCCACCAGGCAAGGCTATGCCTTCACCGACCAGGAGCTGGAAATCGGCCTGCGTTCGATCGCCGTCCCTGTCAGCAACTCGCGGGGCGCCATCATCGGCGCGATGAGCGCCAGCGCCTCCACGGCGCGCATCTCGCTGGCCCAGATGATCAAGGGCTTTGTGCCGGTGTTGCGCGCGAGCGCCGAAGGCCTGGGTCGGGCGTTGTGAGCAGGGCGCTTGCCGGGCGTGGAGATCCCGTCGCAGCAAGCGTAGCCCGGGATGAGCGAACCGACGTCCGGGATGATTATTGTGACGCTAGCCCGCATGTCGCTTCGCTCATGCGGGCTGCGAGTAGGCAATAGCGGCGACAAGTGATTCGCCTGGATCAGGCAAATCAGCTCGAAAGCTTCTCCCCGTGCGCCTCTCCGTCCTGCCAAGAGCCCCGGAATTCATTGCGCCAAAACCGCGACTTTCGTGAGCGATTTCAGGCTGATTTGGCCTGTCCAGCCCCGCGGCGAAAAATATTCTGCTTCCGTTTTTCGGAAATTCATGGTTGAGTGGCCGCGTCTCGCACCCGATAGAGAGGGGCGCTTCGCGATCGTCACGGACGTTGGGAGCGGGATGCGGTGGACGCGGGCGCATCAACTGACGAGTGATGTTGCAAGCGGACGGCAAAGGCGTGTGGTCCTGATTCCCCGATGCTGGAATCAAGTCCTGCGAGACGGATCGCAGGGCGACGGAGGCAATCAAGCCCGGTCTCCGGGGAGAGCGCGCTATAAGCCGTAAACCATCGCGCAGGGAATGCCGGTTGATTTGGCTGCCCTGTGGTTGCTTGCGTGCGCAAGTGCATTTTTCTTTGCACGCAAGGCTTCGGGTGCGGCCTGCATCCGGCATTCCCTGCGCCCTTGAATTTCGAGGGCGATCCCTGAAGCACCACCCGGGCGCATATGCGCCGCGGGAACGCGAGGTCACGTCCTTGCCGTTTGGCGGGGACATTCGAATGGAAGACTTTGCAATGTCAGCTCGCACTCCCCCGACCTTTCCCTATGGACAGCGCACCACGAAGTGTTAGCCTCGCTTGCTCGATTGGCGCGCGGCGGGTCTTCACATGATCACGATTCCGCAGGTGATGGCGCAGACGCTCGGTTCTTTTCTCGCGACAGAGACGCGGGGGCGCTTCGGTTCGTCGCACGCGCAACTCGCCGACTTCCTGCCCTACGTGTCGAGGCTCGCGATGGAATGCATCGGCAACAGCGACGCGCTCTATCACAACATCGAGCATTCCATGCTCGTCACTCTGGTCGGCCATGACATCCTGATGGGACGTGGGTTGATGCGCTCGACGACGCCGCGCGACTACGCCAATTTCATTCTGGCCTGCCTCACCCATGACATCGGCTATGTGCGCGGCGTGGTGCAGGGCGACGGGGACGATGAATATGTCGCCGACGTGACCGGCCGCACCATCCGCCTGCCGATCGGCTCATCGGATGCGGCGATGGCGCCCTATCATGTCGACCGCTCGAAACTGTTCGTGATCGAGCGGTTCGATATGCTGGATTATATCGATGCGGACCGCATCGCGCGGGCCATCGAATATACCCGCTTTCCCTATCCATCCGATTCCAGCAACGGGCCCGGGGATGACCTGCACGAGGAGGAAGGCCTGCTCCTGCGTGGCGCCGACCTGATCGGCCAGCTCGGCGATCCCAATTACATGCGCAAGGCCAACGCGCTGTTCTACGAGTTCGAGGAGATCGGCCTCAACAAGAAGCTCGGCTACGAGACGCCGGCCGATGTCGTCTACAAATACCCGCAGTTCTACTGGAATAACGTCGCGCCGCAGATCGAGACGGCCATCCGCTATCTCAACGTCACCTCCAGCGGCCGGCAATGGGTCGCCAATCTCTACAGCAACGTCTTCCGCGCCGAGCGCGAGCTGACGCAGTCAGGCCCGCAGATCTAACCCCCATCGCTATCGGATTTTTGATCTTTGCGTGACATCGAGCCATTTTGCGATTAAATACTTTGCATGCGAACTAATTTAGACCAGAAGCCTGACCGCAGGCTGATCTACCTGCTCAACGTCGCGCAACGGCGCCTGCAGCGCTTTATCGCGGCGCAGACCAGGGAAGGCGGGGTGACGGCAGCGCAAAGCGGGCTGCTGTTCGTTCTCGGCCGGCGCGACGGCGTGCTGATGGGCGAGGCGGGATCAGCGCTCGATCTCGGCATGCCCGGCATCTCCGGCCTTGCCGAGCGGATGGTGGAAGCCGGATTGATCGAGAAACGTGCCGATCCCGACGACGGTCGCGCCTGGCGGCTTTGGTTGACGCCAACAGGCCGCAAGGCGCTGGCGCGAACCAAAGCGGGCGTCGCCGAGCTTAGCGCCCGCCTCACCGAAGGCTTCAGTGTCGCCGAGATCGACGTCGTTTCGCGCTGGCTCATCAGCGTGCAGAGCAAATTTCCCAAAGGAGAAGACGAATGACGGAGCACATCAAGAGCGAGCGCAAGGACCACGTCCTGACGCTGACCTTCGCGCGTCCCGACAAGAAGAACGCGCTGACGAATGTGATGTATGGCGCGCTGGCGGACGCCATCGTCGCCGCCGAGACCGACAAGGCGACCCGTGTGATCGTGCTGCGCGGCGAGGGTGACATGTTCACCGCCGGCAACGACGTCGGCGAATTCGCTGATATGGCAACAGGAGCGTTCCGTGGCGAGCGCCACGTCTCCCGCTTCGTCGAGGCGATCGCGCGCTCGACAAGACCCCTGGTCGCTGCCGTGCAGGGCCGCGCGGTCGGCATCGGCACCACCATGCTGCTGCATTGCGATTTCGTGGTGCTCGCCGAGGACGCGCAGCTCTCGACGCCCTTCGTCAACCTGGCGCTGGTGCCGGAAGCCGCCTCCACGCTGCTGATGCCGCTGCGTATCGGCTATGCAAGGGCCTACGAGATGTTTGCGCTCGGCGAAGCCATGGATGCGAAGACCGCGCTTCAGCTCGGTATCGCCAACCGCGTGGTGCCGCTTTCGAAGCTGCATATGGAAGCAGCAATGGTCGCCGCGCGGCTCGCCAGGCTGCCGGCCGGCTCGCTTGCCGCGACCAAGCGGCTGATGCGTAACGCCGAGGTCCTGACTGCGCAGATCGGCGCCGAAAGCGAGTGCTTTGCCGCGCGGCTTCAGACCGCCGAGGCGCGCGAGGTCTTCACAGCCTTCGCCGAAAAGCGGCCGCCCGACTTCGCCAGGCTGGCGTCCTGAATGGTCCTATTCGGCGGCGAGCCGCGCAATTTCCCACCGCGAAAGGAAAATTTTATTCGGCCGGAGATTGCGAGGGCAGCGAGCCGGCAAGTCCGGGTTCATGTGATTTCGCAGCCGGGCGGTTGACGGGGCCGGTCCCCTGGTCCTGGCGCCGTGACCAGGAGATGTAATAGGCGATCGCCGTCATGATCGCGATCCCGCTGGCGCTGACCAGCAGCTGCATCGCGATCGAGTTGGGCTCGGTGATCAGCACGAAGTGTCCGGCAAAGGACAGGAACACGCCGACGCAGAACGAGGCGAGCCATTCCTCGCCGCATGTGATCACCGGCTCGAGCCATTTCGAGCGCAGCGCCGGCCAGTCGCGCGGCACGAAATAGGTAAACAGCAGAGCGAGCGCGAGCAGATGCACGAGCCGATAGAAGGCGAGGTTTTCCTTGGCGCCAGGCCCGAACAGATCGAACCCGAGATTCGGCGCGAGGCGGGCGAATGCGGGCACCTGCGGCCCCATGGTGATGGCCAGTGCGAGGAGAAGATAGCTTGCCGCGGCGATGCGCAGCCAAGGCAGACGAGGCGCGGCGGCAGTCAGCTTCGCACCGTTGACCGCGAACCAGGCGCCGAGCACCGAGAGGAGCTGCCAGCAAAACGGGTTGAAATGCCAGCTTCCGCTCGGAAATGCCGGCAACGACCAGTCGAGCAGGCGCGCGGCGACATAGAGCGCAACCGAGCCTGCGAGCGTGAGGTTGGGCCGGTGCAGCAACGACCACAGCAGCAGGGGAAACGCCAGCATCAGCGCCACGAACAATTGCAACGTATCGAGATTGAGGGGCTTTGCCTGCAGGAGCAGGCCGTGCATCAGCGTCCGTATCGGATGATCGACGAGGCCGGAGACGTTGTATTCGTCGATGATGTCGGTGGTGGCGTATTGCGCCGCGACATTGCTGACGATCCCGATGTAGATCACGAACAGCACCACATAGGCGGCATAGAGCTGCCAGGCGCGTCGGAAAATCCGCGTCGCCGTCACGACGAAACCCCGGTCCAGCGCCATCTTGCCGAAAAACACGGTGGCGGCGTAACCCGACACGAATACGAACACGTCGACGGCGCCGCTGAAGCCAAAATTCCGCAAGGTCAGCAGGTTCACCACATTGTGCGGAATGTGGTCGAGAAGAAGAAACCAATTGGCCAGCCCACGCAGCAAATCAATCCGCGTATCGGGGCCTTGAGCAGCAAGATTTTTCTCTACGGAGACGTTCATGCGGTCAGACGTGAAGGAGTGGACGGCAATATCTAGGTGTGCGGCGCAGCGAATCCAGCGGCGCGGATCGATCAACTCTGAATAGAGTTTGCGTGAAGACACCGGGAGCGGTTTCGGCTGGCGTGATGCTGGCCATCACCGCGGCCATTAACCGGCCGGCCGAATTCCGCGTCCATGCCAAGGGAGCGCCGGCGAACAGTTGCACCCGCGCACAGGTGCAGGACCTGTTGCTGCTTGTCGCCATGTATTGCGGCATCCCGTCGGCGATCGAGACCAATCAGATGCCGCCGAGATTTTTGGCGAGGACGGGGCCTAGGACGCTCTGGGGGCGAGGCGCGCGGAACAGACGCCGCTCCCGACGATCTTCGGTCCCAGCCGCCTTTCAAGGCTTGATCTCGCAAACGGTGGCGCTATACGACGTTCTCCCAACCGAATTTCCGGACAACGCATGACGATGAGTGATAGCGCCGCCGTGTCTCAGCCGTTCCAGGCCGAGGTCTCCGAACTCCTCCACCTGATGGTGCATTCGGTCTATTCGGAGACCGATATTTTCCTGCGCGAATTGATCTCGAACGCGTCGGATGCCTGCGACAAGCTGCGCTACGAGGCAATCTCAAGGCCCGAGCTGATCGCCGACGGCGATGCGCCGAAAATCCGGATCATCGCGGACAAGAAGGCGGGCACGCTGACGGTCGCCGATACCGGCATCGGCATGGATCGGCAGGAGCTGATCGACAATCTCGGCACGATTGCGCGCTCCGGTACCAAGGCCTTTGTGACGAAGCTTGCCGAGGCCAAGGACGGCGCCGGCCTGATCGGCCAGTTCGGCGTCGGCTTTTATTCGGCGTTCATGGTGGCCGATCGCATCGCCGTCACCAGCCGCCGCGCGGGCTCGACTGAGGTCTGGACCTGGTCGTCGTCGGGTGGCGCCGGTTTTGAGGTCGCACCGGCCAGCGAGAACGACAGGGAGCGGGTGGTGCGTGGCACCGAGATTGTCCTGCATCTGAAACAGGATGCACAGAAATATCTCGAGACGTACCAAATCGAGCGCGTTGTCGGCGCGTATTCCGACAACATCCAGTTCCCGATTCTGCTTGCGCCGGAAGAGGGCGAGCCGCGCCAGATCAATTCGGCAAGCGCACTATGGCAGCGCGCGAAATCGGAGTTGAAGCCGGAGGACTATGCGCAAGCCTACAAACAGGTCGCGAATGCTTTCGATGAGCCGGCGATGACGCTGCATTACCGGGCCGAGGGTCGCTATTCCTACGCGGTGCTGTTGTTCGCGCCATCGACCAAGCCGTTCGACCTGTTCGAGCCCGCGCGCAAGGGGAAGGTGAAGCTTTATGTGCGTCGCGTTTTCATCACCGACGACGCCGACCTGTTGCCGGCTTACCTTCGCTTCATCCGGGGCGTGATCGACAGCGAAGACCTTCCGCTCAACATCTCCCGCGAAATGCTGCAGAACAACCCGCAGCTGGTGCAGATCAGGAAGGCTGTCAGCGGCCGCGTCATTGGCGAGCTGGAGACGCTGGCGGAGAAGGACCCGGAGAATTTCGACAAAATATGGGCTGCCTTCGGCGCCGTCATCAAGGAAGGCATTTACGAGGACTTCGAGCGGCGTGAGAAATTGCTGGCGCTGTCGCGGCTTTCCTCGACCACAGGGGCGAAGCGCACGCTCAGGCAATATGTCGCGGACCTGAAGCCCAACCAGACCGAGATCTATTTTCTCGTCGGCGACAGCATCGAACGGCTGAAATCCAATCCGCGGCTCGAGGCCGCCAGCGCCCGCGGCATCGAGGTGCTGCTGCTCACCGATCCGGTCGATGCCTTCTGGACCTCGGTGCGGCTCGATTTCGAGGGCAAGCCGTTGAAGTCGCTGAGCCAGGGTGAGCTCAATTTCGATCTCGTTCCGCTGCTCGAAGAGAAAAAAAGCGAGGCCGAGCCGGCCGCCGATGAGGCCGCGACAATTGCGATCATCAAGGCGAGCCTCGGCGACCGCGTGAGCGACGTGAAGGCTTCGACGCGGCTCACGGCCAGCGCGTCCTGCCTCGTTGCCAGCAGTCAGGGGCCTGATCGCGAGCTGGAGCGGCTGTTGTCGCAGCAAAACCGCGGCATCCGGACCAAGCCGATCCTGGAGATCAACCTGCGTCATCCGCTGGTGGCGGCGATCGCGAGCAAGGGCAGCGACAAGAGCATCGCCGACGATCTCTCGCTGCTGCTATTGGAGCAGGCGCAGATCCTCGACGGCGAATTGCCCGAGGATCCCGCGGCCTTCACCGCGCGGCTCAACCGCCTGGTGCTGCAGGGCGTGGCGTAAGGGGCCGACGCCCGGCGCAGCCCGCTACTCCGCGGCGTCCTTGAGTGAATCGCCTTCGATTTGGTCGGGCCGTTTGCCGGTCCGGCGCAAGAGCCAGTTGGAGAATGTATCGAGATAGAGATAGACCACGGGGGTCGTGAACAGCGTCAGCGCCTGGCTGACCAAGAGGCCGCCGACCATGGTATAACCAAGCGGCTGACGAATCTCCGAACCCGTGCCGGTGCCGAGCATCAGCGGCAGGCCGCCCAGCAGCGCCGCCATCGTCGTCATCATGATCGGGCGGAAGCGCAACAGTGCCGCCTGCCGGATCGATTGCTCCGGCGTCAGATGCTGGTCGCGCTCGGCCGCGATGGCGAAGTCGACCATCATAATGCCGTTCTTCTTGACGATGCCGATCAGGAGAATCATGCCGACCAGTGCAATCAGGCTGAAATCGAATCCAAACGCCATGAGGATCGCGAGCGCGCCGACGCCGGCCGACGGCAGCGTCGACAGGATCGTCAGCGGATGGATGTAGCTTTCATAGAGAATGCCGAGGATCAGGTAGACCACGACCAGTGCGGCCATGATCAGGAGCGGCACCGTGCCGAGCGATTGCTGGAACGCCTGCGCAGTGCCCTGGAAGCTCGAGCTCACGGTTGCGGGCGCGCCCATCGTCGCCATCGCAGCCGCAACGGCGCCGGTCGCCTGCCCGAGCGCCGTGCCTTGGGCGAGGTTGAAGCTGATGGTGACCGCCGGGAATTGGCCCTGATGCGCGATCGCCAGCGGCCGCACCGGCACGCTGGTCCATTTGCAGAATACCGACAGCGGCACCTGCGCGCCGGTCGTCGGTGACTTCACGTAGATCTTGTCGAGCGTGTCGATCCTGGCCTGCAGCTCGGGCAGGATCTCGAGGATCACGTGATAGCTGTTGAGCTGGGTGAAATACTGCGTGATCTGGCGCTGGCCGAAGGCGTCATAGAGCGTGTCGTCGATCAGCTGCGGGCTGATGCCGTAGCGCGAGGCGGTATCGCGGTCGATGGTCAGTTGCAGCGTGGTTCCTTCGGTCTGCTGGTCGGTGGCGACGTCGCGCAGCTCCGGCAGCGTCTTCATCCTGGCGAGAATTCTGGGCGCCCACTTGTTCAGCTCGTCGAGATTGGCATCCTGGAGGGTAAACTCGAATTGCGTGCGGGTGGCGCGGCCGCCGAGCCGCACGTCTTGCGAAGCCTGCATATAAAGCCTGGCGCCCTCGACCTTCGCGAGCTTGGGCCGCAGTCTCGCGATGATCTGCTGGGCGCTGGCGTCGCGCTGGTCGTGCGGCTTCAGCGTGATGTACATGCGTCCCGAATTGAGCGCAGTGCCGCCGCCGCCGATGAACATCGCGATGCTTTCGACGCCGGGATCGGCCTGGACGATACTGCTGAGCTGTTCCTGATACTTCTTCATCTGCTCAAAGGAGACGTCCTGCGAGGCTTCCGACACGGCGGTCAAGAAGCCGTTGTCCTGCTGCGGAAAGAAACCCTTGGGGATGATGATGAAGAGGTAGACCGAGAGCGCAACCGTGGCAAAGAAGATCAGCAGCGTCGTCCGCTTCCAGCGCAGCGCGCGATCGAGCCCGCGCTCATAGGCGTGAAGTATGCGATCGAACAGGCGTTCGCTCCATTGATAGAAGCGTCCGTGCCTGCTTTCGCCGTGCGCGCGCAGGAAGCGCGAAGCCATCATCGGCGTCAGCGACAGCGACACGAACATGGAGACGAAGATGGCCATCGCCAGCACGATCGCAAATTCGCGGAACAGACGGCCGATGACGCCGCCCATCAGGAGCAGCGGGATCAGCACAGCAACCAGCGAGATGCTGATCGAGATAATGGTGAAGCTGATCTCGCTGGCGCCCTTGAAGGCGGCGGCCATCGGCTTCGCTCCCGCCTCGACATAGCGCGTGATGTTCTCCAGCATCACGATGGCGTCATCGACCACGAAGCCGACCGCAATGGTCAGCGCCATCAGCGAGAGATTGTCCACCGAATAGCCGAACACCCACATCAGTGCACAGGCCCCCAGCAGCGCGAGCGGCACGGTGACCGCAGGGATGACCGTCGCCCAGAAGCTGCGCAGGAAGACGAAAATCACCATCACGACCAGGAAGATCGTGATCGCGAGCGTGATCTGCACGTCCTCGACGGCGGCGCGGATGGTCACCGTGCGGTCGGAGATGATCTTGATCTCGATGGCGGGCGGGATCGCCGCGATCAGGCGCGGCAGTTGCGCCTTGATCCTGTTGACGGTGTCGATCACGTTGGCGCCGGGCTGCTTGAAGATGACGAGGAACACGCCGCGCTTGCCGTCGGCCCAGGCGGCCTGCTTCATGTCCTCGGGCGCAGCGACGGCCCGGCCGATATCGCGAATGCGGAGCGGGCCGCCGTTGCGGTAGGCGATGATGACGTCGTTCCATTTGTCGGCGTCGACGAGCTGGTCGTTGGCATAGATCGTGTAGGCGCGTTTCGTGCCGTCGATGTTGCCCTTCGGGCTGTCGACGGTATCGATGGCGATCTGGCTCCGGACGTCCTCCAGCGACAGGCCCTTGGCCACGAGCTTTGCGGGATCGATCTGCACGCGGATCGACGGCTTCTGCTGGCCGCCGATGAACACCTGCGCCACGCCTGATATCTGGCTGATCTGCTGCCCGAGCTGAACGTCGATCGCGTCACTCAGGCGAATCAGCGGCACGGTGTCGGATGTCGCCGACAAGAGCATGATCGGCGCGTCCGCCGGGTTGACCTTGCGATAGGTCGGCGGCGAGGGCAGGTTCTTCGGCAACTGGCCGCTTGCGGCATTGATCGCCGCCTGGATGTCGTTGGCGGCGCCGTCGATCGAGCGGTTGAGATCGAACTGGATGGTGACCGCGGTCGAGCCGAGCGAACTCGTCGAGGTCATCTGCGCGATGCCGGGAATCTGCGCAAGCTGCCGCTCCAGCGGCTGGGCGACCGACGAGGCCATGGTTTCGGGGCTGGCGCCCGGTAGCGTCGCGTTGACCTGGATGGTCGGGAAGTCGACCTGCGGCAGCGGCGCGACCGGCAGCAGGGGATACGAAACGAGGCCGATGAACAGGATGCCCGCCATCAACAGCGAGGTCCCGATCGGAAAACGGATAAACGGCGACGAAATGCCTTCGTTCATGCCCAGACCTTTTGGAGACTGGCGCATCTTGTTCGATGCCCGGCTGCGTGGGCACGAACGTGCGTTTCCTCAACCCCGCCAAGCGGTTGCCGGGAAGTCCGGGTCCGCTCGTTGCCGGTGCAGAATAGCCGTTCCGGGGCGTTTTGCGAACGGAAACGGGGGTATCATCATTCGACCATCGTCCTATCGTCGGTTCCGCCCGGTCGCGTGGCGCTCCGATTTCGCGGCTGGCGCGTGATCCGCAGATGTATGAAGCGGCTTCCGGAAAACATCATGCGCAAGCCATAAACCAAAGCGCGACGATGATTCACTGTCCAATCATCGCGCTTTAGACGCCGAGGTAGCGTTGCAGCACCTCCGGTCGAGCCTTGATTTCCTCCGCCGGCCCCTCGTGAACGATATGCCCATTGTTGATGATATAGACGCGCTGGGCGAGTGCCAGCGTCGCGGCCAGATTCTGCTCGACCAGCACGATGGTCTGGCCGGCCGCGGCGAGATCACGGCACACCTTCATGAGGTCGCGCACGATGATCGGCGCAAGCCCCTCGAAGGGTTCGTCGAGCAACAGGATCTTCGGGTCGCGCACCAGCGCGCGGGCGATCGCCAGCATCTGTTGCTCGCCGCCGGAGAGATCAGTGCCGCGGTTGGTCCGCCGTTCCCTCAGGCGCGGAAACATCTCGTAGATGCGGCCAAGCGGCCAGCGCTCCGATGCCGTCAGGCCGGCGATGACCAAGTTCTCCTCGACATTGAGGCTGCCAAAGATCCGCCGCTCCTCGTGCACCAGCTGCATGCCGGCCTGCGCAATCCTGTGGCTCTTGCGGCCTGCGAGATCGATGCCGTCGAGCTTCACCGACCCGGTGCGTGGCGTCACCACACCCATCAGGCTTTTCAGCGTCGTGCTTTTCCCCGCGCCGTTCCTGCCGAGCAGGGCCACGACCTCGTTGCGCTCGACGCGCAGCGACACGTCGAAGAGAATGTGGGAATCTCCGTAATAGGAGTTCAGCGCGTTGACCTCGAGCAGGTTCATGCGTCGATCACTCCATGCACGCCGCCGAGATAGGCTTCCTGCACCGCCACGCTCTTCCTGATCTCGTCCGGCGTGCCCTCGGTCAGAACCCGGCCCTCCTGCAGCACGGTGACACGTTCGGCGAGCTCGAACAGCGCGTCCATGTCGTGATCGATGACGATCATGGTGCGGTCGCGACTGATCGACTTCAAGAGGCTTACCGTCTCGACCCGTTCGCGCGGGGACATACCGGCGAGCGGCTCGTCCAGGAGCAGCAGGCTCGGCGAGGTCGCAAGCGCCAGCCCGATCTCGAGCCGGCGCTTCTCGCCATAGGCCAGCTCCGACACCGGCGTGCGCGGCCGCGAAGCAAGGTTGACCAGCGCGAGTGTGCGTTCGACCTGTTCGTTCAGTCCGGCGATCCCGTCGAGGCTCGAAAACATGTCGAGCCGGAACTTGCCACGAAGTCCCGCGAGCGCGGCAATCACGATGTTGTCGCGTACCGTGAGCCCGCTGAAAAGCTGGTTGACCTGATAGCTCTTGGTCAGCCCGAGCTGGCAGACGTCGGTGACGTTCATGCCGGTGATATCGCGCCCCTCGAACACGATGCTGCCGGACGTCGGGGGAATCTCGCAGGTCAGCATCTTGAAGAAGGTCGATTTGCCGGCTCCATTGGGCCCGATGATGCCGTGCAGCTCACCGCGATTCACCGAGAAATCGATGTCGCTGTTGGCGACAAGGCCGCCGTATCGCTTGGTCAGCCCGGTCGCACGCAGGATCGGGCCCGAACAGTCGCCGCCTTTGGCGCGTTGCGCCACTATTGGAGCGGCCGGCGCTTGTTTTGCGATTGCGGCTTCCGCAGCCTTCTGCTCCGCCTCGGCGGCCGGACCGGACGCTACTTCCTCGGACGGCTCCTCGCGCCGCTTGCCCATGAGGAGGCCATAGAGGTCGACGAGGCCGCCGACGATACCGGCTCGCAGGAAGAACACCAGCAGCACGAAGACGACACCGAGCACCAGCTTCCATGCCGCGCCCAGGCCAAGCGCAGCCTGCAGAAAGTCCTGCAGGAACAGCCACACCGCCGCACCCACCAGCGGCCCGAACAGCGTAGCCCTGCCGCCGATGGCGGTCTGCATCACCAGCTGGCCCGAGGTATCGAAGGTAAAGGCGTCAGGCGGCATGAACGCCTGCAACACGCCGAGCAGGCCGCCTGCGAATCCTGCGTAAGCGGCGGCGATCACGAAGGCGGTCAGCTTGTAGCCGTGGATGTTGTGGCCCACTGCGGTGGCGCGCAGCGGATTGTCGCGGATCGCGCTGAAGATCGCTCCGACCGGGGAGCGTACAATGCGGAGTGCAATGACGATCCCGATGAAGTAGCACAGCGCGAGGAAGACATAGAGCGACCAGCCATTGGTGAAGTGCACCGTCGTGAAGCCGAGATTGAAGCTCGGCGTCGGCACGCCCGGCAGGCCGTTCTCGCCGCCGGTCCAATCCGACAGCGGATTGAACTCGACAAAGAAGAAGACCTCGGCGATCGCCACCGTAATCATGGCAAAGTAGATGCCGGTGCGCCGCAGGGCGATCAGGCCGACCAGATAACCGGTCACGGCGGCGGCAATCATGCCGATGATCAGCGCGCCCACCACGTTGGTAAAGCCGGTCCGGGTCAGCAGGTAGGCGGCGACAAAGCCGCCGGTACCGTAAAACGCGGACTGGCCGAACGAGAGCAGGCCGGTGAAGCCGAACAGGATGTCGAAACCGAGGCCGAACAGGCCCCAGACCAGGATGCGGTTGACGGTGTCCGGCGCAAAGCCGAGATAGGGCAGCACGAAGGGCGCTACGATCAGCCCGATGGCCGTCAGCGTTTCGATCAGGAAGGGGCGTTGTCGCAGCATCTGACGGTCAGCTTTACTCGCGGCCCTGCACGCCGAGCAGGCCGTGCGGTCGTACCACGAGCACGAGCGTCATCGCCGCAAACAGCATCACATAGGCGTAGCCGGGGTTGAACATGGAGGTGACGCTGATGATTTCGCC
>Ga0134126_10005286_pt1 | contig 16137 bp, 18 predicted proteins | sample KB31752_FD_96881 | JGI IMG/M metagenome (GOLD analysis project Ga0134126, IMG submission 96881) | Terrestrial soil microbial communities with excess Nitrogen fertilizer from Kellogg Biological Station, Michigan, USA - KB3-175-2 | ecosystem: Environmental > Terrestrial > Soil > Unclassified ...
CGCGAATTCGGACCATTTCTCAGGCAGGTCGTCAAGCGCAAATATTGCCGAGACCGGGCATACGGGAACGCAAGCTCCGCAATCGATACATTCGACGGGGTCGATGTACAGCATCTCTTCGCCTTCAAATTTTTCCGAGTCTTTTTTTGGATGGATGCAATCGACCGGGCATGCGTCCACGCATGCAGTGTCCTTGGTCCCAATGCAGGGTTCAGCTATAACGTAAGCCATGCTACTTCTCTGGAGTTTACCTTCCGGTGAGGGGGATAACTATCTTTAGGATTAGCACACCCCGCTTTCTCGGACAAACCGCGGTTCAGCGAACGGTCGGATTCCGCACTTCGACTGCGTACAATGGCGAATGATGAACGCCAAAGTACGAAAAGCCGTCTTTCCGGCCGCGGGATTGGGAACGCGATTCCTGCCCGCCACGAAAGCCCAACCGAAAGAGATGCTGCCGCTGGTTGATAAACCGCTGATCCAGTACGGCGTCGAGGAGGTGATTCACTCCGGAATTCAAGACATCATCATTGTCACTGGCCGAGGTAAGAGTTCGATAGAGGACCACTTCGATGTAAGTTTTGAGTTGGAGCATCTGCTCGAATCGAAGGGCAAGACGGAACTTCTGTCGATGGTGCGCTCCATTTCCGACATGATCGACATTTCCTATGTCCGTCAGAAGGAGGCGTTAGGGCTGGGCCATGCCGTGCTCCGGGCGAAGGAATTAGTTGGAAGCGAGCCGTTCGCAGTCGTGCTCTCGGATGACGTGATTGCCTCCGAGACGCCGTGCATCCGGCAGTTACTGGACGTCTATGAATTTTACGGAGCGTCGGTGGTGGCTCTCATGGAGGTGCCCCGTGATCAGATTTCCGCTTATGGCGTTGTCGACGCCGAGGCGATCTCGCACAATGGCAACGAGCAGCTCTACCGCATTCGCAACCTGGTAGAGAAGCCGAAACCCGACGATGCTCCGTCGAACCTGGCCATCATCGGCCGGTATGTCTTAACGCCTGAGATCTTCTCTTGTGTCGAATCCATCGAACCGGGCAGCGGGGGCGAACTGCAGTTGACCGACGCGTTGAAATACATGCTGCGAAACCGCCCAATCTACGGATTCAAGTTCGAAGGCAAGCGCTACGACGCGGGCGACAAGCTCGGCTTCCTCAAGGCGACCGTTGAATTCGCATTAAATCGCCATGATTTAGGAGACACGTTCCGCGACTATCTCCGCGGCCTCAACTTTTAAAATTGCAACTTCGCGTCAAGACCGCTTTGCTCTTCATAATGGGGGCTTCTTTGTTGCCGGCGTGGCAATCTGCCGCGCAACGGGAAGCCTACATTGTCGCCTATACGCAGGCGGCGCTGCGCGCCGGAGATCTCCAGGCCGCCAGTTCCATGGTCGAGCAATATCGCAAATCCTACGGCGATACTCCGGGCGCAATTGAGGCATTCTCCTGGATCGGACGCGGGCAGTTAGATGCGGGCAATCTCGAAGCCGCGAACGAGAACGCGCGGCAAACGATGAAACTCTGCGAAGCGGCGCTAACGAACCGTTCTCTCGACGCCGAGCCGCATTTACCACTCGCATTGGGGGCTGCGTACGAGGTTCAGGCAGCTGTGCTGTATCTAAAACACGAGAAGACGCAGGCGGTTGCCCTGATCCAATCGGCGCTGAAGCGCTGGGCGGGAACCTCGCTTGTGCCGCGTCTTCGCAAAAATCTGAATCTGCTAACGATCGAGGGCCGTCCGGCTCCTCCGCTGGTCGCAAGCGATTGGATTGGCGCACCTCCCCCATCGTTGTCCGCTCTTCGAGGGAAAGTGGTCCTCGTGTTCTTCTGGGCCCACTGGTGCCCCGACTGCCGGGCGGATGCTCCAGTAATAGCCAAATTGGCAGGGGAGTTCGAACCGAAAGGGCTTGCGGTTATTGGGCCGACGAAGCTTTATGGGTTTGCCGCCGGAGGCGATGAGGCCAGTCCGGCGGATGAGCGGCAGTACATCAAAAAGGTTTTCGACCGTTTCTACGCCCAGATTCCGCATCTGTTTGTCCCGGTAGGCGAGAAGAATTTCGATACCTATGGAGCAAGCACCACACCGACGATCGTCTTGATCGACAGGCGCGGAATTGTACGGCTGTACCATCCCGGCGCCATGACCGAAGCGGAACTGAGGAGCGCCATTGAAAAACTGCTCTGAGGCTACTCGGCTTCCACATCTTCTTCCAATTCGCTGAAAAGATCGTTGATCGGCACTTCAATCCGCGGATCCAACGTTGTTAGCAGCGTGGTGGCTTCCCGCTTGTCTTCCTGGGAGTAGGACCATGCGTGCTTTTTTCGAGGGTCAATCACCCATATATCGGGCACTCCGAATCCCAGATACTCGTCGATTTTATCTTCGAGGCGAATGGCGCGGTCTTCGGGGGAACGAATCTCAATACGCAATAGCGGCGGCTCCGTTGAAAACGCCGGTAAAAGGTCCGCTCCTTGACAGTCGCGGTTCCGTGCAGGTAACCGGATGTCTTCATCCGATTTTGCGGCCCGCCGGGCCATGGGTACTCCCTCAGAATCCGGCGTGAATCTTGTGCTTCGTAACCGTCACGTCCGGGATAAGGTACCGGCCGGGCGAAACTTCAATGCGCAGCTCAGTAAAGACGTGTATCGACCACTATCGGCGGTGGCTTGCGAGCCAGGCCGATCACAAGGCCTGCAAGCCGCGTGATCCGATTCCCCCATATTTCGTACCACGAGCTTGCCACTAACGTACTCGCGGTCCGGCTCATAGGTGGAGGCGAGATATTCGTCGAGCGAAACCTGACGGCCCTCGTCATAGCTTTTAGCCTAACCTTTTGTCCCGGCCGCTTGCCAACCGGGTACACTGGGCGATAATCCTACTATGAAGGCGTGGGCAGTTTTGACTCTCTTTTTGCTCGGTGCGGTGATGCTCCTGGCAAAGCATCCTACAACGGCGATCCAGGTGCAAGTGAAGAACCAACATGGCGCGCCGGTTGAACGGGCGGCGGTTATTCTCGATTTTCTGAGCACGCATCGCCAGGTTTTCAAGCTGGGTAGGCGTGAGCCGATCCACTGGGAAGTACGAACGAATATGGAGGGCATTGCGCGGTTTCCGTCGATTCCCCAAGGCACTATCCGAGTGCAGGTGATCGCGAAAGACTACCAGACATTCGGCAAAAAGATCGACGTGGACGATCCGCAGAAGACCATTGACGTGAAGTTAAATCCGCCGCAGAAGCAATACACAATATACGGACCGTCCTCCGACACAAGCGAGCCGCACAAACAATAATGTCTACCGAGCTGTGGAGCGCTGGAAGGGCATCACCTTAGCAGTTGCTTTAGTTTGCCGGTGTGGCTGGTTTCGGTGTGTTAGGTATTTCTCCCAGAAGGGAGGTTACGTGTGCATGGCAGGCCGATGCCAGACCCTGCAGATTGTATCCACCTTCCAACACGGAGACGATCCGGCCCTGCGCCGTCGGCGCCAGTTCGAGCAGCATAGTTGTCAGCTCCGCAAAATCGCGATCCTCCAGCGTGAACTGGCCCAGAGGATCGTCAATCCGCGAGTCGAAACCTGCCGAGATCAGCACCAATTCCGGAGCAAATTTGACTGCCGCGGGGAACAGGCGATCGCGGAATGCGGTCATGATTTCGGCGCGGCCCGAGCCGGCCGGAAAGGGGCAATTGATAGTCAGACCCTGGGCATCGCCCGCGCCGGTCTCTTCAGCCGCTCCGGTTCCGGGATACCAAGGCGACTGATGTGTGCTGAAGAACAGCACGGAAGGATCGCGATAGAAGATCGCCTGCGTGCCGTTGCCGTGATGAACGTCCCAGTCCACAATCAGCACGCGTTCCACGCGATGGCGGCGTTGCGCGTGGCGCGCGGCGATTGCGACGTTATTGAAGAGACAGAAACCCATGCCGCGGCGGCTCTCGGCATGGTGCCCCGGAGGGCGGACGAGACAGAACGCGTTTTGCACTCTGCGCGAGAGCACCGCATCGGTTGCGGAAAGAGCGCAGCCGGCGGCGGCGCGCGCGGATTCGAGCGAAGCCTCCGAGATGACGGTGTCGCCGGTCGACAACTGTTCCCGCCGTTGTTCCACTTCGCGCTTCACCAACTCGATGTAAGGGCGTGTGTGGACCAGCGCGAGATCGTCGTCGCTAGCCTGGCGCACGTCTAATTGATCAAGTGAATCGAGTAGCCCCGTATAGCGGAGATAGTCGAAAACGGCGGAGCCGCGGGCCGGCCGTTCGGGGTGTTCTGGACCCGTATCGTGCCGGCGAACAATAGGGTCGAATGCGATGCCTGTCGTGTGCATGGCCGCCGCGCTATTCGGCGAATGTGCTCATTGTCTTTGCAGTTCGCCTAAAAAGCTGGTTCCGTGATCAATGCGGACGGCGAAATTCTCCGCCACCGTCTGGCCTATATCCGATAGAGTCTTGCGTGTCCCGAGGTCTACATTGCGTTGTACCCCGGGACCGGCTACCAGTAGCGGCGTGTATTCGCGCGAGTGGTCGGTTGATGGAGTGGTGGGGTCGCATCCGTGGTCCGCGGTTAGAATCAGGGCATCAAAACTCGCCAATTCCAGCGACGGGAGCCATTGGTCGACAGCTTCAAGCGCCGCGGCATACCCTTCCACATCGTTGCGGTGTCCGTACTGCTGATCGAAATCGACCAGATTCACGAAAATCAGACCGTTCCTCTGCTCCTTCATGGCCTCGGCGGTCTTCGCCATGCCGTCCGCGTTATCTTTCGTTTTCACGGAACGTGCGATGCCGCGGTTCAAAAAGACGTCGGCGATTTTGCCGACGGCATAAACCGGCGTGCCGCGCTCCGCGAGTTTGTCGAGCAGCATGCCGGGCGGAGGTGGCACGGCATAATCGTGGCGATTTGGCGTACGCGTGAACCGGCCGGGCCGGCCTTCGAACGGGCGGGCGATCACGCGGCCCACTTCATGCGGCCCACGCAGGATCTCTCGTGCGATCTCACAAATGCGGTACAGCTCCGCAACGGGGATCACGGATTCATGTGCCGCGATTTGGAACACGCTATCCGCCGAGGTATAGACAATCGGCGAGCCGGTGCGGAGATGCTCCTCTCCCAGTTCTTTGATGATTTCGGTTCCGGATGCAGGCTTATTGCCCAGAGTCTCGCGTCCGATCCGGCGCTCGAACTCTTTCATAATCTCGGGCGGGAAGCCGTGCGGATAGAGCGGGAACGGCTTGGCAAGATGAATGCCGGCCATCTCCCAATGTCCGGTGGTGGTGTCTTTTCCTGGAGAAGCGAGCGCGCATTTGCCGAACGCGCCTGCGGGATCGGAAGCAGGTTCCAGGGCTTCCAAGGGCTTGATATTCGCCAGCCCAAGCCGGCACAAATTCGGAAGGTGCAGTTTTCGCCGCTTCGCAATATTGCCGAGAGTGTCGCTGCCTGCGTCGCCGTACTGCGCGGCATCCGGCATTTCGCCAATTCCGACGCTGTCAAGGACTATCCAAATGACGCGCTCGAAAGCAGATTCCATTTCCCTACTTTGCCGGCGCGCTTGCGCCTGTTTCCGAAAGAGCGTCCTGAATGCGCGACGTCAGAAGTCCAGCGAAGGCGTCCGGGTTGAATCCGATCATCTTACTGTAAACATTCCCATCTTTGCCCAGCAGAACAGTTGTCGGAATGCTCTGAATATCGAGCGTTTGCGCCAAACCGTTGGCGAAGTAAACATCACGATCCCACTTATGCTGGTCCAGAAACGGCGCGACCACCGACGAATCGTCGTCATTGTTGATCTCAAGGAACGCCACGCGGGCATCGTTTTTGAATTGCGCCTTCACCTTTTCGAAAAGCGGATGCTGCTGGCGGCACGGACCGCACCAGGTTGCCCAGAAATCCATTACGATCACTTTGCCTCTCAGCGAATCAAGGGCGAGGGTTTTGCCATCGAGGCCGGCGAGTTTATATTCGATGGGACTCGACGGCGCGGAGCTTTTCAGCACTTTATTGCGCTCCGCGGCTACTGCCGTCATGCGGTCGTAAGCGGCAAGCACCATGTCTCCTAATCCGGTCTGGCTCGGGTGAGACTTCAGGTACAGCTCCGACATCCGGCGGCGATCACCGGCGTGCGCTTCCGCGCTGTCCGAAAGAGCGAACGCATCCGCGTAATACTCAACCGCTTCGTCGTATTTGCCGAGTTTCCCCAGCCAGCGCCCGGCGGACCGTGCCGCCTCCGCCTGGGCAAATAGTTGGAAGCTCTTGCTTGCGAGGTCCGATGCCGCCGCGAAATTGTCGGAAATGCCCATCGCATCGGCCTGAATCAAGAGCGCATTTCCGAGTTGCCTGGCTTGTTCGAATTGGCCCTTGCCGGTATCGCCTGGCACATTTTCCGAGGTTTGCTCATTCTGGTGGAGCAGCGTTTCGAGCTTCTTGCCGTAATTCAACGCCTTGGCCGATAACTTGGGGTCGCCGAACGAATTCATCGCCTTCCCGGTGTCTTCGAGCAGGCTGATATCGTTTGGATCCGTGGCGAGCAGCGCATCCCCGTACTTTGCGACCCGCACCTCGTCGTTCGTCTCTTTGGCCGCGCGGAAAAGCGCCCGGTCGATTTGCGCCTTCATCTGCGAATCCGGATATTTCCGAAGATGCCGCTCGAGCGCGCGGATAAAATCGACAGAACTGGGTCCGGCCTGCTGGACGGCGAGCGTCAAATCCTGCCGTTCCCGATCCAACGCCGATTGCGGAGTTGTCTGTGGAGGCTTCGCAGTTTGCGCGGATTGCGCCTGGAGAGCGCCACCGAGAACGGCCACAAATAACGCCGCGCGAAAAATGTAGTTCAAGTTCATTTGTCAGCCGCTGGGGCCGTTTTTGCAACTCCGCCGGCCGCCTGGATTTCATCTCGCAAGCGAGCGGCGCGATCCCGAGCCAGATGCATGTAACTTTCATGCGACGCCACACGGTTCAGAAGAGGAATAAATTGCAACGGCGCCGCAAGCTGTTTCCGCAGCCACAGCGATTCCACTTCGGCCAGAGAATCGTTCACTCCCAATTTGTCAAATCTCGAAGTGCGTTCCAGATCGAGATACGCACGCTCCGTTTCTCCGATCAGCTCGAATTTTTCCAGGAGCTGTTGGGCAGTCTGGTTGGTGGAATAGTTAAACACTGTCTCCGAGATCTTGCCGCTGCCGTCGTCATAGCGAAATGTCTTCTTGCCGGTCTTGGCGACTTTGAGACCGGATTCGAGCGGCGACCGGAAGTCGTTCAGCTTTTCGGCCATGTCGAACAGCGCGGAAACGGCTGCATCCTTCATGTGCGCCGTCACCGGCTGCTTGTCCGTGGGGCTTTCTTTGTACGTCAAGTCGCCGGATTTCGTAACTTCGATGGAAAAATAGGGCGGCTGGCTTCCGCGAAATTCCTTGGTGTACGTGATGCTGGGAACCTGCGCGGCAACGGACACGGCGCAGGCAACGAGGAGGAATCCTAATTTCATGAACGTTCTCCCGCGGCGGTCGGCATTGCGCTGTGGGTCGCATGGCAGATAGCCACCGCGAGAGCGTCGGATGCGTCGAACGATTCGAATTCGCGGGAATCATCAGAAAGCAGGGTTCGCACCATTAGTTGAACCTGCTGCTTCTCGGCGCGTCCGTAGCCGGTGACGCTCATCTTAACCGATAGCGGCGAGTATTCGGCTACCGGAAGACCGGCCTCCGAGGCAAGCATCAAGGCAACGCCACGAACGTGCGCTAATTTGAGTGCCGATTTCGCGTTAACGGAGTGAAATACTTCTTCCACAGCCACCGCATCAGGCATAAAAGCTTGCAACAGGCGCCGCAATTCTCCTCCGATACGCGCCAAACGCGTACCCAACGGATCGGCTGTGTTCGACCGGATGACGCCTGCGTCAACCAGGCAATGACGCCGCCCATCCGACTCGATTAGTCCATAGCCGGTTCGCTCGGTTCCACAATCGATGCCCAGTATGCGCATGAATCGTCGGCGGCGCGTGAACGCGCGTTCCAGCCTAAGTAAGGGCCTCGTCCGACTCGTCTACCTCGTAATTCGAGTAGACGTTCTGGACATCATCGTGCTCTTCCAGAACTTCGTAGCTTCAGCATCGCCTGGGCGTTCTTGCCCTCGAGTTTGACGGTGTTCTTCGGCGTCATCGCGATTTCCGATGATTCCACGGCGATGCCGGCCTTCTCAAGGGCCTGGGAAACTGCCTCGTGAGCCTCAGGCGGAGAAAGAATCTCCCACGCCCCGCCCCGATCGCGAATATCGTCGGCTCCGGCATCGAGAGTAATGCTCATCAACTGATCTTCCGTCGCGTTTTCGCCATCGACGACGATCTGACTTTTGCGCTCGAACATCCAGGCGACGCTGCCTACCTCGCCCAGATTGCCGCCGTTTTTTGAAAAGGCATGCCGGATTTCGCTTACGGTGCGGTTGCGATTGTCCGTCGCAACAGAAACCAAAACCGCAGCGCCGCCCGGGCCATAGCCTTCAAAGAGGATCTCGTCGATCTGGCCGCCTTCGAGTTCGCCCGTGCCGCGCATGATCGCGCGCTTGATATTGTCGGCGGGCATGCTGACGGCTTTGGCCGCGGTGATGGCGGTCCGCAGACGCGAATTGGCGTCGGGATCACCGCCGCTCCGGGCCGCGATCTGAATTTCCTTGATCAGCCGCGTAAACGCCTGGCCACGCTTGGCGTCGGTGGCGGCCTTCTTGTGCTTAATGGTCGCCCATTTACTATGTCCGGACATGCAGAAACCTCAAACAGTGAACCTAATTATGCTTAACTTCCGAGCATAACAAAAGCAGCGGATTGTGAAACTTGCGGCCGTACACGGGCCGATCGTCGAGCAGATTGCATTCCTGCGGCCAGGACCGGCGATGATGCGTACTATGTCCAGGCTAAAGCCCTCTAAAACTTACCAGATTGCGTCACGCCTGCGTGAGATGGCGAAAGCGGCTCCCGATTGCCGAGGAAAGGCCACAATATGTAACAAACTGCTAGGTCGTCGCCAGCAGCAGTTCCTCCGAATTATTTGGCGGGCGAAGGCCATCTGCCCTGCCTGCAAAGTAGCGTTGGGCAAGATCGGCGGCCGAGACGTGCTGAACTTCTCTAAACCCTGCTTCGCGGGCCAGTGCCAGGATTTCCGGTGGCGTGAAGAAGCTGATGAAAGGCGTCCCGCTTGCTCGCGCGCCCTTCTCCGCGAGCTGAAGCCCGGGGCGCTCCTCAGGGTCCGCGAGCTCTAGCGGCAACAGGAATGTCATGGCGAGCGTGGATTCAGGAGCTAGCGCCGCGATCTGGCGCAAGGTGGCCGCGATTGCGTTCTTGGTGAGGTACATGCTAACGCCAGCGGAGGCCACGACCGCCGGCTGACCGGCATCGAAGCCGGCGCCGGCCAGCCGCTCCCACCAAGACCAGCCCGCCGCCTCGAAGTCGACCGGCACCAGCCGCAGCCATCCAGGGATGCCAAAACCGAGTTCGATCAGGCGCTGCCGTTTCCAGGCCTGGGGGCCAGGCTGGTCGACCTCGAATATCCGCAGGCCGGAGGCGATCTCCGGCCTGCGCTCGGCGAAAGTGTCCAGGCCAGCGCCGAGGATGACGTACTGGATGACGCCGCGTCCAGCCTGCTCCACAACCAGATCCTCGATAAAACGAGCACGCGCTACGATGGATGATCGGAAGCGCCTCGTGAAGTGCGGGTCCATGTCCGGACGGCTGTGCCAGCCGTCGTCCGGAGCTACCAGCCGCAGGCCAATCTCGTCTTCGAGTACATGCGGCGGCGGATCGACCTCGACGTGCAGCGCCCTCCACAAGGCCACGCGCACCGCCGTGCTGTCCGGTATTGTGTTTGAATTTTCAGCCATGGACGCGACCTCGTCTAGGTCGAGCGCTGGCGCGCTGTATCCTCACAGCGTGTAGACGTCGCGGACGGCGAAGTCTGCATCATGGGACCACAGGCGATCTGCCGACAACCCTCGCCGATGCTGCGGGCGTAAAGTCGGCTACGCCAGGCATTCGCATTTTCTGTTCTGAAGTGGCGGAGAGGGGGGGATTCGAACCCCCGGTAGACTTTAAAGGCCTACGACGGTTTAGCAAACCGCTGCTTTCGACCACTCAGCCACCTCTCCGGTTCTGGCGGGTTCTTTTGAATCGTAGCATAGGGAAAAAGGCCGATTCGGGCCGGCTACTTAGAGGGGGCGAATGCCGTCGGGCAGATTCGGGAGGACGGAGGGCACTCGGGCAATACCGCAAGAAAGCCAGCATTTCTGTGGCTTGGATACGGCCCGGCGGGCTGGAAGCGCGGAAGGAAAAGGGAAGAGAAAGGAGCACGCGTTGGTTAGAGAACCTTCGCGAGCTCCTCTGCAAAAGCGCTGTTTCCAGCGGATGAACCAGCATGGCGTCGAGCGCCAGTTCTGCGATCTCGATTTGCGCTGGGAGGACCGGCGTTGCCGTTGGGTCCGGTCCGCCTGGGCGGCCGATCCGTACCGGCAGTTCGTACAGGTCCCGGCGCTTGTCCTCTACCTTTCGGGGGTTGTGCAGGATTTGCGCGGAGTAAGCGATCCTCGAGAGGGGCACGATCAAACCGGCGGATGATTGAGTTCATCTCCTCCTGGTTCGGTGCTTCGATAAAGGCGAATCCCTTGGATTCCTGCGTTTCGGGGTTGCGAATTACCTTGACCGCGTCTGCGACCAGGTTGTCTGCGGCTAGCCATGACTTGATATCGTCGGCCGTCACCCAGACAGGGAGATTTCCGAGGAATACCGTAAAACTCATTCGTTCGTGTTGTTAGCTCCGTTTGGGGAAGTTGTTGAGAGGCGTGCCTCGGAGGAGGTCTTCCAAAGAGGCTATCATCACCATAGCACAGGAAACCAAATCCGGTAAACACCCAGAAAGCGGCAAACCCTCATAAAATCGGGGTCAAAGTTTGTTTCACATTGGTGTGATGGCAGCGAGGAACGTTACCGGCTGCCACAGAAATGGGGTTCCTCCGCAATCGTGATTGCAGCGAGGAACGTTACTCGCCACTGCGGAAATTGGATTCCGCTGTTGTCGTGCCCGGAACAAACGAGTATCACTAGCCATAGTAGGAATCGGATTCTCTGTAATCGAAACTGGAAGGACAATGTCACTTACCACCGGAAAACTCCGGTTCGCCCCAGCAATCACTTTGCGACGCGCAATCTGGCCGCATCATCAGTAGGGCATGGCAAAAGAATTGAAGGAAGGCGACTTGGCCCCAGAGATTTCAAGCGCCACCGATACCGGCGAGCAGTTTCACCTGTCCTCCCTGCGGGGGCAACGAGTTGTTCTGTATTTCTATCCTAAAGCGGACACTCCGGGTTGCACGAAAGAAGCATGTGCTTTCCGGGACGATGGCCAAAAATTTACAAAAGAGAACACCGTGATTGTGGGAGTCTCGCCGGACACTTCGGAAGCGCAAGCCAAGTTCAAAGCAAAGTTCGATCTGCCGTTCACACTGCTGGCCGATAAAGACCACAAAGCCGCCGAGGCTTATGGAGTCTGGAAAGAAAAAAGCATGTACGGCAAGAAATATATGGGCATCGAGCGCACTACATTCCTGATAAACGAAGACGGAATCGTCAAAAGAATTTTTCCTAAGGTGAAAGTAGAAGGGCACTCTGCCGAGATACTAGCGGCGATAGAGTAACCGCACTAGAATCTGGGGAATAGAACCTTTACGTCTTCAGATTCTTGTAACCCGTCAGCGGTGTCGATCTTCCAACACTGCAGGGAGTAAGATGATCGGAACCACCAAAATCCGCGCTCGTGCCGATGACGACGGTGTCGTTCACTTGGACCTCCCGGCCGCTTTGCCGAATGGTGAAGTCGAAGTCGAGATACGAATGAGGCCAGTGCTGTCGGGGACCGCAAGCCTGCGAACAACGCATCCCTGGGACCGGCGCTTCTTTGAGGGCTTTCTCGGCGATCGCGCGCCCCGCAAGCGCCGCGCCGCGCCGGCGATGCGCTCGGGTTCGAAAGAACACAAGTGAGCAGAGGCCGGTCCTCGATCTGGGCGAACTGGTCACCGGGCTTTCTCACCAGCACCGGACCGCGACAGTGAAGGACCGGACGTTGCCGATGGTCTTCAACCGAACGGCAACTCGCGAAAGCCTGCTTCCAACACCTACAACAAGTGCCGCTCTACTGTCCGGCCGATCCCAAGTAGTCTCGCATCCGAAAACGGCTTTCCTACCAGTTGCAGCCCGACCGGCAGCCCGTCCACCGAACGTCCGCAGGGCAGGGAAAGCGCCGGCTCGCCAAGCAGGTTGACCGCGCGAACCAAGCGGGTTGCAGCCATCCGGGAACTCTCACGATAGCCGTTCGTTTCTACCTCATCCTGGTCCAGCCGGGGAGCCACAATCGGGGTCGTCGGCGTCGCCAGAACGTCAATTGACTGCCAAAGCGCATCGAATTGCCGGCGGTAGACAGTCCTGAGCCTCTGTGCGTTCACGTAATCGGGCCCACTGATCAGCCGGCCTTGCTCAAGCAGCCTCCACACATCGAGGCCGATCTGCGATCCGTTGCGCTGGCTCACGTAGAGCGAAGATGCTTCGGCGCCTTGTACGATTTGATGCGCGGCATTAAGCTCGAGCATGTCTGGAACCCGAACTTCGACAGTGCCGGCGCCCAGCCGCCGCATCGCCTCGATCGCGTTATATACCGAGGCGGAAACGTCGCCGGCGACGTGATCGAAATAGAAATTTGTGGGCACGCCAATGCGCAGGCCGTCAAGCCGGGCCGGTGCTTCGCCACAAAAGTTGGGAACCGGAACTTGAGAACTCGTCGGATCGCAGCTGTCGGGTCCGGCAATCTCGGCCATCGCAAGCGCGCAATCTTCGACGGTTTCACCGAGCGGCCCGACATGATCGAGGCTGAACGCCAGCGGCAGCACACCGTAGCGGCTGACGCGCCCATACGTCGGCTTCAGCCCGGCCACGCCGCAATAAGATGCCGGAATCCGAATGGATCCGCCAGTATCCGTTCCGAGCGCCATCGGGACGAAACCGGCGGCGACGGCGGCGCCCGAACCTCCGCTCGATCCGCCCGGCACGCGTTCGAGATCGCGTGGGTTCAGGACAAACCCAAAGTGCGGATTCTTCGAGGTCGTGCCGTAGGCCAGTTCATGCTGATTCAATTTGCCGAGGCTGACGGCGCCACCCGCTCGAAGCTTGTCGACCACCATGGCGTCGTATTCGGGAATGAAGTCTTTGAACAACAGCGATCCGGCGGTGGTGCGAACGCCCTTCGTATAGAACAGGTCTTTGTGCGCGATGGGAACTCCATGAAACGGGCCCCGGTCAATGCCGGAAGCCAGCTCCTTGTCGCGTTTCGCAGCTTCTTCGAGCGCCTCCCGTGCCATAAGGGTGATGAATGTGCGATAGCGGTCCCGCTCCTGAATCCGCCGTAAGGCTTCCTGAACGATCTCGACGCAGGATGCTTGGCCGGAGCGCAGCATCTTCCCGATCTCTCGTACCGTCATTGGTCGTCCTCCGATTCTTCGGCAAGTTCGGAACCCGCAACAGGTGAGTAATGAAGAGCGGGTTCGATGTCGGGAGCCAGCCGGCCAACCGCTTCGGCCAGCGTCAATCGCATCGCGTCCACAATCGCGCGATTCCGTTCGTCCTCGGATTCAGGCATAGCTCCTATATTCCACCAAACGTTTCATGAAAGCGGCCGTCAGAGCGCGCACGTTAGACAATAGCTCACAGGTATTTCCATGCCCACCACTTCCGACGCTTACGTTCCCTCTCCCTTGACGATTCTGAGCGAAGAGGAACGATTGTTCCAGCAGTCCGTGCGTCGCTTCGCGCGTGAGCGGCTGGCGCCGCATGTGCGGCAAATGGACGAGACCGGTCACGTTCGAGACGATCTGCTACGTGAGTTGTTCGAATTGGGCTTAATGGGCATCGATGTTCCAGAGGAATTCGGGGGCCAGGCGGGCACATTTTTCCAATCCATTCTCGCCATCGAGGAAATCGCCAAGATAGACCCGGCGGTTTCGGTCATCGTCGATGTCCAAAACACCCTGGTAAATAACGCGATTGAGCGCTGGGCAAACCACGAGCAGAAGAAACGGTACCTGCCGAAATTGGCGACCGCGATGACTGGCGCCTATGCGCTTTCGGAAGCACAGTCCGGCTCCGATGCGTTCGCCCTGACAACACACGCGCGGATGGCGGGAGATCAGTTCTCAATTTCCGGCCGGAAACTGTGGATTACCAATGCGGTCGAAGCTGGAGTGTTCCTTGTCTTCGCCACTGTCGATGCCAGCGCGGGTTACAAGGGCATTACGTGCTTTCTGGTCGAGCCCGGCACGCCCGGTTTTCGCATTGGCAAGAAAGAAGACAAGCTGGGAATCCGGGCTTCCTCTACGTGCGAGCTTATCTTTGATGAGTGCCTGGTTCCCCGCGCGAACGTGATGGGCGAAACCGGCAAAGGTTACAAGATCGCGATTGAGACCCTGAACGAAGGCCGCATTGGTATTGGCGCACAGATGACTGGACTTGCTCAAGGCGCGCTCGAACACTCGCTCCGCTACGCGAGGGAGCGCAGACAATTTGGCAAGCCCATAGGCGAATTTCAGGGTGTCCAGTTCGAACTGGCGGAAATGGCCGTGCGGGTCGAAGCCGCACGGCTGCTGGTGTACAACGCCGCCCGTCTTCGTGATGCCGGGCAGCCGTTTGTCACCCAGGCGGCTATGGCAAAATACTACGCTTCGCTGATTGCCGAAGAAGTGGCATCTAAGGCGGTTGAGATCTTCGGTGGTGTGGGATTTACACGGGACTACCCGGTCGAAAAACTCTATCGTGACGCGAAGATTGGGCGAATTTACGAAGGAACCAGTAATATGCAAAAGGCTGTCATCGCCAGAGCCTTGTTTGAATCGGTGCGCTAGGATTTTCGATGAGAGACTTGTACCTTAAGTCATTGCCCGGCTTTCGCGGCAACGCACGTCCGGCCGATATCGTCAAACTGGTAGCTGTATGACACGGCGCAACTATTTTTTGTCTCTTGCGGCACTCGCGGCCGCTGCTGCGAGCCCGTTGGCCAAAGCGGTGACGACGCCCCCGTCACATAACCTGACCGATGCACAGGCTCAGTCGATCATTCAGAAATTCGCCGAAAAAGAGACGGAGTTCGCGAAAGCCCGCGATCAATACACATTCCGGCAGATCTCAAAAATCATCGAATATGACGACGAGGGCAATCCGGGCGGCCACTATGAGATGGTCACCGACATCACCTTCAACGACCAGGGGAAGCGTTCGGAAAATGTGGTGTTCGCTCCCGTGAGCACGCTGTCGCGGATTCAAATGACGCCCCAAGACGAGCAGGATCTGCGGACAACCATGCCGTTCGTGCTCACGTCGAACGAGGTCGATGAGTATTACATCCGGTATCTCGGATGGCAGAAGGTTGACGAAATCGGCTGTTATGTATTCGCCGTAAAACCCAAGGCTCTCGACAAATCCGGCAAGCGCTACTTCGAAGGCGAGGTCTGGGTGGACGACCGCGACCTACAAATCGTCAAGACCTACGGTCGCGCGGTCGGCTATTTGAAGCACAAAGGGCAGGAGTTCCCGAAGTTCGAGACCTACCGCGAAAATATCGACGGCAAGTACTGGTTCCCTACGTATACATACGCGGATGATGTGCTGAATTTCCCGACAGGCCCGCAGCGGATTAAAGTGATCGTCCAGTATAAGGATTATAAGAAGTTTGGTAGCGACGTGAATATTAAATTCGGGGATAATCCGGTGGACGTGCCGCAGCAGCCCGCAAAGCCTCCGAATCAAACGCCACAGCCGAAACCTCCTCAGTGACCCGATTGGCGCGTCGCCATACATCTGCTTGGAGGTGCTCTTTAACTGGAAATCCGCCCACTCAGCGGCAATTTGCAGACCTGCAGTTACCTAGTGTGCATACAATAGTACTTTCGTGACCCATGTCAGAGAGTCACTTGCATCGCTACCGGCGAAAGCGTAATCTAAGCAGACATTTAAGAGAAGCAGCGCTGCTGTTGAAAGGGGCCGCCTCGACGGATCACCCGATCATGGCGCACATTATCCCGATCCGGCGCTGCAACCTTTCCTGTACTTACTGCAACGAATAC
>Ga0134126_10005287_pt1 | contig 16137 bp, 13 predicted proteins | sample KB31752_FD_96881 | JGI IMG/M metagenome (GOLD analysis project Ga0134126, IMG submission 96881) | Terrestrial soil microbial communities with excess Nitrogen fertilizer from Kellogg Biological Station, Michigan, USA - KB3-175-2 | ecosystem: Environmental > Terrestrial > Soil > Unclassified ...
CGCTGAAGGCGGCGGATGCGTTGACCGGCGCACTGGCTCAGCTTTGAGGAAAAAGTGCGGGCAGCCCGTGAGCTGCCCGCAAAGCATCGCCAGACCACTTCGGCCGGCGCGGTGGAAGCCCCATTCCGAAATTAATCGTGGTCTGTCAGCCTCCTCCTTATCCGTCAGCCCGGTGCGCCCGGCTGCCACCCCCCGTTGGCGGACAGTTGCATCCTCGCCCTCACCCGCACTTCGAATCCCCACAATTAAGGCAGGTCATGCAGCCGTCCATCATGACGACGGCCGCCGTGCTGCACTTGCCGCAGAGCTGCGCACCCTCGGGAAAGTCCGACTTCGCAAAGGCGTCGGTCTGCTTGGCACGCGCCTCGTACTCTGCGCGCTTCTCATCGACCAGCTTTCTCTGATGCGTATCGAGCTCGAGCTTGCGGATGAGCCCGATCGTCTGCAGATGCCGCTCGATTACATAGCCGAGCTCGGCGATGATCGAGGGCATGAACTTGCCGCCCGGCTGCCAGTAGCCGCCGCGCGGGTCGAAGACGGCCTTGAGCTCATCGACCAGGAACGTCACATCGCCGCCCTTGCGGAAGACGGCTGAGATGATTCGCGTCAAAGCGACGATCCACTGGTAGTGATCGAGGTTCTTCGAGTTGATGAAGATCTCGAACGGTCGGCGCTGCTCGTACTCGGTTCCCTCGTTCAGCACGATGTCGTTGATGGTCACGTACATCGCGTGGTCCGAGATCGGCGTCTTGATCTTGTAGGTCGATCCGATCAGAACTTCCGGCCGCTCGAGCTTCTCGTGCATCCGGATGATCTGCGCCGTGTGGCCGGTCCTGTCTTTCACGAGCTCCACGCCCGCGGACGGGCTCGGCGCGCTCGCTTGCGGGACGCTTGCCGCAGTGGCCTCGGGCTTTGCGGTCGACGGCGCATGCGCGGTCGCCGACGCACCGGCCGCCATGGCTCCCGGTGCCGCCGTCGCCTCGGGCTTGCGCACGTCGTATTTGACGATCTTCTTGGCGATCTTGATAGCCATGAAGGTGTTCCTATCTGAAGTTGTGCCGAAGGCCCGCTCTAGTACCTACCGAAATATCCCTCTTTCAAACTATCGAACAGATTCGCCGCCGTATGCAGCTCGCCGTCATATTCAATCTCCTCATCACCCCGCGCCTCGACAGTCGATCCATCTTCGAGCGTGAATCGATAGGTCGTATTCTTGAGGTCCTGCTCCTTCACGAGCACGCCCTGGAACGCTTCCGGGTTGAAACGGAACGTCGTGCAGCCCTTCAGTCCCTGCTCGTAGGCGTGCATGTAGATGTCCTTGAACTTCTCATACGGATAGTCCGTCGGGACGTTGGCCGTCTTGGAGATCGAGGAATCCACCCACTTCTGTGCGGCCGCTTGGATCGCCACGTGCTGGTCCGGCGTCACCTGCTCGGATGCGATGAAATAGTCGGGCAGCTTCTCGGAGTCCTGCGTCGCATCAGGCTTCGCCTTCGGATTCGAGAGGTGGCGATAGGCGAGCAGCTCGAACGAGAAGACGTCGATTTTTTCCTTCGACTTCTTGCCCTCGCGGATCACGTTGCGGAAATAGTGATGCGCAAACGAAGGCTCGATGCCGTTCGAGGCATTGTTTGCGAGCGACAGCGAGATCGTGCCGGTCGGCGCGATCGAGGTGTGGTGCGTGAAGCGGGCGCCGACCTCGGCGAGCTCGTGTACGAGCGCGGGCGCGACGGAGGCGACGCGCTGCATGTAGCGGCTGTAGCGCGCGTGCAGCAGCCGTCCCGGAATCTTCGCACCGGGCTTCCAGCCGTCGCGCGCCATCTCCGGCCGCTTGCGCAGCATCTCTTTCGTGACGGTGAACTCCTCTTTCATGATGGGAGCCGGGCCCTTCTCGCGCGCGAGCTCGAGCCCCGCTTCCCAGCCTGCGACCGCCATCTCGCGCGACACGTCCTCCGTGAAATTAACCGAGTCCGGCTCGCCGTATTTCATACCGAGCAGCGTGATCGTGCTGCCGAGGCCGAGGAAGCCCATGCCGTGCCGGCGCTTGTGCAGGATCTCCTCGCGCTGCTTCTCGAGCGGAAGCCCATTCACCTCGACGACGTTGTCGAGCATGCGCGTGAAAGTCTTCACGACCTCGCGGTATTCGCTCCAGTCGAACTCCGCGAAAGGCGTGAACGGATGGCGCACGAAGCGCGTTAGATTGACAGACCCTAACAAACACGAACCGTACGGCGGCAATGGTTGTTCGCCGCATTGTCCTGTCACGAGGCCATTGAAGATAACCGTGTTTGAATCGTCCTGAGTCGTATCAAACACAGCCTCCTTTCCAATGTACTCAATCTGCGCGACGCGGCTCGTGAAGCGCTGTGATCTGGTGAGCGCCTTATCTTTCACCCAATCGCTGTATTTCGCGTTCTTCGCATCGCCGATAAAACCGATCTCCGACATGAAGCGCTCGCGCGACTCGCCGTCGACGATCAGCTCGTAATCGGCCTTGCAGGCATATTCTTTCGTTCCGCCCCTGCCGTCGGGCAATCGGCGGGAGCCCGCCTCGCGGCGCTTCAAGATCGTGCAGTAGATACCGAAATTTGAGAGCAGGATTTGCACGTCCTTCAGCAGCGAGGGAACACTGGACGCGAGTCGCACCGAGCAACTCGTGCCGGCGTTGCCGGACACATTCACCGTGCCATCGCACTGGAACAGCGCCTTCAAGTACCCCTTCACGCAATCCTCGTTGCCCCGCCAGACGATCTCCGGTACTTGCGTCTTGCAGCTCGCCGTGACGCCGCACATCTCGGCGAGATAGCGGACGAGGATCACCGAGCGAATCATCACGAGATTGCGGTCAGGCACTTCCACCGCTGTCACCCGGTAAGCTCTCTTGCTGTGCGCCCATCCCGCAATCATGTAGTTGATGTATTCGACTATCGTATCCGCGTACTCGCGATCGGCTCCCCACAAATTGACGATGGCCGCCTGCTTTTCTTGACCACGGTTCGTGAAATGCCCGTCGCCGGTCAGCAGTCCAATGAGTACCCCCAGCGCTTCGCTGCCCTTCCCGCCGAACTGCCCTTTGCCCGACTGGATGAGCAGCTCATCACCCGGTTTCAAATCTTTGAGCTTGATCTTGCCGCGCGTCGTATAGAAGTCGTGCCACTTCGTCGCCTTGATCTCGTAGCCGGCCTCCGTCACGACTCGATAGACATCGGCGGACGGCGAAGTCATGAACACCGGGATGGCGGGGCGGACCGTCACGCCTTTCTCCGATTCCCCGAGCGCACGCTGATCGACCGTCGCGTCGATGTCGACGCGCGCATAGTACAGATCGCCCATGCGCACGATGCCGTACTGGGTCGCGAGGCGCGTATCCTCGGTCACGCATGGGTTCGTCGCGCGAATGTTCTCCGACCACCAGTTGTTGTTCATCTCATTGACACGGTCGATGAGAATGAATCCCGGTTCGGCGAAATCGTAAGTGGATGCCATGATGACATCCCACATGCGGCGCGCCGGCAGTGTCTTGTAGACCTTGCACGCGACCAGACCTTCGTCGTTCACGACATATCCATCGTGGACGGGCCACTCGCGCCAGATGAATTGAGCCGGATCGGACAGGTCAGGCCGCTCCGACTCGTATTCTTTCAAACTGATCGGGAACGCGAGCATCCACTGCCGATCCTGGCGCACGGCTTCGACGAACTCGTCGGTGATGAGGAGCGACAGATTGAACTGCCGAAGCCTGCCGTTCTCGCGCTTTGCGCGGATGAACTCCATCACGTCCGGATGGCCGACATCGAACGTGCCCATCTGCGCCCCGCGGCGACCGCCCGCGGATGAGACGGTGAAGCACATCTTGTCGAAGATATCCATGAACGACAGCGGACCCGAGGTGTACGCGCCGGCGCCCGACACGTAGGCTCCGCGCGGCCGCAGCGTCGAGTGCTCATAGCCGATTCCACAACCCGCCTTCAATGTGAGCCCCGCTTCGTGGACCTTGCGAAGGATGTCGTCCATCGAGTCGCGGATCGTCCCCGAGACCGTGCAGTTGATCGTCGAGGTGGCCGGCTTGTGATCGAGCGCACCCGCGTTCGATGTCACGCGGCCCGCGGGAATGGCGCCCCGCCTGAGCGCCCACAGGAACTTCTCGTTCCAGTGCTCGCGCACGTCCTCTTTCTCGACGTCCGCGAGCGCGCGCGCGACGCGCTTGTACGTGTCGTCCATCGTCTTATCGATGGGCGTGCCGTCCTTCGCGGTCAGCCGGTACTTCTTGTCCCAGATGTCGAGCGACGCTTCCTGGAACGGAACGGCGTCGATTTCATGCGGATCGATCTTGACGACGGTGTTCATGAATGAGTCTCGGACGCTCCAACGATGCAGACCGTCTCACCGATTTCAGGGAGTAAAGCAGACCGCCGCCGATCGCTCGCCGGCCATCGATTTGGACCGTGCAAGCGGTCCTTCCCCCTGAAATCGCCCCCCGAAATCAAAATCCCGACCGCGTTGCGCGACACAAGATCTTGTGTTTCGGGGTCATGAGCCTAATGAGACGCAACATAACCGTCAAGAAGCGGAATGGCGCTAAATCGACTAGATTAGTGTCATATAATCAATTAGTTATGAGAAATTGGGCCGCGCGAGCCGGAGAAAATTTCCTCGCGCTGCTCCAAATGCGGCTGGGCACCACCCCTATATATTGTGCCTCGGCAGTACACAGGGATTGCCCAGCATCCGCACAGTTTCCTCACAGGTTGCTCAGGCGCCGAACCGCAGCGGTCGAGCTCACGGCAGGACTGCCGGGCCGGCCTTTGAGCCGCGATGCGGCGCTAAGAGCGCGCGTCGGCGACGTGCCCCATAGCGCCCCGTGCCACCTCGGCACGGGATATAGGTCCTTTGGTCGAAACTCGCCCCCACGCCCCCGCATTACAATGACTCTCCACCCCCCGGACAGGTCTATGAACCGCCTCGTTCCGCTTCTCGCCGTCGCGATGCTCGGCTCGACGGCGGCGCCGGCCGCAAGTGTTCTGCCGGCGATCGTCGGCAACACGCCGGTACCCTCGCTCGCTCCGATGGTGAAGCGCGTGTCGCCCGCGATCGTGAACGTCGCGACTCGCGGTACGACCCACGAAGATCAAACGGGCGGCTCTTCGGCCGGGCCCTCGGCCGGGCCCTCGGCCGGACCTTCCGCGGGACCTTCGGGCGGCTCTTCGGCCGGGAGCCACGACGCACTCCCCGAGGATCCGCTGCTGCGCCGCTTCTTCGGCGCGCCGCGCAGTGAGCGCTCGCGCGGACGTCCGTTCCAGAGCGCAGGCTCCGGAGTCATCATCGATGCGCAGCGCGGGTACATCCTCACGAATGCACACGTCGTCGAGGATGCGACGCAGATCACCGTGACGCTCCAGGACGGACGCGACCTCGATGCGAACGTGGTCGGCAGAGACGAGACCTCCGATCTCGCAGTGCTGAAAGTCAAGCCCGAGCGGCTGACGCAGATCGCGCTCGGGGACTCCGCAAAGGTGGAGGTCGGCGACTTCGTCGTCGCCATCGGGAATCCCTTCGGCCTGCACAACACCGTCACCTCCGGGATCGTGAGCGGTCTCGGCCGCTCGAGCCTCTCCTCCGACGGGTCCGAGAGTTACATCCAGACCGACGCTTCCATCAATCCCGGCAATTCGGGCGGCGCGCTCGTCAATCTGCGCGGCCAGCTCATCGGCATCAACACCGCGATCCTGTCGACCTCGGGTGACAACATCGGCATCGGCTTTGCCATTCCCGTGAACATGGCGCGCACGATCATGGGCCAGCTCATCGCCTTCGGTTCCGTGCGCCGCGGCATCCTCGGTGTGAGCACCTACGCCGTGACCTCGGAAGTGGCGCGAGCGTTCGGGCTCTCGAGCATCCACGGAGTGCTCGTGACCAATGTCATCGCAGGCTCGGCCGCCGACCATGCCGGCATCGAGACCGACGACATCATCACCGCCGTCAACGGGGCCCAGATCGGATCGCCCGCGGATCTGCGCCGCGCAGTGGAGGCGCTGCACGTCGGGGAAGAGGTGCGTATCGATCTGCTGCGCGACGGGAAGCCGCGGCAGGTGCACGCCGTGATCGCGCAGGCGCCCGCGGTGCGGTGATGCCGCCGGATACGCCGAAGCCGGCCGAGTCGGCACCGGAGACCGTGCACTTCGAGCGGCCGCGGCTCAATGTCTGCGTGCTCGGGGGCACCGGCTTCGTCGGCACGGAGCTCGTCTCGCAGCTCGCGAGCGCGGGCCACTGGGTGCGCGTGCCGACCCGCGCGCCCGCGCGTGGCCAGCACCTGAGCGTGCTGCCGACCGTCGAGCTCGTGGCCGCCGACGTTCACGATCGCCGAGTGCTCGCGGAGCTGCTCGCCGGCATGGACGCCGTGGTCAATCTGATCGGCATTCTCAACGAATCGCGTGGCGCACGCTTCCGTGACGTCCACCCGGGGCTCGCATCGAAGCTCATCGAGGAGGCGCGCACGGCCCGCATGCCCCGCCTGCTGCACATGAGCTCGGTGGGAGCCGACGCGGAGCGGGCGCCGAGCAAGTATCTACGCAGCAAAGGTCAGGCGGAGACGCTGCTGCGTGCTGCCGCACGTTCGCTCGAGGTGACGATCTTCCGGCCCTCGGTGATCTTCGGACCAGGGGATTCCCTCACGGAGCGTTTCACGAAACTGCTGCGCCTCGCGGGCGGCTGGCTGCCGCTCGCGAGGCGGCGCGCGCGGTTCGCACCGGTGTACGTGGGCGATGTGGCACGCGGAATCGTGCGTGCGCTCGGCGATCGTGCGATGGTCGGGCGCACGTACGAGCTTTGCGGCCCGGACGTGCTCACGCTCGAGCAGATCGTGCGGGCCTCGGCGGCTGCGGCCGACGTCTCCTGCCACATCGTGCCGCTGCCGGACTTCCTCGCCCGCCTTCAGGGACTCGTGCTCGGCCTGCTGCCCGGTAAGCCCTTCACACTCGACAACTTTCGGTCGTTGACGGTCGACAGCCTGTGCACCGAGAACGGACTACGTGCGCTCGGCATCGAGCCGCGGCCACTCGCCGCGCTGCTGCCGACGTATCTCGGGAAGATGGATCAGCCCGACCAGCTCAACCGCTTTCGCGCGGAGGTCGAGCGCTGAGCCTCGTGCAGACCGCGGCATCGCGCTCGCGTGCCGGCTCGTGCGCAAGCGCGCGAACGTCTGCATAGAAGCGCTCCAGATCGCCGCCATCGTCCCGCAATATCTTCCGGAAGCCCGGAACGCAGTCGTAATAGGTCGCGACCGAGACCAGATGGGCGTTATTGAGGCCCTCGTCGACCCACTCACGATAGGGCGAGGGCGCATGGGTCCGGCGCTCGAGGGCGCGCATCTGCTCTGCGAGCGAAGCAAACGTCGCGCGCTTGCGCGCGAGCATCTCCGCTCGCGGCACCCCCGAGCCATAGAGCTTCTCGAGGCGCTCCCGGTAGTAGCGAAACAGTGCGATGTACTCGAGATCGCGCGCGGTCGCCGCCTCGTAGCGCTCGAGATCGCCGGTGCGGCCCTGCAGAAGCAGCCAGCGCCGCACGCCCTCCTGCTCCACGGTGGTGGCAAAAGCCTCGTTGAACGAGGAGTCGCCCGGCACGTAGAGGAGCTGGTGCGTGAGCTCGTGGAAGATGATCCCCGCAAGCTCGATATCGCCATAGCCGAGCATCGAGCTCACGATCGGATCGGCAAAATGTCCGAGCGTCGAGTACGCGGGCACACCGCCGATCACCACATCGTCGCCGCGCGCTCGCAGTCGCGCAGCGAACCGGCGCGCTTTCCGATCGCTGAAGTAGCCGCGATAGTCGACACAGCCGGCGATCGGAAAGCACCAGCGCAGGGGCACGATCGAGAATTCGGGCGCGGCGACCACGTTCCACACGACGTACGGCCGCCCGATATCGCTGTACGTTCGGTAGCTCGCGTTATTCGGCAGCCCGAGCGCCTGCGTCGCGAAATCTCGCGCATTTTCGACCTGCTCGAGCGTCGTGCGCAGCTCGGGCGGCGTCCGCGGATTCTCGACGACTTTGGGGATCGGGCGCCGCTTCTCGAGCACCTGCGCCTCGCCGTGTGCGGCCTGAATGACATAGCAGCCGCTCAGCAGCAGGGGGAGGAGGCCTGCGAGCACGACCCGCAGACCGGGGCGATCCCTCGCAGGTGCGTGACGGCTCTCGGTTAACATGTGCGCATGCAAGTCTACTTGGTGGGCGGGGCCGTGCGAGACCGACTCCTCGGCCGCCCGGTACGCGAGCGGGACTGGGTCGTGGTCGGTGCCGGCCCTGACGATCTCATCGCGCGCGGCTTCACTCCCGTCGGGCGCGAGTTCCCCGTATTCCTGCATCCGGAGACTCACGAGGAGTACGCGCTGGCCCGTCTCGAGCGCAAGGTCGCTCCGGGCTATCGCGGCTTCGAGACCTGCTTCTCGCCCGATGTCACGCTCGAGGAGGACCTCAGACGCCGCGATCTCACCATCAACGCGATCGCGGAAAGCGAGTCGGGCGAGATCGTGGACCCGTTCGGCGGCCGGCGGGATCTCGAGGCGCGCGTGCTGCGGCACGTGTCCGACGCGTTTGTGGAGGACCCGGTGCGGATACTGCGCGCGGCGCGCTTTGCCGCGCGCTTCGCGCCGCTCGGCTTTCGCATCGCCGACGAAACGATGGCGCTCATGGCCCGCATGGTCGCCTCCGGAGAGGTCGATGCGCTCGTGCCCGAGCGAGTCTGGCAGGAGACCGAGCGCGCGCTCGCCGAGGAACGCCCGGAAGTGTTCTTCGAGGTGCTGCGCGCGTGTGGCGCACTCCGGGTCCTGTACCCGGAGATCGATGCACTCTTCGGCGTACCGCAGCCCGAGAAGTGGCACCCGGAGATCGACACGGGCGTGCACGTGATGCTCGCTCTCAAATTCGCCGCGCGCAGCGGCGCCTCGACCGCCGTGCGATTTGCGACGCTCCTGCACGATCTCGGCAAGGCACTGACGCCGCGCGAGCGCTGGCCGGCTCATCACGGCCACGAGGAGGCGAGCGTCCCGCTCGTCGAGGCCGTCGCCCGACGACTCAAAGCGCCGAAGGCATACCAGGAACTCGCCGTTCTCGCCGCGCGCCACCATACCGTGGTGCACCGGGCTTTCGAGCTGAAAGCCGCGACGGTGCTCAAGCTGCTCGAGACGACCGATGCGATGCGTCGACCCGAGCGGTTCGGCGAGCTGCTGCTCGCGTGCGAGGCCGACGCGCGCGGTCGCAAGGGACTCGAAGAGCGCCCGTACCCGCAATCCGACTACCTGAGTCGCGCGCGCGAGCTGGCATCACAGGTTGCGCTGTCGGAAGAGGAGCGGCACGGTCTCGAAGGCCCGGCCATCGGCGAACGGATTCGCGAAAAGCGACTCGAGGCGCTCACGAGCCTCAAGCAAGAGCGCGCCGGTCAGAGCGATCCGCGCAAGTCCTGATGCGTGAAGGCGGCGAGCGGTGCGTCATAGTCGCGCACGAGCGCTATCGCCTTGAACACCTCTCCCATCTCGCCCGGCAGCAGTAGCCGGCGCGCCTCTCCAGCCAGCCGCGCGCGATCAGCCGCGCCCGCGCCCGCGGGCTCCGCGAGCAGCGCCTCGATCCCCGCGCCGAGCAGGAAGGCGGCCTGCGTCGCAAAGCCGCGCACGTCGAGGCGTGCCGCAGCCGCGGCTTCCGCGACGCGCGTGAAATCCACCCACGCGCTGATGTCCTGCAAGCCGATGCGAGTGAACGGATCGTCGTGCGCGCGTTGCTTGAAGTGGCAGCGCAGCGTGCCGTCCCGCCGCGCGGGATGATAGTAGTGCGCGCGCGGCAGACCGTAATCGAAGAGCAGCACGACACCGCGCGCGAGCACCTCGGAAAGCGCAGCGACCCAAGGCGCCACCCTGAGGCAGCACTCGGAGCGATAACCATCCGGCAGCGGTTGCGGCAGGTCCGCAACGAGCGATAGGACAGCGGCTCGGACGCGCGCGTCGGCCGGTCTCTCGAGCTCGACCAGCGCATCGTTTGAACCCAAGGCCACGCCGAGCTGGTTCACGTCGAAGTCATGCGCCGGGGCTTCGCGCTCATGCACCGCCCACCGCTGGCACGCCAGTGCATCGAGCACCTCGTTCGCAAGCACGACGCCTGTGAGAGGCTCCTCGGGCCAGCGCTCGAGCCAGGTCACGCGATCGCGAAGGCTCCCCGGCAAACGAGCTATTTGATCCTGCTGGCGCGCGCGCAGATCCCCGCTCACCTCGAGAATGGCATAGCGCTTCGGCAGCGCATTGCGTTCTGCAAGAGCGCCCAGCACGACGGCCGCCATGCGGCCCGTACCGGCGCCGAGCTCCAGGATGTCCCCGCCGCCGAGCTCCTCCAGACACTCCGCGCACTGCCGCGCGACGCAGCGACTGAAAAGGTCCGACATCTCCGGGGCGGTGACGAAATCCCCGGCGCGCCCGAATTTCACCGCCCCTGCGCTGTAGTAACCGAGCCCCGGGGCATAGAGCGCAAGCTCCATGAACGTCTCGAAATCGATCCAGCCGCCCGCATCAAGGATGCGCGTGCGGATGAGTGCCTCGACCCGGCGCGAGTGCTCCGCCTCCTCCGGCGTGAGCGCCGGAAGCGTGGCGAGCGCTACGGGTTGGATCATCGCGTCTTCGATCCCGGCTTTACCGGGATGAGCGGGTGAGCCGCTCGATCAAAGCGCTCCCACAGCTGCCCGATCGTTGCGCCGGCCGTCGGATGAACAAGGTCCGGCGCGATGTCGGCGAGCGGACCGAGCATGTACGGGCGCTTCAGCAGATCTGGACGTGGCAGCACGAGTCCCGGCTCCTCGCACCGCAAATCTCCATAAAGAAGAATGTCGAGGTCCATGGCGCGCGGCGCCCACTTCGGAGCATCGCGTGGCCGGCCGCAACGCGCCTCGATCTCCCGCAGGCGCGCGATCACGCGCGGCAGCGGCTCGGCGGTCTCGAATCCCACGACAAAATTGACGAAATCCTCGCCCTCGAACCCCACCGCCCGGTTGCGATACCACGGCGAGCTCTCGAGCGGTCCGAACGCGCGCTCGAGCTCGGCGGCCGCGAGCGCGAGATTGCGCTCGGAGTCGATGTTGCTTCCCGCGGCGACATAGACGTGAGGCATGGGGTGAGCGCGTGCCTTACGAAAGCTCCGCGCGCGTGCGCTCGATCGAGACGCCCACGTCGCGCGATTTTCGGATTGCGCCGGGCTTGTTGAGCGTGAGGCGCACCCATTCGACATTGAACTCTTCGAGGATGAGGAGCGCCGTGCGGTGCGCGAGCGTCTCGACGAGCTTGAACTGCGATTCCTCGACGAATGCGATGACGCGCTTGGCGAGCCTCTTGTAGTCGAGCGTGTCCGCGACCTCATCCGTCACCGCCGCGCGCGCGCAATCGACCGGCAGCTCGAGATCGATGACGACGGTCTGCTTGACGCGCCGCTCCCACTCGATGAAGCCGATGATGCACTCGACGGCAAGGCCGCGGAGGAAGATGGAGTCGGAGCGAGTCGCGCTCATCGGGTAGCACTCATCGGGTAGCACTCATCGGGTAGCACTCAGCCTGGAAGAGGTCGCAGGGATTCGAGGGGCCATTGTGCTCGGGCCGCGATGCCGAGGTCATCGTGCTCGCCGGCCTTGAGGCGCGCGAGGCCCGCGGCCCCGATCATCGCCGCGTTGTCGGTGCAGAACTCGAGGCGCGGATGGTAAACGCGCGCGCCGCGCGCTCGAAGCGCCTCGGCGAGCCGCTCCCGCAACCTGCGGTTCGCGCCGACCCCGCCGCAGACGACGAGCGCATCGAGGTCGGTTTCCTCGAGCGCCCGCACGGCTTTGACGGTCAAGGTTTCCACGATCGCCTCCTGGACCGCCCACGCCACATCGGCCCTCACACGATCCGTCATCGCGCGGCCGCGCACGGCATGCAGAACCGCCGTTTTCAGGCCCGAGAAGCTGAGCTCGAGCCCTGGGCGATCGAGCATGGGCCGCGGAAACTCGAATGCTCCTGCCCGCCCCGACTCGGCGAGGCGCGCGAGCTCCGGCCCGCCGGGGTAGGGCAGGTCGAGAAGCTTCGCGGTTTTGTCGAATGCTTCGCCGGCCGCATCGTCGCGGGTCTCCCCCAGCACCCGGTAGCGTCCGATCCCCTCAACCTCGATCAGCATGGTGTGGCCGCCCGACACCAGCAGTGCGATGTGGGGAAAGGGCGGAGGATCGTCCTCGAGGAGAACCGCGAGCAGATGGCCTTCGAGATGATGTACCCCGATTGCCGGCAGCCCCCAGGCGTAGGCGAGGCTACGGCCGAGTGCCGCGCCGGTCAGCAGCGCACCGACGAGGCCCGGTCCCGCCGTGTAGGCGATGCCGTGGAGCGCGCCCTCTCGCAAGCGGACTCGGGTGTCGGGGCTCTCCGCGAGCAGCCCCGCATCGCCGAGGACCGCCCGCACGAGCGGCAGAAGCCGCCGGACGTGATCGCGCGAGGCGAGCTCGGGGACGACGCCCCCATAGATCCGGTGCAAGTCGACCTGACTGAAGACCCGGTGCGCGAGCAGTCCGCGGCGCTCATCGAGCACGGCCGCGGCGCTCTCGTCGCAGGAGGACTCGATCGCGAGGATCGCGAGATGCTTTGCCTTTTCCATCGGGGCTATTTACAATTGCCGGCCCCGTTATTGGGCCGGTCCCAAAATTAAGCCAAATCAATGGCTTGAGGTTTCAATGCCGAGCGTTCGTGTTCGTGAGAATGAGTACTTTGATGCCGCCTTGCGGCGCTTCAAGCGTGCCTGCGAGAAGGCGGGCATTCTCACCGAGCTGCGCCGGCGCGAATTCTACGAGAAGCCCACTCAGGAACGGAAACGCAAGAAGGCCGCTGCGATCAAGCGGCACATGAAGCGGCTCTCGCGCGAGACGACGGCGCGGCCGCAGCGCTGAAGCCTCGCACCGCCGCAAGCGCGGCGCGTTCTGCAGCCATGAGCCTCAAAGACCGCATCACGGAAGATATGAAGGCGGCGATGCGCTCGGGCGAGCGCGAGCGCCTCTCGACCATCCGCCTGATTCTCGCCGCAATCAAACAGCGCGAGGTGGACGAGCGCATCACGCTCGATGATCCCCAGGTGATCGTGGTTCTCGAGCGCATGGTCAAGCAGCACCGGGAATCGATTGCGCAATTCGAAAGCGGCGGCCGTGCCGACCTCGTCGCGAAGGAGTCGGCGGAGCTCGCGATCCTCAAGAGCTACCTCCCCGAGCAGCTGTCCGAGTCCGAGGTGGCCGCGCTCATCGAGGAGGCGATCCGCTCGACCGGTGCGGCATCCCTCAAGGACATGGGCAAGGTCATGGGCGCCGTGAAGGCGAAGGCGCAGGGGCGTGCCGACATGAGCACCCTGAGCGCCCGCATCAAGGAGCGGCTGAGCGCCGCGGCGAAACCCTGAAGCCTCGCGGGAAGCGTCTGGGCGTTCCGCCCGGCTCCGGCAAGCGCTAGGCTTGCGGAATGGGATTGATCCCCCGCAGCTTCATCGACGAGCTGATCGCGCGAGCGAACATCATCGAGGTCGTCGGGTCCCGGGTCGCCCTGAAGAAGGCAGGACGCGAGTACAAGGCCTGCTGCCCGTTCCACAACGAGAAGACGCCCTCGTTCTGGGTGAGCCCGGAGAAGCAGTTCTATCACTGCTTCGGCTGCGGCGCTCACGGCACGGCACTGTCCTTCCTCATGGAGCACGACCGGCTGCCGTTTCCCGAGGCCGTCGAGGAGCTCGCCGCGAGCTTGGGGCTCGAGGTGCCGCGCGAGAACGGCGCGCCGGCGCCGCGCCGCGACTCGGCCACGTTGCACGAGCTGATGGCGAGCATCGCGCGCTTCTACTCGGATTCACTGCGGGCGAGCGAGCGTGCGCGCCAGTACCTCGCGCGCCGCGGCCTCGATCGCGACATCATCGAGCGATTCGGGATCGGCTATGCGCCGAATTCGTGGAACGAGGTGCTGCGCCGCTTCGGCACGACGGAGGAGAGCCGGCGCAAGCTCGCCGACGTCGGGCTCATCATCGAGCGCGAGCGCGGCTCCGCCGCAGAGGCCGAATCCGGTTCGTCGAGCGGGCGCTTCTATGACCGCTTCCGCGATCGCGTCATGTTCCCGATCCGGGATGGCCGCGGACGAATCATCGCCTTTGGCGGCCGCGTGATCGGCGAGGGCGAGCCGAAATATCTCAACTCTCCCGAAACGGTTCTCTTTCACAAAGGACGCGAGCTCTACGGTCTCTACGAGGCTCGCCAGAGCCGCGCAGCGCTCTCCCGGCTGCTCGTCGTCGAAGGATACGTCGACGTCGTGCGGCTGCATCAGTTCAATATCTCTTGCGCCGTCGCGACGCTCGGCACGGCAACGACGCCCGAGCATTTGAAGCGCATCTTCCAGCTGGTCCCCGAGGTCGTCTTTGCGTTCGACGGCGATCGCGCCGGGCGGGCGGCAGCCTGGCGCGCGCTGCAAAACGTGCTGCCCGAGGCGCTCGAGGGGCGCGAGATCCGCTTCCTCTTCCTGCCGGATGGAGAGGACCCCGACACGCTCGTGGCCAAAGAGGGTCGCGAAGTCTTCGAGCGCCGGCTCGCGGAGGATGCGCTGCCGCTGTCGGAGTACCTGGTACGCGAGATGACGGAGCGCTATCCGGCGCGCGGCGCTGACGGTCGCGCGCGCGCGGCACAGGCGGTGCGGCCGCTCATCGAGCAGGTGCCCGAGGGCATCTACCGGCGTCTGCTCGTTGAGCGCCTCGCGCAGGCGTTCGGATTCCAGCGCACCCCTGAGGGTGTGGCGGAGCTGCTCGGCATCTCGATCGGGCCTCGGCGTCTCGACAACACCGGCCATACCCCCGCGGCCGTCGGCCGGGGTAGCCTCGTGCGACAGGCCGTGCGTCTGTTGCTGCACTTCCCGGCCGCCGCACCGCACCTTAAAGAGGGCACGGTCGCCGCGCTCGCGCAGCTGGAGGAGCCCGGCGCCGATCTGTTGCGCGAGTTGCTCGCCGACCTGCGCACGGACCCGGCCGGGACGACCGCGCAGGTGCTCGAGCGCTGGCGGGACCGGCCGGACGGAGCCCCCCTCGCACGACTGGCGGCCGCCGAGGCGCTGGTTCAGGATGGTGCCGCCGCGGAGCAGGAGCTCGAGCGGGCGCTCGAACGGCTCGTCGAGCAGGCTCGCACGCTGAAGCTGGATCGATTGATCGAAAAGGACCGCGCCGAAGGTCTGTCGAGCGAAGAAAAACTGGAAATCCAAAGACTTACGAAAGAACTCGCGCGGCTACCGCCGGCTGCGGCCGCGGGTTGAGGCGGGGTCTACACAGGTTTGGGCGTTTCGGGCCGCCCACGTTATGACAAAAACTGCGACGCGCCGCTCTGCAGCAGCGTTTGGCAGATAAGGGGAAGTCACATAAAATGGCGCGCTTTGCCCGATCGACCCTTGAGTTGCCTCGCCATGGAACTCACATACGGGACAGCCTGTTCAACCTCGATATGCACGCCTTCGCGTCGCACACGCCATGACACGCAAGCCGAAGTCTACTACCGCAGCCGCTAGCAAGAAACGTACGCCGCACGGGAAGTCTGCGAAGCCTGCCGTCCTGAAGAAGGCGGCGGCGCCGACGATGCGCGATCGCAAGACTGCCCACGGGAAAGGAGCCGCTGAAGGTTCTGTAAAGCCTGCCGATAACCTCGTGCCGGCTGCAGCGCCGGGCAGCGCCCCGACGCCACGGGTGGTCGCGGACGGTAAGGGCGATGCCGCTGGCAAGTCCGTGCTCGGGAGTGCGAACGCTCGCCGCCAAGCCGTCCCGAGCCCCGGGTCGAGCGCGGCGGGCAGCGCCGCCGGTGGACCCGGACAAGGCAGCGGTGCAGGTCGTGATGCTGGAAAGGTTCGCGCGGGAGCCCGCGCGGTTGCAGGCGAGACCCATGAAGGGTCGGTACATGCTGCGGAGAAGAGTGCCGTAGAGAGGAGAGTCTTGGGAATAGAGCGCCGCGTGCCCGTCATGTCCGAGGATCATCAGTCGCAGATCAAGCTGCTGATCGCTCGAAGTAAGGAGCAGGGCTATCTCACGTACGCGCAGGTGAACGATCACCTGCCCTCCGAGATCGTCGATCCGGAGCAGATCGAGGACATCGTCAAC
>Ga0134126_10005288_pt1 | contig 16136 bp, 11 predicted proteins | sample KB31752_FD_96881 | JGI IMG/M metagenome (GOLD analysis project Ga0134126, IMG submission 96881) | Terrestrial soil microbial communities with excess Nitrogen fertilizer from Kellogg Biological Station, Michigan, USA - KB3-175-2 | ecosystem: Environmental > Terrestrial > Soil > Unclassified ...
AGCTGCGCGGCATCGCAACGAGCGATCGCTTCGTGCAGGCATTGCAGCTCGCGATCGATATCTTCTTCGTAGGCGGCCACCAGTTCTCGGGCCGTGCTTTCGAAGGCACGGTCGGGCACAGCCTGGTCCAGCGCCTGCAGCAGCGCATCGGCCTGCAACGGCTTGAGCAATACCGCGTCGATGCCGGCGACCTGGCAGCGCATCGTGTGATCGCCGCCAGTGAAGGCGGAAAGCGCGATCAGCCGGGCGCGCGGCGCGCCCTCTGCTTCATGCAGCCGCAATTGCCGGGCCAGCGCGTAGCCATCCATTCCCGGCAGACCGATGTCCAGCATCACCAGCGGGCAGGGCGCCTGCATCTGGGCCGCCAAGGCATCTTCGGCATTGGCAGCCTCCTGCACCGTCGCGCCCCAGCGCCGCAGCTGGGCGGCAATGACCTGCCGGGTCAGCGCGTGATCCTCCACCAGCAGGATGCGCGTGCCGGCCAGCCGGGGCAGGGCGGACGCAGCGGCAGTGGCCGGCGCATCTTCCTGCACCTGCTGCACGGGCAGGCGAAGAATGAAGCGGCTGCCACGGCCATGCACGCTATGGACATCCAGGGTGCCGCCCATGGCCTCGGCCAACGTGCGGCAGATGGAAAGGCCCAGGCCGCTGCCACCGCGCTGCCTGCCTGCATCGGCCTGCCGGAAGGGCTCGAACAGGGCGCTCATCTGCGCTGGCGCGATGCCGATGCCGCTGTCGATGACCTCCACCAACAGTGATGCGTTCTTCGAGGGCGCATCCAGCTGCAGGCGCAGTTCAACGCCACCTACGTCGGTGAACTTGACGGCATTGCCGAGCAGGTTGTCGAGCAGCTGGCGCAGGCAGTCCGGGTCCGTTGCCAGCATCGGGAACGGCGCCTGCGGTGCGCAGAGCTGCAGGCTGAGCGCCTTCTTCTGCGCGAAGGGCGTAATGGCCTGCAGCGCCTGCGTGCAGATCGCAGGGACGTTGCAGGGCACCCGCTTTGGCCGGAAAGTGCCGCTGGCCAGGCGGGAGAAGTCCAGCGTGCGGTTGAGCAATCCGCGCAATGTCTGGCTGGCGGTGGCCGCAGCGGCTACCAGTTCGCGTTGCCCGGCTGGCAGTGGCGCCTGGCCCAGCAGGTCGATCGACGCCATGACGGCCTGGGCGGAATTACGCACCTCATGGCTGATCATGCCCGTCATCTGCGCCTGCTTCTGATCAAGGCCCTGTTGCTGGCGCAGCCTGCGTGCAGCCAGCAACGGAAGTGCCAGCAGCAGTGCTGCGGCTGGCAACAGCCAGAGCACGGTGCCATCAAGGCCTTCGCGCACCTTCTGGCCGAGCGCGGCCGGCAGCGTCTGCCGTGCCCAGCGCTGCAGCAACTGGGCATGCTCTTCGATGGTGATGTCATCCAGTGCCGCCTCGATACGATCGAGCAGCGCCTGGTCTTCGCGCCGGGCAAGCAGATGCAGCTGGGTCGAAAGATCGGCATCCACTGTCTGCAACCGCAGGCTGTGGGAGAAGTGACGTCGTGCTATCGCACCTGCAGTGGATTCCAGCCCGATCGCAACGTCGGCAATGCCGGCATCCACGGCAGCCAATGCCGCCCGCATGCTGGGGTGCGGCAGCACAGGCACTGCAGGGTGATGCTGTGCGAGCCACACAGGGTAGGGGCCTCCTTCAACAGCAGCGATGCGCAGCGTGCCGAGATCGGCAACCCGCCGCGGCAAGCGCTCGCCAATGCGGCCGGCAAGCACGCTGGCACCGCCAGGAAAACTGCGCGAGGGCGCCAGGCTGGGGCAGGGCAGGCGTGCCCCATCGTCAGCACCCATCGCCAGCACAAGATCGGCCCGCCCCTCACAGACGGCGGTCATCGCGGCGAGGGTGCTGGAAAAAGGCACTTCGACGAAGGTCAGGCCGGAATGGCGGGCCACGAGCGCGGCATAGCCATGCGCCAGCGTCTGCAGCACCTCGGGGTCGGCAGCATCTTCGGGCGCAGGGTGCAGCGTGGGGGCCGCGGCCACCCGGACCACGCGCCCCGCTGTCCATTTTCCGTGCTGAATGTCGCCTGCGGACGTACAGGGAAGCAGGGTAAACAGCGCCAGCAGCATGAGCCTGTGGCCACGCTTGGACAGCGCGGTCACAGCGCCTCCAACTGCTGCCGTATCGCGAAGATCTCCGCGTCATTACGCAACCCCAGCTTACGCAGCGCGGCAATCTTCTGCGTGCTGACGGTCTTAATGCTGCGGTGCCGATGCAGGGCAATCTCCGAGACGGTCAGCCCATCCAGGACCAGCCGGATGACCTCGCGCTCGTTGCGGCTAAGTGCATCGCAGGGCGTCAGCAGCTTGCACGACGGCGGAATGCGGCAGAGCCCTTGGGACACGCGTACGACCGCGTCGGACAGTTCAATCAACGGCTCGGATTTGCCGACAAAGCCGCTGATTCCGGCATCCAACAGGTGGTTGATGATCGCCACCGAGGTCTGTCCGGCAAAACCCAGCAGCGTTACCCTCGGCAATGCCTGCCGCAGGTGCTCGACGAGCTCGGTGCCGCTGATATCACCGGGCGCCAGGGTGATGTCGATGATGGCCACATCGGCATGACGCTGCTGCAGCGCCTGCACGAACGCCTGGCTGTCACTGTGGCTGGCGATGATCTCGAAGCGGCTGTCGTTGCCCAGGTGGAAGGCCGTGCCGCGGCGGACGACGTCATGGTCATCAAGCAGGGCCAGGCGAAGCCGGCGCGGTGCAGGGAATCCGTTCATGCGCAGGAGTGTTGTCAGCGCCCAGTGGCGTGGCGCTCATTCTGGCGCCGCTGTCGCGTCGAGCATCGAAAACGTTCGATTTTTGAGACTTTTCCTAGAGTGGAAGTAGGAAAAGTTGGAGGTTTGTGTCGGGATCTGCACAGCGCGGGTGCAGCGAAGTAGCCTGTTGCGTCTGATGATTTTTGAATCGCGTCTACAGGGCGCGCGCGGACAGCGTGCACTGCTCAAGTTGAGTGCGTGCTCCGCTGGCGAGATGCCAGCGTCCACGCCCTGGTCAAGGACAGTTCCAATCACGAGACGTTCCAGAGCGGCGCAATTGACGGGTTGGCGGGCGTCATTAACGTGACGCGTCACGGTGGCCGCAGGTCTGTCGGCGTTGAATTCTGCAGGGCTGAGGGCTTGGGTTTCCCTCAGAATTGAACGTTGGTCCTGCGAGGTACGCCTGACTGGTGGAGACTGGAGCGTGCGACTGTTTGAGCGAACGTGTGTCGCCTGGACGTGGCGGGATGCCTCTGGGTCGCCAGCGACCATGAGTGCCGAGAAGCTATGGCTGGGGTTGGGGCCCGGGTGATGTCCGGGGTGCCATTGGTCGGGCTCGGTAGCGGAGTCGATGCCCAGTCTGCTTTGAACATAATATACATTATGCGAAATGTGACGTGCCCGGAGCAGGATCCGCCGCTGGGCCGCTTTCGTCGGTTCTGCTTGGCAATGGCTATGGCTTTGGCTCGGCTCTTGCCTGCCTGTTCGTTCCCCCGACAAGGACGAGCCGGCCCTTGGGCCGGTTTCGGGTTTCAGGCCGGCCACATGTTCACTCCCGAAGGCCGCCAGCTGGAACCCGGCGACATGGCCTGTGATGATGGCCGAGGCCCGCGCCGAGGTGGCCACCCGATCGGTACCGCCCCGAAGGGCCTCTGCTACAACGAAATCCAGCGTCATCTACCTTGGCGAAGCGCTCAGAATCCGCAGAGAACGGCGGTTGGGCGCGGGCGTATTTGGTCCCGACGCCGAGCGGTCCAATGTGGTCTACATGAGCCGTGGGTCGAGGCCTCACCAGCGCGTGTGAGGCGCTTGCCGTAGGGGCCCTGCCCCTACCCCCCAAGGCGCCGGAGAATCTCGACAGCACCGCCGGGCTGGGGGCCTTTGGGCCGGATGGTGAAAGTTCCCGACACAAAATCGAGCAGCCAAGCCGCGCCATCAATCAAGAGTTCAATTTCGTCGCCATCAATGGCAAACGAAGTATCTCTATTCGCACCAACAACGTGATCAGCGTCGAAATGCGCGACCTTCTTGCTCACAGCCAGATACACCGGCTTCGCGCTCGCAACGTAATCCTTGGCCCTTGCCAAAAATGCGTCTGCCAACGGATGGTCCGACTGAGCTAGCCGAGATGCGAGTCCAAGCAGCGACAGGTTCTCATTGCGCCCGGATAAAGCCGGGTCCGTAAGTGCTCGAATGCACGTGAAGATGGAAACAATCAATGCACGCCGGACGATACTGAAAAAGTGAGGGGCCGTCGCATTGAGCAGGGCCACGTCAGTGCCTTCATAGAACATTGTCCGGTACTCAACGAAATCCCAGTGCGCCTGACTGACGCGTGTCTCAAGCGCCTCGAAGTAATCGCGGTGCTGCGGAGCTATGTTTGCCAATCGATCGTTGTCCATAGCAATCGTCCGTTAGGGATGCTAGGTGGCGGTGGCCAAGTATGCGTTAGGAACTGGTGGGGTAGACGGATAAGCCATCGCGTGACCCGACTCCTCCGTAGGGGCGCCGCTCCCACACCCCGGTGAGAACCGTTCTCACCGGCTAGAATGAGCGCAAGATGCCTTGGGGGCCGTATGGAACGCGACAGACAAGAACCGACTTTCAGTGCGCCGGATCTGCAAGAGGTCCAATTCCGAAACCAACGGCAGCGTGCTCCTCAACACTCGGAAAGAGCATCGGCCTGGACCTACATCGCCGTGGGCGCTGTTTTGCTGGTCGCCATAGTCATGGGCCTGATCGAATGGAATGCTCGGCGGCAAGCAGCAGCGATGACGCGCGAACTGACAAGGCCAATGACCGCGCAGGAACAGGCCGACTTCAATGCTGAAATGGACAGGCAGACAAGACAGCTGCAAGCTCAAGCGGCTGCAGAAGTTGCGGAAGTGCAGCGCGCAATTCGGTTCGATCGCCCCCTACCCGTCCAGGAGGCGCGTCCGCTGAAAGGAGGAGAACGATGCATCGAAGGTCGCCGATTTCAGCGAATCGAAGGGGGGTGGCGGGATCTGCCCAACGACCCCTGCTAAGAGAGCAGCGTAGCGCCCAGGGAAAGCGCCGCGAGATGGGCGACGTAGTAGCCGTAAAACACGCGCCCTAGGCGAGGAATGGCGACGTCGAAATGGCCCAACCTGAGCGACGGGATCGCCAGCAACGCCCAGGCATTTCCGTTGTATAGGCAGAGCAGGCCCATGCAGCCCCAGACAGCCACGGCTGACCACCCCGCCCCCGATACCATGTACCGGCCCCGTCATTTCCCCCTAAGCCAGCTTGGGGGCAGTCCACGCCAAATCCCGCGGACTGGAAGAGACTGCAGAAATAGCCTGCTGCCGCGACGCAAACTAAACGTAAAAAGACTCGCTCACATCCAAGAGTTCTGGATTATGCTAGCCCGGACTTTGGGCGCCCTTGCCGAGGAGTCGGCGCGCATCTCCAACGGGGCACACATACCACGTTAAACGTTGAATGGGGTGCAGGATGTACCTGAAGAAGCTGGCTGTCCGCAATTTTAGGCGGCTGAAAAACGTTGTCATTGACCTTGCCTTAGACATCTCGATCTTCGTAGGCTCTAACAACAGCGGAAAGACATCAGTTGGCCACGCGCTGGAGCTGTTCGGGGGCCGCGGCCGCTTCAACATCCATGACTTTAGTTCCGATCTTTGGCCAGGCATCATTGCCTACGGCGAAAGCGACGGTCTTGCTACATACCAGTTACCCGCAGCCGAGTTGGACATCTGGTTTGACATCGGAACAGACGATGTCCATCGCGTCGTCGATCTGCTTCCCAGCCTTTCCTGGCAAGGCAGCTTGGTTGGTATGCGCGTTACCTATGCGCCGATCAACCCGACAGCAACTCATGCGCGCTATACGGAAGTAAGGCGGCGCGCTCTGGGCGCGACACCAAAGGAAGAGGATGGAACGCCGAAGTATGATCCGTCTCCCCGCGACCTTAGAGAGTTTCTTCGCGGCCGGATTCACGATGAATATGAGCTTCGGTACTTCGTCCTGGATCCCGTCATGTTCGATCCCAACATGGTTGCCGCTGATGGCTATGTTCCGGCTCCTCTGAGCGGGAAAGGGCGCAGCGGGCGGGATATCCTGAAGAGCCTTCTCCAAGTCGATTTCCTCAACGCCCAGCGGCATCTTTCCGACGGACAGGGTGGCTCGCGCTCGGAGGAGCTCTCGCGTGTACTTAGTCGCTTCTATGGACGCAACCTTGAGCAGAAGGGCGACGATATCGAGGCTTTGACTGCCCTGGCCGCATCGGAGGTCTCGCTCAATAAGCACCTTGAACACGTATTCGAGCCAACGCTGAAGAGTCTTTCCAAGCTTGGCTACCCAGGTCTAACGAATCCACGAATGATGATCCGTTCTGCGCTCGATCCAGTGCAGATCATGAGCGGGCGTGACGGCGCAGTGGTGCACTACGCACTAGGTGCTGATGACGGAAATCCAAACCCACCCACGTTGCCGGATAGATACAACGGCTTGGGCTTTAAGAATCTGATCTTCATGGTGGTAGAACTGCTCGATCTCCATGCTCAGTGGCTGGCTGTCGAAGAGGATCGCCCCCCGGTCCATTTGATATTCATCGAGGAGCCGGAGGCGCACCTTCACGCGCAGCTACAGCAGGCCTTCATCCGAAAGGTGATGGACATTCTTGCGCTCAGCGATGAAGACAAGAAGCACCACACAAGCCAGATTGTCGTTACAACCCACTCTACTCATATCCTCTATGAGCGAGGTTTCCGTCCGATACGCTACTTCCGGCGAAGCCGCGAACAACATGCGGCGACTTCCGAGATTCTCAACCTCTCTGTGTTTTACAACGGTGCCGAGCCAGATGTTCGCACCTTTCTTGAGCGCTACCTGAAGCTTGCTCACTGCGATCTTTTCTTCGCCGACGGTGCCGTACTTGTGGAGGGCAACGTAGAAAGGCTGCTCTTGCCGCAAATGATCGAGAAAGCCGCGCCGCGGCTGCAGTCGACCTACCTAACAGTGCTGGAGATCGGCGGAGCCTTCGGCCACCGATTCAAGTCCCTGATTGACTTCCTCGGCCTCACGACCCTCATCATCACTGATCTCGACAGCGTATTTGGTCCAATAGCACTTGCTGGCGGCGAGGCTGTCGGTGCTGCACCGCCGACGCTAGGCGCCGAAGAGGTTCAGGGCGCTTTGGTGGGGCGTGGAGATGAGGATGAGGATGAGGATGACGAGGAAGGCGAACCAGGAGCTGTGGGAAAACCTGGAAAGGCGTGCATCGCCGGCCACGCAGGTGCTGCAACCTCCAATCAGACGCTGCTTCAGTGGCTCCCCAAGGTCGGCACAGTGGCTGCACTTTGGCAGGCAACGGCTGAACAGAAGACTCAGGCGAGGACGGTGGAGGGAGACTCTCTTGTGCGGGTCGCCTACCAGTGCCGAACCAAGGTTTCCTGGGGCAAGGAAACCCAGATGCTTGCAGGACGCACTTTGGAGGAAGCATTCGCACTCGAGAACCTCCAATGGTCCCAAGGCAAAGATGGAAAGCCGCTTGGCCTTCGCATTCCAAAGGCCAATGACAAGGATCTGAGCACCCTCGCCGATCACATCCACAAGCGTGTTCAGAGCAAGAGCTTCAGTAAGACCGACTTTGCGCTTGGCCTGTTGGCAGAGGATCCGAAAAAATGGTTGGTGCCTGCCTACATAGCTGAAGGGCTAACTTGGCTCGAGATGGAGATCGCCCCACCCGAATCAGATGAAGGTAATCCCGGTGGCAACGAGCCCCAGACCGACCCGATCCCTGACGAAGCGGCGGTGCTGGAATGACAAGCCGAATCGGAAGTCCCGACACGAGGGCCGATCTGGAGGTCCGAGCATGCCTTGATCGAGAGCCACCTCGCTCTTTCGTCGTGGTGGCGGGTGCAGGTTCGGGCAAGACCACTTCGCTCATCAAAGCGCTTGCTCACCTAGGCGAGACACGTGGAGTTGCCCTGCGTCTCGCCGGGCAGAAGGTCGCGTGCATTACCTACACCGAAGTAGCCGTGGGTGAGATATCTGAAGACGTAGGTGTATCGTCTCTGTTCCACATCTCCACTATTCACAGCTTCCTTTGGTCAATAGTCAGGCCATTCCATTCAGACATCCTCGTCTGGGTTCAGGATCGCATCAAGGAGAAGATCGCAGAGCGGCGCGAACACTTTAATAAGCCCAGGGCTCAGAAGAACTCCAGGGATCGCCTTGAGCGGGAAATAGCGGATCTTGAGGCCGAACTTGCAGAAGTACATAAAGTTGAGAGGTTCGATTACAGAACCGGAAGCAGTTACGCCGAGGGCATTCTTGGTCATGACGATATACTGAAGCTCGCGCCTGCCTGCATCGCCTTGCATCCTCTGCTGAGAAAGGTCATCGTGGCGCGCTTTCCCTACATCTTCGTTGATGAAAGTCAGGACACCAATCCGGATGTTGTCAAGGCAATACAGATGATCGCCGCTGAGCATCCCAAGCTGTGCGTTGGCTTCTTCGGAGATCCGATGCAACGGATCTACATGAGCGGAGTTGGTCCCATCGAGCTCGGCGAAGACTGGGCGGAGATTACTAAACCTGAGAACTTCAGGTGTCCGAGAACAGTGCTCGACGTCATCAATGCTATTCGAGCCCAAGGTGACGGTCTAGAGCAGACCCGTGGCCGGACGGAAGTCGTCGATGGTCAAGAGCAACCGGTTGCCGGGACCTGCAACCTTTTCGTATTACCCTCCGACGGAGATCGTACCGCCCGTCTGACGGCCGTCAGGCAGTGGATCTCCCAGCAGACAGGTGACGCGCAGTGGCTGAGTGACGCGCGCGAGAGCGAGGTGCGTCTGCTCGTCCTGGTTCACCGCATGGCAGCGAGCCGACTCGGCTTCCCCGGCCTGTACGCAGCACTCAATGACCGCGCTCCCATGAGCCTTAGTGAAGGTCTCAGCGATGGAACAGCGTGGCCGCTACGGCCCTTCATTCAGCACATACTTCCGCTTGTTGTTTCCGAGCAATCGGGCGAAAGCTTCAATGTAATTTCCATCTTGCGCAGCGTGAGTCCGAAACTTGAACCGGGCAAGCTAAGCGGACAGGATACTGCGAGGGTCCTCGGTGACCTGCAGCAAGCGGTTCGGACGCTCGTCGAGCTGCTTGCGGAAGGGTCACAGGCAATCATCTCGGACATCCTGAAGCATGTTCGTGATAGCGAACTGCTCAGACTCGATGATCGATTCGTGGCCCATCTGGCCGACGATCCGCAGAACGACGGTAGCAGCGGTTACGAGAACGTTCGAGCTTTCATCGCTTGTGGGGTCCAAGATCTATGGGCCTATCGGAGGTACTTTGCCGAGGAATCACCCTTTGCGACCCATCACGGCGTAAAGGGCTCTCAGTTCGAGCGCGTTCTGGTTGTCATCGATGATGAAGAGGCCAACTACCGACAGTACTCTTACGGGAAATACTTTGGCTACACGCCCTTGTCGGAGAGGGACGAAGAGCACATTGCTGCAGGGGAAGAGTCTGTCCTTGATCGAACCCGGAGACTTTTTTACGTTTGCTGCTCCCGCGCGGTGAAAGACTTGGCCGTGGTGATCTTTGCTCCCGATGTTGAGGCTGTCCGGGCGGCGATCATTCAGAGGAATCTGTTCCCTCCGGCGGTTATCCGAGTAATAGATCTTCAGCAGCCGCTTTAGATTGGGGTGTCACTCTCTTGCAGGATTTCGACGAATGAATACGCAAATCAGCGGGTTCGCGAGGCAAGGGTGCGTGATTCAAAACACTTGCCATAGCATCCTACCCTCGATAAATCTTCCAAGTCGTCAGTTAAGCTGCATCGGCAATATTTTAGCTCCCGTCATCAAAGGCTGGCCTGCCAGATTCTTGGCGCGCGCAAACATGTCCGCGCCTCGAGCGCCTGATTCATCCAGTAGCTCTGTCTGACCATGCCAAGGCAGAAGCTAAACGTTGGCTATTAAGTGGCTGAGATTCCACATAAAAGGGGAAGTTATGGGAAATGAGATATGGATTATTGAGTCACTGAGGCCGGGTGACCTGAACACTGGGAGTCTCTTGGCTAGCGAGATACTAAATAGGGATACAGCCCTCAAGAGGCAGCTTCAGGTCAAGCTCCTCACCCCGAAAAGCCTGAAGGAGTTCAGTGACTGCTTGAATGATGTGCTCCAGTCGGCAGCTGCTGGAAATCACCCAATACTCCATATTGAAGCCCACGGCGACGAAAACGGGCTCCAACTTACGAATGACGACTTGATCGATTGGCCTGATCTCTCGCTACCGTTGGCCAAGATCAATGACGCGATGAAGGGATGGCTGGTGGTTACCGTCGCCGCCTGCTCAGGTGGTCACATGGCACGAACTGTTCTCAATACCACTCGTGCTCCCTTCTTCGCTTTAGTTGGCCCGCCAGAGACGATTGAAGATTCCCAACTTCTGAACGACTATACTGAATTCTATATCGAGTTCTACAAGACCCGTTCACTAACTAAGGCGAGATGGGCTCTGAATTCGTTCGGGTCTTCCAAGCAGATCTATTTTTTTACAACGCACAGAAGCTGTTTTGTCCAACTTTTTGAGGGGAGGATCACGGAGAAGATTTCCTCAATGGAGCGAGCACGGCGGATAGCCAGGCTCGCAGCCACATTGGCAACGGCCTCAGCAACTGCGGAGGAAAGAAGCGCGGCGCACCATGCCGCTACAGAAGTGGTGGAAAACCCTAGAGAGTTCGCGCTCCGCGCGTGGCGTCAGTTCGTGTTCGCTGACAAGTACCCAGAGAACTTGGATTTATTCCCTTTTCCGTTTCCTTAATCGGCTAGCGCAGATAAAACTGCGGCCACTCAGTGAATTGGTCCCTCACGGGCCAGCCGCTCCTTCTAAACTCAATGGGGCATGTTCGGACGGCGTGCCCTCCCCCGCCGATGCTTGCCTTGGGCTGGTAATGCATAGTCGGAGCATCTAGCGACTAATGGCACTCCTAATCGGAGGGTGGTGACCAAAAGCGGACATCCGCTCTACCCTCGATATTCATCCCTTGTCGCTTTTCCCCGCGCTGAAGTGCGCCGCAAATCCCAGCTTGACGCTTTCCGAAATCCAGTCCTAATGGGTTGCTGGGACAGCCATCACACTCTTTCGCACAATTTCCATTCTGCCAACATCGCCAGCAGGCACAAGGACGGCAGCCTTCCGCGCCGGGTCCCACAGCGCATAGCTATCACCAAGACGACCAATCAGGCTCAGGCCACCCTGCACCTGTCCATCGACAGTCACAGCCGTCACGTGCTTGCCGCCCCCAGACGAAATCTTCTCGGCACGCTCGGAACCAAGCATGCTTGACACTATCGAGACATAGACCAGCATCACCAAGGCATAGATCAGCCAAGGGGATTCTTTCACGGCGGTTGGTATCACTGGCGAGAGATGCACGGCCAGCGCACAGATGATGGTCAGAAAAAGCCCTATCAGCACAGGCCACGCGTTCGACCACCAAAGCAGCGCACCTAGCCCAGTGAAGAAGATCGTTGGACCCAGCCAGGCGAACCGCTTGCTTTTGGAGGCTCCGCTCGTCAGCTTCACGTCGACCCAGCCGCTAAACAGCAAGGCCACCAGCATCAGAAACAACACCATGCCGATGCCTGCCAGGCCTGCCAGGGCCAGTTCGCTCACGGCAACAAACTGAAAGGGATCAAGGCCAAAGTGGCCCCAGTACGCCTTCAGATAAAGCGCGCCTTGAATCAAGCCAAACGTGACGACAGCCGAACCCCAGCCAGCCACATCGGCCATCGTTAGTGTTTTCTGCGTACGTTCCATGTACTCCCCCTTTCAAGCGCCCTGACGCATCCCGGATAGTGCCATGGCGTGGAGCGCGGCGTCAGCGCGGACCAGGATTCGCCCCGTCCATCCATTTGTCGCGTCTGCCCCACTCCCGGTCAGAGCATGTCGGTACCGGCACGAAATATGCGGGCCAATCGGCACCGCCGGCAGCCCTTGCAGCCCAAGCCTCCAGCGCCCTTCCCCGCCATACAACGATTCTGAAAACGTCGAAAACGGTGACGGCATTGCCCTTACTGTATTGGCAGCGCGCACTACCGGGCGTATTCCTTGCCATGCCACCGAAAACGGGTGGCCGGGATTCGAAACCCCGATTGTGTGGATGTTGTTTTGCGCTTGCCAGCCGGCACCGCCCTGCGCGGTGCCGGCTGGCAATCCGTCTGCCGGATATGGCGGGCGGTGCGTGGAGGCCTTGCGCCTACCCGGTCATCCACACACGGGGTTTCGAGCCACGCATCGTCCGCCACCTTTATCGGTGGCGGCTTCTGCCTGCACGCAAGGAGCCCTGCCATGACAACGTCCTACTCCCCTGCCCCACAGCCCATCCACGAGGCACCCTCGGCCGGGCCTGCCGTGGACCCCAACACCCTCATCGCGCTGCTGCACAGCATCGGCTCGGGCGTGGCCGCCAACGGCCAACCTTGGCCAGAGCGGCATCAGCTGCGTGGCCGACAGATGGCGCTGGCCGATGCCGACTGCTCGCTGACGGGCCTGCGCGTGGTGCTGGAAGTGCTGCTGGCCGCAGAACGCACGCGCCAGAACGGCGAGCCGGAGCAGTACGTCGGCGACCGGGTGATGGAAGGGCTGATCATGGCCGGCCTGGGGCTTGCAGCCCACGCAAGCGAACGGCTGCAGCCGGCAGACTGAAGGATCACATCGGTGGGGCCTGAAATGAAGGTGCGCCATGGGGTGATGTGGGTGCTCTTTCTGGCGCTGGTCGTTGCCGTACAGATGCACTCGCCAGAGCCTGTTGAGCCGGAAATGCTCGCTTACCGTGATGTACCCGATGAGACATTCTGGACGCTGCGACGCCACGCGCTTCGATTCGCAGAGGCGCGGGCGCGGGAGGGCTTCGCGTTCCTGGAGGGGACGCCCGCTTCGGCTTCCTTCCAGATCGTGTGCAAGGGTGTGCCGGTGCTGCACGTGGAGAGGCAGCCGCCCCTTCTGCTGATCCGGGTTGCACTGGGTACCGAGCAACGGGCGCCTGCGATCTACCCCCTGCAGGCCACGCTGCAGTGGTCACTGGTGCCGTTGACCTATCTGGAGCAGGTCCTGTCTGGCGTGCAGGAACCTACGCTGCAGGATCGGCTGCTACTGACGCTTGCTGGCGATGTGCCTGAGGATGAGCGCTGTGGCGTGCAGAGGCAGGAGCACAACACCGGCGACGCCACCGGCTCACCCACCCTGCCGCAGCTCGCGCGCAAGGAACGGCGCCGTCCTGCTGCCCTTGGCGCGCGCCACCTGCTGCGGCGTTCCCTTCGCCACGATGGTGCCGCCCGCAGCGCCTGCGCCAGGTCCGACGTCAATCACCCAGTCCGCCTGCACGACCGCGCGCATGTCATGTTCAATCATCACCACCGTATTGCCCGCGTCCACCAGTCGCTGTAGCTGCACCAGCAGCCTGTCCGCGTCCGATGCATGCAGGCCGGTGGTGGGTTCGTCCAGTACGTAAAGCGTGCGCCCGCGCTGGCTGCGCTGCAGCTCGGTCGCCAGCTTGATGCGCTGGGCTTCGCCGCCTGAGAGCTCCGTGGCCGGCTGGCCCAGCCTCAGATAGCCCAGGCCGATCTCCTGCAGCAGTTGCAGCGGACGGGCAATGGCCTCTTCCTCGATGAAGAACGCGTGCGCCTGGTCCACCGTCATCTGCAGGACTTCGGCGATGTTGCGGTCATTCCACAGCACCTTCAGCGTGGCCTCGTTGTAACGCGCGCCGTGGCAGGTGGGGCACGGCGCATAGACGCTGGGCATGAACAGCAGTTCGACGCTGACGAAACCTTCGCCTTCGCAGGTCTCGCATCGGCCCTTGGCCACGTTGAACGAGAAACGGCCGGCATCGAAACGCCGACGGCGCGCGGCGGGCGTAGCGGCGAACAGCTTGCGCACGTGGTCGAACAGGCCGGTATAGGTGGCCAGGTTGGAGCGTGGGGTGCGGCCGATGGGTTTCTGGTCCACCTGCACTACCCGCTGGATGGCGTCCACATCGCCAGCCAGCCGGCCCCGGGTCGCTTCGATCACGGTCGGCGCGTCAGTGGGCGCACTCTCGGCGCTGTTGTCCTCGGGCTCATGCCCCAGGTGCAGCAGCACCAGCTCGGGCAGTGCCTGCGCCATCAGGCTGGATTTGCCCGACCCCGAAATGCCGGTCACTGCGGTCAGCAACCCCAGCGGCACCTGCGCATCCACACCCTGCAGGTTGTGGCGGTGGATGCCCTTCAGCTCCAGCCAGCTGCTGGCGGTGCGCTGCCGGCTGGCGGCCGCAGGCACCTGATCGAACAGATACCGGGCGGTGCGCGATTCCTGGACCTTGCGCAGGCCCTCGGGCTCGCCACTGTAGAGAACGCGCCCGCCGTGCTCACCCGCCTCCGGGCCAACATCCACCAGCCACTGCGCGCGGCGCATCAGCTCCAGGTCGTGTTCGACAACGAACACCGAGTTTCCGCCGTCGCGCAACCGGTCCAGCGCGTCGTACAGCGCCTGGCTGTCGGCGGGGTGCAGGCCGGCCGAGGGTTCGTCGAGCACGTACAGCACGCCAAACAGCAACGAGCTGAGCTGCGTGGCCAGCCGCAGGCGCTGCAGTTCGCCGGCCGACAGGGTCGGTGTGGCGCGATCCAGCGAGAGGTACCCCAGGCCCAGGCCTCGCAGCTGGTGTACACGCGCCATGACGCCGCCTGCCAGCCGCTGCGCGGCCAGGCGCTTCTCTTCCGACAGGGCCGAGGTCAACCGCACGTCGGGGGCCCCAGCGTGGACAGGGCGGCCGCTTGCAGCCCGCTGCGTGCGATCGCGTTTCGTGGCGCTACCGCTGGTACGCGCGCCGCGGCTGTGCGCGCTGAAATCGCCCTGCGCGATGGGCTCCAGCAGGTCCGCCAACTGGTCCAGCGGCAGCCGCATGAACTCACCGATATCCACGCCGGCAAAGGTGACCGAAAGCGCTTCCGGCTTCAGGCGCTTTCCGTGGCAGGCCGGGCACAACCTGCCTTCCATGTAGCGCGAAACGCGCTTGCGCATCAGCGCGCTCTGGGTGTTGGCAAAGGTGTGCAGCACGTAACGACGCGCACCGGTATAGGTACCCATGTAGCTGGGTTCCAGCTTGCGCTTCAGCGCGGCGCGGGTCTCTGCGGGCGTGAAGCCGGCATAGACCGGCACGGTTGGCGTTTCCTCGGTGAACAGGATCCAGTCGCGGTCCTTCTTCGGCAGCTTCTTCCACGGCACGTCGATGTCGTAGCCCAGCGTGACCAGGATGTCGCGCAGGTTCTGGCCATGCCATGCCGGCGGCCAGGAGGCGATGGCGCGTTCACGGATGCTCAGCGACGGGTCCGGAACCATCAGCGCTTCGGTCACCTCGTACACATGCCCCAGGCCGTGGCAGGTGCTGCAGGCGCCCTGCGGCGTATTGGGCGAGAAGTCCTCGGCGTACAGCATGGGCTGGTTGGCCGGGTAGGCCCCGGCGCGCGAATACATCATGCGCACCAGGCTGGACAGCGTGGTCACGCTGCCCACCGAGGAACGTGCATTGCTGGCGCCGCGCTGCTGCTGCAACGCCACCGCCGGCGGCAGGCCGTCGATGGCATCCACATCGGGTACGCCCGCCTGGTCGATCAGGCGCCGCGCGTATGGCGCTACGGACTCGAAGTAGCGCCGCTGCGCCTCAGCGAAGACGGTACCGAAGGCCAACGACGACTTGCCCGACCCCGACACCCCGGAGAACACCACCAGCGCATTGCGCGGGATCGAGACATCGACATTCTTGAGGTTGTGCTCGCGCGCGCCGCGCACCTCCACGCAACCGTTGGCTGCGGCCGCGCATGAGGATTCACCGAAAGGGTTGTTGGACATCGTTGCGTTCCTGCAGGCAGTGAGCGGTGCGCCCTGGAGCGCGCCCAAGGACGCATTTTCGCTGCTGCGAGGTGAATGTGGTGAGGGGACGACCGAAGCGCGCCCACCGCCCCTCATCCTGGGCTGGACTCAGCCCGCAGGCTGCATCCCGCTGGGCGTTGCCCGGCGCGACGCCGCCAGATAGCGACAGTACTTGCCGATGAAGATGCCGGTGAATCCGCCAGACAGCAGGAGATAG
>Ga0134126_10005289_pt1 | contig 16134 bp, 14 predicted proteins | sample KB31752_FD_96881 | JGI IMG/M metagenome (GOLD analysis project Ga0134126, IMG submission 96881) | Terrestrial soil microbial communities with excess Nitrogen fertilizer from Kellogg Biological Station, Michigan, USA - KB3-175-2 | ecosystem: Environmental > Terrestrial > Soil > Unclassified ...
CCGCTGGACCCCGCCCGGCGACGACAAGCTGGATGAATTGTCGCCGTCGCTCGGTCCCTTGGCGCCCGTGAAGCAGAAGGTCGCGGTGATCTCCAACCTGGAGTTGCGGAATGCATATCCGGGCACCCATGCGACATCGAACGCCGCCTTCCTGAGCGCCGCCAAGGCCAAGCGGACGGAAAGCACGGATTATCATCTCGGCACGACCGTCGATCAGATCGCGGCGCGGCAGCTCGGCCGCGACACTCCGTTGCCTTCGCTCGAACTCTCGATGGATCTGCTTTCGGTCGTCGGGCAGTGCGACAACGGCTATGCCTGCGTCTATCAGAACAACCTCTCCTGGTCGTCGCCGACGACGCCGCTGCCCGCCGAGGCCCATCCGCGAATCGTGTTCGAGAACCTGTTTGGGGAAGAGGGAGCCGGCGACCGCCGCGCGGCCCTCAAGAAGCGGGCGAGCCTGCTCGACTCCGTGGCCGATGAACTGCTTCGGCTGCAGAAGACGCTCGGGCCGGGCGATCGCCAGCGAGTCGACCAATATCTGGAATCGGTTCGCGACGTTGAACGGCGAATCCAGCGGGCCGAAGCGGCCGCGGGCGAAAATACGCTGCCTGATCGCGATCGTCCCGCCGGCGTTCCGGCATCCTACGCCGATCATGCCCGCTTGATGTTCGATTTGCAGTTGCTGGCCCTGCAAGGGGATATGACGCGCGTGATTACGTTTCAACTGGCGAGAGAAACCAGCACGCGGAGCTACACGGAGATTGGCGTGTCCGAGCCGCATCACCCGCTGACCCACCACGGCAACGATCCCGACAAGATCGCGAAAGTGGCCAAGATCAATCGCTTCCACGTCTCGCTGTTCGCGGAGTTTCTCGAGAAGCTCGAGTCCGCTCGCGAAGGCGACGGTTCGCTGCTCGACCACTCGCTCTACTTGTATGGCAGCGGCATGGGAAATCCCAACATTCACGACCATGTCAACCTTCCGATCATCGTCGGGGGAGGCGCCGCCGGAAACATGCAAGGCGGCCGCCATATCCGGCACAAGGAAGCGACGCCGCTGGCCAATTTGCACTTGACGCTGCTCGACAAAGTCGGCGTGCGGCTCGACTCGTTCGCCGACAGCAACGGCAAGCTCGACGCGCTTTTCGAGCCGCTTTCGATGTGAGCGCCACGGAACAATTCGCCATGAATGCAGTAAGATTCGCAGTTTGCGGCGGGATCTGCTTGATGCTCCTCGCCCGTTCGACCCGCGCCGCCGAGGCGCCCCTGGCCGACGCAGCCGAGACGAACAATGCAGTGGCGCTTCAAGTGCTGCTCGAACGGCGCGCCGACGTGAACGCGCCGCAGGTCGATGGCATGACCGCGCTGCATTGGGCGACCTACCATGACGACACGGAACTGGTGAAACAGTTGCTCGCCGCAGGCGCCGACGCCAAGGCGGCGAACCGTTATGGCGTGACGCCTCTCTCGCTGGCCTGCACCAACGGAAACGCCCGAATCGTCGAGCTGCTCCTCGATGCCGGCGCCGACGCGAATACCGTGCTGGCCGGCGGAGAAACGGTGCTGATGACGGCGTCTCGCACCGGGCGCCTGGGACCAGTCAAGACGCTGCTCGCGCGAGGCGCCGACGTCGACGCCCGCGAACACAAGCGACAAACCGCGCTGATGTGGGCGGCGGCCGAGGGCCACGCCGAAGTCGTCGACGCCCTCCTCGAAGCCGCGGCGGATTTTCAAACTCCGCTGCCCTCGGGGTTTACGCCCTTGTTCTTCGCCGTTCGCGAAGGACGCTCGGAGGTCGTGTTCCGGCTGCTCAAGGCCGGCGTCAAGGTGAACGACTTCATGCGGCCGGAGCGCGGAGGCAAGGCCATGAGTCCGCTGATTCTGGCCGTCGAGAACGGGCACTTCGAACTCGCCACGGCGTTGCTGAAGGCGGGCGCCGATCCGAACGACCAGTCCGCTGGTTACGCGGCGCTGCACGCGATGACTTGGGTCCGCAAACCGATTCGCGGCGATGGCGATCCCTCTCCGATCGGCTCGGGAGATCTGACCAGCCTGGACATCGTGCGGGAATTGGCGGAGCACGGGGCCGAAGTCAATCTACGGTTGAAAAAAGGCGAATCCGGACGAGGCCGATTCACGACCACCGGGTCGACGCCCTTCCTATTGGCGGCGCGGACCGGGGATGTCCCCCTGATGCGGCTCTTGCTGGACTTAAAAGCCGACCCCAACCTGACGAATGCCGACCACAGCACCCCGCTCTTGGCGGCAGCCGGAGTTGGGGCGCTCGGCGACGGAGACGAGGCCGCGGCGACGGAAGAAGAGGCCATCGAAGCCGTGGAACTGCTGTTGGAACTCGGCGCCGACGTCAGCGCCGTGGACGACAACGGCGAGACCGCCATGCATGGCGCTGCATACCAGAGTCTTCCCAAGCTCGTCGAGTTGCTGGCCGACCGCCATGCCGACATCAACGTGTGGAACCGCAAGAACAAATGGAATTGGACGCCGCTGATGATTGCCGAGGGACATCGTCCCGGAAATTTCAGGCCCTCGCCGGAGACGATCGCCGCCTTCGAACGGGTCATGCAGGCGGCCGGCGTGCCGCGGCCTCCCCGCGTGAAAGCGGACAATCGTCCCGACTATGGTCGCTGACGCCCGGTTGTCCTGTCTGCGGCTGGCAGCAAAACCACTGAGCACCACAGAAGCCATGCCAATCGCGTTTTTTCCGCTTTTTAGAGACGGCCTTTGTTCCACTACAATGTTCCCCATGCCGCGCCGATTTCAGTTCAGCTTGAAGATGCTGCTAGTGGAGAATCAGATGAAGGGGAGCCACGCCAACCGAAAAGCAACAAAGGACGAGATGGCTCATGCGACCCAAGTGATCCAAGAAGCCTACCCGGAGTACGACGTCGTATGGGATAGCCACGGAAACTTCGGAGGACATCGCGCTCCACGCGACCATACGCTCGCGTTCCGCCTTCGCGATAGGATGGGCAAGTACCGCTCAAATGTGATTTGGGTCGCGCCGGACTCACTATCAAGCATCACGGCGGGATGGGTCAAAAAGATGGTGGCGCGCGGTACGACTGCAAAGGTCAGAACCAAGAGACGGTAGGCTCGAATGCCGCGCCCTCAGTTCACCATCCGAACCCCGCTCTGGCTGACGCCGGTCGTGGCGGCATTCTTGGGCTGGGAAGTTCTGCCTGCGTGGAATTCCTACCAAGATGATCGCTGACTTACGGAAATCCAGGCGAGACATATGCGATATCCACCAAAGCGCCACTTGGCTGGCTGGATGGGCTCTGGTTTTCGAGGCCATAAAAATGGAATTGATCGAGTCAAAGCACTTGGCCGATAGCAGGCCCGGCTCCACTGCGCGCCAACTCAACCGTAGCCCACTACCCTCTCAAGCCGGCCCTTGACCATCCCGCGCAACAGCCGGTATAGTAAGTTGTTAGGTCCAGTGGTCGCGATGTCAGCACCAAGCGTTTTCCCATGCCACCCGTCGTTATCGATCTGCGCGCCGCGGAAGACTCTCGCGATGTCGTTCACCGTGCAGTGCAGGCTTTGGCTGAAGGAAAGGTGGTGGCCTTTCCGACCGAGACCGTGTATGGGCTGGCGGCCAGCGCGCTGAGCGAATCGGCGGTCGGCCGTTTGGTGAGGTTGGGCCTGACGGGCGGAAAGCAAGGGCTAACGCTCGCCGTGAAGAGCGCTGACGAAGCGCTCGACTATGTGCCGGCCATGAGCCCGCTTGGCGCCCGGCTGGCTCGCCGGTGTTGGCCGGGTCCGGTCACTTTGGTGCTTGAGGACAGCCATCCCGATAGCTTGCTGCGCCAGCTTTGCCCGGCGGTGCAGCAAGCCTTGGCGCCCGACGGGGCCGTGGGTCTGCGAGTGCCGGCCCACCAGGCGATCTTGGAAGTGCTGCGATTGCTGGCCGGTCCGGTCGTGCTCGCCTCGGCCCGGCGCGAGGGCCAAGCCGACGCCGTGACGGCCCAGCAGGTGATCGAGCGGCTGAACGATGACGTGCAGTTGGTGCTGGACGACGGCCGCAGCCGGTTCGGCCAGCCTTCGAGCGTGGTCCGCGTCCAGCATCGTGATTTCGACGTGCTGGAGGTGGGGGTCGTGTCCGAGCAGACATTGAAGCGGCTGGCCAGTCTGATCGTGCTATTCGTCTGCACGGGCAACACCTGCCGCAGTCCGATGGCCGAAGGCCTGTTTCGCCATTTGCTGGCGAAGCGGCTCCGCTGCAAACCGGGCGAGTTGGAAGACCGGGGCGTCGTGATCATGTCGGCGGGCATCGCCGCGATGCTCGGCGGCCGGGCCGCCGCGGAGGCGATCGAGGTGCTTAAGGCCGACGGCATCGATCTTTCGGCCCACGAAAGCCAGCCCTTGACCGAACAACTCGTGCGGCATGCCGATCTGATTTTGGCGATGACCCGTTCGCACCGGAAGGCGATTCTCGCCGAATGGCCCGACGCGGCGCCGCGCGTGAAGCTGCTGTCGATCGACGGCGCCGACGTGCCCGACCCGGTGGGCGGGCCTCTGGAACAATACCAACGCTGCGTCGCCCAGATGAAACCGGAAATCGAACAGTGGGTGGCCGGACTCGAACTTTAAGCGCCGTCGGCCCGCGCGGCGGGCGGGGCGAAAGGAAGCCAGACAAATGCGCATCGCAATCGGCAGCGACCACCGCGGCTTTGCCGTCAAGCAAAAGCTGATCGAACTTCTCAAGCGCCTCGGCCACGAGGTGCTCGACGACGGCGCGAATGGTCCCGAAAGCTGCGACTATCCCGACATCGCCAGCGTCGTCGGCCAGCAGGTCAGCCGGCGCGAAGTCGATCGGGGCATCTTGATCTGCGGCACCGGCATCGGCATGTCGATCGCCGCCAATAAGTTTCCGGGAGTGCGCGCCGCGCCGTGCCACGATGATCTCTCGGCCGAGATGAGCCGCCGGCACAACGACTTGAACGTGCTCTGCCTGTCGGCCGACATGCTCGGCGAGAAACTGATCGATCGGATGGTCGAGATCTGGCTGACCACGGAGTTCGAGGGGGGCCGCCACGCGCGCCGCGTCGAAAAGATTCAACAATTGGAAAGCCGGCAGCCGCAAGGTTGATGCGCCGGCCGCGTGTTTCATCGTCGCGGGTCTTTGGCGGCGGCGAGGCTGCGAGTTGCGGGGCTTTTTTCGGCTATTCCGATTTTAACGGCGAGAGATTCGCGTCCTTATCGATTGCGCGATGCGTCGCTCGCGAACCCGGCAAGATTCCTTCCAGAGCGTGCCGCGTTGCGTCTTGTGCGCGGCGCGATTCCTGTTAGAGTCGAAACTTGAGAGCAATTGATTTCGCTTCTGATTGGCCGCCGTGAGACGCGCCGCGAAAAAGGTTCCGCGCCATGCCTGACTTCAATCTCGGCCGACCCGAAGAGGTCGAGCATCTGCTGCGCAACGCCCAATTGCGCGACGAGCTGGAGCCGTTCTTCGACGAGTCGATCATGCGGCTCAATATCCAGGAATTGCCGACCCCGCTGGAAAACGAATACCTGGCCAGCATGTTGGCTTGGGAGCGCGCCCCGGTGGTGCCGATTTCGCAGTGGTTCGAGCCCGAGCTGCGCTTGCCGCACCCCGACTCGCTCGACGATCTGTCGCTGCATGAAACGCTCTGGGAGACGATCCAAAAGCTGTTCGACAAGCGGATCGTCCTCGACTTCACCGACCACCTCTCCGACCGGCAATTATATTGTCTGGTCTATCGCGACATCCTGCCGACTCCGGAAAAGAAGATCGACGCCTCGGAGCATTACTTGCACTGGGACTGCGCCGATGCCGGGGGCGACCCGGAAGTTTGGCTGCGTTACTACGCCTCGCCGGAAGACCGCGAGCACTGGGCCGAGAGCGGCGATCCGCTGCCCCCCGTCGAGCCGTTGCCTTATCCTCGCCGCTTGCCGCGCCGCCCGCTGTAAGGTTGCGGCGCGGCATTTGCTGGTCCCGCCGTTTGAATTGCCAGGTTCGTTATTTCGGCGGCGTCTTGTCGGGCAGCGTCGCCACCGGTGCGCTTTCGGGGTTGAGCTTCGCCGCCATTACGTCCTTGAGCTCCTCAGCCATTCGGTCCTTGGGATTCAAGGCCAGGGTCTTGTCCAATTCGCGAACGGATTCTTTCGGATAGCCCAGGAATCCATAATGGAATCCCAACAGGAATCGGGCGGCCGGCGAATCGTGAGTTTTGACCGCTGTTTCCAGCGCCTGCAATTGAACATTGTAGTCTCGATTGGGCGGGTAGAGCTCCCGATAGTTCTTCACGACCATGCCCCACTGCTCTTTGGGAAGACGCTGCATCGCCAGTTCGGTGGCGCCTGCGGCTTCTTCGTAGCGGCCGGTCGCAAACAACGCCTGACCCATCAGCATCACCAGCCCGGCGTTTTGCGGATCGTCCACCAACGCGTGCTGCCAATCTTTGATCGCGTCGCCGTATCGGCCGGCTTTGAAGTCTTGATCTCCTAAGGCGGCATAATCAGTGGCGCCGGGTTGGTCTTGCGGCGCCGCTGCGGGAGCCTGATTCACGTAACCCTGGCCCCCATACCCGCCGCCATAGCCCCCATACCCGCCGCCGTATCCGCCATACCCGCCGTATCCGCCATACCCGCCGCCGAATCCTCCTAGGCCGCCGCCAAATCCACCGAGTCCTCCCAGGCCGCCGCCAAATCCGCCCAGGCCATAGCCTAGAAGCGGGAGAAGACCGGCTCCTCCGTATCCGAGTCCGCCGTATCCGAAACCTGCGGAACCAAGGCCGCCATAGCCGAGTCCGCCATACCCCAAGCCGCCGTTGCCGCCGAGGATTCCTCGTCCGCCGGCGAAGTTATTGCCGTAAAATCCCCGGTTTCCGCCGCCCCCATAAAAGCCGTGTCGGTTGACGAACGAACTCCCTCCGAAGCCGCCGGCGCCGCGGAACCCTGATGAGACCCGGCCTCCGCCGCCGTGAAACGCTCCTCCGCCGCCATGAAAGCCACCGCCACCCCCATGTCCGCCGCCTCCGCCGCCGTGAAAGCCGCCGCCCCCCCCATGTCCGCCGCCTCCGCCGCCGTGCCCGCCGCCCCCATGCCCTCCGCCGCCACCGCCGTGCGCAAAGGCTGTTCCCCCATTGATCCCTGCCATCAGAAACATGGCTCCCACTAGACTTCGCATGATCCAAGATTTCAGCAGCATCGCAGCACCTCTTCGTTATCGAACTCGTTTCGCCAGTCGCCCTCGCTGGAAGAACATCTCCGCCCACCGCCGCTTGATAACGTGCTACATGTTCCGTGCCGCCGGGCAGGATCGACGCTGATTTAGGGCGCGGATTTCGTCGAGCCGTCACAATTCAGCTCGTTCGGGGGGCTGCGATACGGTCGCCAATTCCACCGGAAGCCAGCTTAGAGTCATTCCGACCAGGAATCGCGCCCCAGCGAGATGGGGGGAGTGCGAGCGAATCGGTGCGTTTTCTCCGAGAGCGCCCTACTTGTGATGCAGCGCTTCGACGGGCCGCAGGGCTGCGCTCCAAGACGCCGGATAGGCCGCGCCGATCAACCCCATGGCCAGCGCAATCGCAACTCCCTGCGCGATCACGTGCGGCGCCACGTGCCCTTCGATGAATCCGGCGGTCGTGGGAAAGCGGCCCAGGAATTCGGTCAGCAAGGCTCCGGCCGACGTCCCCAAGGCCGCGCCGGCCAACGACAGCAGCGCCGATTCCGAGAGCACCATCCGCACGACGCGAGTCCGCGACCAGCCGATCGCGCGCAGCACGCCCAACTCGCGCGTCCGCTCGACCACCGACATCGCCATCGTATTGAGCACGCCGATTCCGCCCAGGATGATCGCGACCGCGGAGGTGACCCAGGCCATCGCCCGCGCCATGCGAATTTGCGTGATGCTGCCCACGAACTTGGCCGTCGTCTGCACCGTCAGCCGCGGAGCCAGGCCCTCGATGCGGCGCTTCAACTCGTCGATCCTGTCGGGATCGACCGAAACCGTGAAGCCGCTCACCTCATGAGGCCGGTCGGTAAGCCGCTGCAATACGTCGAGCGGCATGATGACGAAGCCGTTCTCGTAGACGTTGAAACTTTCGTAGATGCCGATCACTTTGAACCGCCGGCCATAGAGCTCGATCGAATCGCCGACGCGCTTGCGCAGATTGGCGGCCAGCACCTTGCCCAGCATCACGGTTTCCTGGTCGGCGTCGGTGAAGCGCCGCCCGGAGACGATTTTCAAACGGTCGAGCGTGGGACAATCGCGGGTCCAACCGTTCACGAGAACCACGTACAAGTCGGCCTCTTCGAATGAAACGACGTCGACCAGCCCGCTCATCACCTGCCGCACGCCCGGTAGCCGGCGAATGCGATCGCCCAACTCTTCGTTCAATCCATTCGACAGTTGTTGGGCGCGCCCTGAACGCTGCACGATCAGGTCGACGTCCGCCCGGTTGTAAAGATCGAGGTACGATCGCTCGAAGCCTTCGGAGATTCCGATCAGCGAAACGGCCGCCGCCACCGCCAGCGAAATTCCCACCACGGTCAGCGACGAGCGCCCGGGCCGGCGCAGCAGGTTTTTGGCGACGAATGTCACGAATCGCACAATGGTCCTCCTGGCTCATTCATAACGCAGCGCCTCGGTCGGGTGCAGGCCGGCGCCGCGGCAGGCCGGATACAGCGAGCCGACCAATCCCATGGCCAGCGCCACCGCGAAACCGGCCGCCAACACGTCCGGCGCCGTATCGCCGCGCACCATGCCGCGGGCCGCGGGAAACCGGCTCAAGGCCGCGGTCAGCGCCACTCCGGCGCCCATGCCCAACAAGGCGCCCGCCACGCCCAGCGCGCACGACTCGCAGACGATCATCTTGATAATTCGGGCTTTCGGCCAGCCGATCGCCCTCAGCACTCCGATCTCCTGCGTTCGTTCGAGCACCGACATCAACATGGTGTTCAGTACGCCGACCGAACCGATCACCAGCGCGATCAACGACGTCGACCAGGCCATTTGCCGGGCGAGTTGGATTTCCATATCGTGGCTGACATATTGCTCGGTCGGCAAGGCGGTCAGCCCCAGCGGTTGGCCCTCCTCGTCGCGCAGATCGGCGATTTCCAGTTGCACCTTCTCGATCGCCGCTTTGTGGTCCGGCAGTTTCCGGTCCAGCACCAGCATGAATTCCGAAACCTGGCCGGCCCGGTCCATCAGCCGCTGAAGGTCTTCGAGCAAGACCAGCGCCGCCCGGCCCTCGTAGACGCTTGCGCTCTCATACACGCCGACGACCTTGAATCCTTTCATCTCGATTTCGACGGTATCGCCCACGTGCTTATCCAGATTCTGCGCCAGCAGATTGCCGAGCAGCACGCAGGCGCGGTCATCGGCCTTTAGCCGGCGACCGTCCACGATTCTCAAGCTCTCCCAGACGTGCGACTTTGCCGGCCAACCGTTGACCGGAATGCCGATCAGCCCCTCTTCGCCCAAAGAAACGACGTCGGTCAGCGCGGGGACCGCCTGGGCGACCTCGGGCATCGCCGCCAATCGCACGGCTAGCTTCTCGTTCATGCTGCTGGCCATCCGCTGCATGGTCCCCGCGCGGACCACGACCAGATCGACGTCATGACTGCGAAAGGCCTCGGCGGCCGATTGCTTCAGGCCGTGCGAAATGCCGACCAAGGTAACCACCGTGGCGATCGCCACCGCGATCCCGCTGATCGTAAGCAGCGAGCGCAGCTTGCGACGAACCAGGTTCTTCAGCACGAAGTCGTGAAATCGCATGCGTGCTCGGACGGAAATGGAAAGTGGCGTGCCTCGCCCAAAAACTCTATAACCAAGACCAATCGAGCGCCCGTAGCTCAATTGGATAGAGCAGCGGACTTCTAATCCGCAGGTTGCAGGTTCGATTCCTGCCGGGCGTGCTTCCAAGCGACTAATTCGAAACGACTTCGGGGGAATTTCTGAAACCGGAGTTTAGCGACGGGCGGGACTTTTCGCAAGAATTCACAGATTGGAGCCTCGCGGCAATCGTCTTGACCGCGGTTTGTCGAGCTTGAAGATTGCTCGGCGACCGGTTTATTTTCATTTGCGGGGGAAGCCTCGGAGAATGGGAAATTTCAGCGGGGCGAGCAGCGAGTCCGTGCCAGCGGTCGAGGAAGCGGGGCTGCAAAGAAGAAGTGGGCTGATTTTGGAATTTGGCAGCGCCGCCTTGAGTTCTTCAAGCGTGGTTGCTGAAGTGCCGTAGGGAATAATGACCGTGTCCAGTTTGCGAAGCCGCTTGAGATGCCGAATCGCTTTCAGGATATCCGAGTTCGGCGGCGAATAGTCAAAGCCCGCTTTGCAAGCGTCCCGGAAAAAATCATCGCCAACAGTCCGCCGCAACCATGCCGATCCGGCCGGTCGCTTGGCATCGCCGGACGGGGCCTGCCCATCGTAAATCACATATCCGCCCAACGCTTCAATCGCCTTCACGGCTTCCCGTTGCTCGGCGGCCCTTCGGACCACCACACCTAACCAGACTGCGAACACCGTCAGCAGTATGAAAAGGGTTCGGAGGCTGAAGGTGAGATACCGGCGAGAGGGGTTCATTTCAGACTTTCATCCGCCGTGGCCGGCGTTGGCGGCAGCTCAGTATACCGAATGGTGATCGGAATAATGTCACAACTTGGCAAAGCAGCCGACAAGTCGTCCCGAATGCCGCGGGACACAAGGGCAGAGATGCTCAATACCCTGAGGCTAAGCCAGGGGCGATGCCAAACAAGGTTCATTGGGGCGGGCGGACAAAAAGCCAGTGCGTGAAGACGCACAGAAGGCCGACGACTGGGGCGAAGGCCCAGAGTACCAGGACGATACGAAACCCAATCGACATACCAGTAAGGAATGATGCGAAATGCCAATTTGCCATTTTAAGAACATAGATGTTAACTGAAACCATGTTGATGGCTGTCGGCAAGGTGAATTGAATGGAAAATCCTAGCCAAAATGCCTTCGACTTTCCGGCCGAACGAGGGATTAGAATGATCGCTGACGCCAGACCCCATGCCGACAAAGAGAATTCGACCGCCCCCACATACCACGACGGCTCGGCGATCCAAAGGCCCGCACCGATCCCGACGACGGCGACGGCTGCGAGCATCATGCCGAGCGAGAATTGAAAGCTGTTCATGTCCGTAAGCCTAGCGGCCTCTGGTCAGAAAAAGCAACGCGAGCGGGCGAACTAGGCGTCTGGGGGCTGGCGTTTACTGAAATGTTCGTCCCAAATCAGCAGAGCTTGGCAGATCGCGATCGATACCAAGAAGATGCCGGTAAATAGCGACGGAAAAGCAAAAAGCAAAGCGACCGCAGTCATCGCCGTAAAAATGGCTTCCAGCCCGAATTGAAAAGGCGGCTTCTCCATGCCATCAGCCTAGTGCCTTGCGGCAGATGGGGGCAAGGGAATTTGGCGGGCGAGCCTCTGGCTAATGCAATTGCGTGCCGCTCTAATCGGTTTGCCCTAATTCAAACCGCCTCGGGAGCAGCAAGAGCATGGCGAACAAATCCGACGACAACGGCCCCGAAGTCTTAAAAACAACATTCCCCCAAGCTTCGCCGACTGGATGGGCGGGCGCCGCAATCTGCCCCCGCGCGGCGTGAGCGTCCCGCCGAAAGCGGCGTAAGGCGATGCGCTCAAAGCCAGCCCAGCGCCCTCAGATCGTCCCGTGGTTCGTCGAAGCTGCAACTGCCAAAGGAAACCAGCGAGCGCAGCCGCGCGGCGCCGATTTGCTCGGCGCTCGCCGTCAATTCGTTCCATTGCAAGGCGTCGCCGGCGAACTGGAAATCGCCCGCTCGTTGGTCGTCCAGGATCGATTGCACGGCGATTTCCGGCAAACGATGAATGCCGGCCAGCGCCGCGGCGGCCAGCACGTTGACGAAGCCGTGCATCGACGTTCCGATCTCCGGATCGTAACGCGGCAGCGGATGGTGCAACCCGGCTGTGGCTTTCCAGAAGACGCCGCGGTCTCGAAGCGCGCAGATCGCCTGCGCCAACTCGGCCGAAGACGAAAACGCTTGCGGCGTTACGCCGCCGGTGCGCAGCTTGAATGCGATTGTTCCTTGGCTGGCCGCTTGTCCGGCCTGCCAGTCGGCCAGGGCGTGTACAATGCCTCGCACCACCCGCGGCCGCGTTTCCGTATCGGCCGCGGGCGGTTCGACGAAGACCTGGATTCCGAGCATTTGGAGCTCGGCCAAGTCGTCCAATAGCGGGCCGAGCCGTCGAGACGGTCCGTCGCCGCTCGAACCGACGACCGTGTCATCCGGCAACCGGACCTCGATGACATCGACCTTAAGCCGGCCGCCGATGGCGCGAACGATCGCCAATTCATCGCGAAGGTTTTCGCGCCATGTTTCTTGCGTCGCTCCGCCGCGCAACACGGCGGCAACCCGGCTAACGACCGCTTGGCCCGCGGGAACGTTTTGATGGGAACGCCGATGGTTTTCGACGAGCGGCGCCAGTTCGTGCAATCGCGATGCGGGGCACACGAAACGGCCGAGCATCCAGGCTTCCGGCGCGGCGCCGTAAGCGAAATAATTCCGCGCGCTTTGTTCCAAGTCCAGCGATGCCGGCGGAAACATGCCGGCGTAGTCGATCGCACCGGCCAGCAGCGCCTGCAAGCTGGGCGTCATCGGTCGTGGGACTCCTCTCCTACGTCGGTTCCGCGGCCGCGAGCCATGACCGCGCGTAGGTCGAATCTTCGAACTCCACCGCGTCGCGCGATACGTGCAACGGGCGGAAGGTGTCGAGCATCACGGCCAACTCATCGGTCCGCTGCTTACCTAAAGCGGCCTCGACGCGGCCCGGTTGCGGGCCATGCGGCAGGCCGCCGGGGTGCAGCGTCAGCGAGCCGTATTCGATCCCCTTGCGGCTCATGAATTCGGCGTTGGCGTAATACAATACCTCGTCGCTGGCCACATTCGAGTGGTTGTAAGGCACGGGCACGGCGTCGGGGTGGAAATCGAACAGCCGCGGCACGAACGAACAGACGACGAAGTTGTCTCCCTCGAACGTCTGATGCACCGGCGGAGGCTGATGCAAGCTGCCGACAATCGGTTCGAAGTCGTGGATCGACAAGGCCCACGGATAGTAGTAGCCGTCCCAACCGACCACGTCGAACGGATGATGATCGAGCGTGACTTCGGTCAGGGCGTTGTTCTGCTTGATGACCAGGCGAAATTCCCCCCGCTCGTCGTGCAGCGGCAGTTCGCTCGGCCGGCGAATGTCGCGCTCGCAGTAGGGGCTATGCTCGACGAACTGGCCGCGCTCATTGGTATATCGCTTCGGGGGCCGCACCGCGCCGGCGCTTTCGATCACTAGAAAGCGAGTCGCCTCCTCGCCCAGGCGATAGCGGTGCAGAATGCCGCGCGGCACGACCAAATAGTCGCCGGCCCGGTAAGCCAGTTCGCCCATTTGCGATTCGAGCACGCCGCTGCCTTCGCTGACGTAAACCAGTTCGTCGCCCTCGGCGTTGCGGTAGAACGCCTGATCGGAGCGAGTCGGTTGGACGAACGACAAGGCGACGTCGCGATTGTACAGCACCGGCGTGCGGCCCAGCGTCGAGCTGTTCGCCGCGCGCACGTGCGTCAGCCGAAAGTGCCGCATTCTGAGCGCGGCTTCGGGATCGGCCTGCCAGGCGACTTGCTTGATGAGTTGGCTCGACGTCACGCTCGTCGGCGGCCGCACGTGGTAGAGCAGCGTCGCGGGCCCCGAGAAGCCGCGGCTGCCCATTAGATGTTCGTGATACAGGGCGCCCGACGGCTGCCGGAACACCGTATGTCGCTTCCGCGGAATCTCGCCCAGTCGGTGATAGAACGGCATCCGCGGCCTCCTGGGAAGGGATGATTTTCTTTGAAGGAGATAAGGGGATGCGGAGGAGATATGGGGATGAAACAAGAATTGTGATTTCAAGAAATCAAGAATTCTTATCTCCTCATCTCCTCCGTATCCCCTTATCCCCTTTCAAAAACGGTGACTTCGATTTGCATTTTGATATCCGATTCCGACGATCGGAATCACAGAATCACATTCACAAATTTCCCCGTTCCGCCTGGTCGCGTTCGATGGCCTCGAACAGGGCCTTGAAGTTGCCCTTGCCGAAGCCCTCGCAACCTTCGCGCTGAATGATCTCGTAAAACAGCGTGGGCCGATCTTCGACCGGCTTGGTGAAGATCTGCAATAGATAACCCTTCTCGTCGCGGTCCACCAGAATTTTCAGCTTGCGAATGGTCTCGCGGTCGGCGTCGATCTCGCCGACGCGATCCCAAAGCCGGTCGTAGTAGGCGTCGGGCGCCGGCAAAAATTCGACGCCATTGTCCTGCATCACCGAAACCGTGTGGACGATGTCGCGGGTCGAAAGTGCGATGTGCTGCACTCCCGCCCCGACATTGTATTCCAGGTATTCTTGAATTTGGCTTTTGCGTTTTCCGGCGGCCGGCTCGTTGATTGGAAACTTGATCCGCGCGTGCGGATCGGCCATGACTTTGCTCCGCAGGGCCGAGAACTCGGTGGAGATGTCCTTGTCGTCGAAGCTCATGAACTGGTGGAAACCGAGCACCTTGTCGTAGTAGGCCCCCCAATCGTTCATTCGCCCGTCTTCGACGTTGCCGACGATATGGTCGATCCGCTGGAGGCCCATGCCAGGCGCCGGCCGCCGGCGGACCTCGTAGCCGGGCAAGAAGGGGCCGTTGTAGTCGGCGATCGAGATCAACGAATGCAGCGTGTCGCCGTAGGCGCGAATCTTCGCGCGGCGCACCCGGCCCGACGCATCGGCGCGGTCGTACGGTTCGAGCGCCACGTGAGCGCCGCGCGCAACCGCCGTCTGAAAGCAGGCGTCGACATCGTCGACCAAAAACGCGATATCGAGCACCCCGTCGCCATGCCGGCGGAGATGGTCGGCCATCGGGTCGTCGGGCTTGAGCGGCGTGCTCAGCACGAGCCGAATGCTGCCCTGGTAGAGCACGTAGGAGGCCTGATCGCGAACGCCCGTTTCCGGACCGGCATAGGCCAACTGCGAGAACCCGAAGGCGTGGCGATAGTAGTACGCGGCCTGCTTGGCGTTGCCCACCAGCAACTCGACGTGGTGGATCGCCTTGAGCGGCAAAGGACCGTCGGACATGATGCCTCCCTTCTCGTAGCGTAAGCGTCCTCGCTTGCGCCAGTGCTGACGTCGCCCCCCGTCCGGTGCGATTCCGTCTGCTGCATTTTACGGCTTGATTTCTCGTTTAGGCAAGAAAAGCCCTCCCGCGGCCGGTGGGCATGGCCCATGCTCCTTAGGGAATGTAGTCCATACCCCTTACGGAATGTGGCCCGGCCGCCCTCGGCCGGGGGCGCCCGGACCCCATTTCCTTGCCTCGCGGCGTGGCGCGCCTAGAATTTCCGGTGGGAGGGTTAACGATGTTCGCTTCCATTCGCGTGCCGTTGACGGCGAGTGCGCTCGATACGTTCGTCGCCGCGGGGATCATCCCTAACCGCGATCACGTGCCGCGCCACTTGCAACTATTCGCCCTGCAAGCCGATCGAGTGCTGGAAGAGGTCCGGCGCGAGGTCGCCGCCGGCGAGATGTCGGCCGAAGCGGCCGTCGAGTTTCAACAGTTGCTCGTCGATGCCTGCGCTCGCGTGCTGTGCCATCCGATCGTGGCAGGCAATCTCTATCTCGAACGCTTCGCGCAAGGCGTCACGTTTGCGCAGGCGCGCCATGAGTTGCAGCAGTTTTCCGTCTTCGCCGCGCAGTTCGACGTGGCCCAGGCCAAGCTCGTCGCCAATGCGCCGACGCTCGAGGCCTATCAGGAACGGCTCAAGGTGCTACTCAACGAAAAAGGCATTCCCTACGAACACGGCTTCGAGGGCGAGTTGACCGGCCGCTGGCGAATGGAAACGGTGCATTTCACCTGGTTGCGAAAGATGGCCGATGGGTTGGGGCTGCACTTCGAGGATCTCGGCAAAATCTGGGTCGGGCTGCCCGGCACGACGGCTTTCGTCAACGCCACCTTCGAGTGCTACGCCCACACAGACCAGAGCATCGCGCTGGGCGCGTCGTTCGGCATCGAGAATTGGGCCGCCAACAACCTGTGGAAGCCCTGGATCGCCGGCATGCAGCAATTGAACGCCACATTGGAAA
>Ga0134126_10005290_pt1 | contig 16133 bp, 31 predicted proteins | sample KB31752_FD_96881 | JGI IMG/M metagenome (GOLD analysis project Ga0134126, IMG submission 96881) | Terrestrial soil microbial communities with excess Nitrogen fertilizer from Kellogg Biological Station, Michigan, USA - KB3-175-2 | ecosystem: Environmental > Terrestrial > Soil > Unclassified ...
CGACAATGTGGCGCTGGTGGTGGAGTTGATCACCCCGGTGGCCATGGAGAAGGGCCTGCGCTTCGCCATCCGCGAGGGCGGCCGCACCGTCGGCGCCGGCACCATCACCGAGATCGTTCAGTAAGGGTATCCATATGCTGCGCGAACGCATCCGCATCCGGCTCAAAGCCTACGATTACCGCGTCCTCGACGCCTCCACCAGCGAGATCGTGGACACGGCGCGCCGCACCGGCGCCGAGATCGCCGGGCCGATTCCCCTGCCCACCATGATCAACCGCTATACCGTGCTGCGTTCCCCGCACGTGGACAAGAAGAGCCGCGAGCAGTTCGAGATGCGCACCCACAAGCGGCTGCTCGACCTGCTCGAACCCACCCAGCAGACCATGGACGCGCTGATGAAGCTCGACCTGCCCGCCGGTGTGGATGTGGAGATCAAGGCGTTCGGCAAGGAGCACAAGTAAGGCGCCGGCGATTGGCTTTTAGCTGTTAGCTGTCAGCGACACGGGGTAGACCGATGGTGAATGGAATTTTAGGCAAAAAGATCGGCATGAGCGAGGCGTACACGCCGGCGGGCGAGCGCGTGCCGGTGACGCTCATCCAGGCCGGACCGTGCGTGGTGGTGCAGCGCAAGACCAGGACCACCGACGGCTACGAGGCGGCGCAGCTGGGGCTGGTGGAGTTCACCCGCGCCTCGCGCCTGTCCAAGGCCGAATTGCAGCGGTTTGAAAAGCACAGCCTGCCGCCCTGCCGCTTCGTGCGCGAGGTGGGGGTGGCGGAGGGTTCCGAGGCCAAGATCGGCGACCAGGTGCTGGCCGAGATGTTCAAGGAGAGGGATTACCTCGACGTCGAGGGCATCAGCAAGGGCCGCGGCTTTGCCGGCGTGGTCAAGCGCCATCACTTTGGCGGCGGCGCGGCCACCCACGGCTCCATGTTCCATCGCGCGCCGGGTTCGATCGGCGCCAGCGCCTTCCCCTCGCGCGTGCTCAAGGGCATGCGCGCCGCCGGCCACCTCGGCCACGCCCAGACCACGGTGCGCAACCTGCAGGTGGTGGCGGTGGACGTTGACGACAATATTCTGGCGGTGCGCGGCGCCGTGCCCGGACCCAACGGCGGTTACCTGGTCATCCAGCGCGCGGTGCAGCCGCCGCGGGCGCGGCGCGGCTTCGCCGGCATCGCCAACACCAACCCGCTCAAGGCCTCCAAGCGCGGCGGGAAGTAGACGGGATACCACCATGGCCTCGATCGCAGTCAAGAACCTCAACAACGAGACCGTCGGCAGCCTGGAGCTGCTCGACGAGGTCTTCGCCTCGCCGGTCAATGACGAGCTGCTGTGGGAGGCGGTGCGCCACTATGGCGCCCGTCAGCGCCGCGGCACGCACAAGACCAAGGGGCGGGCCGAAGTCAGCGGCAGCGGCAAGAAGCTGTGGAAGCAGAAGGGCACCGGCCGCGCCCGCGTCGGCTCCATCCGCACCCCGCTGTGGCGCCACGGCGGCACCGTGCACGGCCCCCAGCCGCGCAGCTACGCCTGGGACATGCCGCGCAAGAAGATGGCCGGAGCGCTGCGTTCGGCGCTGGCCGCCAAGCTGCGCGACGCCGAGATCGTGGTGGTGGAGGACTTCATCCTGCCGGAGGGCAAGAGCAAGCTGCTGCGCACGGCGCTCAACAAGCTGGAAGCCCAAAAGTCGGCGCTGCTGGTGGATGTCACCCCGGGTGAGCAACTGGAGCGCAGCGCCCGCAATCTGGCGGCGGTCGAGTTGCTGGCCTCCCGCGATGTTCATCCCTGGCACCTGCTGCGCTATCAGCGCATCGTCGTCACCCGCGCCGCGGTGGAGAAACTGCAGCAGGCCGCCCGTCCGCGCCGCAAGGCGGCGGTGGCCTAGGAAAACTGCCATGCGAACCCGTTACGAAGTCATCAAGCGGCCGATCATCACCGAGAAGGGCCTGGGGGTGAAGGAAACCCTGCGCACCCTGGTGTTCGAGGTCAACCCGCACGCCAGCAAGGTCGAGATCCGGGAGGCGGTGCAGGCGGTATTCAAGGTCAAGGTGGAGTCGGTGCGCACCGCCGCCCAGCACGGCAAGGAACGGCGGCGCGGCGCGGTGGTGGGCCGGCGTCCGGACTGGAAGAAGGCCTACGTCACCTTGAAGCCGGGCGAAAAGATGCCCGAGTACGCCGACAACGTCTAAGGGGAACTGAGCCATGCCTATCAAGTCATTCCGGCCGACCACACCCACACGGCGCTACCAGACCGTGGTGGTGAGCGAGGAGATCTCGCGCTCGACCCCGCACAAGCCGCTGCTCGAGCCCCATCGCCGCTCCGGCGGGCGCCGCAGTTCGGGCGACATCACCATCTGGCACCGCGGCGGCGGCCACAAGCGCATGTACCGCATCATCGACTTCAAGCGCGACAAGGCGGGCGTGCCCGCCGAGGTGGAGTCGGTCGAGTACGATCCCAATCGCAGCGCCCACATCGCCCTGCTCAAGTACCGCGACGGCGAGCGGCGCTACATCCTGCAGCCCGCCGGGCTGAAGGTGGGCATGACGGTCGCCAGCGGCCCCGAGGCCGACATCCTGGTCGGCAACGCGCTGCCGCTCAAGGCGATTCCGCCCGGCACCACGGTGCACAACATTGAGCTGCGCCCGGGCAAGGGCGGACAGATGGTGCGCGCCGCCGGCGGCGGAGCCCAACTGATCTCCAAGGAAGGCGCCTACGCCCTGCTCAAACTGCCCAGCGGCGAAACCCGCCGCGTGCTGGTGGAGTGCCTGGCGACCATCGGGTCGCTGGGGAATGTCGAGCACGAAGGCCGCACCCTGGGCAAGGCGGGCCGTACCCGCTGGCTGGGCAAGCGCCCGGTGAATCGCGGCGTCACCATGAACCCGGTGGACCACCCCCACGGCGGCGGCGAGGGCAAAACCAGCGGCGGCCGGCATCCGGTCACCCCCTGGGGACAACCCACCCGCGGCTACAAGACCCGCAACAACAAGCGCACCGACCGCTGGATCGTCAACCGGCGGCAGAAGAGGAAGTAGAGGTCAGCCATGGCTCGCAGCGTAAAAAAAGGCCCGTTCGTGGATGGTCACCTGGAGAAGCGGGTGGCGGAGATGAACCGGCGCAACGAGAAGAAGGTGGTCAAGACCTGGTCGCGGCGCTCGACCGTGCTGCCGGAGTTTGTCGGCCACACCCTGGCCGTGCACAACGGCAAAAAATTCATTCCGGTGTACCTGACCGAGAACATGGTCGGACACAAGCTGGGCGAGTTTTCGCCCACCCGCATCTTCAAGGGACACTCGGTGAAGGTGGCGGAGAAGACCGCCGCCCCGGCCCGGTAACACACCATGCCAGACGCCCACACCCAGGATGTGAAAGCCATCGCCCGCTACGTCCGCATCTCGCCGCAGAAGGCGCGGCTGGTGGTGGACCTGATCCGCGGACGCCGCGCCGCTGAAGCGCTGGAGATGCTGCGCTTCACCCGCAAGCGCATCGCGGCCGACGTGGCCAAGCTGTTGCAGTCGGCCATCGCCAACGCCACCGACCGCGGCGAGCTGGACGTGGACGCGCTCTACGTCACGCAGGCCTTCGTCAACGACGGCCCCCGGCAGAAGCGCATCCGGCCCGCCCCGATGGGCCGCGCCTACCGCTATCAGCGGCGCAGCTCGCATATTGAAGTGCACGTCGGGGAACGCGGCACGGCCGCGCTGACCCGGCGCGTCGAGGAGCCGGCGGCGGCCGCCGCGGCCGCTCCGGCGGCGGCGAAGAAGGCCCCGGCGCGCAAGCCGGCGGCGAAGAAGCCGGGCGCGAAAAAGCCCGCGGCCAAAAAGCCGGCGGCGAAGAAGCCGGGCGCCAGCGGCGCCCACAAGCCGGCGGGCAAAAAGCCCGCCAAGCAGCCCAAGGGCGGAGAGTAGAGCAGCATGGGACAAAAAGTACATCCTTACGGATTCCGGCTCGGCTTCGTGAAGCCGTGGAAGAGCCAGTGGTTCGCCACCCGCGATTACGCCAAGCTGCTGCTCGAGGACGTGCGCCTGCGCGACCGGCTGAAGAAGCGGCTGCGCGCCGCCGGCGTCAGCTCGCTCGAGATCACGCGCCCGGGCAACAAGCTGCGCATCATCATCCACACCTCGCGCCCGGGCATCATCATCGGCCGCAAGGGGAGCGAGATCGAAAAGCTCAAGGCCGAGTTGCAGAAGGAGACCAGCCGCGAGGTGCTGATCGACATCCAGGAGGTGCACAAGCCGGAACTGGATGCCCAGTTGGTGGCCGAGTCCATCGCCCTGCAGCTGGAAAAACGCGTCGCCTTCCGCCGCGCCATGCGCAAGGCGGTGGACAGCGCGGTGCGCTTCGGGTGCAAGGGCATCAAGGTGCGGGTCTCCGGCCGCCTCAACGGCGCCGAAATCGCCCGCTCGGAGTGGTATCTGCAGGGCCGTCTGCCGCTGCACACCATGCGCGCCGACATTGACTACGGCACCGCCGAGGCGCACACCACCTACGGGGTGATCGGCGTCAAGGCCTGGACCTACAAGGGTGAAATCCTTCCCCAGAAGCGGAGGACCCCGGCGGCGTTCTAGCCGGCGGTGGCCAGTGGCCACGGGCAACGGGTAACTGATTTATGTTGATGCCGAAAAAAGTAAAGTTCCGCAAGCAGCACCGCGGACGCATGACCGGCAAGGCCTGGACGGGCGGGGAACTGTCGTTCGGCGACTTCGGCCTCAAGGTCATGGAGCCGGGCTGGGTCACCGATCGCCAGATCGAGGCCTCCCGCGTCGCCATGACGCGCTTCGTCAAGCGCGGCGGCAAGGTGTGGGTGCGGGTGTTCCCCGACAAGCCGGTCACCAAGAAGCCGGCCGAAACCCGTATGGGAAAGGGCAAGGGCGCGCCCGATCACTGGGTGGCGGTGGTGCGGCCGGGCCGCATCCTGTTCGAGATGGAAGGGGTTCCGCTGGCCCAGGCGCAGGAAGCGATGCGGCTGGCTTCGCACAAGCTGGCGCTGCGCACCCGCTTTGTGCATCGCGGAGGTGAGCAGTGAAGACCAATGCCATGGAGCGGTTCCGGCAGATGGGCGACCAGGAACTGGAGGGGCGCGAGGCCGACCTGCGCGACCAACTGTTCCGGCTGCGCTTTCAGATGTCGTTGGGACAGAGCGAGAGCATCAAGAAGCTGCGCCAGTTGCGCCGTGACATCGCCCGGGTGAAGACCCTGGCGGGGGAGCGGGCGCGGGCGGCGGCGGGAGGCGGACAGTGACGGCCCTGGAAAAATCAACCGCGGCGGAGCATCTGCGCACCGGACGGCGCAACGAGAAGGTGGGCGAAGTGGTGTCCACCAAAATGGCCAAGACGGTGGTGGTGGAGGTGGAGCTGCACAGCGCCCACGCCCTCTACCGGCGCGGCATCACCAGCCATCGCCGCTTCTATGCCCACGATGAAGCCGGCACCTGCCGGCTGGGGGACACGGTGCGCATCACCGAGACCCGGCCGCTCAGCAAGCTCAAGCGCTGGCGTCTGCTGGAGGTGGTGCGGCGGGCATCGACCGCGCCCACCGCGGCGGAGATCGCGCAGGCGGTCGGCCAGGGCGAGTTGGATCGCGACACACGCCGCCCCAAGCCGGCGGCCAAAGCGCCGGAGGCGCAGGGGTAACCAGCCATGGTGCAGATGAGAACCATTTTGCAGGTGGCCGACAACAGCGGCGCGCGCAAGCTGCAGGTGATCCTGCCGCTGGGCGGCGGCAGCGGGTTGCGGGCCGGTCTGGGCGACGTGGTGACGGCGGCGGTGAAGGAAGCCTCCCCCGACGGCCAGGCCAAGAAGGGAACCGTGGTGAAGGTGGTGATCGTGCGTACCCGCAAGGAGACGCGCCGGCGCGACGGCACCTACATCCGCTTTGACCAGAACGCCGGGGTGCTGATCAACGATACGGGCGAGCCGGTGGGCACGCGCGTGTTCGGCCCGGTGGCGCGCGAGCTGCGCGAGAAGAAGTTCCTGAAGATCATCTCGCTGGCGCCGGAGGTGCTGTAACCGTGATGGATATCCGTAAAGACGATCTGGTGAAGGTGGTCGCCGGGCGCGACAAGGGCAAGCAGGGCAAGGTGCTGCGCGCCTTTCCGCGGGAGAACCGGGTGCTGGTGGAACGGGTGATGATGATCAAGCGCCACACCCGCCCCAACCCCAACCGCCAGATCAAGGGCGGTATCGCCGAGCATGAGGCGCCGATCGCCGTCGCCAACGTGATGCTGGTCTGCCCCGAGTGCGGACCGGTGAGGATCAAGCGCCTGGCCGCCGCCGAAGGCCGCCAGTCGCGCCCCCGCGCCTGCCGCAAGTGCGGCCGGGTGCTGGACAAGTGAGGGGAAGACAAGTGAGGGAGAAGCGATGAGCGCGCGACTGCAGGAACGCTACAACCAGGAGATCGCCCCCGCCCTGATGCAGGAGTTCGGGCTGAGCAACCGCATGGCGGTGCCCAAACTGCACAAGGTGGTGGTCAACATGGGCGTGGGGGCGGCCACCCAGAACGCCAAGCTGATGGACACGGCGGTGGCCGAACTGGGCGCCATCTGCGGCCAGAAGCCGGTGATCAACAAGGCCAAGAAGAGCATCGCCGCCTTCAAGCTGCGCGAGAACATGCCGGTGGGGTGCAGCGTCACCCTGCGCGGCGAGCGCATGTACGAGTTCGTGGACCGGCTGGTGAGCGTCGTGCTCCCCCGGGTGCGCGACTTCCGCGGGGTTTCGCCCAAGAGCTTCGATGGCCGCGGCAGCTACACCCTGGGCCTGCTGGACCAGATTATTTTTCCGGAAATTGACTACGCCAAGGTGGACATGCCCAAGGGCATGAACGTCACCCTGGTCACCACCGCCCGCAACGATGAGCAGGCGCGCGCTCTGCTGCGGCATCTGGGCATGCCCTTCCGCGCCGCCTAGGAGATATCATGGCCACCGCCGCCCGCATTGCCAAGACCCACAAGAAACCCAAGTACGCCATCCGCGCCCGCCACCGCTGCGCGCTCTGCGGCCGGCCGCGCGCCTATCTGCGCAAGTTCGGACTGTGCCGGCTGTGCTTCCGTTCCCATGCCCTGCGCGGCGAAATCGCCGGCGTGACCAAGGCGAGCTGGTAATCGAGATGAGTTCCAGGAGTGTTGCATGAGTCTGACCGATCCCGTCGCTGACCTGCTGACCCGCATTCGCAACGGCGTGCGCGCCCACCACAACAAGGTGGAGCTGCCCAGCTCGAAGCTCAAGCAGGAGATCGTCCGCATCCTCGCCCAGGAGGGGTATGTGGGCGAGGTCAAGCTGAACCAGGAACAGGGCCACCCGACGCTGCGGGTGGAGCTCAAGTACGGGCCCAACGACCAGCCGGTGATCAGCAATCTGCGGCGGGTGTCGCAGCCCGGGTGCCGCGTCTACATCGGCTGCCATCAGATCCGGCCGGTGCTGGGCGGGCTGGGGATCAGCATCCTCAGCACCCCGCGCGGGGTGATGACCGGACGCGAGGCCCGCAAACAGCGGGTGGGCGGGGAAGTATTGTGCGAGGTCTGGTAGGCCGGAGAACACCCTGTCACGAGTAGGACGCAAACCCATTCCGCTGCCCGCCAACGTCAAGGTGGAGATCCGCGACGGCCGGTTGGAGGCCAAGGGGCCCAAGGGCACCCTCACCCTGGCCGTGCCCGCGGGCATCCAGTTCCAGCAGGTCAAGCAGGAGCTGGTGGCCGAGCGCGCCGGCGATCACCTCGCCGCCCTGCACGGTCTGGCCCGCAGCCTGGCCGCCAACGCCGTCACCGGCGTCAGCACCGGGTTCCAGAAGGAACTGGACATTGTCGGGGTCGGGTACCGCGCCGAGATGAAGGGCAAGACCATTCTGGTGCTCAGCCTCGGCTACAGCCATCAGATCGAGTACCGCCTTCCGCCCGGCATCGAGATCGCGGTGGATGCCAAGCAGACGCACATCACCATCACCGGCGCCGACAAGCAGCAGGTGGGGCAGGTGGCGGCCGAGTTGCGCAGCCAGCGCAAGCCCGATCCGTACAAGAACAAGGGCGTGCGCTACACCGGCGAGGTGCTCAAGAAGAAGGAAGGCAAGACCGGAGCCAAGTAGGGAACCAGCCATGATTGAACCGACTCCCAAAAACGTCCGCCGCCGCAAGCGGCAACAGCGCGCCCGCCGGCGCCTCGCGGGCACCCCGCAGCGCCCGCGGCTGTGCGTGTTCCGGTCGCTGAAGCAGATTTATGCCCAGGTGATTGACGACGAAAGCGGCCGCACGCTGGCCGCCGCCGGCAGCCACGAAAAGCAACTGGGGCTGGCCAACGGCGGCAATCTCGCCGCCGCCCAGGCGGTGGGCAAGGCCATCGCCGGCAAAGCCCAGCAGCAGGGCGTGGCCACGGTGGTGTTTGACCGCGGCGGCTATCCCTATCACGGCCGCGTCAAGGCGCTGGCCGAAGCCGCCCGCGAGGCCGGGCTGAAGTTCTAAGAGGATTCCCGATGCCCGCACTCAAGACCCGTCTCAACCCCGATCAGTACCAGCTCAAGGACCAGGTGGTGTCCATCAACCGCGTCACCAAGGTGGTCAAGGGAGGCAAGAACCTCTCCTTCGCCGCCCTGGTGGTGGTGGGCGACCCCGGCGCCGGCGTGGTCGGCTACGGCAGCGGCAAGAGCAAGGAAGTCCCCAGCGCCATCCGCAAGGGCATCGAGGCCGCCAAGAAGAACCTGGTGCGCGTGCACAAGCTGGACGCCACCATCCCGCACGCCGTGCTGGGCCGCTTCGGCAGCGGCCGGGTGCTGCTCAAGCCCGCCACCGCCGGCACCGGCGTCATCGCCGGGGGCGCGGTGCGCGCCGTCATGGAGAGCGTGGGCATTGCCAATGTGCTGACCAAGAGCATCGGCACCACCAACCCCCACAACGTCATCAAAGCCACCTTCGCCGCCCTCACCCAGCTGCGTGACAAGCAGCAGGTGGCGGCGCTGCGCGGCAAGACCGTCGAACAGATTTAGGAACCGCCATGGCCAAGTCCGCAACCATCCGCATCCAGTACTACCGCAGCGCCATCGGGCGCTCGTGGCGGCAGAAGGAAATCATCAAGGGGCTGGGCCTCACCCACCTGCACCAGGTGGTGGAGCGTCCCGACAATGACGGCTTCCGCGGCATGGTGGCCAAAGCGCCGCATCTGCTGCGCATCCTGCCCGCCGGCGCGGCTCCCACCAGCAAGGGGACGAAATGAACCTCAGCCAGATCAAGAAACCCAAGGGCGCCACCCATCCGCGCAAGCGCGTCGGCCGGGGCATGGGCTCGGGCCACGGCAAGACCTCCACCCGCGGGCACAAGGGCCAGCGTTCGCGCTCCGGCCACCGCCTGCTGCGCGGCTTTGAGGGCGGCCAGATGCCCATCCACCGCCGGCTGCCCAAGCGCGGGTTCCACAACCTGTTCCGCAAGCGCTGGGCGGTGGTCAACCTCGATCAGCTGGCCAAGCTGGGCGTGGTGGAAATCACCCCGCAGACGCTGCTCGAACGGCGGGTCATCCCGCACGTGTATGATGGGGTGAAAATCCTCGGCCGGGGCGAGTTGAACGCGCCGCTGCGGGTCACCGCCCATGCCTTTACCGCCTCCGCCAAAGCCAAGCTGGAAGCCGCCGGCGGCGCCGCGAACATTCAGGAATAGCCTTCAAGAGAGTCCCAGGAACCGCTAGCTGTCATGGCGTTTGAATCCATCACGAATATCTTCAAGGTCACGGACCTGCGGAAGCGCGTGCTGTTCACGTTCTTCATCATGTTCGTCTACCGTCTCGGCTCCCACATCCCCACCCCCGGGATCAACACCAGCCTGCTGGAGCAGTTCTTCCAGCAGAACTCGGGCACCATGTTGGGCTATATCAACATGTTCAGCGGCGGGAACTTCAGCCAGATGACGGTCTTCGCCCTGGGCATCATGCCCTACATCACCGCCGCCATCATCCTCGAGTTGATGACCGTGGTGTGGCCCTACCTGGAGAAGCTGCAGAAGGAAGGCGACCTGGGGCGGCGCAAGATCACCCAGTACACGCGCTACCTGACCATCGTCCTCTCCATCTTCCAGTCGCTGGGTATCGCCCTGACGCTGCAGAAGAACACCTACAACGGCGCCGGCTTCGTGCTCAACCCCGGCCTGGGCTTCATCCTGATGACGGTGCTGACCCTGACCACCGGTTCGGCGTTCGTCATGTGGCTGGGCGAACAGATCACCGACCGCGGCGTCGGCAACGGCATGTCGCTGATCATCTTCGCCGGCATCGTGGTCGGCCTCCCGGCGGCCATCGGCGACCTGTGGACCAAGGTGCAGACCAGCTACTGGGGCGCGCTCACCGTGCCCAGCATGCTGATGCTGCTGGTCTTCATGCTGGCCGTGGTGGCCTTCATCGTCTACGTGGAGCGCAGCGAGCGCCGCATCCCGGTGCAGTACGCCAAGCGCGTCGTCGGGCGCAAGCTCATGGGCGGCCAGTCCACCCACCTCCCCATCCGCGTCAACAGCGGCGGCGTGATGCCGGTCATCTTCGCGGCTTCGATCATGACCTTCCCCGCCACCGCCTACATGATCCCGGCCATCGCCAACAACAAGGTGTTCGGCCCCATGTTCGGCGCCATGCAGTACGGCTTTCCGCTCTACAGCCTGATCTACGTGGTGGGCATCATCTTCTTCGCCTACTTCTACGTCTCGATCATCTTCAACCCGGTGGAAGTGGCCGACAACATGCGCAAGTATGGCGGGTTTATACCCGGCATCCGCCCCGGCCGCCATACCTCCGAGTACATCAACAACATCCTCACCCGCGTCACCCTGGTCGGCGCCCTCTACCTGGTGGTGGTGTCGCTGGTGCCCCAGTTCCTGCTCACCGGTTCCAAGTTCAACCACCTGCCGGGCGCGATCGGCGCCTTCTTCGGCTCCGCTCCCACCTGGTTTCTGAACGGCTTGGGGGTGACCTTCTACTTCGGCGGCACCTCGCTGCTGATCGTCGTGGGTGTGGCCATGGACACCGTGCAGCAGGTTGAGGCGCAACTCATCATGCGCCACTACGAGGGCTTCACCGCCCGTTCCGCCCGCATTCGAGGCCGCCGCTCCTACTGGGCATGACCGTTCCGCCCGCAACTCCGGGGGCCCAAACCGCCTTGCCGCCCATCGTGCTGCTGGGCGTGCCCGGAGCCGGCAAAGGCACCCAGGCCAAACGCCTGGTGGCCCGCTACCACATCCCCCATTTGTCCACCGGCGACATGTTCCGCGAGATTGCCGCCTCGGGGTCGGAGGTGGGCAACCGCCTGGCCAACGATATGCGCCTCGGCAACCTGGTGGCCGACGAACTGGTGTGCGCCGTGGTGGGCGAGCGTCTGGACCGCGACGATTGTCGTAACGGATACATTCTGGACGGCTTTCCGCGCACTTTGACGCAGGCGGAATGTCTCATCGGGTACTGGGAAAAGGCAGGTATTCGCCGCGAGATTGTCATTTACCTGACCGTCGGGTATAATGACCTGTACCGCCGGTTGCTGGGTCGGCGGAGCTGTCCGAAGTGTGGACGGATCTATAACGACTTCACCCAGCCACCTCGTCAGGCGGGTGTGTGCGACCTCGATCAGACGCCGCTGGTGCAGCGCAAGGACGACGACCCCGCCGTCATTCGCGAGCGCCTGAGCGCCTACGAGCAGCAGACGCTGCCGCTGGTGAATTTTTTTCGGGAGCGCGGTTGCCTGCTCGAAATCAACGGCATCGAGCCGGTGGATCGGGTGAGCGAACGCATGTTTGCCGCCATCGAGTTGGGGATCGCATCGGGATTGGAAAAGGGCCGGGGACAGGACAACAAGCCAGCATGATTGCGCGCCGGACACAGCCGGAATTGGAGAAGATGCGGCGCTCGGGACAGGTCGTCCACGAGGTGCTGCAACGGGTGCGGGCGGCGGTGCGCCCGGGCGCATCGACCTGGGATCTGGAAGAGATCGCCGACGCCACCATCCGCGAGTTGGGCGCCACCAGCGCCTTCCGCGGCTATCACGGTTTTCCCTGCGTGCTGTGCGTGTCGGTGAACGAGCAGGTGATCCACGGCATCCCCAGCCGCAAGCGCACTCTGCAGCCGGGCGAGATCGTCTCCCTCGACTGCGGCGTGGTGGTGAACGGCTACTACGCCGACCACGCGGTGACGGTGGTGGTGGGGAGCGCGGAACTGGCCCCGGTGCCGGCCCGCAAGCTGATGGAAGTGACCGAGGGCGCCCTGGCCGCCGGCATCGAGCAGGCGCGCGTCGGCCGCCACCTGGGCGATATTTCCCAGGCGGTGCAGCAGTTCGCCGAGTCGGCGGGATTCAGCGTGGTGCGCGAATTCGTCGGCCACGGCATCGGCACCCATCTGCATGAGGATCCGCAGGTGCCCAACTACGGCGCGGCGGGCTCGGGGCCCAAGCTGCGCGAGGGCATGGTGCTGGCCATCGAGCCCATGCTGAACGAGGGTGGGCCGGGGGTGCAGGTGCTGCCCGACGGCTGGACCGCGGTCACCACCGACGGCACCATGTCGGCGCATTTCGAACATACGGTGGCGATTACCGCCAACGGTCCGTGGGTGCTGACCGGCGCTTAACGCCGGCGGCAAAGCGAGGAGAATGAGCAAAGAAGACGCGATTGAGGTAATGGGAACGGTGACGGAGCCACTGCCGAACGGCATGTTCAAGGTGGCGCTGGAGAACCAGCATCAGGTGCTGGCGCACATCAGCGGCAAGATTCGGAAGAACTACATCAAGATTCTTCCCGGTGACCGGGTGCAGATTGAGCTCTCACCCTATGACCTCAACCGCGGACGCATCGTCTATCGGTACAAGTAGCAGGGAGCAGGCATGAAAGTACGCGCATCAGTGAAGAAAATCTGTCCCAAGTGCACACTCATCCACCGCAAGGGCGTGGTTCGGGTGCAGTGTGTCAACCCCAAGCATAAGCAGCGGCAAGGCTAGCAGGAGCATTCCCACCCATGGCACGCATCTCCGGAGTTGATCTGCCCCGCCACAAACGGGCTGAAATTGCGCTCACCTACATCTACGGCATCGGCCGCGCGCGCGCTCTGCGCATCCTGGCCGCCGCCGAGGTGGAGGCGGGCAAGAAGGTCGAGGCCTTGTCGGAAGACGAGGTCAACCGCATCCGCCAGGTGATCGAGGCGGAGGGCGGGGTGGAGGGCGACCTGCGCAAGTCCATCTCGATGAACGTCAAGCGGCTGATCGAGATCGGCTCCTACCGCGGTCTGCGCCACCGCCGCAGCCTGCCCACCCGCGGGCAGCGCACCCATACCAACGCCCGCACCCGCAAGGGCCCGCGCCGCGGCACCGTGTCGAACAAGAAGAAGGCATCCGCCAAGACCTAGGAACCCATGGCAAAAGCAACCAAAGCAGCGGCAGGCAAGCCGGCGGCCGGCAAGCCCGCCGCCAAGAAGAAGTCCTTCAAGAAGCGGGAAAAGAAGAACGTGCCGGTGGGCGTGGCCCACATTCAGGCGTCGTTCAACAACACCCTGGTGACCATCGCCGCCCCCGACGGCAAGGTGGTGTCGTGGTCGAGTTCGGGTTCGCTGGGCTTCCGCGGATCGCGCAAGGGCACGCCCTACGCCGCCGGCCAGGCCGCGCTGCGCGCCGCCACCGGCGCCCGCGACCAGGGCATGCGCTCGCTGGATGTGCGCATCACCGGTCCCGGCTCGGGCCGCGAGACCGCCGTCCGTTCCCTGGCCAGCGCCGGCCTGGAAGTGCGCTCCATCAAGGACGTCACCCCCATCCCCCACAACGGCTGCCGCCCGGCCAAGCGCCGCCGCGTCTGACAAAGGATTCCTATGGCTCGTTACACTGGTCCCGTTTGCCGTCTCTGCCGCCGCGAGGGCATGAAACTGTTTCTCAAGGGTGAGCGCTGCTTCTCCAGCAAGTGCGCGGTGGAGAAGCGCAACACCCCTCCCGGTCAGCACGGCGCCGCCCGCCGTCCCAAGATCGTCGGCTACGGCCTGCAGTTGCGCGAAAAGCAGAAGGCGCGCCGCATCTACGGCGTGCTGGAACGCCAATTCCGCGGCTACTTCGCCCGCGCCAGCCGCCAGCCGGGCGTCACCGGCGAGCTGCTGCTGCGCCAGCTGGAGCTGCGCCTCGACACCGTTACCCATCGCCTCGGCTTCGCCACTTCGCGCGCCCAGGCCCGCCAACTGGTGCGCCACGGCCACCTGCTGGTCAACAACAAGAAGGTCACCATCCCCAGCTATCAGCTGAAGCCCGGCGACCGCATCAGCGTGCGCGAAAAGAGCCGCCAGATGCCGGTCATCCTCAGCGCCCTGGAGTTCGGCGGCCACGGCACCCTGCCCCCCTGGCTCGAACTCCGCCGCGAGCAGCTCGAAGGCGGCCTGCTCAGCCTGCCGCAGCGCGCCGATATGAGTCTGCCGCTGCAGGAACAAATGATCGTCGAACTGTACAGCAAGTAAAGGTTACCCCCCATGTCCACCGCAACTACCGCCGAGGAGAAAACCATGCTCTGGAAAGGCTTCCAAAAACCCAAGCGCCTGGCCGTGGACCCGGACTCGCTCACCGACCGCTACGGCAAGTTCACCGCCCAGCCGTTTGAGCGCGGCTTCGGCCACACCATCGGCAACGCCCTGCGCCGCGTCCTGCTCTCCTCCATCGAGGGGGGCGCCATCACCGCCGTGCGCATCGAAGGCGTGCTGCACGAGTTCCAGTCCATCCCCGGCGTGGTCGAGGACGCCACCGACATCATCCTCAATCTCAAGCAGATCCCCTTCCGCCTCTCGGTGGACGGCCCCAAGCACATCTACCTCAAGGTGGACAAGCCGGGCGCGGTCACCAGCGGCATGCTGGAGACCGACGGCGACGTCGAGGTGCTGGACAAGAACGTCCACATCGCCACCGTGAGCGAGGGCGGCACCCTGGACATGGACCTGCGCCTCAAGGTCGGCCGCGGCTATGTCTCGGCCGATCGCAACCTGGATGAGGACCTGGCCACCGGCTTCATCCCGGTGGACAGCGTCCACTCACCGGTGCGCAAGGTCAACTATCACGTGGATGACGCCCGCCTCGGCCAGACCACCGACTACGACCGCCTGGTGATGGAAATCTGGACCAACGGCGCCGTCGGCCCCACCGACGCGGTCGGGCTGGCGGCCAAGCTGCTCAAGGACCACATGAGCATCTTCGTCAACTTCGAGGAGGTGCCCGAGGGCGGCGAGTTCCTGGAAGGCCGTCAACTGCAATTGCGCAACGAGAACCTCAACCGCTCGGTCGAGGAACTCGAGTTGAGCGTACGCAGCTACAACTGCCTGAAGAACGCCAATATCCAGACCATCGGCGAGCTGATCCAGAAGAGCGAGAACGAGATGCTGAAGACCAAGAACTTCGGCCGCAAGTCGCTCAACGAGATCAAGGAAATTCTGGCCCACATGGGCCTCTCGCTGGGCATGCGCATTGACGAGGAAGGCAATGCCGTGCCGGGCGAGGAACAGCCCGAGGTCGAGGAGTAAGGACTGAGTCATGCGACATCTGAATGCCGGTAAGAAACTCGGGCGTAACACCGCCCACCGCCGCGCCCTGCTGCGCAATCTGGTGACCTCGCTGGTGCTGGAAGAGCGCATCCAGACCACCGTGCCCAAGGCCAAGGCCATCCGTCCGCTGGCCGAGCGCATGGTGACCCTGGGCAAGCGCGGCTCGCTGCACGCCCGCCGCCAGGCGGCCAGCTATCTGCTCGACGCCCAGGCGGTGGCCAAGCTGTTTGACAGCATCGCCCTCCGCTTCGGCGATCGCGCCGGAGGCTACACCCGCATCGTCAAGACCGGCTTCCGCCACGGCGACAACGCCGAGATGGCCTATATCGAGTTCCTGGGCAGTGAGGCCATGCAGGCCGCCAAGCGCAAACAGCGCTCCGAGCGCCTGGAACGCAAAGCGGTCGCGCAAAAGAAGGCCACCGAGGAACTGGGCCGTAAGTCCGAAGAGAGTGAGTAGCCGCTTCCTTCTCCTTCGTTCCTGACTTAAAATAGAACGATTGCTCCCCCGTCGCGCACTTTTGCCCGCGCTGGCGGCGGCCGCCATTTTTCTGAGTGCTTGTGGCCGCCGTCCCCAGCCCATACCGCCTCAGGCACAGCTGCGTTCGGCCACCCTGGGTGATCTGGTCTCCGGCTTCAACCGCGA